>Ga0209200_1000037_pt1 | contig 162306 bp, 134 predicted proteins | sample AD_UKC033_MetaG_FD_184406 | JGI IMG/M metagenome (GOLD analysis project Ga0209200, IMG submission 184406) | Active sludge microbial communities of municipal wastewater-treating anaerobic digesters from USA - AD_UKC033_MetaG (SPAdes) (version 2) | ecosystem: Engineered > Bioreactor > Anaerobic...
GAATGCAGGTCGATTCCACAATACAACCTCTTCATCATCCGCCTCCTTTCTGCCGTATCCTACACAGTTACAAAGATACCGCAACTGCGTCGATTCGGCAGCCGAAAGACCGGCTAGATGATTATCACATCTTGCAATCTAGCATATTCATCTAGTAGAATGCTTATGGAGATTGTGAAACATAATGAGGTCGGAAAAATGGCAAGATCGATAAGAATAGAGTATCCCGGTGCCGTATATCACGTGGCATCGCGGGGGAACGCGCGGCAAGATGTCTTTTATGACGACGAGGACCGGAAGAAGTTTCTTGAAAAACTCACCTCAGTCAAGGAGCGCTACGGCCTGATCATACATGCCTATTGCCTGATGAACAACCATTATCACATTGTCGTGGAAACTCCCCGGGGTAATCTTTCAAAGGGCATGCAAAGGCTGAACGGGGATTACACCCAGGACTACAACCGGCGCCATGAAAGAGTTGGACACCTGTTCCAGGGAAGGTACAAGGCAGTCTTGATAGAAAAGGAGAGTCACCTCCTGGAGGTTGCAAGGTATGTAGTCTTGAACCCTGTTCGCGCAAAAATGGTGAAAACACCAGCCGAATGGAAATGGAGCAGTTATAAGGCAACGGCCGGCATGGAAGCGGCTCCCGAGTTTTTATTCGAAGATTGGATACTCGGAAGGTTCTGCAAAAAGAAGGCTGAAGCTCAAAGGCGATACCGACAATTCGTAAGCCGGGGAATCCGGAAGAAAGGAAGTCCCTTCGACGGTGTCGCGGCGCAGATAGTGCTTGGCAGTGGAGGTTTTTTAGAAAGTTGCAAGGATATGCTCAAGAGCAAAGGGGACATAAAGGAACATCCGAGATATCAAAGAAAGATTGTTCGCCCTATCCTGGAAATGATTTTCAGTGGAAATGTCATCTCGAAGGATGAGCTCAGGCAGAAAGTAAAAGAGGCTCACGAAGAGCACGGATACACCCTCGTGGAGATATCTGAATATTTGGGTGTGCATTACGCGACGGCAGGGAGAATGTTGAAGATGGCTAAAAGCGATGCCCGGAAATAATGCTATATTGCAAGATGTGACCCCATGGTTCACGCGGGGTGTAAGGTCCTCCGAGTACACAAGTACGAGTCGGGCTTCCCCCCTTGTCTTCCTCGCATACCGCCCATCGGCGTCTATGCGCCAGCGCCCTTGGCGCTAAGCCAGGATGCGAACATTCTGCAATTAATCCAAGATCAATTGCTGGAGGATGAATACGATGGGAAATAGTTATTGCGTCCCCGGATATCCCGCCCTTTTTTGCTATTTGACGTGTCGACGGCCAAGGGTCTTCCGCGGGGGCAATCGCGCGGGTTTCTCGTGGACGGCCCTTGGCCGCCGACGCGGCTGGCGTTTTCCAGCCGGGACCGTCACTGCGAGTTCTCCTTCGTGGGTTCCGAAAACGTGGCAGTCTCCCTCATCCCAAGAAGTTAACGGGATAAGGGGGATTCCTTACCAAAGCCCTCGCGACACCCACAGGCAGAGCCAAAAAAGAAGCGAAGAAGTAAGAGCCAAGGCTGAATTGAACCCCGCCCTGAGAAAAGGAAAGGGCGGGGGTTCTTTTTAAAAGGTGGGGGGAGTAGAATGGGAGGGGGGGTGAATGGGAAAAAATAATGATGGGATGCAGATGCGAAACGCAGAATGAGCATAAAGAATCAAAAAAACCTTCAATAGTTAAGGCTATGGAATTTTACTCGTAAAAAGGAGATACGCTTGGACAAACCAAAAGAAGCTACTTCAGAACAGGAAACAAAAAAGAATTGTCCATCACGGTGTATTTTTTGTTTTCGCACTGAAGATGAAGTTTCATTCCGTATAGAGCATATAATCCCGGATGCTATCGGGGGTCGCTTGAAACTTGAAAAATATGTCTGTTTTGATTGCAACAGCTGGCTTGGAGCAAATGTCGACCACCATATACAAAGAGTGCCGGATATCCTTACAGCCCTTCATAAAATCGGTGATATAGAGCGGCTCGATCACATTCTTAAGAGCAATTACGATGCGACTCTTGAATCACAATCTGGTGATAAATTTCGTGCACATGCAGACAGCAAAGGTTTTTATTTGTTGCCACAAAAAAACTCAGCAGGGAATATAATATGGCCTGAAAAGCGCGGAACTGAGATTCTTAAGAAAAGTCTTCAACGGCAAGACATTAACGCGGATGAAACTTGTAAGGAAAAAGAGATTGAACGCATATGTAAATTTGCTGAAAATAGTATCGCTGGCGAGAAGTTTATTCCCGACTCTATCCCATTTGAGTTTGAGAAACACTCTGAGAAACTCAAGCCAAATCTTGTACCAAAAGCCCTTGGAGATCCAAATGCTTTGATAGCAAAAATTGCCTATGAGTTCATGTTCTTTGTTGGGAGCGCTCGCTTCTTTCAAGTGAAAGGATTAGCAGAACGGTTGCTTGAAGAAATAGAACCTCAGTTAGAGAAAAAAAATGATGTCAAGATGTTTATTAATAGAGTTAAGTCCCTTTGTGAAGAGCCAAGACCTTACCATTTCATTCGATTTGAACACCACCCTAAATGTCCCCCTATGCTGACAGTAGGTTTTTATGGAACGTTGGCATATCATCTGGTGATTTTTGTGACTTTGCCGGAAGATTTCTTCAAAGAGATTGCTGATTATGCCAACTTCCCCAGTATGATAGGTATTCAGTACCAAGGAGGAATAGGCGGAAATAAATATAGTAGCGAGCAAGCCTTTTGGGCATTAGGGCCAGATGGGAAATCGAAACAGATAAATGATCTTTTGCATTATAGCTAAGAAGGAGGTTAACATGAAAAATAGATTTTTTGCCTTGTTCTTATTGACGTCTGGCTTAATGTTTTTACCTGGCGGGCTATGGTCCGAAGCGCAACAGACTGTACATAAAGCCACGATCATAACGGCCCAACTCAAGTACGGCATAAGGATTGCTGTACCTTCAGATTGGGGTTTATTCAATGCGGAAGAAGTCGGCGCCCTTGATAGATACGTTGGTAAGATTCTGGATCTTTCAAAATATCAAAGCGTAGATTCGCAGTTGCTTATAGCGGCAAATTATCCGCCACCCCCTGCTAATACATTGGCAATCATGAACGTTAGGTATTATGGAGACCTAAATGTAACAGAAACCGACCTTAAGAGTTTATCTGCTCAAGACGTATTGGAGTTTGATAAAGGGGTAAAAGCGATGATTATAAAAAGTCTTGAAGCAGTGCATGGGAAGTTAGTCGCTTGGCTTGGAACAAAAAAGTTAGAGCTCAATGGCCATCCTGTCTTAATCTCTGAATATCGACGTCAGCTTGCTGCCGACTCTCCGTTCCATGTACAATTAGCCAAGTTCTTTCCTAAATCTGGTGCTTTCACCGTCACATTGTCCCATAAGGAGGGAGCGGGCGACTTCAAGCAAGACGACTTAAAGCAGATATTGAATTCTGTTCAAATAAAATAGAAACATCACAGTCTATTGGGGGTCAAGTCTTTACTTTTAACATCCTTCAATTCCATCTTGTCCTCCCCGCCTGGCTTGACCCGAAAAAGCGGGCCGAAATGAGAACGAACCTCGAAGACCTTCGGGAAAATTGGGAGACCCTCGTGACACAGGCAGGGAAGGCATACGAAGCCTACCTCGCCCATTACAAGCTTTGCGGATCAGAGCTTGCCCAGGACGATGACGCTGTCCGCGGCTTCTACGGCAAGAAAAACTCCATCGTCAGGGACTTCGGCACCAAAGCCCTCGCAACACCCACCGGCAGAGCCAAGAAAGAAGCGAAGAAGTAAGAGAAGCAAGATGAGCCCCCCCGCCCTGAGAAAAGGAAAAGGGCGGGGGGATTCTTTGAAGCAAGAAGTTCCTAGAGTATAATAAAGAAAGGAGGATTCTCAATGACGGACGCGGCTAATTCACTTGAAAGATTCACATGGATCAAGCCGACGATGCCAATTAAGTTTCCGGGTGGATTCATTCCTGCAGGAATTTCCTTCCCCTGTTTTCCCAAGTCTCAAATTATTATCCTCAAAGGAGAGGAACAGTCTGGCTTCCACGCGTTAGCGGGGTTATGGGCGTACAAACTTTCGTGCAATTCGGAGGATTTCGACCAGTTCCTTAAAGTTGCCGGTTTTCCGTTCCCGTGGGGCGACAGCCGTGCCCCTGTTCCGCTTGTCTTCCGCGAAATAGGCACCATTTCTCTCTTCCTATTTGAAGAGAATATTGCAAATGCCTGCTCGGAAGTGATAATGAACGCCGCCAACGAAGGGCTTTGGATGGGCGGGGGCGTTGCGGGGGCGCTGCGTTCGAGAGGCGGTTACGACATCGAGAAGGAAGCGCGTAAACATGCTCCGGCAAGGCTGGGTGATGTCGTTGCGACATTTCCTGGAACTTTGAAGGCGCTTCAAATCTTTCATGCGGTCGTGATAGACCAGCACCATATGACCAGATCCGAATTGTCCATGGTTGAATCTTCTTTCAGCAAAACCCTTGAAACGGCAATCGCAGAACGAATATCAAGCGTCACCGTCCCCATGCTGGGTTGTGGCGTCGGCGGGCTGGAAACGATTGATGTGGCGACGAGCTACCTGAACATATGCGAGCAGATTGCTTCCTCCACCAGGCATCCATTGATGGTTGTCCTTGTTGAACGCGATACAGACAATATCAAAAACACAGTTTCGGCGCTGACCGAGAATAAAATCCCTTTGAAAGATGATAAGGAAGTCTTGGATTTCTTGAAGCAGTACGAAGACAGCGTGAAAAAGCCGGAGAAGTGAGAGAAACGCAATGCCCTAAGCCACGGAAAAATGTGAGGGGCGAGGGGTTCTAATAAAAAGAAGGGAAGAGTAGAATGGGAGCGGGAAAAAAGATGAGGAAAGCAAATGATGAAATTTAAAATGAGAGGTTTAGCTTTAAACGCCTCTTTATCTCAATGCTCTCATGGGTCTTCTTATGGGTATTGATCAGATTGCTTGGGCCATAGGGTTTTCGTTTCCAACGGCAATTTTCATTTTTTGCGGATCATATTTCGGTATTTTTAAGAGAAGAAAAGAAAAATTACGAGGCATCGAACCTTTAGTCTTGTTTTCTTTGATATGGTTTTTGTCAATTATTCTAATAATGCTTTTTAAATTATTCTCTAGAGATATTACTTCTTCTCTCGGAAAAAGTAATCTAGAGACATTTGGCCCTATAGTAGTGGGCGTCATTTTAGGTAGAATATATGTCAATTGGAGGCTAAGGAAAAAGGCTGAAGCAGTTGCCCTAAATAAGTTAGCAACTAATATGACGGTTCAAGATACTACTGGAAGTCAAAGTAATTTAAGCCCCGCCATAGAAGAGGCTTGTCAGGAAGATTTTCTAAAAAAAGGCCGAACCACGAAAAAGGAGGTTTTTAAAGGAACTATTATCTCAAAAGGAATAGTTCCAATAAAATGGCTTGTAACTAAAACGAATGTTCTTGCAATAGGTTTATCAATAATCATTGGATTAATTATATTGAGTTATGCCACACATTTTCTCTTTGTTAGGTTCAGCCAGACTCATGTCGAAAAGAGTTATATGGACAGCAAGGTCGTTATCGACCAACAAACTCACGAATGGGTTAAGAATGGTGATGAAACATCTCTTAGAATCATAATGCTAATTAGAAACACAAATGATCAAGATGTGGATGGAACAGCAGTCTTCTCAGTTTTATTAAAAAGCGAAGGTGTTGATGAAGATTTTCTTAAAAAGACTTTCGCTTGGTTTGATGAAGATGAAATTAGAAAAGCTATAGTAGAGTGGGAAAAAACGGGAAAGATGACTCCAAAGAAAAAGGCATTAAAGAACTACTACACTCGGGGAAAAAAACTTTTGGATGGATATGCATATGAGCCAATTATTGGAGATAAGATTCAAGACTATTCATTCAAAATCAGGGAAAAACTATTTATCAAGTCGGGTGAGCTTGTAAAGATTACCACCACCACTACTGCAATACCAAAAAAAGCAGCTGGTTTGTCATTTCATTTGAAATTAGAGAAAATTGATAATGCGGGCGATATTTAATGGCTTCTGAATTTTACATGAAGCTGCACCAAACACAGTTAAACAATTACAGAAATAGGAGGTTGTCCTTTGCAAAAAAAGCATATATTCGATAAACTGACCTCTACCATTTTAATAGCATTATCTTGTGTCGTCGGTGCATATATCTTAGCCAATACTATTCAAGATAAACCAAAATATCCTTTAAAAACAGAGATTGATAAATTGACTTCAAAGGGGTACTACATATCAACAAAAGACGGGTTTGGTGCAGTTTTTCCATCTAAGACTGAAGTTACAATTCGTGAGGCAAATTCACAGACCGCACATGCCATTTCTTATCAGGCGACAAGCCCAAGTGCTGACTGTCCAGCGTTGTATTCTGTAACTGTGACTTATATTGACCCATCGCTTTCAGGAAGTACATTGTGGAGTTCAGAAGACGCGAAGGATATTGTTGTCGAATCTATTTATAGCTTTGCTGCCTCTATCAATGGGGACAAAGCTACCATCACTACTAAGCCCATAAATTTTCCGCAAAGCCAAGCTGCTATTGAGTATTCCTTTTGGTGGACATTAGAAGGAGAGCGGGTCTTCTACCAAGGTCAATTCATTTGCGTAAATAATGTTTTATATCGCGTGTCAATGAGCACAAAGAAAGAATGTGCCAAGAGTCATGAGGCGGATTACTTGATATTTAAAAGCACCTTTTGCATTGTCTCTATGAATACAAACACCAACAAGAGCACTAAGACAAATCCGGGGAAATAGGGACGATCAACTATGTTTCAAAGATGACATTTAAGGAAACCGCCCCCCGCCCCGTCCTCCGTTTGAAAACCTCCTTCCCAAGATATAGAATAATCATGAGGAGGACGCTGTTATTGAAGTTCATAATGCAGCATCGAAAACTTGTAATTGAGAAATCTTTATTGGGCGGGCTCTATTTTGCAGACTCCTACACGCTTTCAAACTGCGGTGCGCGATCTCCACGGCTGGTGGCCTACATCGGAGGCTCCGTTTCGGAAAAGACCTTCAGGAATCGGCTGAGGACTGAACCGACCTCCATTTTTAAAGTCTTTATGAGAGCTGTGGAGGCCTCCGATGGGCAGGTTGCGGATTTGCTTGTCTGCCCCTTTCCTCCACCCAGCATGATTAAGACAGACAATGACAAACAGGGTGCCGAAGAAGAGGATTCTGAGGGCGTTGCAGTATTGCTCGACTCGGATTGGCAGACTGTCTTAAGGCGGAGGCTCTTAAGCGCATTGTTAACAGAACTCCTGCCGGCACGCAATTCCCCGATGCCCTCCACGATCGGATTCGTGGGCTTTTCCTCTGGAGCATATCTGGCGGTCGGACTAACCCTGGATATAGCCGGTGTCAAGACAGTCGCGACTCTGGGCGGGGTCGGGATGGCCGAAGCTGTCAGACAAAGTCCGAGAGAAGTATGTCATGGAAAACGTTTCGCGGCTTTTTCCACAGAAGATGATCCCCTGCGTCCAAACATCGAGATCTTCGAGAAGTTCATGCATAAGCGCGACATTCCTGTCGAGATACTCATCCGCCCGGGCTGTCATGACTTTTCTGATTACACCGCCAACGGCCTCGCGGAGGAAGCATTTAGATTCGCGCTCTGTGATAATTAGTTCCATCCCTCTAATTTTCCATTTGAAGAAGTATTGTGTCGCATACTGCATTCCAGCATTTTCAGCCCGACATTTGCGAAATGGGATGATAAAGCCGTGGGGCCATGCCATGCATTATGCAATCCGGGTGAACTGAATCCCTCCCTTTCTCCCTTCATGGAGAAAATCGCACTCCTCTTACCCCCCCCTTTCCTTCCTCTTTCCCTTTTGCTAAAATATTTTCTGAACAAAGCGCAAATATTTTCATTGGTTTCTTAATCCGTTTTTTCTACTTTTTGGAAGGAGGATTCCATGATCACCGAAATTCCGAGGGAAAAACTTATCGAAGTAGGCTCTCGTTTCAGGGCGGATTACCTTGTGGACCAGGCGGGCTACACTCTGGGAATCGCCGCTCTGGACGGAAAGGCTCTTTACGAGCTTCTTCCCGACGGGTTCAAGGATGAGGTCGGGGCGGCGGTGGGGAAGGTTGACGCCGCCAGGAAGGACAAGGCTTTGATGAAGGCCGAGTCCGAGGAGGCGACGAATGTCCAGAATGAGGCTTTCCGCCGGGCGAAGGTGTGGCGCAGGAAGGTGGCGAAGAGGGCGAAGAACGCCGCCGAGATGGGAAAGTCCATGCCTGACGGGCTTTTGAAGATCTCGCACGCGAGGACGATCCCGGCGCTCCAGGGACAGCTCACGGAAATGGTGAAGCTTCTTGAGGCGAACCTCGGCAATCTGCACGGGGCGAACCTGGACAAGCTTCTTGAAGAGGGGAAAAAGCTGGAAACCGAGCTGAGGACGAAGGACGCTTCGCAGGAGGTAAAAAGGCTGAGGGAGCTTCCCGATTCGGTGAAGGAGTTCTACTTCCAGAAGGGGCTTTTGTACACCGGGCTCAAGATGGTAAATAACGCGGGGCACGAGCTTTGGTCGGCCGACGCCACGCTTGCCGCGAGATACAACCTCGACATCCTCGGCCGCAACAGGGGCAAAAGAAAAGGCGAAGAGCCCCCCGAAGGGGCGAAACCGAATTAAAAACCCATCCACACAAATCCCATTTGGCGTCTCGCCCCGCCCGAAGCACGGCGGGGCCTTTTTTGTGTCCTTTTTGGCACACTTTTGTTGCGCAGGGCTGTATGCGCGACTTGCAGAGAGCTACTCACCTCTTGCAGCGCGTTGCTCACCTCTTGCAGAGAGCAACTCGGCGCTTGCAGATCGCTACTCATCTCATGCAGATCGCTACTCGACGCTTGCAAAGAGCTACTAATCTCTTGCAGGGCGTTACTCAGCACTTGCAGAGAGCTACTCGCCTCTTGCAGAACGCTACTCATCTATTGCAGGGCGTTACTCAGCACTTGCAGAGAGCAACTCGCCTCTTGCAAAGTCCGCCGACCGTTTAGCAGATGAAACCTCGGCGTTTGCAGAGAAGAATCCCTCAATCGCAGAACCGGCCCCGACTGTCGCAGAGAGCGCCCCGATCATTGCAGACGGTGAAATTTATTCGGGCGAACGGCCGTTCGCCCCTACAGACAATCCTTCAGCCTTCAGCCATCAGCCTTCAGCCTGTCCGAAGGACTTCAGACTTCAGCCTTCAGATCCTTCCAATCCTGTTCATCCTTGTGAATTGTAATTGTCTTTCTCTGTGTCCTCGGTGACCTCTGTGGTAAATGTTGTTGTTTTTTCCTTCAGCCTTCAGCCATCAGTCTTCAGCTCTGGCGTCAGCGTCTCTGCCCGAAGGGCGAAAAATGTTGTGCCCAAAGACGACTTCACGTCGCGATAGGGCACATTCTCTACCGGGGGAGTGTTCAGCGCAGTGAGCCTGCGAGCGGAGCGCCTAAGAGGAATGCGGCCGTAGAATTCTTTATTAGCCTTAAGCCACCTTAAGGCGAATAGTTAGAATTCGAGGCAGCAAGGATCGCCCCCCTCTTCGGGAAGCGAAGCGTTAAGCCTTGTCCTTCAGCTCCGGGTAGATCCTCTTGTATTCCCAGATGTTGTTCATGATGCGCTTGACGTAGGAGCGGGTCTCGCGGAAGGGGATCGATTCGATGAAAAGCGTTTCCTTTTGGGGATTGTTCGGCCGCTTGTTCCATTCGGCTGGCCTGCCGGGGCCTGCGTTGTATCCGGCGAGAGCCATCGGAAGGTTCGAGCCGAACTGCCTGTAGATCGAAAGGAAATACCTGGAGCCGATGTCGAGGTTGACATCGACGTCGTTGAGCATCTCGTCCGATTCGAGGAGTATCTCGTTCTTCTTCGCAACCATCCTCGCGGTCGAGGGCATGAGCTGGATCATCCCCCTTGCGCCTGCCTTCGAGACTGCGGCGATGTCGAAGAGGCTCTCCTGCCTGGCTATCGAGTAGAGCGTCGGCAGGGGCACCCCCTTTTCTCTCGCCGTCCTTTCGAAACTGTCGAAGTAGGGAAGTGGATAGATCATCTCCCAGGCCTGCCTCGGGAGCTTGTCGCCATTCTCCGAATATGCGTCGGGGTAGAGCTTGCGGGCCGCCCTCACCGACTTGGGATAGATCTTCGCCTTCGACGCCACGAGGGACAGCTCCCACAGAAGCTCGGGTCTTTCGCCGGCCTTTATGAGCGATTCGAGCTCGGCGATCGCGTCATCCCCGAGCCCCGCCTCCGCGAGAAGCGCCGCCTTGAACCTCCTGCTCTTCTTTGCCGGCGGAGAGAGGATCGGCGGCAGGGAGGAAGAAGCGGCCTCGGCTTGCGGCGGCATCCCGCCCCTTAGCCTGTAGCCGTAATAGCCGTAGCGGGAGGAGGCGAGAAGCTCTCCTTTCGCGGCCTCGGAATCTTTCTGATTCAGGGCTTTCATCTCAAGTAGTGAAAAGAGCGCGGCCTGATGATAGTCGTTTTCGTCCGGAAGAAGCTTGACCAGTTCGCGGAGGGCCGTCGAAGATCTCTTCGTGTCTCCAGCGAGGTGAGTTTTCCACGCTCCCTTGTAAAGGTACTCGGCGGCGTCCGGATCGGAGAAAGCGAGCAACTGCCGCGCTATCCTCGCGGCGTCGCCGTTCATCGAAGCCTTCCGGTAATAATCGAACAGTTCCCCGAGAAGCCTCTCCTTTTCTTTCGCGCCCAGAAGGATGAGTGCTTTTTCTATCTCCGGCGCCCTGCCCTTCGCGTTCTTGATGTTCGACACGCACTTTTCGAGCGCATTGGCGTACAGGGGCGAAGAGGGCGGAGTTTTGAGGAAGAGCCCCACGGCCTCGGGCGCCTTGTTCTTGAAAACAAGAAGCGAAGCGCTCAGGAAGGCCGACTGGTCGGGTTCCAGGTACCTCTCGAAGAGGGGCATTTCCTTTTCGAGTCGGAAAAAGCCTCCCTGTTCCTCCAGTCTGAGGAGCCTCTTTCTGATCTCCTCGTTCGTGAGTTCTGAGAGGTCGGGCTCAAGCGCCGGACATTCCTCGAAAAGCGCGAGGGTCTCCCTGGACACGGGGAATTCCGTGTAGAGCTTTTTCGCGAACGGCATCGCCATGGCCCTTCCGGAGGAGGCGAAGTAGGACCTCGCGATCTTGTAGTTGAGCGAAGGGTTGTCAGGAAAAGAGGCCAGCAGGCTTTCCAGAAGAGGCAGGGCCTTTTCGTAATTTCCGGAGGAGAAATGGTAACCGGCAAGTTTTCCGGCGGCTTCTACCCGGAACGAAGCCTCTCCCTCCGCTTCGTGCAGCTTCTTCCAGAGGTCGATCCCGGAATACTTCGAGTCCTTTCCCTCCCGCGCTTCGATGATATACCTTGTCCCGAACTCCCATAGGGGGCACTGCCTGACGTCGGGCTGGTCGAGGACCGCCTCTGCTTTCGCGAAATCCTTGTTCTCGACATAGCTCTTTCCGAGGAGAAGCTTCGCCTGCCAGCGGGGGATGGAAGGTTCTCTCTCCGCGAGGAGTTTTTCCAGCGCGGGGATCCTCTCGGAAACCGGGAGGCGCGACACGAGCCCCAGGTCCGTTTCCGGCTGTTTTCCGGAAACGAACAGGGCCAGTATCAGGAAAAAGAGAAGTTGTAGGCTAGTTGCCCAAAGCCGTCGGATCGCCGTCCGCGAGGTACTGCACGAGGGCTTTCCTGAAATAATCCCTCTTGCGGATGCTTGGCTTCTGGTATCTCTGTTCGAAGGCTTCACGGCTTCTCTCGATATCGTCCCTGAGGACGGAGTAGAGGTTCTTGTTGGTCCTTCCCGCTTCGATCTCGTCGGGGTGGTAGAGGGCGATCTCCTGGATGAGAAGCCTGGCGAACCTCTTCGCACCTTCGTGCTCCTTCTGCTCCTCGGGCGGGACAGGCTCCTCTTCGGGAGCGGCCTTCGGCGGGGGCGGAGGGGGCGGGGGAGCTTCTTCAACAACTTCCGCAGGTTCCACCGGGGCTGAAGCCGGTTCGGGCTCGTCGAGCCTCGCGGTGTCCCTCGGGCGGGAAGCGGCCGTCCTTTCAAGCGGGGATTCTTCTTCGACCGCTTCGACGGGGATCTCCTCGGCTTCCTCGAAAACCTCCTCCGGTTCCTGTTCGATCGGCGAGGAAGCCGCCTGCCCGAAGCCGATTATGCCGGCTTCTTCGAGCGTAGGAGGCTGCGGGTCCCTCTTCTGACGCAGGGGCATCAGGTCCAAAACGAGCGAGGCGGTGCGGATGAGGATGTCTATCGAGTAATGGTCGAGCTTTCCGTCGGCGCCTGAATCGGCGTAAACGAATGCCGCCACCTTGCCTTTGAGCAGGAGGGGAGAGACCATGCATCTCTTCACGCCGCCCTTCGCGGGTATGAAGCCGGGAAGGCTGCCGTCCAGTATGAGCCTGCTCCTGTTCGCCATGAGTCTCTTCAGCAGAGGGTCGCCTGAGAGCGAAGCGGTCCATGTCTGGGGAGACTGTCCGTCGAAACCGAAGTGGTTCCAGACCTTGCCGTTGTCGTCCTTCACGATGTAGAGAAGGGCCCTCTCGGCGTACTCTCTGATGTACTCCATCAGCTCTTTCAGTATCTCGGACTGGTTTGACGAGTATTCGAGCTTTCCGACATGGTAAAGGAGCTTGTTGTTGAAGGCCTGCCCCTGCGCGGGCGGAGCTTCGGCCTTTACAGGTTCGGGTTCGGGGATCGCGTCGGAGACCGCCGCGGCGACCTGGTCAAGATCGGGCGGGGCGGGAACAAGAGCCTGGATCCTCGAGAGCTCGTCCTTGAGCGAAGTGATGGAGATGTTAAGATCTGAAAGCGCTTCTCCCAGCCGTTCCCTGATAATATCCTTATTGCTCATTTCAGGCCCTTTCTCTTGTCATAACTTCAATCTTCACAAGAAATAAGGATATAGGCATATCGCTTTGATGTCAAGAAAAGCGGGTATCGCGGGTCTTCCGGCGCGGAGCTTTCTCAGCCGGCGTTCCTGACGGTTATCCCCATCCTGGAAAGCTCTTTCACGACCGCCTCGAAAGCCGTGGCCAGGTCCTCTGGCCTGTGAGCGTCGGAAGAGAGCACCACTTCCCGGCCGCCCAGCCTTCGGTACAAAGCCAGGATCGGCCAGCCGGGATAAGGTTCCTGGATCCCGACACGGTAGGGCGCCGTGTTCACTTCGAGGAAGACCCCCATGTCGAGGCAGGCCGTGAGCACGGACCTTATGATCCTTTCGTAGTTCTGCGCGAAGAAATCCGCCGCGGGCCGCGGCTTCATGTATCTCTTGGGGAAGTCGAGATGAGCGAGCCCGTCGTAAAGGTTGCTCTCGACCAGCTTCAGGCAGTCGAGGAAATAGGGGTCGAGGCTCTCCCTCAGATCGTCCCCCTCTTTTTCGGCCCGCTCCATGAATTTGGGGACCTCCTCCCAGCCTATGTCGTGGACGGCTCCGAGGACATAGCTGAACCTGCGGCTCCTGAGGAAGGTCTTTATTTCGTCGACGTGTTTTGGATGGTGGGTGACCTCGATGCCGAAACGGAGCCTCAGGTCCGGAGCGAGTTCCCTCGCGGTCTCGAACGCTTCGAACCTTTTTTCGTGGTCATAGTAGCCGTATCCGCGGTCGCCCGGGTGCACCTCGAGATGGTCGGTGAGGATGAACCCGCCGAGGTCCTGCCTGCGGGCGGAAGCGATCATGTCCTCGATCGGGCACTGGCTGTCCCAGGAGAAGAGGGAATGAGTGTGGTGGTCCAGGAAGGCTTTCAGCATATTTTCACTGTCACAGGACCTGGAAGGCTATGAGCATCGCCACGAGTATCCCCATGATGCTCTCCCCCGCGATCACTCCGGAAGCGACGGGAACCGTGTAGTTCTCCGCCACGACGGGCCTGCTCTTTTCAAGGATGTAGGCGATCAGGGCGCCCAGGAACATGCTCACCGAGTTGAACGCGGGTATGACGAAGGCAATGCCCATGGCGGTCGGAGAGGGCAGCCAGCTTCTGGATCTGGGGAAATTCCTTTCTATAAGGGTGATGACTATGCCGAAGACGGCGCCCCAGAGCAGTCCCCACCTCGCGGAAACGGGAAGGGCGCTGAGCCCCTTCGAGAGCAGGATGGCGACACCCGCCCAGGTCTGCGCCGCAGGCGCGGGAAGCTTGTCGGTTCCGATCACGTCGGCGCTCGGGATCAGGATGTTGTAAACGGGGACGCAGATCAGCGCTCCGCCGATGACTCCCAGGATCATCGCAAGGAACTGTTTCCTCGGGCTCGCCCCTATCCTGTATCCGCACTTGAGGGACTGGAGCAGGTCGGCCGAAGATGTCGCCGCTCCGCCCGTGACGTTGGCGGTCATAAGGTTCGCCACCATGTTGCCGGGAGCTATGGCGCCGTACATGAGCTGGGTAATCTTTCCCATCGCGCCCACGGGGGTTATGTCGGTCTCGCCGGTCGCCCTGCACGCGACTATCGCGAGGAAGAAGGTCATGACGACGGCGATGGTGCCCATCCACCAGCTAATACCGAAGAACATCATCTGCAGGATCACCGCTCCAATCCCCGCCGCGATGAAGCCGATGAGGAACCAGCTTGCGGGTATCTCCACCCGCGACGCCTCGTCGCCCGAGGAGCCTTTGACCCCCTTGACCAGGTCGGAAAGCCCCTTGAAGGCCCTGAGGACCGTCTTCCACTGCATGAAGAAGCTCAGAAGGCCCGCCGCGACCATCATCGCTACGCCGGGCCACATCAGCCACTTGACCACGTTCCTGAATCCTCCGTAATTCACCTGGTGCCTTGATCCGGGAGGAAAACCCAGGAGGGCGTTGCCGCTAGCTTCCCCCGATTCAATGAAAGAATCCCAGTGGGTCAGCGGGGACGCGCTCGCCGTGAGTTTTCCCGCGGAGACGGCGAAAAAGACCTTTCCGAAGATGGGATTGAGAGAGCCGTCTGGAAGTTTTTCCGAGTTCAGGAAACGAAGCAGTCCCTCTTCGTCGGCAATCGTGAGCGGTTCGGTCGGCGAGAAGGCGAGCAGCTCCTCCCTGAAATCTCCGCGCGGCCCTTCGCAGGCGCCGGTCTTGAAGAAGAAGGCCGCCCCTGAGGGAATCTGGAGTGGAAAACTGAGCGCGCCAGCTTCGCCCGGTTTTTTGACGGAAAGCTCGGAGACCAGCCTCGGAGGGTCGTGGGTGATGTCCCCGCTGTTTATCGCCATGGGGGAAAGGACGCCGTAGCCGACGAGCGCGCCGAGCAGGAGCGAAGCTCCGGCCCTTATCCCCATTATCGCTCCGGCCCCCATCATTATGAAGCTCCCCTCGAAGCTTAGGGTGAGCCTGGCGAGGGGGATCGAGAAGAACGGCAGGGAGGAGGGTCCGAAGGTCGCGGGTATCGGCGATAGCAGAAGGTTCTTTATCCAGGCGGGCATTACAGCGCCCCTGAGGACGTTGAACTTCGCCATTATGAGCGGGTGGGCGTCCCTGAGGAACGCGACAACGACCCCCAAGCCGAGCGACCAGAAGAGGGCTTTCGCCTTCCTTATCGAATCGTCGCCCTTGGCGTACATTCCCATCAGGACCTCGGAAGTGGCGAAACCCGTCGGGAATTTCAGGTCCTCGACGTTGATCATCTGCCTTTTCATCGGTATGGCCATGAAGAGGCCGAGGTAGAGGATCGCCATGACCCAGAGGATCAGGTGGAGGTTGGGAAGGCTCTTGCCCGAGACCATGAGGAGGGCCGGAACCGCTGAGACCAGTCCGGCGGAGGCTATGAACGCGCAGGCGGAAGCGGTCGTCTGGAGGATGTTAAGCTCCAGGATGCCCATGTCCTTCTTAAAGAAGAATGGGAGGATCTTCCTGAGGCTTTTGAAGAGGGCGAAGGACATTATGGCCGCCGTTATCGTTACTCCCAGGCTCCAGCCCGTCTTGAAGCCAACATACAGGTTGGAAAGCGACAATACGGCCCCTATGAGAAGTCCGAGTATGAGGCCCCTTGCCGTTATCTCGGGTTCGGTGCCTCCCCTGTAAACCTTCTCAAGCCACTCTTTCTCTCTCTCTTCCGGGGTTCCTGACATGTCTTTCGGATCCAATTCGACCTCCACTGGAACCCTCCAAGAATACCTTTGTTCCCGAAGGATATCAAGGGCTTTCCGGGGGGGGGCAAAACTCTTGACAAAGTGTCCAAGGATTGCTACCATATCAATGTGTTGTGGAAGGAGGTGATTGGACATACGGGAAAGCTGTAAATTCGGACATTCTTTAAACTTGGTTTATAAGGAGGTTATGGAGGTGACTAAGATGAGAAAAGCACTCAGATGGAGTGCCATGTTTGTCGTGATCGTTGTCATGACATCCATGGCGATTTTCGCGCAGAGCTCGGGCGGCGCCCTTCAGGGAAGGGTCTCCGACGACAAAGGCGAGCCTATTCCGGGCGCCACCATCAGGATCTCGGGCCCCGCTCTTCAGGGAACGCAGGGCGCGGGTACCGACCTTAACGGCGAATATTTCTTCCCCTTCCTTCCCACCGGAAGAGATTATTCGGTCAAGGTTGAAATGTCAGGTTACGCCACGGCCATCAGGAACGGCGTGGAAGTTCCTCTCGGAACGACGATCAAGCTCAACTTCCAGCTTTCCACGAGCGGAGCCGAAATGGTCGTTACGGGCGCGGCACCGATCATTGACACCAAGAAGGTCGAGACCGGCGCCAACATTTCCGACACGATGATCTCAGCGATCCCGCTGGATCGTTCTTCCAGGGGCATCGCGTTCCTCGCCCCCGGTGCCGTTACTTCCGGACTGGCCAATCAGCCTTCGTTCGGCGGCGCTTCCGGTCCTGAGAACTCCTACATCGTCAACGGTGTCGAAGTCGTAGGTTCCGGCGACGGGCGCAACATGATGAACATGAACTTCGATTTCATCGAAGCTACCGAAGTCAAAACGGGCGGCATGGACGCCGAATTCGGCGGCCTCATGGGCGGCGCGGTCAACTCGATCACCAAGAGCGGCGGAAACGAGTTCCACGGCGGCCTGTTCGCTTATTACTGGGACGACAGCCTCGGCGCCAACGAGAGAAAGATCGACAACCCGACCGTGGTCGACTACATCGATGCCAACAAGATCTACGACATCGGCGGCTACATCGGCGGCTACATCATCAAGGACAAGCTCTGGTTCTTCACTTCCTACGACTACAACAAGGAAGAGGCGACCTGGACGGCCGACGGCTACGACGCCAACGTCACCCTCGGCGGGCACCCCTCCTATTCCTGGGCAAGGGGAACCGGCTACGAGATCTCGACCAAGGACCCGCAGTACGCGATGAAGCTCACCTACAACTTCAACGCCAACCACAGGTTCGTCCTATCATTCTTCGGCAACCAGATGAAGACCAACGACGTCCGCAACCTGGCCAACCCGAGCGCCGTCGCTTCCGCATACGATCTCAAGAGGAAGAACTACGCCGCGAACATCGTCTGGAACGCCACCTGGACGCCCAAGTTCTTCACCGAGATGAACATCGGCACCAGAAGAACCTGGATGGACAGCAAGCCGAAGAATGCCCTCGCGATGAACAATTGGGGCTATTACTACCGTTACGGCTCCGGCACATACGCCGGCTACCAGGTCATCCCGACCGGAACTTACACCTATGACGCCGCCACCAGGGGCATCAACCTCGATTCCTGGCTGCCTTCCCTCGGCGGCAGGACCTACGAGATCGAGAAGGACTACAACGACCAGTTCCGCGTCAAGGGGACCAACCTCTTCAATTGGGTCGGCAAGCATGAACTTTCCTACGGCTTCCAGCACTTCAAGGTCACCTACAACGACAACTTCAACTACACCGGCCCCGGCATCACAGAGGTCAACGACTACACGCCTTTCTGGGGCATGACCTCGATGGGCGGCTCGGTCGTCAGGTGGCATAGGACCGCGGCTGACCTCAACGGCAACGGCATAGAGGACGACTTCCTTTACCGCGCCCAGATGTTCATGAACAGCCAGGCAAAGGAAACCGAGCAGAAATACTACGCCTACTGGATACAGGACAACTGGCAGCTCACCGACTACTTCATGCTGAAGCTCGGCGTCAGGCTCGACCAGATCCACATGGAAGGCGGCGAGAACATCGCCATCATTCCGAACCCGATCGGCACCGATGCCGACGGCAACACGATGTACGGCCTCGGCCACTTCGGCTCCGCTCCCTCCAGAAGCATGAAGATCAACGACGAATGGGCCCCCAGGGTCGGATTCACCTGGGACGTCTTCCACAACGGCAAGAGCAAGCTGTACGGCTTCCACGGCTGGTACTACGAGAGGATCCCGAACACGCTGGCGATCCGCGCTCTGACCACCGAATTCTTCCACTTCGCCTATTACACCGATTATCAGCTGACCCAGCCCTACAACTATCCCGGCTACGCCTACACCTACGGCATCGGCGAGACCAAGATCACGGGCGGTCCCGATGGCTCAAAGATCAAGGGCTCCTTCAACAAGGAGACCATCCTCGGCCTGCAGTACGAGCTCAAGCCCGACCTGAACCTCGGCGCGAGGCTGATCTACCGCGAACTCGGCAGGGCGATCGAAGACATCTCCCTCGACGGCGCCAGCACCTACATCGTCACCAATCCCGACGCCTGGACCGATGTCTGGGCCGCCGATCCCTTCGGCCGTCCCGGGTACCAGTGGCGCTTCCCCAAGCCGACCCGTATCTACAAGGCACTCGAACTGACGGTTGACAAGAGGTTCTCCAACAACTGGCAGATGGGCGGTTCGTACGTTCTCTCCAGGCTGCACGGAAACTACGAAGGCCTCTTCTCCAACGACAACGGCCAGCTCGATCCCAACATCACCTCCAAGTACGACATCCCGTCGCTGCTCGAGAACGCCTACGGACTTCTTCCCAACGACAGGACGCACGTCCTCAAACTCTACGGCTCCTACAGCTTCCCCTGGGGCCTCGACCTCTCGGGCAACTTCCAGCTCCAGAGCGGAACGCCGATCAGCAAGCTCGGCGCCGATGACGCTTACGGCCTGAACGAAGGCTTCTGCGCCACCCGCGGCACCGCCGGCAGGACCCCCACCATCTGGACGATCGATGTGGGCGCCCGTTATCACTTCAAACTGTGGAAGAGCGATCTCGGCTTCAGGGTCGACATCCTCAACCTCACCAACAACCAGAAGACCACCACGGTCGACCAGACCTACAACACGGAAAGCACCGCCGATGTCCAGACCTATCCCTACTTCGGTATGGAGACCGAGCACCAGAGAGCCAGAAGGGTCAGATTCGCGATCCAGTGGAACTTCTAGTTCGGTTTTGACCAGTGTTCAAAAAGCCCCGGGGCGACCCGGGGCTTTTTTTTACGAAGCTGACTGGATTATATGGGAGACCAGAAGATGAACGAAAGCCTTCCCGAACTGAAAGATGAGGGGGAAGACCGGGAGCGGCCCTACCCCGGGGGGCCGAAACCTTTGAGGGGGAAAAGGCTCGCCGCGGCTTTCGCGGTTGCCACGGTGTCGGATATCGTGCTGATGGGGCTCGAAGTGGTGCCGGTCGTCCAGCTTTTCGTGGATGTCGTGACGGCGCTTCTCTTATTCCTGATACTGGGCAGGCGCTGGGCGATAATACCCGGATTGATAGCCGAGGCCATCCCGGGAGTTTCGATATTTCCATTTTGGATCATGGTGGTCGCGGCGATAGCCGTCTGGGGCGAGATAAAGCCAATCGAGAAACCCAAAGGGGATGAATGATCCGAACCTGCTATTCCGCCGGCGTAGTGATTCCGGACCCGCCCTGCGGCGACCGTCAGCCGGCAAATGAATAGAGAAGCTTGATCTCTTTTTTCCAGAGGTCCGGCTCTGGAGTTTCCAGTATAAGGGGTATCTCATCGAAACGGGCATCTTTCATTATGAACTTGAAAGGCTCTATGCCCAGGCTGCCCTGCCCCAGGCTCTGATGCCTGTCCACGAGGCTTCCCAGGGCCGACTTGGCATCGTTCAAGTGCCACCCCCTGATGTATTTCATTCCAACCGTGCCGTCGAAGTCGGCCATTGCCGAATCGTAGCCTGAGCGGGTCGTGAGGTCATAACCCGCCGCGAAGAGGTGGCAGGTGTCAAGGCACACGCCGGTCCTTGTTTTGTCCTCGATCCTGTCTATCAGGTAGGCGATCTGCTCGAACGACCGTCCCACGGAGCCGCCCTGGCCCGCCGTGTTCTCTATCACGGCGGAGACCCCTGTCGTCTTGTCCAGCGCCCTGTTCACGCTGTCCGCGATCATCGACAGGCATTCTTCGTCGTCCATCTCGCCCCTGTGGCTGCCTGGGTGGAAGTTGAGCATTGTCAAGCCCAGAAGGGAACACCTTTTCAATTCATCCAGGAAAGCATCCTCGGACTTTTTCCTGATCTCCGGGTCGGGGCTTCCCATGTTTATGAGGTACGTGTCGTGGGGAAGGATGTGCGAGGGAAAGAAACCTTTTTCGGAGCAGTACTTCCTGAAAGATCCAGCCTGCTCCTCGGGGATCGGCGGGGACTTCCACTGTCGCTGATTCTTGGTGAAGAAGGCGAACGCCTTCGCGCCTATCTCCGAAGCGTTCAGGGGAGCGTTCTCAACGCCTCCCGCCGCGCTGACGTGGGCTCCGACCCTTTTCACGGTGCCTCCTTTCTTCCGGCCATGATCCTTGAATTTGGAAGGGCGATCGAATCGAGCAGGCTGATGCCGGAAATGCCCGCGTCCCTCATGAAACCTTCGATCTCTTTCCCGGTATAGGATTTCCCCTCGGCGGTTCCCACGAGCATGTTGAGCGAGAAAAGCGCGGGATGAAGAGGGGAGTCACCGCGGTCGTCGAGGATGAACTCGTGGATCAGCATGACGCCGCCGTCTTTCAGCGAGGCGGAGGCTTTCGCAACCAAGCGGGACGCCGCGGAGGGGCCTTCGCCGTGAAGGATGTGGGAAAGCCAGACAGCGTCGAACCCTGCCGGCAGGGGATCTTCGTTGAAATCTCCTTCAGCGAAAGCGATCCTGGCTCCGAGTCCGAAATCGCCGATGGTCTTTTCCGCGAATGGGCGGACCTGGGAAAGGTCGAAAACGGTAGCCATGAGCCCCGGATGCCTGAGACAGAAATGGATGGCGTATGTCCCCGGACCTCCTCCTAGGTCAAGCAGGGAGCCCTTTTCCGGCAGAGGCAATACTTCCGCGACTTTCGGGGCAATCGGGGACGCGTTGTTGAACATCCCCATCTCGAAAGCCTCGAGCTCCCTTTCTCCCGCCCTGCGGTGGCCGGGATCCCTCGCGGGAACACCGGTCCTGACGCATTCGGGAAGCTCCGCCCATCCTTTCGAGATGTAATGGTGGTGCCTGATCATGTAGCCGATGTATTCCTTTGATGACCTCGAAAGATATCTCGCCGCGTCCTCCGCGGTCTGGAACCTTCCGTCCTTTTTTGCAAGGAGTCCCATGGCGGCGAGCGCGTTCAGGATCGCCTCGGCTCCCCTGCCGCTTAAAGTGAGCTCCTTCGACACCTCAGCCCGGGTCAGGCTCTCCCCGTCGAGGAGAGTGAAAACATCCAGTTCCACGCCCGCGTGGAGCGCGAAAGAAGCCCAGTACCCTCCCGAGACCTCAAGGAGCTTCTTCGGGTCCCACTTTTCCATCTGAAGGCCCTCCAATGATCCCGTTCGCGTTGCCGCACAGTTCCAGCAGTATCGGTTCCAGCCTGGCGTCCAGGTCTTCCCTTTTTCCGTCGTTCATCACCACGATGTCGGCGAGAGCGAAGGTAGCCCCGAGCTGCTGCCCGGCGCCCTGACCGTTCTCCTCTTCTTCTTTTTTCCTGAATTCCTCGAAGGTGGAGATGGAGTCTCCCCCCCTGCTGCGCTTTCTCGCCCTCTCATACCTCATTTCCTGCGGGGCGTCGACACCGAGAAGGAGAAAATCCTCCGCGTTGTTCCTGAAAAAACGCACTTCTTCGGGATGGCGGAAAGAGTCCACGATGTCCCTTCCGGAAAGCTTTTCGAATGTCCTGCTGGCGAGGATCGACAGGCCGAACTCTTCCCTGAGGCTCCTGCCGGTGATTATCAGGTGCTCCCGGGAGGTCGTCAGGCCTCTCTTCAGAGCCTCTTCGCGGACGGCGTCGGAAAGCGAATGATAAAGGAAACCCTTCCTTACGAAAAAGTCCGCCACGAGGCCCTTGCCCGCGGCGTTCGGTCCGGTGAGCCCGATAACGGCCTTGCGGTTCCTCATTTTTCCAGCTCTTTGAGGCGTTTGTCCACCGCTTTTCCCAGCAGGCCGTTGTCCTCCAGGCTTGCGAGTCGGTATTCGATGAGGGCCAGGGTGCCGTACTTCCTGAGCTCGTAGGAGCGCCCCAGGAAGTAGTGCGCCTTTCCCTGCGACGCCGTGGTGAAGGGGGCGTTGTTCAGGAGATCGAGGAACCCGTCGATCGCCTCCCTTGCCTTTCCCAGCCTGTATTCCGCGTAATGAGTGTAATAACGGGCCTCTCCCGCGTAGAGATCTGAAGGATGGTTCCTGACGAAATCGAGTAGCGCCGCGTAAGCCTCCTTCTCGTTAGTTTCCCGGAGGGGCCGGACCGCTTTCTTGAACGCGGGTCTGTTCGCCATCACGGAGGAGAGGTAGTTGAGAACGAAGGCTCGGTAAGCGTCCTGGAAAGCGTCGAAGCTTGTTCCGCAGGCGGATTCCAGGGCGGGCTTCCAGCTTTCGCCCCCTTCAAGGGAGTTGACGAGCAACCTGACGCTTTCGGCTCCACGCTGGTCCCTGAGCGCCCTAATCGCCCAGAAGCCGTCGGCCCATGCGTAGGAGGAGGTGTCGCTGAGAGGCAGGACCATCTGGGGAGCTTCCCTGTCCGTGAGCAGGATGAACCTCCGCTCGTAGTAGTCTCCGAACCCTGAGAGGTAAAGCGCGAGCCCGTGCCTCAGGAATTCGGGGGCTTCGGCGAAGGAACGGCTTCTTCGGGTCATTATCGTTTCGGCGAGAGCCGAAGCCAGCAGTTCCTCGCTCGGGTAGTGTCTCAGCGCGAGCTGCTCCACGGGAACGAGGATCCTGCTTGGAGCGCCGTTCACTCCCTGGACCACCTCGTAAGGGGCCGGAGAGGAAAGCCGGCCCGAGTCGACGGGAACTATCTCTATCCGGTCCTCCGCGGATGGGAATGCAAGGCCTCCCGCGCCGAGAAGCCTCGCCGAGGAGGAGAGCGAGTTGGAAAGCCCCGAAACTCCGTTGATGACCGGCAGGAATCCCCCGTTGACTCCTTCATAGGGGAGCACCCGGATATTCTCTATCGAGAGCGTCCTGCTGACCGGAGGAGCGGGAACCTTTACCGGCTGAGGAAGAGGAGCGTGCGGCTCGGGCGGCGGCTTCTTTGCGGGCAGGGGCTTCTTTAAAGCGGAATCGTCCATGAAAAGGAACGACAGGTCGCCGCGGTTCCGGTAGGCTATGACCCCAACCAAGCCGAGAAGGATCATCAACGATATCGAAAGGACCGCTGCCAGTCTCCAGGGCTTCATCACGGGATCCCTATCTTGTCCGAAAGGGTCCAGCCTTCGCCTTCCCCCCACTTGGCCTTGGACCATCGACCGGAATTCTGCACGACGAATATTTCGGATCCTTCGGGAAGCGTGGCGAGAGGCTTCAGCGATGGGTCGGGCTTCTGGTAGACTTCCGCGGCTTCCAGGACTACGCCCTCCCTGAGGTTGCTCCTGACCCTGACCGCCATGAAGAAGAGTGCCGCGCATGCCAGCCCGGAGACCAGCAGGACGGCCGCACTCCTGAAGACCGCCGTCCTCGCCAGCGAAGCGTTGAACACGCGGAGCCAGCAGAAAGCAAGCGAGGCGAGGGAAAGAAGAACAAGAGCGAGGAGAAAGAAGGCGTCCGCGCCGGCCGACATCAGGAAGTTCTCGAGAGGCGACGGCTGGTAGGGCGAAGCCTTCGCCTGCAGAAGGCTCCTTGCTATGGAGACGTTGTTTCGGGCAGCCTTCAGGGCAGGATTCAGCCCGAGCGCTTTCTTGTAGTAAAGGATCGACCCGGGTATGTTTCCCGATTCGAAATGGCAGTTGCCCATGTTGTAAAAGAGCTCCGGCGAGACAGAGCCGGAGTTCTCCACGATCCCGTAGTACTTGAGGGCTTCGGAGAAGTTCCTCTTCGCGTACTCGTCGGCGGCCCTGGCGGTCAGGATCGAGCCCTGTCCCTGGGCGAGGGCGATGAACGACAGAAGCGTCATCGCCGCAAGCACTGTTTTTCTCTTTTTCTTTTTTAATAGGCCCCGCATCTTTTCCAGTTTCTTTATCAGTTCGGTCTTCTGGGGCTGTTCGTTCGAGAATACCGCCGCGTCTATCTCTTCCGCGAATCCGGTAAGGATGCCGGCCTCGTTGTCGCCGGTCCCCGCCTCGGTGAGCTTCGAGCGGAGCTCGGCCATGGTAAATGAAGAAACAGGCGCCCCTGTCCTCATTTCGAGGACCGCTTCGAGCGATTTCTTGAGGTGGTTGTGAAACACCTTGCTCTTCCTGGCATCGAGGTTGCTCCTGGCGGCCCTGTATTCCTTCACGGCCCTCGCCGTCAGCAGCCTCAGTCTCTTTTTTTCAGGGGACAGGAAGAACCTCTCCATCAGTTCCGATATCCCGAAGACAAGGATGAGCAGCAGGAAGGGGATCAACAGGATCCGGGCCGCCGCTCCCTGCGATACGGATCCGGCGGGCTTGTAATGAGACGTCACCGGAAGCAGCGGAAGGATCTCGGGGATGTTCTTCCCGGGAGCTTTTCCGCTGTCCGCCACCATCACCTTGACGCTTTTGAGGCCGCTCCTCCTGAACTGCTTCGATGAAGGGTCGAAAAAGACGAAGTTCATGTCGGGGAGTTCCCTGGCTCCCGCGACGGCGGGGACCCAGGAAAGGTGATATATCCTTTCCACGGCAGTTATGGATGCCGGATCGGGCGAACGGTCATCGAAGGTTACAGGATAACTCGAGAAGAACGGAGATTTGGCGGAAGGAAAAGGCTCCGCCGGGAGCGAGCCTTCACCCTTCACGCTGATGTCGATGGTGAGGGGTTCTCCGACCTTGGCCGACGCCGGAGGCGCGCCGGCGTATTCGCACCTGAACGCGCCGATCGCCCCCCGGAAATCCTGCGGGGGTTCGGGAAGCGGGAGGACCTTCATGGCTGCGCTTCCGCCTTTCAGCCTTATTATCGGGTTGGACGAGTCCGCGCGTGACTGCACCTTTACGTCCGCCTGGAAAGGCGAGATCTCAATGGGGCCGGTCCTCAGCGGATAAAGGACGCATTTCAGGATCGTTGCGTCGAGGTAGATCTTGCCCTCTCTCGTGACCTTTGTCGTCGGCGGAAACCTGGAGGAAGGCAGCTCTATCTTCCTGAAACCGTCGAACTCGGACCTCTGCGCGAACTCGAAATTCCTGATCGATTCGCGCGTCATCAGGTGCAGGGTGTAGACGACCGCTTCCCCGGCGTACGCTTCCTTCTTGGCCAGGCGCCCTTCAAGGAAAATATCGTTGCCGGAAGGCGGGGGAAGGGCTGCTCCCGGCGGCTTCGGCGCCGCGGTCTGCGGCGCTTCGCCGACCCTGACGGAGAACCCGGGCACTTTCAGCGACTGGCTCTCCGCGCGGATGCTGAATTCCCCGAGGGAAACGGTTCCGCTCTTCACGGGAGAGATTATGTAGTGGTACAGGTAGGCCTGCCCGCTCCTGCCAGGTTCGGCGGACTGGTACTGCCCCTTCACCTCGGCGCCTTCGATCTTCGGAAGGAACGGCTGAGTGATGGGGGAGGGGAGGCCGTCGAAGCGGAGAGTGAAGGTGAAGCTCTCGCCGACCTTGACCTCCTGCCTCGAGACCCTGGTGGTGACCGACACGGCCGCCATCGAGCCCGCGGATATTAAGAACGCTAGGATTATGACCGCGAAGATCCTGGTCCGTTCCAACTTTAAGCCGATACCTCCCTGAGGCTGACGGAAACGATCTTGGAGATCCCCGTCTCCTCCATCGTCACTCCGTAGATGGCGTCCCCCAGCGCCATGGTGCGCTTGTTGTGGCTGATGACAATGAACTGGGCCTTCTGCGAGAACTGCAGGAGCAGCTTGGAGAAGACGTTCTCTATGTTCGCGTCGTCGAGCGGGGCGTCCACCTCGTCCAGGAGGAAGAAGGGCTGGGGCCTGTAGGAAAGGATCGCGAAGAGAAGGGTCAGGGCGACCAGCGCGCTCTCTCCGCCGCTGAGCTGGATGTTGTGGACGACCTTCTTTCCCGGCGGCTGGGCGAAGATCTCGATGCCGGATTCGAGCGGGTTCTCGGGATCCTCCAGCTTGAGGTAGGCCTCGCCGCCGTCGAAGACCACCTTGAACAGCTCCGTGAAGTTCTTGTTGACCTCCTCGTAGGCTTCTATGTACCTGGCCTTGATGGTCTCGTTGGTTTTCCTGATCGTCTCCTCGAGCTGGGCGATCGCGCTTTCGACGTCCTTCTTCTGCTCCTTCAGGAAATCCGCGCGCTTCGACTTTTCGTCGTATTTTTCCTTGGCGAGAAGGTTCTGGGGGCCCATCTCGGCGAGCCTCTTCTCGAGCTTCGTGACCTGGGCGAACCCGGCTTCCCTCTCCTCGGGCTCCATCCTCGGGGCGCCCTCCCACTCGGCGGCGAGCGACTCCCATTCCTCCTCGAAGTACGAGGAGAACCTTTCGATTATGTTCTTGTGGTCCGAGTTGACCTCGGCCAGCTCTTTCTCCCGCTCGGATATGGCGCTCAGCACCTCCGAAGAGGTTTCCCTGGCCTCCTTGACCAGTTTCTCGGATCTCTGCAGTTCCTCCTCCAGGCTCCTGATGATGTCGCCGTAGTTCTGCAGCTTCTCCCTGGAGGATGTCATTTCAGTGAGAACTTCCGAAAGGCTCTTCTCCTCTTCCAGCATGTCGTTCTCGAGCTTCCTGATCTTCGAAGAGTGCATTTCCTTCTCGTCTCTTTGCTTCGCTATCAGACCGGTCACTTCGTCGAGGGCGCCCTGAAGGCTCTTCAGCTGTTCCTCGAGGGCCTTGTTCCTCTCTTCCCACTGGGATTCCTCTATCCTCGTACGGGTGAGGGATTCCTCGGCGCGGGCAAGGTCCTCCCTGAAGCGGGATTCGTCCGATGAGAGCATGGACAGGGAGGCGTTGGCTTCCGCCAGCTCCTTCTCCACGCTCTTCAGGCGGCCTTCGAGGTTCTTTCTCTCCGACTCGTATTCTTCGCGCTGTTCGCGGATCGAAGCTTCCTCGTCCCTCGTGAGGTTTTCGAGCGAAGCTATCCTTTTCAGTTCGGATTCGGCCGTCTGCCTCGAGAGGCCCGCCTTCTGCACCTCCGCCTGCATCCTGTCCCTGGCGGCCGCGGCAGCCTCCTCTGCGGACAGCGATCCTTTCTCCCTGTCCCTCAGTGCCGCGAGCTTTTCCTTCAGGCCGGAAAGCTTCGACTGCTCCTCTTTCAGCTTCCTGCCCGTCTCTTCCAGCTCCTTCGAGATCTTCAGAAGGGGAATGGCCAGTTCCTTCGGCGGTCCGCCGAAGATCAGCCCGTGAGGGTTTATGATGACCGAATCGCCGACGATCGCGGGCCGTCCCGAGCTCCTGACGAACGCCAGGGCGTCCTTCCTGTCCGAGAAGCGGGCGGTACCGGCGACATGGCCCTTGAGCCAGGCGGGAAAACCGTCCATCTCGTCCACGAAACCGATGAAGCTCTTGTGCTTCTTCGGGTCGGCGGCGGACCCTCCCGTTCCAGCGATGTCCGGGGCCAGGAAGGCGACCCTCTCCTTGAGGTCGTCCCCGGCGGAATCGAGGAGGGAGAACGCTTTTTCGGGACCCTCTATCCTGTATCCCAGCAAACCCTCTCCCATTATCAGCTCGATGGCCTTGAGGGTCTTCTTCGGCACTCCCGCCAGCATGGAAGCGAGCTTCTTTTCTTCCAGGGAGGGGTCCTTTTTTTCCAGGATGTCCCTCGCCTTGCTTTTCTGGAGCTTCTCCTGTTCGCGCAGGACCTTTATCGTCGAGCCGCACGAGGCTATGCTCATTTCGCAGGCGGATGTCTCCGCCGTCAGGGCTGAAATGTCCTTCCGTATTATGTCTATCGCCTCCCGCGCCTTGACGAGCTCGGCGACTTTTTCGGTGAAGCGGTTCGTTCTTTCCAGAAGCGCGGCTTCTTCGTCCGCGAGGGCCCCCTCGGCCTTTTCCCGCTGGCCGACAAGGGTCTCGAGCTCCCTCTTCTGGCGCGCCTCCCTCTCGGAGAGTTTCTTCAGCTCTTCTCCGATGCGGTTGAACGAGCTGTTCCTGCTCGACCTCTCCTGGGCAAGTTCGAGGCTGGACCTCCTCTTTGTCTCTATCTCGCCGAGCGTCGATTCCAGTTTCTTTTTTAGGCCGTCCAGGAGAGACGAGGCTTTCCCGAGCTTTTCGCCGATCTCCTCCTTCTGCCTCGCGCTCTCTTCCTTCCTCGCGTCGAGCCCTCCGAGGTCCTTGCGGCGGTCCTTCTCCCTCTGGGCCAGGATCACCTGGTCCTCGTCGATCTGGCGTATGCGCTCCTTGGCGTTGACGATCTGGTCGAAGCGCCTCTTGTTCTCCTGTTCCTTCTTCTGCTTGGAAAGCTCCAGTTCGTGGATCTCCCCCGTGAGCCTGTCGAAGGCGCTTTCCTCGTCGTGTTTCCTCAGGCGGGAAGCTTCGAGGCCCGATTCCAGCGTAGCCAGGGCGGCGCTTCTCTTGGCGCGCTCGTCGTAGTAGAGGGCCAGTTCTTCACCGAGAAGCCTTTTCCTCGCCGTCAGCTCCTGAAGGTTCCTGCCGAAGATCGCCCGTCTCTTGGCGTCCAGCTCGGCCTGCAGTTTCATGAAGCGCTCGGCCCTCAGCGCCTGTTTTTTAAGCTCCGCCTGCTCGGCCTCCACTTCGACTATTATGTCGCTTACCCTCAGGAGGTCCTGTTTCGTCGAGTTCAGCTTCGATTCCGAGGTCTTGCGGCTCTCCTTGTAATGGGCTATGCCGGCCACCTCCTCGAAAAGGCTCTTGCGTTCCTGAGGGCTCAGCGCCAGCATCTTTTCGACGCGCCCCTGCTCCACGAGGTAGCTGCCCTGCACCGATATGTTGTTCCTGTAGCAGAACTCGTGGATGTCCTTGAGCCTGACGTTGCTGTCGTCGATGACGTAGGAGCTGTCCCCGTTGCGGTTGAGGCGCCTGCCGACGCGGATCTTCTGGCCGTCCTCCTTCTCGAAGAGCAGGAAAACTTCCGCGCTGCCGGCCGCAGGGCGCTTTTTCGTCCCGTGAAAGATGACGTCCTGCATCTTCGCGCCCCTGAGGCTCTTCGCGCTCTGCTCCCCGATGGCCCAGAGGATGCAGTCCGCGATGTTGCTCTTTCCGCTGCCGTTCGGACCCACGACTATCAGCAGGTCTTCCTTGAGTTCGATCTTTGTCTTGTCCACAAAGGATTTGAATCCCTGGACCTCCAGTTGTCTCAGTTTCAGCATCAATCTTCCTTCGTCATGAATTCGGCCGCCCCGTCGAGCACATACCCGGGGACCGGCTTCTTGCTTTTCTTTTCCCGGTCGATGAAGACGAGGACTTCCCGCGCCTTGAAGGCCGGTTTTCCGTTCGCCTCCAGGAGCTGTTCGACGACGCACGACGTCCTGCCCAGGGAAACGAGCCTCGTGCCGAGCGTAAGCTCGTCGCCGAGCACCACCGGCGCGAGATAGTCCCCTTCGAGCCGCCCGACGATGAAGTCGATCTCTTGAAGCTTCATCTTCTTTCCCGCCATGCGGTTGAACATTTCAAGCCTTCCCAGCTCAAGGTAGCTGAAATAGACCGGGGCGTTCACGTGGCCTATCGCGTCCAGGTCCCTGAACCTGAGCTGTATCTTGGTGACGACCTTGTAGCCTTTCATTGCAGCTCGAACCTCCCGCAGGGCTTCATTTTTTATCCTGAAAGGTGGTAACCTCTCTATTCCAGAAGGGAGATTTTACCATGAAAAAGGGTTTAATTCAGGATATTCAGGCGGAACTGAAGGCGCAGGGGCTGGACGGCTGGTTCTTCACCTCATTCAGGGCCAGCAACCCCATTGCGGAGAGGCTGTTACGCGATAATTCCCCGGCCTTCACCACCAGGCGTTTCTTCTATTTCATCCCGGCGGCAGGCGAGCCCCTGAAGATCCTTCACAACATAGAACCGCATTCGCTCGACGCGGCTCCCGGAAAGGAGATCTTTTACAGCAGGTGGCAGGAGTGGCAGGAGGAGGTTAGAAAAGCCCTGAAAGGCTGCAGGAAGATAGCGGCGGAGTATTCGCCGGACGGGGTCATCCCGGCACTGTCGCGGCTCGACCTCGGGGTCGGCGAGCTGATCCGCTCCCTCGGGATAGAGATCGTCCATTCGGGCGACCTTGTCGCCAAGTTCACCGTCACTTTGAACGAAGAGCAGTATCAAAGCCACCTCAGGGCCCTGAAGGTCCTCGAGGATTCGATAGGCCACGGCTTCGGCCTGGTGAAGCAGAGCGTCGGTTCGGGCAAATCGATGAACGAGTACGAGCTCCAGCAGGCGCTCCTGAGATTCATAGAGGAGAGAGGCCTTTGGACGACCTCTCCTCCGATAGCCGCGGTGAACGAACACGCCGCCGACCCCCATTTCGAGCCTCGAAAAGAGGGGAGCCATGTGATAAAGAAGGGCGACGTCCTGCTGATAGACATCTGGGCCAAGAAGAAGGGCGAGGACGCCATCTTCGCGGACATCACCTGGTGCGGTTACGTCGGGAGCGAAGTCCCTCCGGAGGTCGAAAAGATCTTCGACATAGTGGTCGCGGCGAGGGACGCGGGGATCGCCAAGGCGGAAGAATGCTCCCGAAGGGACGTCCGCGGCTGGGAAGTGGACCGGGCGACGAGGGATGTCATAGACAAGGCCGGTTACGGCGAATACTTTGTCCACAGGACGGGCCACTCCATCCACACGGAGGATCACGCGGACGGGGCCAACATGGACGACTACGAGACCCGCGACGAGAGGAAGCTCCTCGAAGGCACGATGTTCTCGATCGAGCCGGGGATCTACCTCAAGGGAAAGATCGGGTTCCGCTCCGAGGTCAACGTCTTCATCTCTGAAAAGGGCGCCGTCGTCACGGGGAAACGGCAGGAGAAGCTGGCGCGGATACTCGAATGAGGAAAAATGTAGGGGCGAACGGCCGTTCGCCCGGAAGACGGAAGGAAGAAGGCGGACACAATTGAAAAATGAAGATTGAAAATTGAAAAATAAAAAAAGTGAAAAGTGGAGGAATGCCCGGCGGGCTGAATTGGAGAGAAACAGGATGATCAAGAAGATAAGGTTCATCGTCATGTTTTCATTGATGTTGATAGGCCCGATGTGCGCGGTCTGCCAGGACCTCGGCGGGGGAGCGCGGGAGGAGATCGTGAATCTCGCGATACAGCATTACGAAGAAGGAAAGCTCCAGGAATCCTACGACCTTCTGGCGTCCCTCGCGAAGGAGAACAACGGGGACGCGGTGGTGTTCCTCTACCTCGGCAGGATAGCCTTCCAGAACGGAAACATGGAGGCCGCGGAAAAATGCTTCAGGAAAGCGATCGAAGCAGATCCGAAATTCGCTCCTCCCCACTCGGACCTCTCCGCGATGCTTCTTTCGCAGAAGAGATACACCGAGGCCGAAACATCGGCGGGGACAGCCGTGAAGCTGGATCCGCGATACGCGCTGGGTTTCGCCAACCTCGGGATGGCTCAGCTGGCGCAGAAAAAGAAGGGCGAAGCGCGCGCCAGTTTCCTAAAGGCCGCGAAGATCGACCCTTCGGCGATAACCAACTGCGGCGTCGACATGATGCTGAAGCAGAACGATCCCGAGACGGCCAACTATTTCTTCGAGATCTCGCTCGAAGCCGTCCCGGGCCAGCCACTCGTGCTCTTCAATTCGGGGCAGGCGCACAAGCTCCTCGGGAACGACCGCAAGGCGCTCGACATGTTCAAGAAGGCCTACGACCTGTCGGAAGTCGGAAAGAAGCCTTTCGGCCTCGCCTACTACGGCTATTTCAGGCAGCTTCTGGATATGGGCGATTACGACACGATCTTCAAGCAGGGACTGTCGAGGGTCGGAGTCGACTATCCGGACGGACAGCTCATCAGAGCCCTCGCGTATTACAGGATGGGAAGGAAGGCGGAGTTCGAGAAGACCGCGAAAAAATATTTCGAGCTGAGCGGGGAAAAGATGCCCGACTCGCTCGAACAGTGGGCCAAAGAAGCTTCACGCGCCCCCGCGAAATAGGATCGGGGCGGGAGAATGTCCTTGTGAGGACCGTTGTGAAGGGCTGCTGATGGGAAAGAAAAGCAAGGGGATATTCTGTCTTGAAGTTGCCGACTGGTCAGGCAACATGAAGAAGCGGGAGACGGTGAAGCCGATACTGGACCTTCTCCGCAATTCCGCGCTCGAAGTCCCCTACATCTACAGGGACGTTGCGACTCAGGGCGAGCTGAGCCATTACCTGGGCAAATGGACTCAGAACAAGTACAGGGATTATCCCATCCTCTACCTCGCCTTCCACGGAAGCCCCGGAGAGATATTTCTCGCAGGGGAAAGCGGGAGGACGAAGCCCGTGGGTTTCGATGTTTTCCTCGAGAGCCTCGAGGATTCCTGCCACGGACAGCTGATATATTTCGGCGCATGCAGTTTCCTCAACGTTCCCTCGAAGATCCTGCGCAACATGGTAAGGAAGTTCGACGCGCTCGCCGTCGCCGGGTACAGGTACGAGGTCGACTGGGTCAAGTCCACAGTCTTCGAGACGCTTTTCCTCTCGGAGCTTCAGAAGAACGCGATGACGAAATCGGGGATCCTGGCGGTGGAAAGGCGGATCAAGGAAACCGCGCCCCGCCTGATCCGCGAGTTGGGCTTCAGGATGGTAATAAAAGAGTGAACGATCCCGGGAGAGCATGACTGATGATGTTCACGACAAGAAAGTTCAGGTTCTCGATCGACTGGCTGCTGATCTTCGTTCCCCTTGCTGTCGTTCTGCACTTCGCCGCGCCGGATCTGCAGACTTTCACCTTCATCGCCTCGTGCCTGGCGGTGATCCCCCTCGCCGGCTGGATGGGGCAGGCGACCGAGCATCTCGCCGAAAAGACCGGGGAAGCTGTGGGCGGCCTCCTCAACGCGACCTTCGGCAACGCGGCCGAGCTCATAATCGCGCTGGCAGCTCTCAGCCGCGGCCTTCACGATGTCGTCAAGGCTTCTCTTACCGGATCAATAATCGGCAACATCCTTCTCGTTCTGGGCGGCGCGATGATCGCCGGGGGGATGAAGCACAAGGTCCAGAAATTCAACGCGCAGGGCGCGCGCAGCCAGGCGTCGATGCTGACTCTCGCGGCGATCGCCCTCGTCCTTCCGGCGGCCTACCACTACCTCGGAGGGAAGGAGGTCCTTCTTCACGAGGCGGGCCTCAGCATCGAGATCGCCGTCGTCCTTCTCGTCACCTACGCCCTCAGCCTCTATTTTTCGCTCCGGACGCACAAGCACCTTTTCACCGCGCCTGAAGAGGAACACGGCAACGGCCGCCCGCAGAAAGGCGAACCGTGGAGCATGAAGAGATCCCTGACGGTGCTTGCCTGCGCGACGGGGCTCGTCGTCCTGGTCAGCGAGATACTGGTGGCGACGGTCGAGCACGCGGCTCATACTTTCGGGATGACGGGTGTCTTCGTCGGCATCATAGTCGTCGCCATCATAGGCAACGCGGCCGAGCACAGCACCGCGCTTCTGGCGGCGGCGCGGAACAGGATGGACCTCAGTATCGGGATCGCTGTGGGGAGCAGCATCCAGATCGCGCTCTTCGTCGCGCCGGTCCTGGTCCTCGCCAGCCTTCTTCTGGGCCCGAAGCCGATGGACCTTGTTTTCACTCTGCCGGAGGTGCTGGCGGTGGTCGTCGCGGTGGCGATAGCGGGACAGGTGACCAGCGACGGCGAGTCGCACTGGCTCGAGGGCGTCCAGCTCCTTTCTGTCTATGTGATCCTCGGGATGGTCTTCTACTTCCTGCCTGCAAGCTAGCGCTTGCGCTTTCCGAAGAAGGGGGCCCCTTAGCGCGAAGTAAATTCGACGCACGGCGCAAAAATTATTTCAGTAAAAGCCTATCGGCGTCTATGCGTCGGCGTCTCCGACACTGGGCGCTTGTTTTCAAGCTGTCTCAGGGATAGAATTTGTCCTGGAGGTCATATTGCAAAAATTGTTTCTGATAACAACTTGCTTCTTGTTTTTATGTGGATGCGCGGCCAAGAAGCCATTGCATCAAATTGAACTGGACCATTATCCAATAACGGTTCTTGATTATCAGGGGCATCCTATAAAAGGTGCCGCCGTGCAGATAATACGGGGTCATGACTACTGGCCACAAAGTATTACCGATGAAACAGGTGTTGCAGAAGTCAATCTGTCAGATCTTAGAGAATCTTGTTTGCTGGTAGTTCGTTGCCCAAATAATAACTCTTTGATTAACGTAAGTTATGAATACCCGCCACCAGATTCTGGTATTGTCGTTCTCCTTCCTTGCAATGATCATGCTACGGAACCAATCAAAGTGCCGTATATACCTCCATTTGTAGCCCCTTGATAGGTAGTGGAATTCAGGGGATGGAATTCAGGGGACACGAGACTAATTAATAGTGAGGCTCCAACGGCTATTCCGCGTTGATTCATCCTTCAACCCTATTCTTCTTCCCCGCTTTGGCTTTCGGGTTCTCCGCCGGTATCTTCATTTTCCTGTTCGGGGGTCTCCGTACTCTGTTCCTGTTTTTGGGGTTGCTTGGAGTTGTCCGCTTCTTCCAGGTCGAAGATGCCGGGGAAGGGGTGTATCTTCAGGTACCCGTCCTCGCTGACGAGGATGATATCCGCTTTGGCGCCCTGGACATCCACGGTCACATGGATGTGGTCGCCGTGGGGTCGTTCCTCGTAAAAAGAGGTCATGCACCATGCCCGGTAGAACATAAGAAAAAGGGGTCAAGAAAAAGGGGTCAGGCCATGCATTATGCATTACCTCCTCCAAGTATCCTTGATACGGTCGATTGATTGATGCCGAGGAACCTGGCAACTTCGCTCTGGCTGTATCCTTGGTCATCAACGGCGCTCCGGATGAATCTTTCCCTCTTTCCAATTTCGCTTAAATCGCCCGCACCGGCCAATTCTTCCAAGGACGGCCTGGCAATCTGTTTTTGATATCTCGGGATCGCGGGAAGCTCGTCATCCTCTTCCATAAACCCGCTGATCTCTTCGAGGAATTCCCTTTCTCCCAGGACGCTTTTAGCCTTCAGGCCGTTCCAGATGCTTTTCGAACCGATCCCCTCCATCACAAATTCAGAATATCTCTGCCTTGCTATGCCTCGGGTCTTCGCGAATTGCCCCAGTATCCAGTCCGTCGCCAGGTACCCCGGCGGCCTGACCGCGCCTGCGGTCGCTCTGAAACTACTCCATTCCCAATCCGAGGGCGACTTGACTATTCGCGCTCTTACCGGGTTCAGCACTATGTATCTCGCTACCTCAAGCAGATGGCTTTCCTTCTGGGCGAGGACTGACTTGAACCTTCCCTGGAAGAGATGCCCCACCCTTTTCCTGCTTCGGTTGATCTTCTGGGTATATACTCCGTTCAGCCAGCTCATCCCTTCCGAAAAGAAAAAGGGGTCAGGCCATGCATTATGCATTTCATCTCTCCGGTCTCCTCGCTGCTATTATATCCCAAACAGGGTGGGGGAAGTGAGAGGTCCTTTTCGCCACCCCCTCTCCTCCGGCCTGTTGTTAATCTCTTCTTTCATGGAAATATTCTAGTTCCGGGACGAGGGGGATTTCAAATTCATGATCCATAACTTGACACCTCGTTGCCCTAACTCATAGGGTTAAAGCGGGGAATTCCTAAAAAATGTTCTGCGTTCATGTCCTGCGTTCGCGTGTGGAACGAATCTCAGCGTGTACAAAGCCACCAAAAGCGTGTCCCAACCCGATCCCAGCTTGGACGAATGAACCAACAGTGTGGACAAATCGGCCATCAGCATGTCCGAGGGCGATCCCGGAGCGTCCGAAGCCGATATAAGCGTGTACGAACCGGCCAACGCTTCGCCCATGAAACATCTCAGTGTGACCGAAAAGAATCCCGGTATGGCCCAGTTCGCCATCAGTGCGAAGGTGGCTGTTTTGGTTTATCTTCTGTCATTAGTCACTTTGGGACGGTTCCAAGTCGTGCATGCGGACAAAACTCACGGTGGGGATCACGGTCATGACACAAGCTATTGATCTCTTCTTCATTCTCTCAGGCGGAGGAAAGAGCGGCAACGGTTCCAAACGACTTGATTGCGGCTGTCGGACTGCTTTTCATCCGAGCGGTTTTAACCTTCAGCTTTTCCGCTCTTCAGCTCAGCTTCTTCTCTCCTTCAGGATGAGGGCCTCGGGTTATCGCCAGGAGCGCTTCCACGACGACGACGAGGGAGAGGGCGAGCAGCAGCAGCGCTATGTAAAAGACGACGGTGAAATTGCCGGCTGATATGTAGTTGGTGAGGCTCTGGACCAGTGCGGTCACGGTGGTGACGAGCATGAACAGAGCGGGCACGAGTATTATGGCCTTGTTCCGGACGCCGTTCCTGCCTGCCCAGAGGTATATGATCATCAGCACAAGTGCGGCGAGAAGCTGATTCGTTATCCCGAAAAGCGGCCAGATCATCTTCCAGCACGGAATGACGTTCCCCGCGGCGTCGTGCATTCTCAGGTTCATCAGGACCAGCGGGACTGCGAGGGAAGCCGCGGTGGCGGAGATCTTGACTGTCCAGCCTCCCCGGACCTTGTCGAGGATCTCCTGAAGGACGTACCTGGCTATCCTCGTTGCGGTGTCGAGGGTCGTCAGCATGAACGCCGATATGGCAAGGAATCCGAAGGTCTTCCCCATCTGCGGGTCGATCCCCACGAGAGCGGAGAACCTTCCAAGCCCGCTGGCGAAGATGCTTCCCGGGTCTCCCTTGAGCGCCGGATCCCCGGGGGCAAGCATCATCACTATCCCGATGGAGATGATCGCCACGACGCCTTCGAGGAGCATCGCGCCGTACCCGACGAACTTGCCGTTATTTATGTCGTCTATCTGTTTGGATGTCGTTCCCGACGCCACGAGGGCGTGAAATCCCGATACCGCCCCGCACGCTATCGTTATGAAAAGGAACGGGAACAGTCCTCCCAAAGATTCGGAAGAAAAGGAGATGAAAGCCGGATAGGTTATCGGGTATCTTCCGAACATGAGCCCGACAAGACCGATCAGCACGGAAAAGTAGAGAAGGTAGCTCGAGAGGTAGTCCCTCGGCTGGAGAAGCAGGTTCACCGGAAGGATCGAAGCCGCGAAGCAGTAGATGAATAGGATCAGCACCCAGGAACTTTTGTCCAGGGACAGGAACTGATACTTGAAGCTCAGGACCGAGAACAAAAGCAGGGTGAGGAGGGCTCCGGTGGTCAGCGTCGCCAGCTTTCCCCTGAACTTTACCATCAGGAACCCGAAAACGACCGCGACGATCAGGTAAATGGTGCTGACCTCGGCGACAGCGGGCTCGTTGCTGAAGGTCACGGCGGTCAGGTCCGCGAAGACCGCGACCACGTATATCAGGGCCAGCCAGATGAAAATGAGGAAGATCCTGTATGTCCGCTTGTTTATGTACTGGTTGGCCACCTCGGCTATAGACTTGCCCTTGTGCCTTACTGAAATGATCAGGGACGAATAGTCGTGAAGGCCTCCGATGAAGATGGATCCGATTATTATCCAGATCACGGCGGGAAGCCAGCCGAAAGCCATCGCGGCGATGATGGGGCCGACGACGGGCCCCGCCCCGGCGATCGAAGAGAAGTGGTGACCCAGCAGGACGAACTTGTTAGTCGGGACATAGTCGATGTTGTCCCGCATCTCCACTGACGGCACTGTTTCCCCGCTTTTCACGGAATAAAGCTTTCCAAGGTAGGAGGCGTAGAAACGGTATCCCAGGTAGAGGAGGGCGAACAGAAAGATCGAAAGCGGCAGCATTTTTTATCTCCCAAAGGAAGGGGCAAAAACCCCATCCAGCCTATACGAGATGGCTTTGCCGGTCAAGCGGCGCGTTTCATTTTCCTGGATTCCAGGGTGAAATGCGGCGGTTATAATATCTGACTCCGTAGCTTCCTACGGCCTTCGGCTCTATTCTGTCTCCCCGCCCTGGCTCTCGCTATCCGCGAAGCTTTCTTCGTCCTGCTGTTCTGAAGAGCCGGCGTCTTCATTTTCCTGTTCGGGGGTCTCCGTACTCTGTTCCTGTTTTTGGGGTTGCTTGGAGTTGTCCGCTTCTTCCAGGTCGAAGATGCCGGGGAAGGGGTGTATCTTCAGGTACCCGTCCTCGCTGACGAGGATGATATCCGCTTTGGCGCCCTGGACATCCACGGTCACATGGATGTGGTCGCCGTGGGGTCGTTCCTCGTAAAAAGAGGTCATGCACCATGCCCGGTAGAACATGTCCTCCTCCTTGAACTGCTTTTTCAGTTCTTCGCGGTCCTTTTCGGCGTTGTACTTCAGGATCGCCTTTTTCAGGTCCCCGGGGATCCCTTCGAGGAGGCGGGTGCGGGGATCGGCCGTCAATTTGAGGACGTCCCCTGCGCTTTTCCTCTTGAACGCGTCCGAATATTTCTCGACGAATTCCCGCGGCGTCTTCGCCCTCGACCGGCCGTTCCTGACGGCGATGAAGCCGAAGACAATCACGGAGAGAAGGACGAGAGTTACGATCAGCCCCACAACCCTTATCAATTTATCGTTTTCGCGCATCGCAAGCCTCCCTGAAAAAGGTCAGGTCCGGTCGGAAACTTTTTTCCTTCTCAGCTTCGTCTGCAGCCCGTCCATCACGAGATAGAACACCGGCGTGACGAAGAGGGTCAGGAACTGCGAGAAGATCAGGCCGCCGACGACGGCGACGCCGAGGGGGCGGCGGGATTCCGCGCCCGCGCCCATGCCGAGGGCGATGGGAAGAGTGCCGACGAGGGCGGCCATCGTGGTCATCATTATGGGGCGGAACCTTATCACGCACGCCTCGTAGATCGCGTCGGCGGGGGGCTTGCCTTCCTTCCTCTGCGCTTCGAGCGCGAAGTCGATCATCATGATGCCGTTCTTCTTGACGAGGCCGACGAGCATTATGACGCCGACATAGGCGTAGATCGAAAGGTCTATGCGGAAGATCATCAGGGTAAGAAGCGCGCCGAAGCCGGCGAAGGGGAGCGCCGATAGGATGGTCAGGGGATGGATGAAGCTTTCATAAAGGATGCCGAGGACAAGATAGATGACGAGGACCGCGAAAAGGAGCAGCCAGCCGAGGCCCTTCATGCTGGACTGGAAGACCTGGGCGGTCCCCTGGAAGCTGTAGGCCATCGTGTCGGGAACTGTCTCCCTCGCTATTTTCTCGACCAGCGCGACCGCGTCGCCGAGGGAGACCCCGGGCTTGAGGTTGAAGGAGACGGTCACCGAAGGTATCTGGCCGGTGTGATTGATCGAGAGCGGGCCGACATCCTGGGAGATGGCCGCGACGGAGGAGAGGGGGACGAGCGTTCCCGAGGACGAAGGGACATAAAGCGCGGATAGCGCCGACGGGTCCTGCTGGAAGCGCGGCTCGACCTCCAGGATCACCTGGTAGGTGTTGTTGGGCGCGAAGATCGTCGAGACCTGGCGCGTTCCGTAAGCGTTGTAGAGCGTGTTCTCTATCGCCTCCGCCGTCACTCCGCATGTGGATGCCTTGTCGCGGTCGATGTTCACGTTCACCTGCGGGTTTCTGATCTGAAGGTCGCTGGTGACGTCCGTAAGTTCCGGAAGTTCCCGCATCGCCTCGAAGAAAAGCGAACCGACGCTTATGAGCTCGCCGGTGTCCTGCCCCTGCAGGGTCACCTGGTAAAGGCTCTGCGTCCATCGTCCCCCGACCTGTATCGGCGGAGGGTTCTGGATGAAGGCGTTGATCCCCGGCACGGAGCTCATCTGCGGCCTGAGCCTGGCGATTATCTCGTCAACGCTGTGCTTTCGCTCGGAGCGCGGCTTGAAACGGATCATGCAGAATCCCTGGTTGCCTCCCGAACCTCCGCGACCGCCGGCCGAGGAGTAGAGGGCTTCGACGTCGGGATTGGCCTGAAGGATCCGGGCGACCGCTTCCTGGTGGCTCACCATGTCGTTGAACGAGATGCCCTCCGCGGCCTGGGTCGATACGATGGCCCGGCTTATATCCTCGCTTGGGAGGAACCCTTTCGGGATCGTGATGAAAAGGAGTACCGTCAGGACGAGGACGATGCCGGAGAAGATCATCACTTGGCGGACACGGGAAAGCGACCACTTGAGCCACTTCTCGTACCAGGCGAGCATGAAGTTGAAATACTTTTCAGAGAGCTCGTAGGTCCGGCCGTGATGAACTTCGGACTGGTGCATGAGGAAGCGGCTCGAAAGCATGGGGGTGAGGGTCAGCGAGACGAACCCCGATATCAGGATCGCCGAGCTGATCGTGACCGCGAACTCCTTGAACAGCCGGCCCAGGATCCCTCCCATCATGAGCACCGGGATGAAGACCGCGACCAGGGACAGCGTCATGGAAACGATCGTGAACCCGATCTCCTTCGAGCCGTCGAGCGCCGCCTTGAGCGTGTCCTTTCCCATCTCCATGTGGCGGACGATGTTCTCGAGCATGACTATCGCGTCGTCCACGACGAAGCCGACGGCGAGCGTGAGGGCCATCAGCGAAAGGTTGTCGAGGCTGTATCCGAGCAGGTGCATCACGGCGAAGGTCCCGACGATGGACATCGGCAGGGCGAGGCCGGGTATGACGGTGGCCGACACGTTCTTAAGGAAAAGGAAGATGACCAGTATGACGAGGAAGAGCGTCAGCAGTAGCGTGAACTTCACGTCATTGACGGACTCCCTGATCGACTCGGAGCGGTCGAAGAGCATGTGGAGGGAGACCGAAGCGGGGATCTGCTGCTTGAACTGCGGCAGGAGGTCGAGGACGGCCTGAGCCACGGCTACGGTGTTCGTTCCCGGCTGGCGCTGGATGGCGAGGATAACCGAGCGCTGGTAGTTGTCCTTGTCGATGTACCAGGCGGCGTTCTTGTCGTTCTCGACGCTGTCGGAGACCACCGCGAGCGATCCGAGCCTTACCGGCTGGCCGTTCTTGTAGGCGACGATCAGCGGGCGGAAGGCGGCCGCGTTCCTGAGCTGTCCGCTGGAGAGGATGGTGAAGGCCTTCCTGTCGCCGTAGAGCGTCCCCGTCGGAAGGTTTACGTTGCCTTCGCTTATGGCGGCGCTCACCTGGTCGAGGCTGATCCCCATGTTCGCGAGCTTTCCCGGGTCGGCCTGGACGCGGACGGCGTATTTCTGCGAGCCGCGTATGTCCACCTGCGCCACGCCGCTTACCATCGATATTCTCTGGGCGATCAGGTTCTCGCCGTACTCGGCGACGTCGCTCATCGGAAGCGTGGACGAGGTGAGGGCGAAAGTGAGGATCGGCTGGTCGGCAGGGTTGACCTTGCGGTATGAAGGAGGCGAGCGCATGTCTTTCGGGAGTTCGCGCTGGGCAACGGATATGGCGGACTGGACGTCCAGCGCGGCCGCGTCTATGTCCCTTTCGAGAGCGAACTGGAGCGTTATGCGGGTCGAGCCGAGGCCGCTGGTGGAGGTCATCGAATCGATCCCCGAGATGGTGGAGAATTCCTTCTCCAGCGGAAGGGCGACGGCCGACGCCATGGTTTCGGGGCTCGCCCCCGGGAGGTTCGCGCTGACCTGGATCGTCGGGAAATCCACCGTCGGCAGGTCGTTCACGGGGAGCATCCTGTAGCAGAAGATGCCGCCGAAAAGGATGGCGAGCATCACGAGCGTGGTCATTATAGGGCGCTTAATGAACGGTTCCGAAAAGTTCATTTCCTGATTTCCACTTTCGAACCCGGCTTCAGCCTGAGGTGGCCGTCGGTGACGACGGTCTCTCCTTCCCTTACGCCGGCGCTAACGACGACGCTTCCGTCAAGGGCCTGTCCCGTCTTCACGAAGCTCATCGAGACGGTCATGTCCTCCTTTACGACGAAGACATATTCGCCCTGCTGGCCCGTCTGCACCGCCTCCGATGGCACCACCACAGCGCCGGCGATCGTGCCGAGGGTGACGGTCAGGTTGGCGAACTGCCCGGGCCATAGAGCTCCGTCCTCGTTGGAGAAGACCGCTTTGACCAGTATCGATCCCGTGGCGGGGTCCACCGTGTTGTCGATGAAGGAGAGCTCTCCCGGAACTTTCCTGCCATCCGTGACCGACGCCGTCACCGGGACCTTGCCCTCGGTCATGGCGGATCGCACCGCTTCCAAATGTTTGTCGGGGATGGTGAAAGCGGCGTTCACAGGAGAAACCTGGTTGAGCACGGTGAGCTCCGTTTCGTTCGCCTTGACGATGTTGCCCACCTTGACCTTCACGTTTCCGGTCCGGCAGTCCATGGGGGCCAGTATGGAGCAGTTCTCGAGGTCAAGCCTCGCCCTGTCGAGAGAAGCTTCGGCCGCCTTCTCGTCCGCGAGGGCGGAATCGGCTTTCGCCTGTATGTCTTCAAGCTGCTGGTCCGCGATGTAACCTTTTTCTACCAGCCCCTCGGAACGCCTCGCGTTGGCAAGGGCCGCCGCAGCCTGCGCCTTCGCCTTCAAGAGGTCCGCCTCGGCCTGCTTCACCGAGGCACGGTAGGGGCGCGGATCGATCGTGAACAGGATATCGCCTTTTTTCACGACGCTCCCCTCCGTGAAGTGGACTCGCTGAAGCTCGCCGCTGACAAGCGTCTTCACCGTGACCGAAGCGAGCGCCTCGGTCGAGCCGATGGCCGTTATAACTTTTGGCATGTCTTTTACGATCGCCTTCTCCGCCCTCACGGGAACGGCGGGCGGCTCCTTTTTTCCGCCCGAACAGCCGGAAAGGATGAGAAGGCTGGTTGTCACTGATAAGATAAGAAACTTGGGAACGACGAATGACTCACTCTTCATGTTCGCCTCTTGTCGGGTCTGCCGGGCCGGCATGCGGTTCAGGCAAAGAACTTTTTGGGAACATCGTGCGTATAAAAAAATGCCCGCGGAAGTCTTCGCGGGTTTAATGAATACCCGGCCTCCTAAAGCAATAATCTACTATCGCGGGCAACACCAGTCAAGGGGGAAGGGTCATTGCGGCGCCGGAGATCGGAGGGGAAAGATGACCGAGAGAGAAAAGCTCGAAAAGGCGATCGAGACACTGGAATCCCAAAGGTCGATCCTCGGGGACGTTGCGGTCGACACCTCCATATCGGCTTTAAAGGACAAGCTGAAAGCTCTTGATCCGGCGCAGGCGGACCAGGAACAGCGCAAACAGGTGACGATACTCTTCGCCGACATCTCCGGTTTCACCTCTATGTCCGAGACCATGGACGCGGAGGATGTGACGGAGATAATGAACCGCCTCTGGGAGCGTCTCGACCGCATCATCGTGAACAACGGCGGCATAATCGACAAGCACATCGGCGACAACGTGATGGCCATCTGGGGCGCCGAGACATCCAGGGAGAACGACCCCGAATGCGCTCTCCGCGCGGCCCTGGCGCTGCAGGAGGAGATAGAAGCCCTTGACCGGGAATTGAACACGGAGAGCCGCCTCAGGCTGAGGATCGGAGTCAACAGCGGTCCGGCGCGCCTCGGAAGAATGGGCACGACGGGCGAGTTCACGGCTATGGGCGACACGGTGAACACGGCGAGCCGCCTCGAGAGCCACGCTCCCGTCGGCGGCATACTGATCTCCCACGATACATACCGCCTCGTACAGGGGATCTTCGACGTGCGCCCCACCGAACCGGTGAAGGTCAAGGGGAAAGAGAAGCCGATAAAGGCATATGTCCTCCTGCGAGCGAGGCCCAGGGTGTTCAGGATCCCGGCGAGAGGGGTGGAAGGGATCGAGACCCGAATGATCGGCAGGGACGCCGAACTCCGTAAGCTCCAGTATCTTTTCAAGGAGGTGGAGGAAACTTCATCAAGCGCGTTCGTTACCATCATGGGGGACGCGGGGGTCGGGAAGTCCCGCCTTCTTTACGAATTCACCAGGTGGCTCGACCTTCTCCCGGAAGGAGTCCTCTTTTTCAAGGGAAGAGCGACTCCGGAGATGATGAACACTCCCTATTCGCTCGTCAGGGACCTTTTCTCGTTCCGCTTCGACATCAGGGAGAGCGATTCAGCGGCGGAGATGCGTGAGAAGTTCCGCGCGGGGACGGCGGAGCACCTCGAGCGCGACCGGTCAGACATCATGGGGCATTTCATCGGGTTCGACTTCTCGGAGAGCGAAGCGGTGAAAAGCCTCCTCGGAAGCCCCAACTTCGGCAAGCTGGCGGTTTCCGACCTCGGCATGTTCTTCAGGTCGGTGGGAACGAAACCGGCCGTCGTTTTTCTCGAGGACCTGCACTGGGCTGACAACAGCTCCATCGAGATGATCGAACAGCTTTTCAACTCCGTGCCGTCTTCCAAAGTGATGATCGTGTGCCTGGCCAGGCCCGCCCTCCTTGAAAGGAGGCCCTACTGGAAGATGGAGCGGGAGAACAGGGTGAACATCGACCTTAGACTGCTTTCGCCGAGGGACTGCCGCGCGCTGGTGGACGAGATCCTGAAGAAAGTGGACGACATGCCGGAAAACCTTCGAGAGCTGGTTGCGGCGGGGGCGGAGGGCAACCCGTTCTACGTCGAAGAGCTGGTGAAGATGCTCATCGAGGAAGGGGTCATCGTCCGCGGCGAAGAGAAGTGGAAAATAGAAGCCGGAAGGCTTGAGAAGGTTACCGTTCCCCCCACACTTACAGGCGTCCTGCAGGCCCGTCTCGACAGCCTGCCGAGGAAGGAAAAGGTCCTTCTCCAGAAAGCTTCCGTCATAGGCAGGATATTCTGGGACTCCGCGGTATCGGAGCTCCCGGGTTCCGACCACGACGAGTCATCGGCCCCCGACGAAATATCACTGCTCCTCGAATCGGTCAGGAAGAGGGAACTTGTCTTCCCGATGCAGTTCTCTTCGTTCGCGGACTCGAGGGAATACATCTTCAAGCACGCCATCCTCAGGGATGTCACCTATGAAACCGTTCTTTTGAAGATGCGCCGCGCCTGTCACGCCCAGGTGGCGCGCTGGCTCGAGAAGAACATGAAGGAGCGGCGAGGCGAGTTCCTCAGCCTGGTAGCCGGCCACTTCGAACTCGCGGGAGAAAAGGAGAACGCCGCCAGGTACCTCTTTCGGTCGGGACGGGAGTTACACAGGATCAGCGCCTTCAAGGACGCGACCGACGCCTTCGGGCGCGCCCTAGAGCTGCTTCCACCCGGGAACGACGCCTCTCGAGCGGAAATGCTGGCGGAGATGGGCGACGCGCTCAGGTCCCTTGGAGAATACGACCGCTCCGTTGAGAGCTTCAAGGAGTCGGTCGAACTTTCCGCAAAGACCGGCGAAGTGAAAACCCTGGCAGCCGCCCACTGCGGTCTCGGAAGGATCGCGATATCGAGGGGAGAATATGGCGAAGCCCTGCCGCACCTGGACGAAGCGCTCAGGATATCGCGTGAAAGCGGCCACGAGGCCGGCGCGGCGCAGGCCGTGTACAACCTCGCGGACGCCCATTTCCGGCTGGGGAACGCCGACGCGGCTGAAAGATGCGCGAGGGAAAGCCTGGAGATCTACGAAAGGATAGGCGACAGGCAGGGAATAGCTCTTTCCCACCGGGTCCTAGGTTTTGCCGCGATGATGAGGGGCGACCACGAGGGCGCGGGAAATCACCACAGGGAGCATGGCAGGATATCGGAGGAGATCGGCGACAGGTGGGGAGTCTGCACGGGCCTCATAAACCTCGGGGAGACCTTCCGCAAGAGAGGCATGTTCGAAGAAGCGGTCGGCTGCTGGAAACAGAGCCTTCCCATCGCCACGGAGATCGGCGCGAAACTGAGCGTCATCATCAGCCACTGCAACGCCGGCAATGTTCTCGCCATGATGGAAGGTCGCGAAAAGGACGCGATCGACAACCTGAAGCAGGCTCTCATCCTCTCCCAGCAGATCGGTTCCGCGCCGATCACTCTCGAAGTGCTGGTCGGGGTTATGCATCTGAGGATCAGGTCGTCGCGGTTCGAAGAGGCCGCCGAACTTGCCGGCCTTGTTTCAGGCCATCCCGCTTTCAACGCCGAGATAAAGGAATACCTCGACCCGATATTCGCGGAGCTCGGCAGCAAAATGGAAGAAAAACTCCTGAGCGAAGCGGTGTCCCGCGGCGGCACGGGAAATCTTGACGAAACCGTCAAGGAGATCGTGGAAAAAGAATGAGAGGGCAGGCCTTCGAGGAGTGAAAGGCTTCTATTTGCCTGCACCGGCTTTTTCCCGCCACTGCCCGAAGGGTATCCCGCCGTCGTTGACCATTTCCTTATAGATGATCTTTTCCGTCTCGGCGTCGAAGATGAAGCAGATCCCGAGAACCCTTCCCAGCCAGAACTGCACATAGATAAGCTTCTCGTTGATCCAGTGCACGGTCACTTCGTAACCGGCGTGATCCTTGAGCCTTATCCTGACGAGGTTTTCCCTCTCGTTGAAAACGAAGATATCGGTCGACCACGGTCCGGGCCTCGCCGTATCGGGGCTCATCGTTGAAAACCAGTAAGCCCCGTTCGCCGACATCACCTTTTCCCTGTCGGTCCTGCCGGCAGTTTCTTTGGTGATAACGATCCTGTCCGCGTAAGCCCGGTCGAATTCCGTATGGTACAGCCTCGGCTCCTTCCACTTGTCCGGTGTAGTGTGCCATGCCTGGGAAAAAACTCCGACTGTCAGAAACTGGAAAATCGCCAAAAGGAAAAAGATCTTTTCGTGTCTCATCTCCGCCTCCTGAAAAATTATAGCAGAAGGACCCAAATGGATTCCGCCGGGGGACATGACCCGATTCGGCCTTTTGAATCGGGATCGTGTCCCCCGGCAACAAGGAAGCGGAAGCGAAGCGTTCTGTTTTCCGTCCTTTCTGGCCCGCAGGGCGTGGAATGTCGTGCCCTGAGACAAATTCAATTTGCGAGAGGGCACATTCTCTGCCGGGGGAGCGTTCAACGCAGCGGCCTGGGGACATGACCCGATTCGGCCTTTTGAATCGGGATCGTGTCCCCCGGCAACACAGCCTGGCATCAGGTTAAAGCCTAAAAATGAAAATCGCGTCATTCTGAAAAGAAGGGCGATTATAAGGAGCGATTCCCAAAGGATCACTGCACGGCTGTAAAGATTATAAACGACGACGACGGGTATGCTTCAAGCGAAATCTGCAGGTAAATCATGTTTAACATATTCCTTACTTCCCGTAGAGTAATATCGAGGGAAGCTTATTTAAGAGGGAATCCGGCATTGGGAAGATATCCTTTTGTGACACCAGTCACAAAAGAGCTGATTATATTTGACATTATCAAGCCTGGTGTCTATGATATAAACTAAAGTAATATTCCTGAAGGGGGAAAAGATGAACAGACCGAAAGCGTTTCTCATGGCGGTGATCGCGGCATTGTTGACGGTGGTTTTGAGCTTGCCGGTTCTCTCGGCGGGGGAACCGCCGAAGCCTCTGCCTGAAGGTGTTTCAGAGGGATGGCTGGCAACCGTCCAACAGGGCATACAAAAGGAAGAATACAATATATCTCCCGCCGGGGACGGGAAGGCGCTCTACCAGGCGCCGAACAGGGCGCACGGGTTCCGCTCCCGCTTCACATCGAACGGGATCGAGATCGCGCCGCTTTCGAGCGAGGCGAAAGGCTGGAGCCTGGGGCTCGAACTTGTCGAAAAGCCTGAAGGCTTAAGGCTGAAGGCTGAAGTGAAAACCAACGACAACAGGATCGAATATGACAGGGGAAACATCACCGAATGGTATGTGAACGACGAGAAGGGCCTTGAACAAGGGTTCACTGTTCACAAGCAGGCAGGCGGCGGCGGTCTCCATATCGATATGAAGCTGACGGGCAACCTTCGTCCGAAGTTCTCCGAGGACGGCCAGGCGGTCCATTTTTACTCGGCTGGCAACAACCTGACCGTTCTCAGCTGCGATCATCTGAAAGTGACCGACTCGCGGGGCGCGGTCCTGTCCTCCAGGTTCGAAGGGATCAACGGAGGGATCAGGATCGCCGTTGACGACAGGGAGGCTGTTTATCCAGTGACGGTCGATCCGCTGGTCGCGGGCCCTGTCCTGGTAGGTGGGCAAGGTCGTTGTTCGACAGCGGGCGATGTGAACGGCGACGGCTACGGCGATGTGATCATGGGCGTATATTATTACGACAACGGCGAAACCAACGAAGGCGCGGCGTTCGTCTATTACGGCTCGGCCTCGGGGTTGAACACGACGCCGCTGATATTGGAGTCCAATCAAGAGGGAGCGTATTTCGGCGAAAGCGCGTCCACCGCGGGCGATGTGAACGGGGACGGCTACGGCGATATTGTTGTCGGCGCTCTCAACTATGACAACGGCGAGACCAACGAAGGCGCGGCGTTCGTCTATTACGGCTCGGCTTCGGGATTGAACACCCCGCCGCTTATATTGGAGTCCAATCAAGAGGGAGCCTTACTCGGCGGAAGCGCGTCCACCGCGGGCGATGTGAACGGGGACGGCTTCAGCGATGTTGTGGTAAGCGCACCGTATTATCACAACGGCGAGATCAACGAAGGTGCCGCGTTCGTCTATTACGGCTCGGCGTCGGGATTGAACACGACGCCGCTTATATTGGAGTCCAATCAAGAGAACGCCGTACTCGGCGTAAGCGTCGCCACAGCGGGCGATGTGAACGGCGACCGCTTTTCCGACATCGTTGTCGGAGTCTATGGCTACACTAATGGCCAGTCGTATGAAGGCGCGGCGTTCGTCTATTACGGCTCGGCTTCCGGATTGAACACGACGCCGCTGATATTGGAGTCCAATCAACCGGACGCCCAACTCGGCGTCAGCGTGGCGACCGCGGGCGATGTGAACGGCGACGGTTACAGCGATATCGTTGCGGGGGCACGCTTTTATGACAACGGCGAAACCAACGAAGGCGCCGCTTTCGTCTATTACGGTTCGGTGTCCGGCCTCAGCACGACCCCCAACTGGACAGGCGAGGGCAACCAGGCGAATGCCTACTACGGGTATTCGGTTTCTTCGGCTGGGGACGTGAACGGCGACGGATACGGCGATGTTGTGGTAGGCACGCCGGGTTACAACAGTATCGCTCCCGACGCCGGCGCGGTATTTGCCTATTACGGATCGGCTTCCGGATTGGGCGTTAGCCCGTTTTTACTGGAGGGAACGCTGGCAACCGAGGAATACGGAACTTATTTGGGCACTGCGGGCGACGTGAACGGCGACGGTTTTTCCGACATCCTGATAGCGAGTTGGATTCAAACGGCTGTCTATTACGGCGGCACCTCCGGGCCGGCGACCGCTCCGGGCTGGACCGCCGTCGGCGCCCTCGAGGAGGAATCCCTCGGCGTATCAGTTTCGTCGGCGGGGGACGTGAACGGCGACGGCTACGGCGATGTGCTGGTAGGCGCGCCTTATTACGACAACGGGCAGGCGGACGAAGGGCGCGCGCTTCTCTTCCACGGCTCGGCGACGGGGCTTTCGACAACCCCGGCGTGGAGCGGGGAGGGCAATCAGGCCTCGGCTCTTTTCGGCTACTCCGCTGACTCGGCGGGGGATGTGAACGGCGACGGCTACGGCGATGTGGTGGTCGGCGCGCCAGCTTACGACAACGGCCAAACCAACGAAGGCGCGGCGTTCGTCTATTACGGTTCGGTGTCCGGCCTCAGCGCGACCCCCGACTGGACGGGCGAGAGCAACCAGGCGACCGCCAACTACGGGAATTCGGTTTCTTCGGCTGGAGACGTGAACGGGGACGGATACGGCGATCTGGTGGTCGGCGCGCCTTACTATGACGGAGGACAGACAAACGAAGGCCGGGCTTTCCTTTACCTCGGGTCGGCTTCGGGCCTGAGCGCGACGGCCGGCTGGACGGGGGAATCCAACCAGGCTTCCGCCTATTTCGGAAACTGCGTTGCCGGGGCGGGCGATGTGAACCGTGACGGCTACGGCGATGTGATCATCACTGCCAATGCTTACGACAACGGGCAGACGGACGAGGGCGCGGCGTTCGTGTATCACGGCTCGCCGGTGACGGGCCTCGGCGCGTCAGCCGCGTGGACCGGAGAATCCAACCAGGCCAGCGCCTATTTCGGAACGTCAGCATCCACAGCGGGGGATGTGAACGGCGACGGCTACAGCGATGTCATCGTCGGCGCTCCTTCATTCGATAACGGCCAGGCCAACGAGGGGCGCGCATTCGTCTATTACGGTTCGACCACGGGGCTTCCCTCGGCTGTAAGCTGGTACGCCGAGAGCGACCAGACGAACGCCTCCTACGGCTGTTCGGTGGGAACGGCCGGAGATGTGAACAACGACGGCTACTGCGATGTCATCGTGGGAGCCAGAGATTATGACAATTACAACGCGGACGAAGGGCGGGCGTACCTATACCTCGGCTCCGCCTCGGGAGTGGTACCCGCAGCCGCCTGGACCGCGGACGGAGGGATCGAAGAGGCTTCCTTCGGCTGTTCCGTGGCGACGGCGGGCGATGTGAACGGCGACGGTTTTTCGGACATCATCGTGGGAGCCTCCCTCTTCAGCGAAGGAGAGCCCTACAGCGGAAAGGCGTTTCTCTTTTACGGAAACGAGGGGCGCGGGGTTTCGGCCCGGCCCAGGCAGCTTCGGTCCGAAGGGAGCGCGCCGGTGGCGCCGCTCGGCAGCGCCGATGACGGGCTGTTCAACATTGCGGCCGTCGGAAGAACTCCGTTCGGCAGGGGCGAGGTGAAACTGGAATGGCAGGTAGCCACGCTCGGCGGAACCTTCTCGACTGCGCTCAACCCCCTCCAGACGGGGCTGACATGGACCGACAGCGGCACTTCGGGGGCGTCGCTTTCGAGAAGCCTGCTTCTCGCCGACGGCAACGGGCCCTATATCTGGAGGATGAGGGTGAAGTACAACGCTGCGACCACTCCTCTTCAGGGACACGGCCCGTGGCTTACCCTCGCGGCGAACGGCCACAAGGAGACCGACATCAGGAGGAAGGCCGGATCGACGACATGCGTCGTGCCCGACGAACCCTGCTGGATCTACCTGGTGACGACCGACGGGACGAACCACACGATCAATTTCCAGGACCCCAATCAGCAGAATCAGAGGACTGGATGGAATGTTCGGCGCTCCGACGACCCGTCCGTCACCCCGAAAAGCTCTTGGCCGCTGGTAGCCACAAATATCGTGGACATGGACCAGATAACAGGCAATTACCAGTGGACCGATTCTTCGGGCGATGTGCCTCCATCCGGCACATGGTATTACCTCGTGACGACATACAACGACAACTGTCCCGCGGAAGGGCCGTTCTCGACAGAGTGAGCCCGTTCGGGCAGGCTGAAGGCTGACGCCGGAGCTGAAGGCTGAAGGCTGAAGTTAATAGTGAAAGGGCGGACGGTTGTCCGCCCTTTTTTTACAGGCTTCGCCTGCAGTAAAAAATGAAAAATGAAGATTGAACGGTAGCCGCGCCCTTCACGGGTGCGCCCGCGGGCGTAAAGCCCGCGCCTACCAAAGATATTTCATTCCCTATTGACCCTTCAGCCTTGAGCCATGAGCCTTCAGCCTGTCCGCAGGGCGTCGCGGAAAGAGAATTCCCCCTTTGGCAAAGGGGGAGAGCCGTCAGGCCGGGGGATTTTGATTCGGGCGATTCGTGAATCGCCCCTACGGAAAACCAACATTCTCTATTGAACTTCAGCCTTCAGCCTTCAGCCTTCAGAACCGGGGCACGGCCCCGTAGCTCCATCTGCAACACCCCCCGCGCTATATTATTGCCGGAGCCAGAGCTCCCGGAGGAAAAATGGCCGATGTTCCGGTCGCTCGAAACCATGTTGCCTCGGGAAAGGGTCGTGTTGCCGCGGGAAGGAACGATCCGTTCGCCCGAAGGGGATCTCCTGCCGCCCGGAAGAGAAATACTGACGACGGGAAGGACCATGTTGCCGTCCGAAGGAAAGATGTTGCCGCCAAAGAGAGTTATGTTGTTTCACGAAAGAAACGCAATGCCGTCCAAAAGAGCTGTGTTGCCACACGAAACAAGCCCTCCATCGTCCGTAACGATATGATTGATAAGGACATACACCGTTTCAAGGGGTGTTTTGCCCGCGCTTCGCCACATAGGCTAAAGGCTGAAGGCTGATGGCTGAAGGATATTTAAAACCATCCACGAATTGCCATAGAAAAAGAAAGGAGTCTCAAATGGCCAAAAAAGCAGTGCCCAAATGGACAATCGAAGAAACGATCCAGATCGGCAAAGAAGCGCAGAAACTTTCACAAAGCAAACTGCAGGAGCTTGAGCCCCGCCTCTCGGCAGGCCTTCTCGGCGGGCTTCCGGCGGACATAACCCAGCTTGAATCCCTCTTAACCGGCAGGCCGGCGAAAACCCAGGAAGTAAAGGGCCTTACCGGAGCCGAGGCCGACATCGCCAAGAAAGGCGCCAGGTGGGTCGGCGCCGTCCGGGAAATGGTAAAAAGAAGGGCCCGGGGCGCGGGGCTTCCCAAGGCGGTCGGCGTTGGGATGCAGGTCTATCAAGGCAACTCAAAAAGCACCGCGAGCGCTCTTGAAACCGTGCTTGCCGCGGCGAGAGAAAACCCCGAAGAGATCCGCGCCTGCGGCATCCTCGAAACAGACCTTCAAAGAGGGCAGGCGATGCTTGACGCCCTCGCCGGCGCGCGCAACACCCAGGACATCGGGATGAAAGACAAAAAGGACCTGACCACTCAAAAGAACACCATTCAAATCAGGATTGAAAAAGCGATCGAAGAGATCAGCACGGCAGGCTACTTCCACTTCATGGAGACGGAGCCCGTCCTCGCCCAGCGCTTCAAAGACCTCATCCCCTCAAGCGGAGGCAAAAAGGGCGGAAGCCCCGAAGAACCGCCCGCCGCAGAGGAAAAGAAGTGAAGGTGAATGAGTTGCTCCCCCCCGCCGGAAACGGCGGGGGTTTTTGGCTGAAGAATGGGAGGAAGGGGTATAATAGGATAAGGAGGAGAGATTGCCAAAAAACTTCATTACTAACAGTGATACAAAAGAACTTAAAAGGCGGCTCAATCAGTTAATCAAGAGCAGCAAAGAACTCAAATTCCTGGTTGGCTTTTTCTATTTTTCCGGTATCCGCGAATTGTACGAAAGCCTGAAGGCAAATCCTTCAGCCACTTTAAATGTCTTAGTTGGTCTTAATGTGGATCATGCCAATTATGGTCTAATGGAATGCGCGAATAACGAAAACCTTACTAACGAAGAGATCAACCATGAATTTTTCGAGTCACTAAGGCGGTCTCTGAATACTGAAGATTTTGATACGCAAGAGTTTTACGACCAGGTGAAGTTCTTCGTCAAGATGATCAAAGAGGATAAACTCAAAATCAGGAAAACCATAAAGCCGAACCATTCAAAGCTTTACATCTTCAAGCTCGACGAGAGCCAGGTCAAATCAAAGCTTTTCATAACCGGTTCGAGCAATCTGACAAAGGCCGGGCTTTCGACACAGAACGAATTCAATGTGGAGATCGGCGACTATGGATCTGACGAAGCCGAAGCCTACTTTGACGCCCTTTGGGAGGACAGTTCCACAAAGATCACAGAACTTCCCGAGATTAAGGCAAAATTGATTAAAGTCATCGAAGAAAAAACTCTGGTTAGGGATGTAACACCCTTTGAAGCCTTCTGTCTTATTTTAAAAACCTATCTTGGCACATTTGAAGAAAAAGAACTCACCAAATCATTGGAAGTTATCCTTGAACAGAACGGCTATAAAAAATACAACTATCAGCTTGATGCCATAAAGCAGGGGCTCGCGATAATCGAAAAGAATAACGGCGTGATCATTGCAGACGTCGTCGGCCTGGGTAAAACGATAATCGCCTGCGCTATCGGCAACCAGCTCAACAAAAGGGGGCTTATCATCTGCCCGCCGGGGCTTATCGGTGACAAGAACAAGGAGTCGGGCTGGCTCAAATATCTCGAGGAGTTCAAACTTGCCGATTGGGAGGTCCGCTCTTCCGGAGATCTTGAGAACACTGCAAAAGCGCTTGAAAACATGGACGATATCGAAGTCGTTGTTGTTGACGAGGCGCACCGCTTCCGCAATGAGGACACGGAGAGCTACGAGCTATTAAGAAACATCTGCCGCGGGAGGCAGGTGATCCTTCTCACGGCCACGCCATTCAACAACAAACCGGGCGACATCCTAGCACTATTGAAGCTCTTCGTTTCAACGAAAAGGTCAACGATAACGCTGGAAGCGAATCTTGCGGGCAGGTTTGCCGAATTTGCGACAGTGTTTGACAAGCTTGCCTATATCAAGAAGAACTATAATTCCAGGGAGCTCGAAAAGCGAAAAAAGGCGATCGATTACTACATTGCTCTTTTCGGAGAGAATAAGATAGATCTGAAGAAAGTCGCCAAGCGTTCGAAACACCTCGCGACACAGATAAGGACGGTTATCGAACCGGTAACAATAAGGCGCAATAGAATTGATCTTCAAAAAGACCGTCGATATCTGGAGGAAGTCAAAGACCTATCTAGAGTGGCTGACCCGATAGAATGGTATTTTGAATTGTCGAAAGAACAATCGGCTTTCTACGATACTGTGATCGATAATTACTTCCTCTACCCGGAAGAAGGGGGTAGATTTAAAGGCGCTATCTACCGGCCATTTGAATATGAGAAAGAAAAAAAAGCAAAACTCAGCGAAGAAGATAACCGCCAGTTGCAGCAACAGCGTAACTTGTATGATTTCATGAGAAGGATGGTGGTCAAGCGTTTTGAAAGCTCGTTCGGCGCGTTTGAACAGACCATCAGGAATTTCAAAACGATAACCACGACCTGTAATGATTTCATCAAGAAAACAGGCCAGTACATCCTTGACAGGAAACTGCTCGAAAAGATATTCATCATGGAGGATGGCGACGAGATCGAGAAAGCATTCGCCGAATATGAAGCCAGAATCAAGAAGGGGGAATACCCCAAGAGCCATAAGCGCTACAAAATAAAAGAGTTCAAGAGAGGCAAGGAATTCCTGAGTGACATCGAGGGTGATCTTGTACTCTTCGATGAAATCCTCAAGAAACTGGATTCTTTGAAGCTGACAAAGAACGATCCCAAGACGGGAGATATTCTCACCAATGTCACGATTGCCCTGGAAAACGAGCCGAACAGGAAAATCGTGATCTTTTCCGAATATGTCGATACTATAAAATACCTTGAGCCCAGCTTTGAAAAAGTCTTCAAGGACAAGCTCCTTGTCGTGGCCGGCGAACTCAGCCAAGCAAAAATTCGCCAGATAAACCACAATTATGACGCATCCGCCAAGAAGCAGGACGATGACTTTGATATCCTGCTCACATCGGACAAGATTTCCGAAGGCTTCAACCTGAACAGGGCAGGAATGGTGATAAATTACGACATACCCTGGAACCCGGTCCGGGTCATCCAGCGGTTGGGCAGGATCAACAGGATAAGCAAGAAAATCTTCGACGAGCTTTTTATAGTAAATTTCTTCCCCACTGAAAAAGGCGCTGAGCTTGTCCAATCGAGGACAATCGCCCAGAACAAGATGTTCATGATACATACCGCCCTTGGCGAGGATTCAAAGATATTCGATATTGATGAAGAGCCAAGCGCCTCGGGGTTATACGCAAAGATCAGCAAAAACCCCGAGGAATCGGAGCCAGAAAGCTTCGACACTTTCGCCAGGAATCTATATGAAGAACTTAAGGCCTCGCATCCGCTTGTCATCAAAGGACTTGACGACATGCCTCCCCGCGTCAAGGTCGCCAAGAAAGCAGATGAGAACAAGCTTTTCCTTTTCTTCAAGAAAGAACGGCTTTATGTTTCAGCCGCGCCAACGAATGAAAAAAAGGTGGAGCCGGTGCATTTGTCCTTCGAGGAAGTATTTGAAAATATCAGGTGCAACGCTGATGAGGCCGGCTTTGAATGGAACACTGATAATTTCTGGCGCGTCTATGAAGAGATGCAGAAAGAAAGGGAACTGCCGACAGGCAAGGCTAGGGAAATAAGCCTGGAGCAGAAAGCCCTCAACAACCTCAGCACCCTGATCAACATGGACAATTCATCGCTGGTTCCATTCAAAAACTTTCTCAGGACCCTCAAGGAAGACATCGTGAATTGGGGAACCCTCCCCGAATACACGCTCAGAAGGATTATAGGCTTTGAAGAGACTACGCTCGAAGAGATTGCCAAATTGAAAAACGAACTGGGAGAAGATTATCTCCTGAAAGAAAAGAGAAGGCAGAGGAGCGTCAAGAGAGAGCTTATAATAGCCGTGGAGAACAAGAAATCATGAGTGAAGCCCGCCAGGTACTCGAAAGAATCATCGCCGATTTCTCCGTTGAAAAATTCGATCGCTTCTTCAGGCAAACAAGCTCCAAATACAGGCCGATCGGCAAGGAGATGGACTACTTCAACGACGACGACTTCAAGGACGGCGTGAAGCTCGGTGAGATAGAATTTTCAGAAACGGACAAAGTGCTTATCGCCGCTTTCAAGGTAAAGAAGGAGTTGACCGACAAGAGCGGTAAGAGAAAGCAGTATGAAAAGGCTAAGAACATACTTAGGGAAAGAAGATACCAGGACAACTCAGCGGGCATCTTTATTTTCTACGACGAAAGCGGCAACTTTCGTTTTTCGCTGGTCTATCCCGAGGCAATGGGGATAAGGCGAGTCTGGTCCAATTTCAGAAGATTGACCTACTTTGTAAGCAAAGACCCGGAAGTTACGAATAAGACGTTTAAACAGCGAATAGGAGATGGGGATTTCTCTTCCCTGGACAAGATCAAAGAGGCTTTCTCTGTCGAAAAAGTCACTAAGGAGTTCTATGAAAGTATCGCAAACTGGTATTTCTGGGCCGTGGACCATTGTAGATTCCCAAAGGATGCGGAAGCAGAGGATAATGGCAGAAACATTGCCGTTATTAGGCTTATCACCCGTTTGATCTTCGTCTGGTTCATGCGCGAAAGAGGGCTTGTCCCAAAGGCTCTATTTGAAACAAACAAGGTGAAAGATATTCTTAACGATACTGGGGCCAATAGTTCAAGTTATTACTTGGCGATTCTGCAGAATCTCTTTTTCGCAACTCTCAGCACCAGTAAGGAACAAAGGGCATTCGCGAGCGAAATTCGCGGATACCATGGCGTTAATCCTGATTTCGACAACCCCAATGTGTTTCGCTATCACGAGTATTTTAAAATCCCTGATGATTTGAAGAAATATTATGAAGACATCCCTTTCCTGAACGGTGGCCTTTTTGAATGCCTTGATGATAAGAGGGAAGGAATAATTGTGGACGGCTTTTCCCGAGTGAAAAAGAATCAACCCGATGTTCCAAATTTTCTTTTCTTCAGCCCGGAAAGAGACGAAGACCTCAATGAAGCTTACGGCACGAAGAATAAAAGATACAAGGTTCGAGGGATCCTGGAGCTTCTCTCCGGGTTCAATTTCACCATAGACGAAAACACCCCCGATGATCAGGAAATAGCTCTCGATCCGGAGCTTTTAGGCAGAGTTTTTGAAAACCTCCTTGCCAGCTTCAATCCCGAGACTTCGACCACTGCGAGGAAGGCCACGGGAAGTTACTACACACCGAGAGAAATCGTTGATTACATGGTAACGGAATCCTTAAAAACCTACTTTAAAACCAATCTCAGCGGAGTGGATAAGCTGGAAGAGAAGCTTGAATATTTATTCTCAAGCGAACACGACCTGAATCTTTTCGAAGAGAAAGAAACGAAGCTCCTTGTAAACCTGATTGAGAATGCAAAGATTGTAGATCCCGCTGTCGGGTCCGGTGCGTTTCCCATGGGCGCTCTTAACAAGCTTGTCTTCATACTGGGAAAGGTTGACCCCGGCAACCAGCATTGGAAAGAGGCTCAAATAAAAGCTGCCGACGCGATCCCCGATCCAAGCGCCAGACGAGAAGCCAAAGCGAGGATTGAGGAGTTCTTTAAGACAAAGAACGCCGACTACGGAAGGAAGCTGTATCTTATTCAAAGGTGCATCTACGGCGTAGACATCCAGCAGATAGCGGTTGAGATAGCCAAGCTCCGCTTTTTCATTTCACTCCTCGTTGATGAAAAGATTGATAAAACAAAGGACAACTGGGGGATTGAACCTCTTCCCAACCTCGATTTCAAGATAATGCAGGGCAACAGCCTGATCTCCGAGTTTTTGGGAATAGATTTTGACAAAGATTCAGAAAAGCAGAAAGCAGGTTCCGGCCTTGGCTTTGAAGAGGAAGAGGCCGAGTTGATCAAAGAATTTGAACTCAAGAAAATGGATTATCAGAACGAACCTGACAAAGATAAAAAAGCCGAGTTCAAGCAAGAGGTCGAAGATCTGATGATCGCCGTATTTGAAGCAAAAATAAAAAGCCAGCAGGCAGATTATTTCAGGCAGGTAGCTGAAATTGAGCATAAATATGAAACATTGAAGGATAAGAAACAAAGAGAGGACATCGTCGCAAAAGAAAAGGCCAAGCTTTCAAAAAAAACAGGTTTTGATCTTGAAGGCATAGAAAATCAGCTCCGGGAGTTCACAAGCAAAAGGAAAGTCAGGCCATTTTTCCCGTGGAGGCTTTATTTTGCGGAAGTCTTTGAAAAGGGTGGATTTGATATTGTAATTGGGAACCCGCCGTATGTGAGAAGTGAGTTATTAGATCAGGCATATAAAGAGAGGTTAGTAAGTTGCTATGCTTCAATAGGTAACGGCACTGCTGATTTGTATGTATACTTTTTTGGGAGAGGGTTGTCTATTCTAAAAGGAAATGGTGTTTTGATATTCATTTCCGGCAACAAATACCTCAAGACACTATATGGGATTGGACTGAGAAAAATTCTGTGTTCTTTTAATACTAGAATGATCATTGACTTTTTTGAGCTGCCCGTTTTTGAGGCATCTACTGATACTGCAATATCCATTATTCAAAATAACAAGGGTGATTGTTCCACCCAATATTACCCAGTGAAGACTCTTGAATTCCTTAATTTAAAAGAACTTACATCTGGTTCCTATTTAAATGTAATAAAAGACGAAACAGAATGGAAATTTGTTGATGTCATTGAGGAAAGGCTCTTAGAAAAAGTATGCGAGAATGCAGTAACTCTCAAGGAATTCACAGGAGATAAAATATATTATGGAATTAAGACAGCTTTTAATAAAGCATTCATTCTCGATTATTATGTTGCAAAGAAGTTGCTAAAATCAGAGAGTAAAGCAATCGTAAAGAAATATGCTAGATCGAAGGACATTAGAAAATGGGGTTTGCTGGACAATAATAAGTATTTCTTGGCTACAGGATTCGATCTTGACGTTAAATCCAAATATCCTAGCGCCTATTCTTTCTTGTCGCAGTATGAGAGAGAGTTAAAATTACGTCAAGACAAAGGAAAATACTGGTGGAATCTTCGAGCTTGTGCATATTATCCTGATTTTGAAAAAACAAAGATAATTTATATGCATACCGCAAAGGATCACGAATTTATGATAGATGAAGAAGGGAGATACATAAATAATTCATGCTATATGATAGTTTCTGATAGTAAATACTTGTTTTGCTTTTTAAACTCCAAGTTGTTCAAATGGTTTAAAAAGATAAAATTTGTGGCTTATGGGGATGCGGAAGGTTCAGGTAGAGTCAAGCTTGATTATAACAAGATGGTTACGGTACCAATCAAAAAGGCTTCCAAATCGGATCAGATACAATTTGAGATATTAGTCGACAAAATCCTCTCCGTCAAGCGCGCAAACCCCACTGCCGACACCTCCACCCTCGAATCCCAGATCGACCAGCTCGTCTACCAGCTCTACGGACTCACCGAAGAAGAAATCAAGATTGTTGAGGGCGTGGGAAAATGAAAAAGAGATATTCTCGACCTCGTGTCCAGGGGAAAAAGAAGATTGTTAATGTTGAAAAAGATAAGCTGGAAGCGCAGTATATGATAGAAATTGATCACATACTGGATTCTCGCACAGAATTCTTTTCTAGTTATCCATCAATTCGGGCAGCCTATAAAAAGCACTATGAGAATCCTCAACTTGATACTTTAAGGCACGAAGTATGCCTATGCCTCTTATTCGGGCTTTATCAGGCTGCAATAACGGCAACCAACCACCTTCTTGAGAGCTTCATGAAAAATATACTGATGCATTACCTATCCAGGCCGTGGAGAAACGAAGACCTTGAAAAGACCCCAGCTGGGATGATGCAGTCTTTGGAAAGAGCCCATAAGAGAGTTGACAATCTTAATCTTGAAACCACTATCAACATGGCCTGCAAATTGACCCTGATAACCAAAGAAGATAAAGAGCAATTGAAGAAATTAAAGGGGCCATTTCGAGATGCATATAGCCATGCCAGTAAAGAAAAGCTTCTAGGTAATGAAACTGTTACTGTTTTTCCAGTGACGATGTCAAATGAAGGCAAATTCCAAAGGGAATCTCCGCTGCAAGTTCCTGTAGGTGTTAATCCAATAATTGCACCAATGGCCCAATTAGAAAGTGCAAAGGCCCAGGCTCGGGACTATTTTCTATATATCGACAATTTGATAAGACGAACTCTTGAAAAACTGTATTCTGAAGAACCGCCAAAGAATAACCTGTAAAGAAATATTAGTCCCAGCTTTGCGCATTCCATGGAGGCAATAGATGGATCGGAATTCCGGGGACACAATACCAATTATAACCCCTGTCAATACTTGATTGCTGCAAAAATTAGATGCTGAAGCAAGTTCAGCATGACCGCTTTTCCACCCCCCTTCGTCCCGCTGCCGGTCTTCCCGCTCGTGACAACGGAGGGCTCGAACGACGCCCCCCTGCCGGGTACCAGCTTGGAAACTTTGAAGGAAAATCCCTCTACAATATATACTTGCTCAGATCCTGGTTCTCGACGAGGGGATTGAGGATCTTGTCCACATAGGCCCTGTCGACGGTGACCTTCATTCCCGCGAGCTCGGGGGCGTTGAAGGATACCTCCTCCATCACTTTTTCCATCACCGTGTGAAGCCTCCTGGCGCCGATGTTCTCGAGCTTGTCGTTGATGAGCTGGGCGTACTTCGCCAGCGCTTCGATGGCGTCTTCGGTGAAGTCGGTCTCGACCCCTTCGGTGGCGAGAAGGGCCGTGTACTGCTTCAGAAGGGCGTTCTCGGGCTCCTTGAGGATCCTCAGGAAATCTTCTTCCGTGAGAGGCTGGAGCTCGACACGGATGGGGAACCTGCCCTGAAGCTCGGGCAGGAGGTCCGCGGGCTTGGTCATGTGGAACGCGCCGGCGGCGATGAACAGGATGTGGTCGGTGCGGACGAGGCCGTACCTTGTCATAACCCTCGTTCCCTCGACGATGGGAAGGAGGTCCCTCTGGACTCCCTCCCTGCTCACGTCCGGGCCGTGGCTGCCCGAGGAGCGCCCCGCGATCTTGTCTATCTCGTCCACGAAGATGATGCCCGACTGCTCCGCCCTTTCGAGGGCTTCCCTCGAGATCTCGTCCTGGTCTATGAGCTTCTCCTCCTCTTCGCGGATGAGCTGTTCGTAGGCGTCCTTAACCTTCATCTTGCGCCTTTTCTTGCCGCCGTCGAACATGCCGGGCATAAGTTCCCTGAGGTTGATCCCCATTTCCTCCATGCCCTGGTTCGAGAAGATCTTCATCGCCGAGGTGTTCGATGAGGCCACCTCTATCTCGACAGATTTTTCATCCAGCATGCCGTCCCTGAAGAGTTTCTTCAGCTTGTCGCGGGTCGTGAACTCCTCGGGCTTCACCTGGTTCTCCGGCTCGGGGTTCTGCGGCGTCGGGGCTTTCGGGAGGAGCAGGTCGAGAAGCCTTTCCTCGGCGCTTCGCTTGGCCTTTTCCTTCACCCTGCCTATCATCTCCGACCTGACGAGGTTGTAGGAGATTTCGGTCAGGTCCCTTATCATAGACTCGACGTCCTTCCCCACGTAACCCACTTCGGTGAACTTGCTGGCCTCCACCTTCAGGAAGGGGGACTTCGTGAGCTTCGCGAGCCTCCTCGCGATCTCGGTCTTGCCGACTCCCGTCGGGCCGATCATTATGATGTTCTTCGGCGCCACTTCCTCGCGCAGGTTGGCTTCAAGAGCCTGCCTTCTCACCCTGTTCCTTAGGGCTATGGCTACTGCTTTTTTCGCATCGTCCTGCTTGACGATGTACCTGTCCAGCTCTTCGACTATCTTCTTGGGGACAAGCGGGTCTATCAGTTTCGCGGTAAGGTTTCCGGTCTCGGTCTTGATCATAGGGTCTCCACGACGATCTCGCTGTTGGTGTAGATGCAGATCTGCGAGGCGAGGTTGAGGCTCTCGCCCACGATCGCGGGGGCGTCGAGCTGCGAATGCTTGAAGAGCGCCCTCGCGGAGGCGAGCGCGTAGGGCCCGCCCGAGCCTATGGCGATTATCCCGTCGTCGGGTGCGATCAGCTCGCCGCTTCCCGAAAGGAGAAGCTGGTGCTCCTTGTCGGCTACTATCAGCATCGCTTCGAGCCTTCTGAGGGCCCTGTCCATGCGCCACTCCTTGACCAGCTCTACGGCCGACCGTTCGAGGTTGCCGCGGTATTCCTCGAGCTTCGCCTCGAACCTGTTGAAAAGCGTGAGCGCGTCGGCGACGCCGCCGGCGAAACCGGCAAGGACCTGGTCGTGGTAGAGCTTCCTCACTTTTTTCGAAGTGGCCTTCAGGACGGTGCTCCCGAAAGTGACCTGTCCGTCCGCGCCCATGGCCATTTTTCCGTCCTTGCTGACGCACAGGACCGTCGTTCCCCTGAATTCGGACATGTTATTCTCCCGTAAGATACGCCTGTTATTTGCGCGTTCTTTTCCTGGAACCGTTCTTTTTTTCCTGCTCGACCTTTTTAGCCTTCGCAAGTGAGAGGCAAAGCTTCCTGAGCATGGCGACTCTTTTCATCCTCTTGTCTATGGCGGCGGGCGTCAGGTCAATCTTCATCGTCGATCTCCTTCAGGTAGGCGATGTCATCCTTGTCCTGCCCGCTGTTGCGAAGGGACTTCAGAAGGATCATGCCTTTCGGAGAAACAACGCTCAGCCTGCTTTTGTTCCATTCGACCGTCAGCCTCTCCCTGAAAGCCTTCATGGTCGCCCGCGTCGAAACGAGGAGGTCCAGAACCAGCATTTCGCCGTCGCGGGGGAACGGCTTGCAGAAGCGGTGTATCTCGACATCGCCGCCGGCGAAGAACATTGTCTCCTGGTTCGGGATGAATCCCAGCCCTTCGAGCTGTCCGCCGATCGCGTCAAGGCTCTTCCTGGGGGCGATGATGTCGATGTCGAGCGTGGCCCTCGGACGGCCGTAAACCGCCATCGCGAGAGCGCCGCAAAGAGCGTAGTCGATCTCATTCTCGTCGAGCGCGTTCACAATGGCTTTGAGTTCCCTGATGAGGTCCATCGCCTTCTCACTTTCAGGAATATATTGTAAACTCATTTCATGAAAACAAAAAGGTTCATGGGACAACACTTTCTCGTCTCGGAAAAGATCAGGGGGATGATACTGGAGACGGTATCCAGGGATGTCGCCGGGGCGAGCTCGATCCTCGAGATAGGGCCGGGCAGGGGAGCCATAACCGAAGGGCTTTCGAAGCTGGGAAGGCCTCTCGCCGTCGTAGAAAAAGACATCAAATTCGTAGAGAAGATGAAAGAGAAATATCCAGCGATAGCGGTGATCGAGGCGGATGCCGCAGAGTTCGACATCGGCTCTCTCGATCCGGCGATGCTTCCGGTCTCTGTCGTCGGCAACCTTCCCTACTACGCCGCCACGGACATAATCCTCAATCTTCTTTCGGCTCCATCGAAGATCACGGCCGCCCATTTCATGGTCCAGCACGAAGTCGCCCTGAAGTTCAGCTCGGATGCCGGTGACGAATACTACTCGAAGTACTCGATATGGGCTAAAGCTTTTTACAAGACCAAGGTGGATTTCAAGGTCGCCCCGAGGTCTTTCAGCCCTCCTCCGAAGGTCCTCTCCGCCGTTATGACCTTCAAGCCGCTCAAAGAGCCGCTTGTGGATGAAAATGCGAGTCGCGAGTTCTACTGCTTCTGCTCGAGGATGTTCCTTCATCCGAGAAAAAAGCTGGTCTCAAGTTTCGAAGGGGAGGTGAAGCTGAAAGCGCTGAAAGTAATAACCGAGAACGGCGTCAAAGAAGACGCCAGGCCGGGGGCGATACCCGCCGAGATCTTCAAACAGCTTTTCGGAATTATTCCTGATCTGAAAGACTGAACAAATATCAGTCAGTCCCTCTGTTGTCCCGATATGCCGTTCTTTCCCATTATCAGGAAGCTTATCACCGAGGCGATCATTGCCGGTATGAGCACGTAGGGGTTGCCCGTGGTCTCGGCCGCGAACGTAACGGCGGCGAGAGGAGTCCTGTAACCCGCGGCGAGGAAAGAGGAGAGCCCGATCAGAGGGTAGAGGGAGACATCCTGGAAATAAGCTATCTTGTTGAAGAACGCTCCGACGGTGATCCCCAGGACGGCAAGGGGGAAGAAGACTCCGCCCGTTCCGCCCCCGGCGAAAGTCAGCGGGGTGGCGATCATCCTGGCGGCGAAGAGCGTTATCAATACCACAGCCGAAGGGTTGTTCTCGAGAAGGAATTTTATCTGGGTGTACCCCGCGCCGTAGGAGAACGGCTTTCCCGCCACGGCGAGGGTTATGAGGCCTATCCCGCCCAGGCACAGTCCGCAGGCAAGAGAGAACGCGTATTCATGCTTCCCGAACGAAGAACGGAACGCCGCGAGCATCTCGGAAAACCTGACGAACAATCTGGCGAAAATTCCTGAAGCTATCCCTATCATGGGAGCAATCAACAGGACGAGAAGGTCGAAACGGATCTTGTGGGCGACTAGGAAAATCGGGTCCGGCCCGGTCAGGAAAGCGGCGGTAAGGTAGGACGAAGCGGAGGCTATCAGCGACGGGATGAGGGCGCGGGAACTCATGCCGTTCTTGTAGGGGACTTCCATGATGAATATGGCGGAGGTGAGCGGGGCCTTGAACAGCGCGGCAAACCCAGCAGCGGCTCCGGCGATCATCATGAAATGGGTGTCGAGCCCCTCGAAATCCTTTCGGGACCTGTGCTGGACGGCTTCTCCTATGTTCGCGCCTGCGTATATGGAAGGGCCTTCCAGCCCGGCGCTTCCTCCCGACGCTATCGTTACGATCGTCGAGGCCAGCTTCCCGAAAAGATTGGAAAAGCTCATCCTGCGGCCGGGGGAGTGGTAAACCAGTATGTATTCCTCCGTCAGCATGTTCTCTTTCGAAGGGATCAGGAAGCGCCTCGTGAGGCCGGATACGAGCAGGCCCGCCGAGGGAAGAAAGAAGAGGAGCCAGACGTTCCTGTTGTCATAAAGGTAGAAGAGGAGGATGTCCTTGACAAGAAAGACGAAGACGGAGATGAAAGCGCCGATGATCATTCCGAGAACGGCCGGCCCCGCGATCGAAGCGACAAGGTTCTTCCGATGAAAAGATCCGTTCAGCGCATTTACGGAAATGTTCATGTGGAGTCCGCGATCCCTTTCCTCTTGCCGAAACAGGAATTACAGCACAAGAGGATTATGCTGTCAAAGAATTCAATCTTTCTCTCGATCGCGGGCGCCTCGCATGCCGGCAGAAAGCGGGCGGTTTTCTTGGCTTTGTGCCTCGCGCCCCGGTCTGTTATAATAAAACCTGCACATAAAAGAAGGAGGTGACTCTATGGCGGCTGAAAAACCGAGATTTTGCGTTGTCGGCGCGGGGCACGGCGGTCTTGCCATGGCGGGCCATCTTGGCCTGATGGGATTCGAAGTCAACATGTTCAACCGCAGCGAAGAAAGGCTCCGTTCCGTCCAGATGGAGGGCGGCGTCGATCTCGACGGCGAACTGAACGGGATAGGAAAGGTCGCCCTCGCGACTTCAGACGCGGGAAGAGCCATTGAAGGCGTCGACGTGATAATGGTTGTCGTTCCGGCTTTCGCGCACAGGGACGTGGCCAAAAACCTTGCCCCGCACTTGAAGGACGGTCAGATCGTTGTCCTGAACCCCGGAAGGACCTTCGGCGCGCTGGAGTTCCTTCAAGTCCTCAAGAGCGAGGGCTTCAGGGGAGACATAACGATCGGCGAAACGCAGACCTTCATCTACGCCAGCAGGGTTACCGGCCCGGGACAGGCCAAGATATTCAGGATCAAGAACTCGATCCCCCTATCGACGATAAGGGCCTACAAGATACCCGACACGCTGCAGGTCATAAGGAAGGCTTTCCCCCAGTTCGTCCCGGGAGACAGCGTTTTCAAGACCAGCTTCGACAACATAGGGTGCATCTTCCATCCCGCCCTCGTTATGCTGAACGCCGGATGGATAGAAGACCCGGAGGATTTCGAATTCTATTTCCAGGGCACGACGGATTCGACTGCCAGGGTGCTCGAAAAACTCGACAGGGAAAGGCTTGATGTGGCTTCCGCGCTCGGATTCAGGGCTATGTCGGCGAGGGAATGGCTCTATTACGCTTATGATGTTTCCGGCAAGGACCTTCATCAGGCGATACACTCGAACCCAGGGTACAGGGGCATATTGGCTCCCCACTCGACGAACATGAGGTACATCACCGAGGACGTTCCGTGCAGCCTCGTCCCGATGTCCTCGATAGGGAAAAAGTTCGGAGTGCAAACCCCCCTCATGGACGCGATGATCGACGTGGCCTGCGCCATGCACGACATGGATTACAGGGCCATCGGCAGGACGGTCGAATCTCTCGGAATAGACCGGCTCGACCTGAAGCAGATAAGGCTGCTGGCAATCGGGGAGAAGCCGAAATGACGGCCAGGAAGAGGCTCGTCCTCGGGGCGGCGATAGGCCAGTGCGTCCACATAGCGGGGCTCAGCCATTTCCTCAGGCTATGCGAGGAGGAGGGATTCGCCACGCTCAGCCTGGGGCCGGCGACTCCGGTCTCGAAGCTGCTTGACCGTATCGAAGAGCTTAACCCCGAGATCGCCGCGGTCTCTTTCAGGCTCACGCCCGAGGACATGCTACCTCTCCTCGAAGAGCTGAAAAAGGGGTTGGAAAAACTGCCGTCGAAGCCGAGGGTGTTCTTCGGAGGAACCCCCCCGGCGGCCGAACTGGCCAGAAAGGCCGGTCTTTTCGACGAGGTGTTCGACGGGAGCGAAGCCGTTGAAGGCATCAGGGCCAAAGTTTCCGGAACTTCAGGCGGAGAGAAGGAAGAGCGCTTTCCTCAGACCCTTCTCGAACGAGTGGAATACCTTCATCCCTACCCGCTGATAAGGCACCATTACGGGGAACCCTCACTGACAGACACGATCGAGGGAGCCGCGAGGATCGCGGATGCCGGCGTGATCGACGTTCTCTCTCTCGGCCCCGACCAGAACGCCCAGGAGTTCTTTTTCGAGCCGTCGAAGATGGACGTCAGGCAGGACGGCGCGGGCGGCGTACCCCTGCGGAGAAGGGAAGACCTCGAGGCGATATTCGAGGCCACCAGGAGAGGGAACTATCCCCTTCTCAGATGTTACAGCGGGACGAACGACCTTACAAAGTGGGCGGAAATGCTGAAGGAGACCATCAACATTGCCTGGGGGGCCGTGCCACTATGCTGGTACAGCACCCTCGACGGCAGGAGCGTGAAGGGCCTCAGGGAAGCGATCACGGAGAAGCAGGAGGCCATGAGGCGTTACACCGAGCTCGGGATCCCGGTCGAAGTGAACGAATCGCATCAGTGGAGTCTCAGGGACGCGCACGACGCCCTCGCCGTCGCGACCGCCTATCTTTCCGCCTACAACGCCAAAAAAATGGGAGTGAAGGACTTCATCCTCCAGATGATGTTCAACAATCCTCCTTCGACATCTCCCCACATGGACCTCGCGAAGATGCTCGCGAAACTCGAAATGGTCTCGTCGCTCGAGGACGGGAGCTTCAGCGTCCTCAGGGAAGTGAGGGCGGGAATAGCCAGCCTCCCGTCCGACCCGGACCTCGCCAAGGGGCACATGGCGGCGTCCGCCGTCTACTCCATGATGGTCAGGCCTCACATCCTGCATGTCGTCGGTTTCAGCGAAGGATACAGGGTCGTCACCCCCGATGTACTGATCGAGAGTTGCAGGATAGCGCGCGGCGCGGTCAATCTTGCCCTCAAGGGTTCTTTCGACGCGGGCCTCGAGAAGGTAGTCGAGAAAAGGAAGGAACATCTCATAAGAGAAGCCTCCGTGATCCTCGAAGCGATCAAGGACCTGGGAGGCGACGCTGAAGACCCGCTTTCAAGCCCTGATGCGATAGCTCATGCGATCGAAAACGGGATCCTGGACACTCCTCATTTCAAGGGGAGCGACAGGTTCAAAGGAGAGGTCCTGACTGCGTGCGTTGACGGCGGATGGGACGCCGTCTGCCCGGCGACAGGAAGGGTCCTATCCGAAAAAGAACGACTTGAGAAACTCGGCATCGCCCCGTAATCAAAGGAGATGAGATGTGCGGAATAGCGGCGGCTTTCGGAAAAGCCGCGGACGGCAGGATACGCGTAAAAAAAATGCTGACGATGTTAGGGCACAGGGGCCCCGACGAATCGGGAGTTTTTTCGCTCGGAAACTCTGTCCTGGGCCACGCCAGACTGTCGATCATAGACCTCGAGACAGGGAAACAGCCTATAACCAGCGAAGCAGGGGACCTGGCCATCACATTCAACGGCGAGGTTTACAATTTCAGGGAGCTGAGAAGGGAACTGGCGGTGAAGCACAGTTTTTCGACAAGGACCGACACGGAGGTGATCCTCCACATGTTCGAGGAAAGGAGGGAAGACACTCTGCCTCTTCTCGACGGCATGTTCGCCTTTCTTATCGCGGGGCGCGAAGGCTTCGTCGCCGCGAGGGACCCGCTCGGGATAAAGCCGCTCTACATGGGCAGAAAAGACGGTCTTTTCCTTGTCGCCTCGGAAATGAAGGCTTTCCCCGAAGGCATGGAGAATATACAGTCTCTTCCCGCCGGCCATTACTCGGTCAACGGGGGAAGGCCGGAAAGGTTCTGTTCGCCTCTGAGATCCGCAGGGATCATCCAGAAGAAGAACAGGACGGAGATAAAGAAAGACATTAAAGCCCTTCTGGAAAAGGCTGTCGTCAAAAGGCTGATCGCGGATGTCCCTGTCGGCGTCTACCTTTCCGGAGGGCTGGACAGCAGCCTGGTGGCTTCCATAATGAAAAAACACGTGAAGGAGCTTCATTCTTTCACCGCCGGAATGAAAGATTCGCCCGACATTCTGAAGGCGAGGCAGGCCGCCCGTTATCTCGACACGAAGCACCACGAGCTGATCTACACCAAGGCTGACATGAAAAAAGCGCTCGAAGAGGTCATATGGCATCTCGAATCGTTCGACGCCCCTCTTGTCCGCTCTGCCATACCGATGTACTTCGTTTCCGCCCTTGCCGCCGGGCATGTCAAGGTGATACTGAGCGGAGAGGGCGCGGACGAGCTTTTCGCGGGATACTCCTACTTTTCGAAATACCGCGGGGCGCGCCTGAGAAAAGAGATGAACAGGGCCATCATGTCTCTTCAGGATACCAATCTTCAGCGGGCCGACAGGATAAGCATGGCTCACGGCCTGGAAGCGAGGGTGCCGTTCCTCGACTACCGGCTGTTGAGGTGTTCTCTCGGCATTCCCGTTGAATACCTTGAGCAGCGTCAGGGAACTCAGGAAAAACAGCTCCTGAGAGAGGCTTTTGAAGGGTATCTTCCGGAGGACATCCTTTACAGGCCGAAGATGAAGTTCTCCGTCGGCGCGGGTTCGTCCGAGGAACTGTTCGGGGAATGCTCGGAAAAGGTCTCCGACAGGGCATTTGTTTCTGGCAGGAGGCTTCCAGACGGGTCGGCGCTGCGTTCGAAGGAGGAATATTATTACCATGAGGTCTTCAGGAGCCTCTTCCAAGGCCGCATCCCTCCCGAACTTGTCGGAAGAACGGCAGACAGGTCGGCCGGAACGGAAAGGGAAAGAAAATGATAGGCAACGTTCTCAGCGCGTTTCTTCACGATTTCCTGATCCTGTTCGGTATGGTCAACGTGATCGGCAACATACCTCACATATCGGCGATGACCATCGACGAGAACCCGGGGCAGAAAAGGAGGACCTTCGCGCTCGGGTCGCTCACCGCCATGTGCATCATCCTCGTTTTCGCGCTTTCGGGGAATTTTCTGCTGATATCCCTGTTCGACGTCTCGTTCAGCTCTTTCAAGATCGCCGGAGGCATAGTGGTTTTCATCGTCTCCATGAGGGGGGTCGTACTGGGTCCGATCCACGCGATGCCGCCTCTCAAGAAGGGCTCGCCGGAGTATTCGTTCATGTCCGTGGCCTTCCCTTTCCTGGTAGGACCGGGGACGATGGTGACCGGGATACTGCTCATGCAGGGAAGCGGGAAGCTTCACACTTCCCTGGTGACCCTGGCGGTCTACGCCTCGGCGTTCCTGATATTGCTCGCCATTCCAGTAATCGAAAAGATAGTCGGAAAAGTGATCATGCTTCTTGTTTCAAGGATCCTTTATATTTTCATCGCGGCGAAAGCCACCACTTTCATCATAACCGGTCTCAAAGAATGTTTCAGGTGAAGCCATGAGCGAAGAAAAGTTCTCCGACCTTCTTAAAAAAGCCGCCAGCCGTTTCTCCGGGGTGTTTTCAGGAGGCCTGGGAGTGGAACCCCACTCCAGGTTCAAGATATACCATTTCCTTTACGAGGAGACGGACATCACGAACCTTTTCTACTGGATCTCCCTCCTTAGCTCTGCGGGAATAGCCACTCTCGGCCTGGCGCAGAACAGCCCCGCAGTGATCATCGGTGCGATGCTGCTGTCGCCGCTGATGGGGCCGATCATAGCATTCGGGCTGGCCCTGGCGATAGGGGACCTCTACCTCGGGCTGAGAGCCGTGATCAACTGCGTCATGTCGATCTTCATTGTATTGATGTTTTCCGCGCTGATAACACACATCCTGCCTTTCCAGCTGGAGACCGTGGAGATCCTGTCGCGGACCAGGCCCAACACTCTTGACCTGGGAGTTGCCCTGTTGTGCGGAGTGATAGGCGCGATCTCTGTCGCGAGGCTTCCGATCGGAGGCGCGTCCATGGCCCTGCCCGGCGTCGCGATAGCTGTGGCGCTCATACCCCCGCTCTGCACGGCCGGTTTCGGTATCGGGGCCGGGCTTAAGTGGGGCATCTTCAGCGGAGCCTTCCTGCTGTTCCTTACCAACCTCGTGTCGATTATTTTTGCGTCCCTGGTTGTTTTCCTTCTTTTGCGGATGGGCGACGAGGAGGAGATCGGAAAGATCAGGGACTTCATCTACGAGAGGTCGCAGAGGAACATGGTCTTCAGGTGGCTCACGGCGAGAAGGTCTCTCCAGGCCTTCAGGAAGGTCGGCAAACTTTCAAACAGGATCGTCATACTTGGGATCGCGCTCGTGGCTGTGGCGATCCCCCTCAGGCTTGTCCTCAACCAGATCAAGAGGGAGGTCGTGATAAAGAAGGAAACCCAGAAGGCGATCGCGAGGTTCCTCCCCGGCACCACGCTCCTCTCGAAGGAGATAAAGATTGACAAGAACGAGACCAACATGCATTTCGTCATCATGGGCGGTTCCGTGTCGGTCGAGGAAAGTGTCAGGAAAGTCGAGGAATACCTCGGAACGAAGCTCGAGGAGAACGTGAAGGTTTCCTACATCGAAGTTCCTAACAAGGCCGCCGTGGCATCGGCGAGCGAATCCGGCCACCACGCGGTCCCGACCGTCGGAACTGTTTCCAGGGAAATGGAATCGAGATTCTTCGTCGAGGCGAGGAGGCTGCTGCCCGCAAAGAGGAGGAGCGAGCTCCTGAGGATCGGACTGGCGGTGGACACGGACGCCTCGATGCCCGTCATGGAGCTCGTTTTTCTGAGCGACGATAGGTTCACCGCCGGGGAATCGGGAATACTCGAATCAGCCCTGGGAAGGACTCTCTCTGATCCGGTAAGGCTGAACGCAAGGACCATACCCGTTACCGCCGCGCTGATGGACCTCTCCGAAAAGGAACAGGACCCCGTCGTGATAAGGACCCTGTCCGAAAGGCTCTCCGCTTTCGCGGACGGAATGGACGGCTTGAGAGTGATTCCTGAAATCGTCATGCCGGAAAAGCTCTCACAGCTGAAAAGAGCCAAAGCCATTTGGAGGTCTGAGGAGATATTGAAAGAATTGCGGGCAGTGTATTCGTATCTTCCCGCGGGCGAGCCCGCAATCGGAATCGACGGTTTGCTACAATCCCCGCAGCTTCGTCTCAGATTTGAAAGAATTAACGAGAGCGGTCAGAAGTGATAGGAAAACTTCACCAGGAACAGGTCGTCCCTCGGGGCGGAGGTGAGCAGGGTCATTTCACGCCTTATCGACATCCCCACGCGCCTCTCGTCCTGATCGTAGTCTATTGCTCCCATCTGGCCGTGGGAAAACACCACATAAAGATAGGACGCGGGTCTGAACTCCCACCGCAGGACGGCGGTTATGTTGTTGCTTCCGAAGTGGAAGTCGGGATCGCCGGGGGCTGAAGTCGGCAGGGAGTTCGTCGCCGAGAAGATCTTCCTGAAACCGCTGTAACCGCCGTTCGCGGTGAATAGCTGGGAATAGAAATCCAGCGTCAGTCTAGGGTTGAAGATATACGAAAGCCGGGTGGTGAGATCGTACTGAAGCGTTGACGCGTCGGCGAAAACGGGATGGCTCCCGCTTTCGTCCGTGCCGGCGTAAAGGAAAAGCCCGTCGTGTCTGGTGAGTTCGTACGTTTCCGAGAGCATGAACTTGTCCGAAAACCTCCACTGGATGGTTCCGTCGTGGTGAAATCCCCATCCGTGCTGGTTTTTGAACGCCACGAAACCCAGGTTCGCGGTCACCGTCTTCCTGCTGTCGGTGCCGAACCCTATCCAGGCGGCGTTCTCCATCTCCCGGTAGATCGCGAACCCTTCCATTCTCGGCTCCCTGTCGTCGTAGTAAGGGAACTCCGCGCTGAGGCCTCCCCACATCGACCAGCGGTTGGGAAATTCACCCCAGAGGTCGATCTCGCCGCCTCTGGTGAGTATCAGCCCGTCCCCGTTCTTTCCGTACCAGTTGTAAACCCCGAAGGTGGCCTGGTTGAACCTCTTCGTGGGCTCCGAGTTCTCCCATTCGATGGCCGTCACGAGCTTGTACTCGTCGTTGCGCCTGAGATAGCCCATGTCGTTGGGTTCGTAGTCCTTCGGGTGGGCTATGTAGCAGGCAGTGGCTGTCCATTTTTTCGTCACCTTGGCCGTGTACTGCGCCTCCACGCCTGTTCCGTATTCCCTCTCGTCCTGATCGTCGATGTCCGTTGAGATAAGGTCGAGAGTGAAATTATGCTTGTTCTCTTTCGAATGCAGGTCCGTGGTCAGCACGCTCATCAGCGCCTTCCTGCCGCCCGATTCGTTCTTGTATGTCTGCATGAGGCCCACCGACGAGTTGGTGCCGAAGTTCTGGTTCAGCCTCCAGGCGGAGAAAAGGGTCTGCTTTCTCATGAGAAGATCTTGTAGGTTCCCGTCCCCGTCGGCGTACTGTCCTCGTTCGGTCTGCGTTACGGCGGCGAACGCCGCGATGTTGAGCCTGTTCCCGGTGGTGCCGGTGACCTTGAGCGCTCCCAGGATCGTGGTGTTCTCCGGCGCGCTCACGACCCTGTGTCCTTCGTAGGAATAAGGCTCCCACGGCGGAGCTCCGATCCTTCTGGTGTAGAGGAAGGTTGTTCCGCTGAAAGCCGCCTTGGGAGGATTGAAGTTCTGGAATCCTTCCATGAAGAAGGGCCTGTTCTCCGAGAAGAAGGTCTCGTAGGCAGAGAGATTGAGGACGGTCGAATCCTGCTCGACCTGCCCGAAGTCGGGATTGACCGTTCCGGTGAGCGTGAACCTTGAACTGAGCGGGTAATTGAAATCGAGGCCCGCGTCGAACGATGCCCCCCTCTTGTAAAAACCCTGCCTTGTGTGGATCCGGTCCTTGAGGACCAGGAAGGGGAACAGGTCCGCCTTCTTGGTATCTTTAATGTTCGAGATGCCTTCGATCGTCCCGAAACCCGAGACGTTCTTTCTCTCGCCGGGGGGGATGTACGCAAGACAATCCAGCTCGCCCAGCCTGGCGATCCGCCTTATCACCTGGAATCCCATGGGAAGCTCGCTGGAATGGAAGATGCGCATTTCCGAGAAGGGGATGGCTATCTCGCAGGACCATCCTTCAGTAGTTATGGACGACCGTGCCTCCCAGATGCCGTTCCACTCCATGTTCGTCGAGAACTCGTTGTACGTGAAGAAATCGGCGAGGGAGGAAGAGGCGCACACCTGGAAAGCGTAAGCCTCTTTCTTTGTCAGATAGGGGTCCAGCTGGATCTGGACCTTGTCGGTCACCTCGGACCGGTCCCTCCTTATCAGCCTCATGTCTATCTTTGAAGGTTCCGCGTCCAGGCAGTTGAGGCCTATGTAGATCGTCCGCTCGTCGTAGATCACCCTCACTTCGGTCCCGAAGGAGGGTTTTTCGCCCGGGTCCGGGTAGGTCTGGATGAACGCCGAGAAAGACTCTGCCGAGGCCCAGCACGGATCATCGAGGAGGCCGTCCAGTTTCGGAGGGGAGCTCGTCCTCGACGCCTTGACGGCAGGTTTATCCTGCGCCTGGATCGCTGACGCTATGATCACAAAAAAAATTGCCGCGAGAACCTTTTTCATCGACTCCCCTGAAGAAAAATCTGCCGGATAAAAAGGAATAATACGATATTTCAGTATGGAAGTTTAGGATTCGGTCAAGAATGCTACGGACAGGCCACGGAGGGGCTTCAGAGTGGCAAAGACGGTCACTTGGCTTTGAGTCGTGTCCTATTTTTCAGCGGCTTGAATTTTTATCTCATGAGGAATATATTGTAATCTTGAGGTGAAAATGGAATATTGTAAGTGGGTGCCAGAATCCCCATTAGGTATCAACGGCATTGGGCTTGTGCCGGCCTTACATGCCCACCTACAATCGCACCTCTTCAGAGAAAAGTCCCGCCCCCCCCCGCCATATAGCCATTGGAAAAAGCTACTAACTTAATCTGGAACTTTTCTAATAGTTATAGGGAAAGAGGGGCGGACAATGAAAAAAATAGCGGTCTTTATATCAGTGGGAGTTATTTCACTATTTCTCAGCTTTTCTGCTTATACGATGGCGCTCTGTAAGAGCACCGAATACAATATATTTTTGGTTGGGCAAGGAGAGACGGCCCCTGCCGACTTGATAAATGAAAGCGCTTACGAAACACAAACCCAGAAATTCAATATAAGTTTAGATCTTGTGAATGTTACGCCTGATGTTTTACAGGCCAGGATTGAACTTTACCGGTATCTTGATGAGGATGCTCCTAATGAAGGATGGAAGCTGGAGCAGTCATTGTTTTTCAATCCTCCGTTTTTTCCATCAGTAACGGTTCCTTTTGAGGATCTTAAGAAAGGGAAGACCTACGCCATTACTCTTATTGTTACAACCGACATGCCGAATATCTCTGTGGGGGATGGCTCTCTTCCTGTCGATATCACAACCAAGACTCTTTATATTTTATGGCCAAAAGAACATGGAATGTATCTCTCAGCCTCGAACAGCTTTGAGGGTGATCCCAGGACGGAGCATTTCAAAGTAAAGTGGTCAAGCGCGGCAGGGTCGGCTAAAACAAGAATCAAGGCACACCACGCTGATAATACGGACAATCCTGTTGTTGACTCAACTCCCGATGGGGAAATAATTTTTTCGGATGAAGAAGTTTGGGCATGGCCCTCGGACAATCTCGCTTCTCTTTCGGTCGACGCCTTGGATTCAAGCGGCAATGTCTTGGCTACCACAAATCTTACCATTGGGCCGACACCTCCTTGCGCAGATTGCAGCGCTTTGCCGTGCCAGCGTCCCTCTCTTCCTCCAAACGATCCTGACCTGTGGGTCGGTCCGGCCAATCGAATACTTGATGACGATACAGTGCGTGCGATTGTCTCCTACAAATATGGAGGAGCTTTCCTTACATTAAGGTTGAAAAGCTATGTAGATCCCAACAACAACAAAATGCCGTTTGAATTGATTAATAATGTTGGGGGCGATGATGGCTACGGAATAGACGGCGTTCTTTGCCAGACGGCGGTAACAAGGAAAAACGACAAATGGGATCAATATGACGATTCATTTCCCACAATGCAGAGTGAAAATGTTGGGAATTGCATAAGTTGGGAAAATGATCCATGCGGGCAGTATGCCCCAGAATGTATGGACGACTACGACAATACCAAGGACAAATTTCACTGGAATCCCAATCAAGGAGGACCACAAGCTGGAAGTGATCTAAGCTGCAATGTAATACCCGATAACCAGGATATATGGAATGGGAAGTTTCTTTTCAATCACCTTGGTCAAAACATCTGCATGCCTCCGATAGTTCCTCCATCTACCGCAATACCGCCGGTATGCGCTTATTCAAAGACAGTGGCCCCTTATTACACCAATCCTGCCGCAGGCATGAAAAGCCCGGTGCACTATCGTACACTCTTTAAACACTGGTTGCCTCTAGGAACTCTTCCGACCTCGCCAAACTTCCAGGGACAGCCGCAAGTTGCCATGAGTTCGACCGCCCAATTTGTAGCCAACGCGGGAACCGGCAGTTCGGGAATTAAAATAAAAAGCAGATATGTCCTTCATTGCAACTGTTTTGGGCAACCCAACTGTCATTGCGCGGACGCATCTTATGCGGGGCCGGCGCCCGGACAACTAGCATGGGATTTCGGTGCGGCGATTCAGGATTGGATTTTCTTCGGCAGCGTGCAGGTGAAGCATGCGTACTACTTTGACCCGAGTAATACAGATAACTGTTATGGAATGTTGGAAGACACTCACCTATGCAAATACGGTGATAATGAATGCCTTTCTTCAAAGGGATGGAAGTTCTACCCACCTCCTTTGAATCCCAACTGGGTTCCATATACTCTTTTATCAACAACCCCAGTCAACGGACAGGAGGCGTGGATCCTCATTTACAACCCCGGCGAATCATCGAGTGACACTCCGAAAAAAGGAGAACTAAGACGCATATGGCAGACTTCCGATGACTACAAAAAAGGAGTTACCGGATATGTCGCGGCCCCTATAACAAGGCTTGATAGCCTCAGTGATACATGGAGCGATGAGTCGGAGACTGTTATTTTTGTCGGCCCGACGATGGATTCCGTTATGTATCACCTTCAAAACTACACCAATGGACGTTGGCCGAGAATTACCACGACATACTCAATTCGGGGGAATGTAACATATAACAGCGTATCACTTTCAGGCGTGACTGTTTCAACAGGCACTGTCTCAGCAACAACCGATGCAAACGGCAATTATCTTATATCGGGTCTAAAGAACGGAACGTATACAATTACACCTTCAAAAACGGGCTATGCTTTCAGCCCTGCATACTACTCTGTGACAGTCAGCGACGCGGATGTAACCGGAAAAGACTTCACTGCCACGGCTACCGCGTCCTATTCAATTTCTGGAACGGTGTCGGGCGCCACAAATTCCGGTGTCACGATGACCCTCACGGGTGCTGCAAACGCTACCACCATAACTGCTTCGAACGGAACATACACTTTTTCCGGCTTGGGCAATGGTTCTTATACGGTGACGCCGAGCAAGAGCGGTTACACGTTTTCTCCGACGAATCTTTCAGTCACTATCTCGGGCGCTAACCAGACAGGCAAAAACTTCACGGCCACTGCAGCTCCAACGTATACAATTTCTGGAGTAATTACATTGAGCGGTGCGGGTCTTTCAGGGGTGACGGTAACTGCAGGTTCGTCAACTGCAGTCACTGCAAGCAACGGCACATACACTATTTACGGCATGGTAAATGGGACATACACAGTTAATCCTTCCAAAACCGGATACACCTTTAGCCCTGTCAACTATTCAGTGACAATCAGCGGTGCGAATGTTACAGGGAAGAACTTCACGGCGACGTCTGCACCCGGGATATACACGACATCAGGCAGGATCTTATTCAAGAAAATGGGTCTTGCGAATTACAATGTTCTTCTCTCAGGCACATCAACGGAAACTGCGAAAACAGACTCGCAGGGCTATTACGAATTCACGGGACTGTCGAACGGTCCATATCATGTCGAACCAGATATTAGCTCGACGTACCAATTTACGCCTTCATTCTATGATCTCACTGTAAGCGGGCAAAACATCATAGATGCTGATTTTATTGCATCACCGATCCTCCTTCGCGGGGTAGTCATCACAAGCCAAGGCAACGGTATCGCCGGAATAAAAATGAAAACGGGCGATAAAACAACCACAACCGACGAGACAGGGGAATTTATCTTTGCGGATCTTCCCCCGGGTGACTACACTCTTGCGCCGAGTGAAGAAGATGCCGCTAAGTACGTTTTCGACCCGCCCAACCGCAAGATCAAAATCAAAGAAAACGACAACTGCCACAAAGAACAGGATTTCAGGGCGACGCCAAAGTAAATCGCCTGCTTGATATGTTCAGCCGCTGCCGGTATTTCCGGCAGCGGTCTTCTTTCTTGGAGGATAAGATGACGGTTGCAAGGAAAATATATATTTCATGCACATTTATCTTTTCATGCTTATCGATATTATTATCCGTCAATGTTTATTCAGGGCAGATAACCGCAATGTACGGCATCAACGACGGGGAAGATTACTTCCCTCTATGTATAGAAAAGAGTCCGGATGACGGGTTAATAATTTGCGGGGCAACATATACCAGAAACGCCATTTCAATTAATGACGCCGACATTCTTGTAATAAGGGTTAATGCTGAAGGAGCTATTCTATGGAAAAAGCAATTTGGCGGTAACAGCGAAGAAATGGCCTATGGAATAACTGCGACTTATGACGGCGCATATATTATAGCTGCCTGGTCCAACGACTTTGATGCTCTTGGATATGTGAAAAGCTGGCTGATTAAGATTAGCGATAATGGAACAATATTATGGCAGAAGGCTTATGGCGAGAGGACATTCGCCCGTAAAGCCTACGAATTACCAGACCACAATATCATCGTTGTTGGCGGGATTTATGAGGGGGCGGGAACGAATCTATTAATATTGGGTTGGATCATGAAGATAGATCCCAACGGCAATGTAATTTGGACAAAAACCGCAATAAATGAGGATATCCAGTTATTTGAGTTCATTGGCGCAACGCTTGTCGGCGATTCTGAGTTTATCGCATGGGGTATGGATCGTCTTTATAAATTCAATACTGATGGAATGTTAATATGGAAGAAAGCAATCACGGAAGCGATCGGTGAAATAAAAAGTCTTGCACTGACCACATCCGGGGATTATCTAATAGCCGCTCATGATCCACTGAGCGACAATGAGGGCCATCCCGAAATTCTTTGTTATGCAAATGACGGAAGCTTTAGATGGGCAAAGGAGCTTCCCGTAAATGATGATGGCTATGACAATGATGTTCTTTTAGGCCCGCTTTTTCCAAAAGGAGACGGGATAGTCACAGCATTTGCGCAATTTATAGGTTATACAGCTACTGACGCTAACTTCTATTCAGGAGAGGGGGTAATAGAAATTAATGAAACTGGGCAATGTGAAGAAACGGCTATTGTTTATAAGAAATCTTTAGGTAGTGTTACTTTTTCGTCGAAATCTGCGGTAATTGCACCTGACGGAAACGTTGCTTTCTGCACAGGAATATGGAGGACAGATGATGTATACGGAGAAAAAATGAAATATGGTCTTCTAAAAACAAGTGGGGGGAACATCATTTCTGGAAACTGTGTAGAAACAATAGAAATTCCTCTTCTTTGGCAGAATTCCGGACGCTCTTCGCTATGCGAAGTGACGGATCAAACAAATAATATGGACATTGCAGCAGTTGACACCACTCCATACAATTATGTCTATGAATCCTCAGTCAAAGGCATAACCACATTCTGTCCATTAATTACGCAAGTGAACAAACTTCAAAACCCTTTTCGGCTTGAAATTCTGGGAGATAATTATGGTACACATGGTTATTTGGGCAATAGCATGCAGGTAACAATATCAGGTATACCTGTTCCGAGCACTACTTTCAAGGGGCCTCAAAGAATTATCGCCAAGAAGGGAACTGCTCTTAAGAATCTTCTTCCTAAGGGTGTTCCCGTATGCATCCAGGTTCGTGCCGTGAATTCTAATGGCAATGAACTACCTCTTTACAAATCCGACTGCTTCACTTTCACGAGATAGGTGAAATGAGTTTTGTCGATAAGATACTTGCCCGTTTTTCAAGGGTAACCTCCGGCGGGGCTTTTATTCCGGAAATAGACGGCTTACGTTTCTTCGCGATAATAAGCGTCGTCCTTTTTCATCTCAACGAATACTTAAAAAATCACAACGCGGTAACATTTCGTGAGTCCGCGAAAGATTCATATCTTGATCTGGCGCTTTCGCAGGGCCATTTCGGCGTTCAACTGTTTTTTGTGATCAGCGGGTTCATACTGGCGGCTCCTTTTGCTGAGCAATACCTGAACAAAGCAGGACTTCCCCCTCTGGGGAAATATTACTTGCGTCGTCTAACAAGGCTCGAACCACCTTATATTGCCAATATCGTGGTATTGTTCGTTTCTTTATTGATAATCCAAGGGGATAAATTCGGCGATTTATTTACTCATTTTCTTGCAAGCATATTTTACCTGCACAATGTGACTTATGGCGAAGCGAGCACCATAAACGGAGTGGCTTGGTCGCTGGAAGTGGAGGTTCAATTTTACCTGCTTGCCCCTTTTTTATGCTGTGTCTTTCTGATTGGCAACAGATGGATTCGAAGATCTGTAATAAGTTCCGGCATATTGATTTTCCCATACTTGTTCGGAACCAGTGAGTATCACATTTTCCTACTGGGAGAAATCCAATATTTCCTGGCCGGGTTTCTGCTCGCAGATGTATTTCTAGTTGAATGGAAGAAAGCTCCAGTCAAAACCAGATGGTATGACCTTATCGGGATAATCTCGCTGACGTTAATGTGGCTTGTAGTGATAAATCGGTTCCATATAAAATCTCTTTTGCCTTTTCTAATCCTTTTTGCCTATTTTGCCGCGTTTCGCGGCGTTTTATGGAACAGCATGGCTAGAAACCGCTGGCTCGTTGTGATCGGAGGGATGTGCTACACGATTTATCTTTACCATTTCCAATTTGTCGCCTTGCTTGCAAGAACAACTCTTAATTTGAGAATCGGCCATGGCTATGCCATAAACTATTTCCTGCAGATGCTGGTGGTTGTCCCGATAGTTATCGTTTCATGCGCATTTCTGTTTGTCATATTGGAGCGTCCATTTATGGTAAAGAACTGGCCTTCGATAATTACAAAGAATATTTTGGAGTTCGTTAATTTTTCCGGCCTTTCGGCCAAAGGAGGACGAAATGTCTTATAACAGGGAAGCTGCGACAAGTATCCCCTGAAAAACAATAAAAGGAAGGGCTTATTAAGTACAGTTCCATCCAACATCTTTCCTGATCGCGCCGATTTTTCCCCAAAATGTGGTAAAATTCCGCTTTCGCCCTTTTCGGGGGCAGGATTTTAAGGAGGATATGATGGCAAAGAAAGCTACGGTTTACAAGAATTTTATCAACGGCCAGTGGGTCGCCTGCAAGTCGGGCAAGACGTTCGTGAACGTCAACCCGGCTGACACGAGGGACATCATCGGCCATTTCCAGGACAGCGGCCCCGAGGACGTCAACGCGGCGGTCAAGGCGGCGAAAGAAGCCTACAAGAAGTGGCGCCTCGTTCCCGCTCCCAAGAGGGGCGAGCTTGTGATGGAGCTAGGGCTCTGGCTCAAGAAGAACAAGGAAAGGATCGCCCGGGACGCCACGCGCGAAATGGGCAAGATCCTGAAGGAGACTCGCGGCGACGTCCAGGAAGGCATCGATTGCTCTCTTTACTGGGCAGGCGAAGGCCGCCGCCAGTTCGGCGAGACGACCCCCTCCGAGCTTCCGAACAAGTGGGCCATGTCTGTGCGCCAGCCCATAGGCGTCTGCGGCCTCATCACTCCCTGGAACTTCCCCATGGCAATTCCGACCTGGAAGATGATGCCGGCGCTTGTTTGCGGCAACACGGTCGTGATCAAACCGGCCAGCCTCACGCCGCTCAGCGTCTGGAACCTCGTCAAGGGCGCGGAGGAGGTGGGCTTTCCTTCGGGAGTCATCAACTACGTGACGGGAGGAGGCCGCGGAGTAGGAACGCCTCTGTGCGACCATCCCGACGTTTCTCTCATCTCCTTCACCGGATCCACGGAAGTCGGCCGCCAGATAAACCTCGCCTGCGCCAAGGACTTCAAGCGCGTCGGCCTCGAAATGGGCGGAAAGAACGCCGTCATCGTGATGGATGATGCGGACCTCGACCTCGCCCTCGAAGGCGTCCTGTGGGGCGCGTTCGGGACGACCGGCCAGCGCTGCACCGCCACGAGCCGCTGCCTCGTTCACAGGAAGGTCTACGACAAGTTCCTCGCGATGCTCGCCAAACGCGCAAAGGCGTTGAAGGTCGGACCGGGGCTCGACGAGAGCACCGAGATGGGGCCCGCGGTCGACGAGGGGCAGCTCAACACCGACCTCGAGTACGTCCAGATAGCGAAGAAGGAAGGAGCGAAGCTCGTCTGCGGCGGAAAGCGCCTCACCGGGCCGAAACACAAGAACGGGTTCTTCGTAGAGCCCACGATCTTCGCCGACGTCACGCCCAAGATGCGCCTATTCAAGGAGGAGGTCTTCGGCCCCGTCCTAGCGGTCGTCCCCTTCAGGACCTTCGAAGAGGCGGTGGCCATGCAGAACGACTGCCTCTACGGGCTTTCGGGCGCCATCTACACCAGGGACGTCAACAACGCCTTCACGGCGATGAGGGACATCCACACCGGCCTTTGCTACATCAACGCCCCGACGATCGGCGCCGAGAACCACCTGCCCTTCGGCGGCGTGAAGCAGACCGGCAACGGCCACAGGGAAGGCGGCAAGGAAGCGCTCGACCTCTTCTCCGAGTGGAAGGCGATCTATGTCGATTTCTCAGGCCATCTCCAGAAGGCCCAGATCGACACCGACAAGATCGTCAAAGTGAAATAGATAAGTTTTTCTTGTATTTGGTAGGGGCGGGTTCCAAACCCGCCCTTTTTTTTATCCGGAAAATATTTCTGTGACAAAAAAAGAGGAGCCGCGAAGACTCCTCTTTTGGTTGATCGGCTTGAGATCCCGGTCAGTCCAGGCGTCTCCTGTCGGACCTGTAGGGGAAGTAGTGCGGTTCCCACTGCGCCTTGGCGATGAGCGCCATCAGGTGGGAATCGGAAAGCTGTCTGCCGATGCCGGTTTCCCTCGCTTCCTTGGCGACGGCGAGAGCGACCTCGAACGAGGCTCTCCTGATCTCCTTCATTTCCGGAAGCATCATGCCCTTCTGCAGCTGCTCGTCGGTCACCATGGCGGAGATCGCCTTGCTTCCCGCGATGAACATCTCGTCCGTGACCTTGGTCGCCTGGGCGACGAGGGCGCCGACGCCGACTCCCGGGAAGATGTACATGTTGTTGCACTGCGAGAACGAGATCTCGCGGCCTTCGTAGTTGACCGGCTTGAAGGGGCTTCCCGTCGCGACGATAGCCCTGCCGCCCGTCGCCTGTATGGCTTCCTCGGGGGTGCATTCGGCCTTCGCCGTCGGGTTGGAGAGGGCGAGGATAACAGGCGTCTGAGTGTTCCTGCCGACCTGCTCGAGGATCTCTTTGCTGAAGAGGCCGCGCTGGGCGGTGACGCCGACGAGGAAAGTCGCCTTGGCGTTCCGGACGACGTCTTCGAGCGTTATCATTCCTTCGTTCGCCAGCTTCCAGCCCGCGACTACCGAACGCGGCTTGGCGTAGCTCTTCTGCTGTTCTTCGAGGCCGGGCGTGTCTTCCATGAGGAGGCCGGGCTTGTCGATGGCGAAGATCCTCAGGCAGGCTTCCTTCTTGGTGAGGCCCTCCTCCATGAGAATGGCCCTGATGCAGTAGGCGATGCCGCTTCCGGCCTGGCCCATTCCGCAGATCACGAAGGTCTGGTCCTTGAACGATTCCTTCTTCCTTCGCATCGCGCTGATGAATGTCGCGCAGGCGGTCGAGCCCGTGCCCTGGATGTCGTCGTCGAAGGAGAGGATGCGTTCGCGGTAACGGTCGAGAAGGTTGAACGCCTTGTGCTTCGCGAAGTCTTCCCACTGAAGGAGACATCCGGGGAAGTTGCGCTTGACGGCGATGACGAAGCGCTCGAGGAACTTATAGTACTCGTCCCCCTCGAGCCTCGGGTGGCGGTAGCCCATGTAGAGGTCGTCCTTGAGAAGCCTTTCGTTGTTCGTTCCCGCGTCGATGCAGACCGGCAGGCAGAGCGACGGATGGAGTCCTCCCGCGGCGACATAGAGCGCCACTTTGCCGACTGGGATACCCATCCCGTCCACGCCGAGGTCGCCGAGGCCGAGGATCCTCTCGCCGTCGGTGACGACGATCAGCTTGGTGTCGGGGCGGGGCAGGCTCTGGAAGATGTCGTCGATCCTCGCTATGTTGAGAGGGCTGATGTAGACGCCCCTCGGGCGCCTCATGATGTGGCTCATCATCTGGCACGCCTGGCCTACCGTCGGAGTGTAGACGATCGGGACCATCTCGTCGAGGTTCTCGGTGAGAAGCCTGTAGAACAGAGTTTCGTTGCGGTTCAGAAGACCGAGCAGGAAGAGGTACTTCTCGAGGTCGTCCTGCTTGCGCCTGTAGCTCTCCAGCGCTCTCTGGACCTGTCCTTCGATCGTGGAGACGCCCATCGGGAGCAGGCCGAAGAGGCCCAGCTCCGATCTTTCTTCTTCAGTGAAAGCCGCCCCCTTGTTCAGGAGCGGGTCGGCAAGGATCAACGCGTTGCGAAGGTGCACTTCGTAAAACTCTTCACCCGTAAGAGGGTCGATCTTGAAATCGTAGTTTTTCATGGTGTTCCTCCCCTAAAAACTAGGAGTCATTATAAATCTTATTCCGGAAAAAAGCCACAGGCTGGAAACAAAAGCTGGAAAAGGGTTTCAGGCTCCGAGGATCACGCGCTTGAGCTCGGCGGGATCTTCCGCACGGACCATCTCCGGCCCCTTTCCGTCTGGCGTTCCGTAACCCCACGCGGCGAAGACGAACGGCACGCCTGCCCTTTCCGACATCTCGATGTCGATGGACGTGTCTCCCACGTAAAGCGTCTCGTTTCGGGAAACGCCGAAGTCGGAGATGAGTTTCAGGAGCATCTCGGGATGGGGCTTCGACTTCAGCCCCTCCTCGGAGGCGGCGACCCCTTTGAAAAATCCTTCCCATGAGAACGCTTTCAGGATCTTCCTGGCGAAATACCCCTTCTTCATGGTCGCCAGGCCGAGAGAGAAGGAAGGGGCCAGATCGGAGAGAAGACCGTCTATGTCCTCGAAGGGTCTGGTTTTATCGAGGTGATGATCTTCGTAGTAGGCCCTGAAGGCTTTCGCGGCCACTGAGCAAAGCTCTTCGTCGTTTCCGAGGAACGGTATGAAACATTCTTCGAGCCTGTGGCCGATGGTATGAAGGAGGTCGGTTTCCGGCGGGACTTCCCTGCCGAGAGCGCCGAAAGCCGCGGAGAAGGCGTTCAGGATATCCCCGCGGCTGTCTATCAGCGTTCCGTCGAGGTCGAATACGACAGCTTTGAACCTGCTAATTCTTCTCCTCCGTCGCGCCCTTCGCCTTCCAGCCGACATAGAAGAGGACGGCCGTTATGACGGCGAACATGAAGCATGAGAAGAGATTGCCCGTCGCGAGGGAGCCGAGGTAGGTCGAGAAGTCCATCTTCTCGTCGAAACCCGCGCCGGAAAGACCCGCCACGAGCAGGCCGCAGAGGGCGCCGCCCGCGATGTAGCCCGATGCGAGGAGCACGCCCGGAGAGAATTCTGCCTCCGGCCCTTCTTTCTCGCCCCTTATCTTGTCAATGAAGTACCTAGCTATTCCACCGACGAAGATCGGAGTCGATGTCGAAAGAGGCAGGTAGACGCCGACCGCGAAGGGAAGTGGAGAGACGCCGCTCATCCTCATGAATATCGCTATGAAGACGCCGATAAGTACGAACCCCCAAGGCAGCTTCCGCGTGAGGATACCGTCGATGATCAGGTTCATGAGCCTCGCCTGGGGAGCGTCGAACTTGGTTATCGGCTGTTCCAGGTATGCCACGCCGCCCGCGGGGTCGACGAGGTAGCTTCCGTCGGCGAGCGAAACCCTGTTTTCGCCGATCTTCCCCTGGGTTACGGTCACCCTGTAATAATCCTTCAGGTCGGGCCCCTTCTGTGGAGCGAGGCCCTCGACAGTTATCGTAACTCCGGGATGCGATGCTGGCTTGAATCTTTTCGGGAAAGTCCCGGCGATGCCGAAATCCTCTCGATAAACGAGTTTCCCGTCGTCGTCCGCGAGGTACTTGCCGACCGGCACGCCGAGCCCCGCGTCGTGGATGAAGACGAGGTTGTACTTGTTTCCGTCGAGGCCGTTCATCTGTTTTCCGGAAAATTCCTTGTACTGGAATTCCGGATAGCTGACAGGAGCGTATGTCGTGTAGGAATTGTTCAGAAGCAGGACCGTCCAGCCGATTACGAGAGCAGAAGTGACAACTCCCACCATCAGGGATATCTGCTGGTAGCGGGGGGTGGCGCCGACGAGGAACCCGGTCTTGAGGTCCTGGCTTGTCGTGCCTCCGTTGCTTGCCGCGATGCAGACGATCGCGCCTATCGACAGCGCCATGACCCTCTGGTCTATGCCTGTCCAGCCGACCACCACGAAGATGAGGCATGTCATCAGAAGCGTGGCGACCGTCATTCCCGAGATAGGGTTCGACGAAGAGCCTATCTCGCCGGTTATCCTCGAAGATACCGTGACGAAGAAAAAGCCGAATACGATGATCAGGATCGCCGAGAGGAAGTTCACGTGAAGTCCCGGCATAGCCACCATGGCCGCCACGAGAAAAAGCGAACCGAAAAGGACGACGTTGAGGGAAAGGTCATGCTCGGTCCTCAGCACGGCTTCGCTCTTTCCGGAAGTCTTGCCGAAGGAGAGCTTCGAAAGGCTCGCCTTGAAAGCCTTGATAATGGTCGGAAGAGACTGGATCATGCTCATGATGCCCGCCGCTGCGACCGCGCCGGCGCCGATGTAGAGGACGTAGTTCGTCCTGATGTCCTTGGGCGTCATGTTGGAGATCAGGTCGGTCGCGGGGAAAAGCGGGGAGGCGAGAGAGTCACCGAATATTTTTATCGCGGGTATCAGGACGAGGTAGGAAAGGATGCCGCCGGACATCATGATCGACGCGACCCTGGGGCCGATTATGTAGCCGACTCCAAGAAGCTCGGGGGAAAGCTCACCCGAAAATGACCCGCCCTTGTAAAAACTGAAGATCTTCTCGGGGACTTCCCGCCAGAGCTTGAGCCCGGCATAGAGGAACTTGTAGACTGCCGCGATGAAGAACCCGGTGAAGACCAGCTTCGCCTTCGTTCCTCCCTTTTCGCCGACCATCAGCACCTGCGCGCAGGCCGTCCCTTCGGGGTACATCAGTTTCCCGTGCTCCTCGACGATTAGGCTCCTCCTTAGGGGGATCATCATCAGGACGCCGAGGACGCCGCCGAGAAGCGCGATAGAAAGGACCCAGTAAGCTTTCAGGTCGTAGCCCATCAAGAGGATCGCGGGCATCGTGAAGACGACCCCGGCCGCGATCGATTCCCCGGCGCTTCCGGTCGTCTGGACTATATTGTTCTCGAGGATCGTCGCCCTGCCGAAGAGCCTGAAGAGGGTTATCGACAGGACCGCGATAGGTATCGACGCCGAAACGGTCATTCCGACCTTGAGGGCGAGGTAGACCGACGATGCCGCGAAGAGGATCCCCAGGACTGCGCCCAGGATGACGGCTTTCAGCGTCAGTTCCTTAACGTTCTCTTCAGCTTTGATGTAGGGCTCGAACTTGTTATCGCTCATCTTATCCCCCTGGAAAAAGAATTCTTTCCCGGAAAAACCGGAATACGGCGGGAATTATCCGCGCGACTGATCATGCAAAAGGCGACAGGAATATGGGTCGGCGCTGCTGCCGTCATGCGAGGATCTTGTCGATCCCGTTCTCCCAAACAGTGCGGATCTCGGAGATCTTCAATGAAAAGATCCTTTTTCCCTCTATCGACACAGAGAAGTCTTTCCCGCCGGTCAGGCCGATCTCTCCAGCGTCGATGCCCGCGGCGGCGGCGCTCTTCATAACTTCACCTGCCGACTCGGGATCGGCGGTGACCACGACCCGGGAGATCGACTCGCCGAAGAACAGTTCGTCGAGCCTCTGTCCCGGCTTCAAATCGATCGACGCGCCAAGATCGTCGCTCAGGGGGGAGAGGCAGCACTCTGCGAGGGCGGGGAGGAGCCCGCCTTCGGAAACGTCGTGCGCGGATTCAACGAGCCCGTCTCCGATCAAAGAGATCATGAGGTTTATTAGCGATTTGTGGTAGTCGAGGTCGAGTTCGGGTGGATTCCCCTTGTCCAGGCCTTTTACCGCGGAGAGGTACAGCGACCCGCCCAGGGTGCCTTTCCGCTTTCCCAGAAGCAGGACCTTCGCCCCGTCTTTCTTGAAGAAACAGGTGGCCGTCTTCGAGATATCTTCGGCGAGGCCGACCATTCCTATCGAGGGAGTGGGGTATATTCCGACGCCTTCCGTCTCGTTGTAGAAGGAAACGTTGCCCGATACGACGGGCGTCTCGAGCTTTAGGCACGCTTCGCGCATCCCGGCCATCGCTTCCTTGAACTCCCACATGACGCCAGGTTTTTCGGGGTTTCCGAAGTTGAGGCAGTCTGTCACTCCGAGAGGTTTAGCCCCCGCGCAGGCGACGTTCAGCGCGGACTCCGCGACCGCGGATGCCGCCCCCAGCCTGGGATCAAGCTTGCATAAGCGGGGGTTGACGTCGAGCGACATCGCTATGCCCTTTGTGGTCCCCTTGAGCCTTATGAGCCCGGCCTCGTGGTACGGGCCCTGGACGGTGTTGGTCCTCACGCTCTGGTCGTACTGGGTGAAGACCCATTTCCTTGAGCAGAGGTGCGGAGAGCCTATAAAATGGAGGAATTCCTTCCCCGGGTCTTTGAGGTCTTCGATCTTCGAGAGGTCGAGCTTCCTCATTTCCGAAAGTTCTTCCGGCTCCGCGGAAGGCCTGTCGTACAGGGGCGCTTCGTCGCCTATCCCGGCGATGGGGATGTCGGCCACCTTTTTCCCGCCGAACCAGAACTCGGCCCTGCTGGTGTCCGTGACCTCGCCGATCTGCACGGCGTCGAGGTTCCACTTCCTGAAGACGGAAAGTATCTCCTTCTCGTAGCCTTTCTTCGCCACGAAGAGCATTCTTTCCTGGCTTTCGGAAAGCAGTATCTCGTAAGGGTTTAGGTCCTTTTCCCGCAACGGGATCTTTGAAAGGTCGATGCGTATGCCAGAGCCCGCCCTTTCGGCCATTTCAAGCGAAGACGAGGTCAGTCCCGCCGCCCCCATGTCCTGTATCCCGAGGACGAAATCGTCCGCCATGATCTCGAGGCAGGCTTCTAGCAGGAGCTTTTCGGTGAAAGGATCGCCGACCTGCACGGTGGGTTTCTTCTCCTCGGTTTCCTCCGAGAATTCAGCGCTGGCCATCGTTGCGCCGTGGATCCCGTCCCTTCCGGTCTTGGAGCCGACGTACCAGACGGGATTGCCCACGCCCTCGGCCTTTCCCCTGAATATCCTGTCGCCCCTGAGGACTCCGAGGGTGAACGCGTTGACGAGGTTGTTGCCGTTGAAGCAGGGATGGAATGTCACCTGGCCGCCGAGCATCGGGACGCCTATGCAGTTGCCGTAATCGCCGACTCCCGCCACGACGCCCCTCATCAGGAACGGCGTCTTGGGATGGTCGGGAGCGCCGAAGAAGAGCCCGTTCAGGTTCGCGAGAGGCCTGGCGCCCATCGTGAAGACGTCCCTGAGGATGCCTCCGACGCCGGTCGCCGCGCCCTGGTAGGGTTCGATGAAGCTAGGATGGTTGTGCGACTCCATCTTGAACGCGACCGCCCAGCCGTCGCCGATGTCGATGATCCCGGCGTTCTCGCCCGGTCCCTGGAGGACCCAGGGCGCCTCGGTGGGAAGTGTCTTGAGGTGGATCTTCGATGATTTGTACGAGCAGTGTTCGCTCCACATCGCCTGGAAGATCCCCAGTTCAGGATAGGTCGGCTTCCTTCCGAGGATCTTGTGGATCTTCTCCCATTCTTCGGGGGTTATCCCGTTCTCTTTCGCAAGTTCAAAAGTGACTTCCATTTCTGCCATTTCAAGACTCCAGGTGGGAGATGACGCTTTCGAATATCAGCCTTCCGTCCTCGCATCCCAGGGCCTTGTCGCTGGCCCTCTCGGGGTGGGGCATCATGCCGAGGACGTTCTTTTTTTCGGAGAGGATTCCTGCGATACCCGACATCGAACCGTTCGGGTTCCACTCGGGATCGATCTTCCCCTCGGGCGAGACGTACCTGAATGCCACGCGCCCTTCGGATTCGAGGGCCTTCGCCGTCTCCTCGTCGCAGAAGTAGTTGCCGTCCCCGTGGGCGATCGGAACACGGAGGAGTTTTCCATCCGGTATTTTGTTCGTGAAAGGCGTCTTTTTGTTTCCGGCCTTGAGGTAGAGGTCCCTGCAGATGAAATGCAGGCTGCTGTTCCTGAGAAGCGCGCCCGGAAGAAGGCCGCACTCGCAGAGGATCTGGAAGCCGTTGCAGATGCCCAGCACGAGGCCTCCGCTTTTCGCGAAATCGATGACGCTCTCGATGGCCGGCGTCCTTGAAGCCATCGCGCCCGGCCTAAGGTAGTCGCCGTAGGAGAATCCACCGGGAAGCAGGACCAGGTCGGGCTTCCTAAGGTCGCTCTCGGTGTACCAGACCACCTCGGTCGGCATCCTGAAGATGTCTTTCGACCACTGGATGACGTCGTGGTCGCAGTTCGATCCAAGGAATTGGACTACGGTCACTCTCATTTTTCAATGACCTCGATTCTGTAATCCTCGATGACAGCGTTGACGAGGAGTTTCCTGCAGTATTCCCTGAGCGTTTCCTCTTCCTTCCCGGGAGGGACGTCCCCGGTTTCTACCTCGAAGAACTTCCCGGCCCTGACGCTCTTCACCTCTTCAAACCCAAGAGTGGAAAGAGCTTTCTCGATAGCCTTGCCCTGCGGGTCGAGGACCTTGGGCTTCAAAAAGACGTATATCCTGGCTTTCATTTATCCCTCCAAAAAGAAAAAAGGGATTTTAGCACAATCGGGCTTTTAAATGAACCTGGCGGAAGGCGTCCCCGGGTGCGTGAAATACCTGTTGAAAATCAATGCTCAAAATGCCCTTCCAGCCTTTACAAAACCTTGAATTTTGTGATATAAATCCAAGTTTGAATAGGAGTTGTCCATGCCCGTACCGGTGCTCGATCTGAAAAGGCAATACCAGGAGATAAAAAACGAGGTCGCGGCGGCCGTCGCTGAGGTTTTCGAGAACCAGCATTTCATCCTCGGAAAGAACGGCGCAGAACTGGAAAAAGAATGCGCGGAGTTCCTCGGCGCGGCGGAGACCGTGGGCTGCGCCTCTGGTACCGACGCCATACTCCTCTCGCTCAAAGCGTTGGACCTGCAGCCCGGCGAGGGCGTGATAACCAGCTCTTTCACCTTCTTCGCCACTGCCGGCGCGATACACAACGCGAAGGGGGTTCCGTTCTTCGTGGATATAGAACCGGTAACATTCAACATGGATCCGGTCAAACTCAAAGAGTTCCTCGCAACCGAGTGCGAAAAGGGATTGAAAGGCGTGGTACATAAGAAGACCGGGACCCCGATCAAAGGAATCCTGCCGGTCCATCTTTACGGGGCTTCCTGCGAGATGGACGAGATAATGGCCATAGCGAAGGATCACGGGCTGTTCGTCCTTGAGGATTCCTGCCAGGCGTTCGGTTCCAAATACAAGGGAAAAAGAGTCGGGACCTTCGGAGAGCTTTCGGCGTTCTCGTTCTTCCCGACCAAAAACCTCGGCGGAGCGGGAGATGGAGGCCTCGTATCGACCGGATCTGCCGATCTGGCGAAGAGGCTCAGGAAGATCAGGGTGCACGGCTCCGAGAAACGCTACTATCACGACGAGATAGGCTACAACTCCAGGCTGGACGAGATCCAGGCCGCGGTCCTGAGGATAAAGCTCCGTCACCTGGACAAATGGAACGAAAAGAGACGCGGCGCGGCCGGCCTTTACGCCTCGGAGCTGTCTAAGATCGAAGGAGTCGTGGCGCCATCGGCCCCGTCGCACATAGAACACATATATCACCAGTACGTGATCCGGGCGGAGAGGCGCGACGCCCTCAAGGATTACCTGGATTCGAAGGGGGTCGGCTCGATGATCTATTATCCAGTGCCTCTTCACCAGCAGGTGTGCTTCGAATTCCTCGGGTACAGGAAAGGCGACCTTCCCGAGACAGAGAAAGCGGCTGATGAGGTCCTTGCGCTTCCGATCTTCGCCGAACTCACTGAATCCGAGATCAAAGAAGCGGCGCGCGAGATCGGGAACTTCTACTCGGGGAAAAAGTAATGCTTGTGCCCCCGGGATCGTCCGATAAGGTCTGGTCGGTCATACGCTCCAAACCCGCGAGGGAATCTTTCCTCGTCGATTTCCTCGGCAAGGACGGGCTAGCCGCGTATTGCCCCATGATCTCCCGGAAGGGCGACAGGTCAAAGCCCAGGCCGTGCTTCACGGGCTACGTTTTCGTCAGGTTGTCGCCCCGGTTCGAGTTGTCCCGCGTGTCCGGGGCGCCCGGCGTCATCCGTCCTCTCATGTTCGGAGGCGAGCTGGCGGCCGTCGAACCTGATGTCATAGAGAGATTCAGGGACATGGAATCGCCCGCCGGCGTCATCGAGCTCGAAAGGCCGCAGCGCTTCAGGAAGGGCGATGTGGTTAAGATCTGCTCAGGCTCATTTGCCGGGTTAAGGGCGGTCGTTACCGATTGGCTGCCGGAAAAGGAGCGCGTGAGGCTCCTTCTCGATTACTTCGGAAGAGAGGTCGCGCTGGAGGCCGACGAAGCCCTTCTGGCCTGACCCTGTTACATAAGAACAACCTTTCAAAAGCGGAGCTTTAAAAAATGAAAAACGCTAATAGTGTGAATAATGTGAAGCTGGGCGTCGCGATCCTCGCAGGGGGATCCGGGACCAGGCTTTGGCCCCTCAGCCATCCTGGCATGCCGAAACCTTTCGTCCGGTTGGGGGAGACGGGATCGCTCTATGACGAGGCGGTCAGGAGGGCACTGGCGCTTTCTCCCGAAGTCGTTTTCACGGTCGCCGCGGAAAAGATCCTTCCGTTCTGCGAAAGAGAGGGAGTGGAGCTTCTGAGGGAGCCCTGCGCGAGGAATACCGCGCCGGCCGTGGCTCTCGCGGGAGCCTATGTCAGGAAGAAACTGGGAGGCGACTCCGTCCTGATCGTTCTGCCTGCGGACCACTCCATTCCGGAAACGGACAAGTTCCGCGAGCGTTTCCTCACGCTGGCGGGCCTAGCCAAAAAGAACGGGGGGTTCGGGCTCATCGGTATCCAGCCAACATATCCTGCGACCGGCTACGGCTATATCGAGAAGGGTGAGGAGGCAGGCGAAGGTTACAGGGTCAGGTCGTTCAGGGAAAAACCGGATTCGGAAGCCGCCGCGAGGATGATCGGCAGCGGGCAGTTCCTCTGGAACTCCGGGATGTTCGCTTTTCCGGTGGATACGCTTGAAAAGGAGATGCGGCTCCACTCTCCTGCGTATGTAGAAGCGGCAACGAGATACGTCGAGACCGGGGATGAAAAGCCGTATTTCGATCTGAAGCCCGACTCGATCGACTACGCTCTCATGGAGAAGACCAATGAGGTTTACGTGGTGAAGAGCGACTTCAAGTGGTCGGACGTGGGCAACTTCAAGTCCCTGTGGGAACTCCTTCCGAAGGATGGCGACGGGAACGCCGTCCTGGGGCGCGCGGCCGTCGAGAACTGCAGGAACTGCCTGATCATAACGGATCGGAATGAAACGATAGTCCGTGAAGCGGAAGGCATGACGGTCGTCGACCTCAGGTCGGGCTCTCTCTGCACTCCGACCGAAAAGTCCGAGGCGATCAAGAAAGCGGTGGAATCGCTAATGGCTGAGAAGAAGGAGGAGAAATGAAAGGCGTAGTCCTTGCCGGAGGAACGGGTTCAAGGCTCTTCCCCCTGACCAAGGTGACCAACAAGCACCTTCTGCCGGTGGGAAAGAAACCGATGATCTACTATCCGATAGAGAAGTTCATCGGGATCGGCATCAAGGAAATCCTCATAGTGACCGGCACGGAGCACATGGGTGACGTCGTCGGCCTCCTGGGGTCCGGAAAGGATTTCGGATGCAATTTCACGTACAAGGTCCAGGACGAGGCGGGAGGCATAGCCCAGGCGCTCCTCCTCGCCGAGAACTTCTCCGGAGGCGATTCGATAGCGGTCATCCTCGGAGACAACATTTTCGAGGACGGCCTGTCCGAAATGGCGGCCAATTACCAGAAGAGCCAGGGATCGAAAGGCGCCAGGATAGCGCTGAAGAAAGTTCCCGATCCGCAGCGGTTCGGCGTCGCGACGCTGAACAGGGACAGGGTCGTGAAGGTGGTCGAAAAGCCGAAGGCCCCGGAATCGGACCTCGCGGTCACGGGGATCTACTTTTACGACGCCAGGGTGTTCGACATAATCAGGAAGCAAAAGCCCAGCGGCAGGGGCGAGATGGAGATAACCGACGTCAACAACGCCTACATCGACATCGGAGAGATGGGATACGATTTCCTGAAGGGCTGGTGGACTGACGCGGGAACCTTCGACAGCCTCAAAAGGGCTTCAGAACTGGCGGAGGGCTGAAATGATAGAAGGCGTCAAGACTAAAAAGCTGAACCTTATCCCCGACGACAGGGGCAGGCTCATGGAGATCCTCAGGACCGACGACGAAGCGTTCGATCAGTTCGGACAGGTCTACCTCTCGACGACCTACCCGGGGGTGGTGAAAGCCTGGCATTTTCACAAGCTTCAGAAGGACAATTTCGCCTGCGTGAAAGGGATGATAAGGCTCGTGCTTGCCGACACCAGGGAATCTTCGCCGACGAAGGGCGAGATAAACGAGTTCTACATAGGAGAGCTGAACCCCACGCTTGTACAGGTCCCCATCGGTGTCTACCACGGCTGGAAGTGCGTCGGGACCGAAGAGGCTTTCATAATCAACGTGTGCACCAAAACATACAATTACAAGGAACCCGACGAATACAGGCTCCCCGCCCACGACAACAGCCTGATAAATTACGACTGGTCAACCAAGGACAGGTAGTCTTGAAAAAAAGACTGCTCCTGACCGGCGGTCTCGGCATGTTCGGCCGGGACGCCGCGGCCATCTTCAGGGAGAGCGGCCACGAAGTCGTTCCCGCGGACCTTCCCGATCTTGACATCTCCGAGAAACGATCAGTAAGGAGATGGCTTGAAGATGTCCGCCCGGAAGTGGTGGTGAACGCCGCCGCGTACACGAATGTTGACGGAGCGGAGACGGAGAGGGACGCGGCTTTCAGAGTGAACGCTCGTGGCGCGGAGACCGTGGCCAAGGTGTGCCGCGAAAGAGGCGCTTTCCTCGTCCATCTTAGCACCGACTATGTTTTCCCCGGGGAAAAAAAGGAAGGTTATCTTCCCGGGGATGAGGCAGGCCCGGCGATCAGCGCTTACGGAGAGAGCAAGCTGGAAGGGGAGAGAAGGATAGCGGCGGCGCTCCCGCCCGGGCGTTTCCTGATATGCAGGACGCAGTGGCTTTACGGTAGGAATGGAAAGAATTTCGTGGACACGATAGCGCGGCTGGCGGCGGAGCGGGAATTCATCGAGATAGTCGACGACCAGTGGGGCGTTCCAACCTGGACGAAGGACCTTGCCGGACAACTATCGTGGCTCATTGAAAGCGGCGCGAGCGGTTTCGCGCACGCCGCGGGAGGGGGAGGCCCTGTCACCTGGTTCGATTTCGGCAGGGAGATCGTGGAGCTTCTGGGTTCGAAGTGCGACGTCAGGCCCATGACTTCCGAAATGCTTGAGAGGCCCGCCAAAAGGCCGCGTTACGGATGGCTCAGGAACGAGAGCATCCCGGGGAGCTTGGTCCGTCACTGGAAAGAATCGCTCTCAACGTATCTCGAAGAAGGGAAATCTGAATGAAAAAGATACTTGTTACCGGCGCAGCCGGATTCATTGGAAGCAACTTCGTCAGGCGGGTCCTCGACCTGAGGCCTGACTGGGAGATCCTTGTCGTGGACGCCCTTACATACGCCGGGAACCTCGAGAACCTCTCCGGCCTGAAGGAGAAACACGGCGCCAGGTACAGGTTCGAAAGGGCCGACATCAGGAAAACGGAAGACGTGGAGAAGGTCCTGAGAGACGAAAAGTTCGACGGCGTCTTTCACTTCGCTGCGGAGAGCCACGTGGACCGCTCGATCCTGGGGCCCCTTACCTTCGTCGAGACGAACGTTCTGGGGACCGTCAATCTGCTGGAAGCCGTCAGGAAATACCAGGACATCGCGGGTACCAGGTTCCTGCACATATCGACGGACGAGGTTTACGGGGCGCTCGGTAAAGATGGGTTCTTCACCGAGACGACCCCTTTGAACCCGTCGTCGCCATATTCTGCAAGCAAGGCCTCCTCGGACATGTTCGTCCTGGCTTATCACCGCACTTACAGGCTGGACACCGTGATTACGAGGTGCTGCAACAATTACGGACCGCTCCAGTTCCCCGAGAAACTCATCCCGTTCATGATCAAGCGTGCGCTTTACGGGGAACCTCTTCCGGTTTACGGGGACGGAAAGAACGTGAGGGACTGGATCCACGTGGACGACCACAACGACGGGACCCTGCTGGCTTTCGAAAAGGGGAAGCCCGGGGAGGTGTACAACCTCGGCTCGCGATGCGAGAAGAACAACATCGAGATAGTGACGCTGATAATAGAGAAGCTCTCCGCCCTCATGAGGGAAAGGGAGGATTTCAGGACGCCCGAGATCGCTTTCGTGAAAGACCGTCCCGGGCATGATTTCAGGTACGCGATCGATCCCGCCAAGGCGGAGAGCGAACTGGGCTTCAGTCCGGCCGTTTCGTTCGAGGACGGCATGGAGAGGACCGTCAGATGGTACCTGGAGAACCGCGGGTGGTGGGAGAAGATTATCTCGGGCGAATACATGGAATTCGTGAAAAAACTCTACGGGGAAAAAGGCTAGGCCCTTGCCGAACCTACTCGTTACGGGAGGCGGAGGCTTCGTCGGCGGTAACTTCGTCCGCCTCGCCCTTGAAGAGCGGAAGGACTGGAGAATAACGGTCGTCGACAAGCTTGGCGGGAAGGACCTCTGCCCGGTCCTGGACGGGCTGGAGGACAGGTACCCGGGACGCTTCAGGCTGGAAAAGATGGACCTGGTCGATCAGGGCCTGGGAAGGCTCTTCGACGAGGGTGATTTCAGGTATGTGCTGCATTTCGCCGCGAAAAACCCTTCCGGGAAGGACATCGGCTCGCCGCGCGATTTCGCGGAAATAAATGTGGAGAGGACGGTAAGGCTGCTCGAAGAGGTCAAGAGATCGGCGAAAATGAGGGATGTCAGGTTCGTCCACTTGTCTTCCTATGAGGTTTACGGGACTATGAAGGAAAAGCCCTTTGTCGAGAGCGACCCGCTCGACCCGACGACGCCATATGCTGCGAGCAAGGCCGGCGCGGACCTTTTCTCGTTCTCCTACGGAAGGACATTCGGCCTGGACATCGTATCGACAAGGACGACCAACATATACGGACCGTTCCAGTCGCGAGACAAACTGATCCCGATGGTCGTAAGAAAAGCGCTCGGCCGGGAGGAGATACCGGTTTTCGGCGACGGATCGATCAGAAGGGACTGGATATTCGTCGATGACCACAACCTGGGGGTGATGAAGGCGCTGGAAACCGGAAAACCGGGGGGGGTCTACCACATCGGCGCGATGTGCGAGAAAAGCCAGTCCGAGGTCATCGGGGAAGTCCTGAAAAATGTGGCGGAACGCACCGGAATCAGCCCCGACGAACTGATGAAACTGGTGGTCTACGGCCAGGGGAGGCCTTCCGAAGACCTCAGAAGGACGCTTGACGCGGGAAAAGCGGAAAAAGAGCTATCCTTCCGGAGCAATTATTCTTTCGAAGATGGGATCTCCATAACTGTCGGACATTTTATCGCGGAGGACAAGAAATGACGGGAAAGATCTCGCAGGTTTTCTTCTCGGTTATATCCATATTGCTGGCCGTCGCCGCGGTCGCAGGCGAACCGGCGGAAGGATCGGCCCTTTCGCAGATGATCGAAGCGGAGAGAAATTTCGCGAAGGCTTCCGTGACAAAAGGAAGGAATGCCGCCTTCGTTGACAACCTTGCGGACGATTGCCTGGTATACAATAAAACCTGGCTCACGAAAGGAAGGCAGTTCTTCAGGGACCAGAAACCCGCGCCGGTAGTCCTGAAATGGGAGCCGGAGTTCGCGGACATTTCCGCGGGCGGGGACTTCGGGGTGACAACCGGGCCGTGGGAGATCCAGGAATACCGCCCGGGGACCCAGCCGTTGCTGAAAGGCTATTTTCTCACCGTCTGGAAGAAGCAGGCCGACGGGGCATGGAAAGTCATCCTCGACAACGGGGCGATAATGAGCGTGCCGGAAAAGAACGAACACAAGGTATCGTTTCCGGAGGGAGCAGACAAACCCAGGAAAGATTTTAAAGCCGCGGACGCGCAGACGGCGTCTGCCGAGCTTAAGAAAACCGATTTACAATTCCTGGAAGCGTGGAAAAAGGAACCCGTTCCGGACACTTACCTTTCCTACCTGGCGACTGACTGCCGAATCATGCGTCCGGGAGCTTTGCCGGCCACTACGGTGGAATCTGTGGATAAAATGCTCGCGGAGGAGGACATGCTGGCGACCTGGATCTGTGCCGGGAGCGGGGTTGCCCCCTCGGGAGACCTGGGATTCACCTACGGACTTTTCACTCGGCAGTCGGAGGAAAAATACGCCGAGGGCAGCTATGTCAGGATATGGAAGAAGCAGGCGGACGGGACCTGGAAAATCCTCATCGAAATGGTAAGTTTTGATTAGAAGCGCAGATGTTTGATAGAAAAGGATCTGCATGAAAAAGAGCGAGGCCGCGCTGGCGTGTTTCGTGGAAGGCTTCAGCTGTTCCCAGTCCGTCCTGTCGGCTTTTGCCGCCGAGATGGGTCTTGAAAGGGACATCGCCCTGAAGGTGGCCGGGTCTTTCGGCGGCGGAATGGGGCGGATGGGCGGCACATGCGGCGCGGTGACAGGAGCCTTCATGGCCCTCGGCCTCAGGTACGCCAAGCTCGATCCTTCCGACAACGCAACGCGGGACAAGGGCTACGAGATGGTCAGGGAGTTCGCGTCGAAGTTCGCCGCGCGGCACGGTTCCATAACCTGCAGGGAACTTATCGGCTGCGACCTGAGCACCTCCGAGGGGCAGGCCCAGGCAAAAGAAAAGAATGTCTTCGAACTGAAGTGCAGGAAATTCGTTTACGACGCCGCCGAAATACTCGAAGAGATGCTTGAGAGAGGAACACCGTGCGTCTCGAAGGATAAGCTTACCTGAGCAGACAGATGAAACCCGACACGGCAGCCAACGACAAGATCAGGATAAGCTTCAACATCAGGAAGCCGGGGAAGGCGGTTACCATCTTTCTCTCGCTTGTCATGATAGCCGTTTTGGGAGTTCTGGACTACATTTCCGGGTATGAGATGTCGTTCTCGATCTTCTACCTCGTGCCGATCTCCTGCGCCGCCTTCTTCGCCGGCGCTCCCGCGGGGATCTTCATCAGCGCCGTCTCGGCAGTCACCTGGCTCGCGGCGGATCTTTCTTACGGCCACGAATATTCCCACATCGCCATACCGGTGTGGAACATGATCATGAGGCTGGGGTATTTCATCCTCCACGCGCTGCTCCTCTCCAAGTTCGTCAAGCTTCACGGCATCACCCGAAACCTGTCCATCACGGATCCCCTCACCGGGGCCTACAACTGGCGCTTTTTCGAAGAGGTGATGACGAGGGAAAAGGAGAGGTCGCGGAGGACCGGAAAACCGTTCACGCTGGCCTATTTCGACCTCGACAATTTCAAATCGCTGAACGACTCTGACGGGCATTCTGCGGGGGACGACCTCCTCAGGACGATCACGTCGGAGATCAAGAGGGTGATCTCATCCAGGGACCTCCTGGCGAGGCTCGGCGGAGACGAATTCATCATCCTGCTGCCGGAAACCGATGTCGGGGAGGCGAAAAAGGTCTTGCGCCGGATCAACGATGAACTCCTCAAGGCGATGGACAGGAGGAAGTGGAAGGTCACCCTCAGCATCGGTGTCATCGCTGTGGGGGATCCTTCGCTGGAGACGGATCTCATGGTGAAGATGGTGGACGAACTGATGTACAAGGCGAAAAGGGCCGGCAAGAACAAGATGGAATTCATGAGCGTCGATACTGGAAAAACGGATGAATGACGGATCGTTCAGGTATCACCATGTCGGAATACCCGCAGACATGCGGGTGGACTGTGGACATTCTTTTTCCGGTTACGGGGCTTATCGCCGCGGTTGCGGGAACAACCGGTACGGCATCGGATGGATGAGGTACGAGGATGATGGTAGGGTGCCGGAGCTTCTGAAAAAGGTCCCATGCCTGGGGTCCGAGGCGGACGGCATCAACGAGGAGATAAGGTGCAGGGAAGGGATCATCGAGCCGGACAGCCAGTCCCATGGAGTGACCGTGGCCTTCGCCGAAGAGAACAACATGCCTGTCGAATTACTTCAGTTCACGAGGAAAATAAGCCGGTGAACTTCCGGATAAGGCACGCTGAACCCGGGGATTCAAGGGCGGTTTTCGAGCTCATCTGCGACCTGGAGAGCAGCAGCTTCGATTATCCGTGCTTCGAAAAACTCTACCTCGGGAACCTGTCCAACGAAGGGATAATCTACCTGGTCTCCGAGGAGGAGGGAGAGGTGACGGGGTTCCTCAGCTGTCACGGCCAGGCGCTTCTCCACCACATGGGGAAGGTTTTCGAGATCCAGGAACTGGTCGTGAAGGAATCCCTCAGGAACAGGAAGATCGGCGAGCTTCTCCTAAGGAGAGCGGAAGAACTGGTAAAGCAAGGCGGCGACAGGTTCATCGAGGTCGCCACCAACATAAAGCGCGAAGCGGCGCACAGGTTCTACGACAAATGCGGTTACGCCAGGACCCACTACAAGTTCACGAAGGATCTTCTCGGACCGGAGGAACGGACATGAAGATGAGAACATGGGCATGTCTCCTTTCAGCGTCTTTTCTCGCTGCGATCGCGGTATGCGCCGCCGGGCTGATCGAGCCGCAAGGAAAAAACATCGAGGAAAGGTTCGCTCCTCCTCGCGGCTATAGAAGGGTCGCCTGCGAAAAAGGCGGCTTCGCCGAATATCTCCGCGGGTACAGGCTGAAGCCGCACGGCTCAGAGGTGAAGCTGTTCGACGGGTCCACAAAAGCAAACATGGTGTGGGAAGCCGTCCTGGACATGCCGATCCTCCAGAGAGACCTTATACAGTGCGCCGACGCCGTCATCAAGCTCAGGGCGGAGTACTTTTTCTCCCGCGGAGAGTACGACAGGATAGAGTTCACCCTTACCAACGGGATGAAGGTCCCCTTCAGCAGGTTCACGGAGGGCTGGAACGTCAAGGTCAAGGGGAACAGGACCGAGTGGGTGAGGTGGGGCAAGGCGGGAACGAGCAGGGATGTTTTCGACGACTACCTCAGGTTCATTTACACATACTGCGGGACAAAGTCCCTCGCGAAGGAAATGGTTGATGTCCCGGTCTGGGATATGAGGATCGGCGACGTCTTCATAGAAGGCGGTTCCCCGGGCCACGCAGTAGTGGTCATGGACCTCGCGGAAAGCGTGAAGGGAGAGAAGGTGATGATCCTGGCGCAGAGCTTCATGCCTTCGCAGGAAATGCATGTCCTCAAAGGAGATGAGGGCATCTCTCCCTGGTACAGGGTCGGGGACGGCGAGCTCAAGACCCCTGAATGGAAGTTCAAAAAGGGAAGCCTGAAAAGGTTCCGGGAGAAGGAGAAGCATGGCGGCTGAAATCGGGATCGGGGACATCCCGCGCGTTTCCCCGGACACGGCTTATTCCTTGACAGGGCTTGGTTTTCTATTGACAACCGGGGAATATTTTTGTAAGATTCCCGTTGACCTTAAAGGGTCTTTTTCCCAAAAAGGAGCAGAACGATGAAGTCATGTTTCAAAGTTGTCCTGGTTGTGGCAATTCTTTTTTGCGCGGTGAACCTCTTCGCGCAGGCTCCGATGGCAGACAAAGCTCAGAATTTCATTTCCGCCATGAACAAGGGCGAATTCCAGAAAGCGTACCTCTCCCTTAATTCGGACCTCGGTTTCAAGGTCACCGCCGACAATCTCCGTTCCTGGTGGGCCCAGTTGGTCTCCAAGGGCGGCAATTTCGTGGAATTCAGGGAAAGCTCGTCCGTCCAGAAGGGCGACCTCTACGTGGTGACGGCCCTCTGCAAGTTCGAGAAAGGACTGGTCGACGTGACCGTGGCGGTCGAAGCCTCGACCGGCAAGATCGCCGGCATGGAATGGAAGGGACACAAGGGCGCGACCACGCAATCGAGCGCCGCGGCTCCCGCTGCAGAAACCCAGCCCTCCTGAGGCTGAAAGGAAGACAGTTTTGGAAAGCAAGGTAACCATCAAGATCCCGAAACCGCTCTATGACAACCTGAAGGTGCTCATAGAAGAGAGCGGTTTCACTTCGGTTACCGAGTTCGTCGTATATGTGCTGAGGGACCTCGTTTCGCACCAGAAAGGGGCGGGGTCCTCCAGCCTTTCCGCGAAAGAGATCGACGCGATACGCAAGCGCCTGAAAAGCATGGGTTATTTTTAGGCGCTGATAAAAACCGCCCTTACAACCGGAGAAAAAATGGAAAACAGGAAGAAGGTCTTCGTGTTCGGAATAGACTGCTTCGAGCCGTCCCTTGTCTTCGAGCAGTGGAAGAAGGATCTCCCCAACCTGTCGAAGCTCATGGAGGAGGGAGCCTGGGGCAGGATGGAATCGACCCTCCCCCCGATAACGGTCCCCGCGTGGACGGCCATGATGACAAGCAAGGATCCGGGCCAGCTTGGTTTTTACGGATTCCGCAACCGGAAGTCCTACGACTACGAGGAGCTCTACTTCGCCAACGGCGCCTATGTAAGGGAAAAGACCGTCTGGCAGATCCTTTCCAGGAACAGGATGTCGTCCGTCGTCCTGGGGGTCCCGCAGTCTTACCCCCCCAAGCCGATTAACGGCATAGTCGTGGGCTGCTTCCTGACGCCCGACAAGAACAGCGTCTACACCTACCCCGAAGAGATCGCGAAAGAGATCGACTCGATAGCTGAAGGCGACTATATCATCGACGTTAAGGATTTCAGGACCGACGACAAGTCGAAACTCCTCGAACAGATCTATGTCATGACCAGGCGAAGGTTCGCGGTCGTCAGGAATTGGGTGAAATCCAAGGACTGGGACTTCTTCATGTTCGTGGAGATGGGCGTGGACCGAATCCACCACGGGTTCTGGCGATACCACGACGTGAACCACAGGCTTTACGAGAAGGGCCACGAGTTCGAGTTCGCGATCAGGGATTATTACATCTACCTCGACAGGGAGATCGGAAAAGTGCTCGAGATCCTTCCGCCGGAAACGACTATCCTGGTCGTTTCGGACCATGGCGCGCAGACGATGGACGGCGCGGTCTGCGTCAACGAGTTCTTCAGACGGGAAGGCTATCTCAGGCTGAAGGAAGAACCGAAGAAACAGCAGAAGCTGAAGACATCGGGCATCGACTGGAGCGGGACGAAATGCTGGGGCGAGGGCGGATATTACTCGAGGATATTCATGAACGTGGAAGGCCGCGAGCCTCAGGGGATCATACCGAAGGCCGATTACGAAAAGGTGCGGGACGAGATAAAGAAGAAACTGGAGGAGCTCGGCGACGAGAACGGCAATCCCATCGGCACGAAGGTCTTCAAGCCGGAGGAGGTTTACAGGGAAGTGAAGAACATCGCCCCCGACCTCATCGTTTACTTCGGAAACCTCGGGTGGAGGAGCGCCGGCAGCGTGGGCGGCGGCTCTATCCACACTCACGAGAACGACACCGGGCCCGACGACGCCAACCACGCCCGGTTCGGGCTTTTCATGATGAAGGGCGGCGGGGTCAAGCCGGGAAAAAGAGACGGAGTGAAGATCTACGACATAGCGCCGACGATCCTGGACCATTTCGGCATTCCGGAAGAAAAGGGAATGATCGGCAGTAAGATAGAATAAAGGAGATCATGAAAATGAGAAAAGGATTCGTTCTTTGGTTCACGGGGCTGTCGGGTTCGGGGAAATCAACGCTGTCGAAAATGGTCGAGGAGAGGCTTCTCGAGAGAGGCGTCCCCGTCGAGGTCCTCGACGGCGACGAGGTGAGGCTCAACCTTTCGAAGGGTCTCGGCTTTTCGAAAGAGGACCGTGACACAAACATCAGAAGGATCGGCTACGTGGCGAAACTGCTTTCCAGGAACGGAGCGTGCGCGATCACCGCGGCCATCTCTCCATACAGGGAGATCAGGGACGAGGTGAGGAAGTCGGTCCAGGAAAGGGCCGCGTTCGTCGAGGCGTACTGCGAATGCTCGATCGAGAAGCTTGTCGAAAGGGACGTCAAGGGGCTCTACAAGAAAGCCCTGGCGGGCGAGATAGCTAATTTCACGGGAGTGTCGGACCCTTACGAGCCGCCTCTCAATCCCGAGGTCGTCTGCCACACCGGAGAGGAAACTTCGGAGGCGAGCCTGGGCAGGATCCTGAAAACCCTCGAGATGATGGACCTCATTCCAAAAGACCCGAGCGCGGAATACAGCGCCGAGGAAGAGGCCGAGGTGGCAAAGAGGCTGAAAGACCTGGGGTACCTGGGTTGATAGACCTTCACACCCATTCGACCGCTTCCGACGGGAGCCTTTCTCCATCGGAACTTGTCGATCACGCCCTTTCGAAGGGGATAACACGCCTCGCTCTCACGGACCACGACACGATGGACGGTCTCGAGGAGGCGATGGGGCGCGCCGCCCAAAGGGAACTTGGCTTCATCCCGGGCGTCGAGATCTCCGCGGAGTTCCGGGAAAAAACGATGCACATCCTGGGCTTCGGGATCGATCCCGGAAACGGTTTCCTGAACGAAAAGCTGAAGATCCTTAGGCTTTCGAGGAGCGACAGGAACCCGAAGATCATCGAGAGGCTCAACGGAAACGGGTTCGCTTTGACCATGGAAGAGGTCTCGGCCGTCAGCGGCGGCAAGGTGATAGGCAGGCCTCACATGGCGAGAGTGCTTTTCGAAAAAGGGTATGTTTCCTCCGTGCAGGAGGCTTTCGACCTGTACCTGGCGAAAGGCAAACCTTGCTACGTGGACAAGTTCAGGTTCGAGCCGTCCGAAGCCGTTTCGGTAATAATCCGCAGCGGCGGAATGCCGGTCCTGGCTCATCCGCTGTCCCTCGGCATGGGTTTCGACGAGCTCGAAAGCGTGGTCGCGGACCTCAGGGGCGACGGCCTAGAAGGGATGGAGTGTTTCTACAGGAACCACACGGAGGAGGACGAGAGGGCTCTCCTTGCGATAGCGGGCAAGCTCGGCCTCGTAGTGACAGGCGGATCGGACTTCCACGGGGCTAACCGGCCGAACATCGAGATAGGAACGGGTGAAGGCCGTCTGAATGTCCCCTCCTGGGTATGGGATAAGTTTTCTGAGAGGCTTGAAGAGAAACGAAAGGCGGTCAATTGAGCTTCTTCAAGAACCTCATGAAAAAGAAGGCGCCCAGAACGATGGTGATAGGCCTCGACGGCGTCCCTTTCACTCTTATCAAAAAACTGTCGGAAAATGGGGTCATGCCCAACATCGCTAAACTCGCAGCGTCCGGAGAAAAGTATTTCAGGCAGATGGACGTTTCGATCCCCGAGATATCCTCGGTATCATGGGCGTCCTTCATGACGGGAACGAACCCCGCGCGCCACGGGATCTTCGGGTTCACGGACCTGAAGCCGCAGAGCTACAACATCCATTTCCCGAGCTATCCGGACCTGAAGGCGGAAACCATCTGGGACACTCTCGGAAAAGAGAATAAAAGGACAACTGTGCTGAACCTTCCCGGAACATATCCGGCGAGGGAACACAACGGGATCCTGGTTTCTGGTTTCGTCGCCATAGATTTGAAAAGGGCGGTCCATCCGGCGTCCCTTTACGAACGGCTCAATGCGATGGACTACCGGATAGATGTCGACACCCAGAAAGCAGGCGACAAGGAATATTTTTACAAAGACCTTTTCGACACTCTCGCGGCGAGGGTGAAGGCGTTCACCGAGCTCTGGAAAGAGGAGTGCGACCTCTTCATCGCCGTGATAACAGACACGGACAGGCTCCAACACTTCGAGTGGGACGCCATAGAGGATGAGGTGCACCCACGTCACGGCAGGGCGATGGAGTTCTACTCGAAGGTGGACTCGCTTGTCGGGAAGCTTCTGGAGATGCACGGGAGCGACGAATTCCTGATAATGAGCGACCACGGTTTCTGCGCGATCGAGGAGGAGGTCTACCTCAACAGGATACTGAAAGATAACGGTTTCCTCGAATGGGAAAAGGATCCGCCGGAAGGAATCGGTATGCTGGCCGGGGAGACGAGGGCCTTCGCTCTTGACCCTTCGAGGATCTATGTCCACAGTGCGGGCCGCTATCCCAAAGGCAGGATCGACGAAGCGGCATCGGATAAGGTCCGAGACGAACTGAAAGAATTTTTCTCGGGCCTCGAAAGGAACGGGAAAAAAGTGATAAGGCAGATCTTCTTGAAGGAGGAGATCTACGACGGCCCCCATATTAGCAAAGCTCCCGACATGGTCCTTCTTTCGGAGCGCGGCTTCGACCTCAAGGGCAATATCAGGAGCGCTGTCGCTTACGCGAAGACCCACTTCTCGGGCATGCACACGAGGGACGACGCGTTCCTGATCTCGGGGAAAGGGGCGCTTTCGAAGAGGCCTCACATCGAGGACGTGAGCGAGATGATCCTCGAGGCCGTCAGAGGCGCGTAAAGATCTTCCGTTCGAAATAATAATATGATAATCATACTCATAACCCTGGACTGCCTGAGAAGGGACCACTTCGGGAACGAGCTGACGCCCGTCTTCAACCGGGGCCTCGCCGATTGGGCCTCCTTCACCAACGGTTTTTCTCAGAGCCAGAACACGCTCTCTTCGCACTTCACTATGCTCACCTCGAGTTATCTCTTCCAGCACGGCGTCTACTCGAACTTCAGGGGGAAGAAACTGCCTTCCCACTCGATGGACAAGCGCCTGAAGGAAGCGGGTTTCGGGACAAAGGCCGTGTGCGGAGTCTCTTTCCTTTCGGACCTTTTGGGGAACCAGATCGGCGGGAAGGACGATTACTTCGACTTCTCCGGGGGAAGGATCATGAACGCCTTCAAACGGAGGATCAGGGGCGAGAGACGGCCCGCGGAAAAGGTTGTGGCCTCGGGGCTTAAGTGGCTGCTTGAATCCCCGCCGGGAGAGGGCAAGTTCCTCTGGATGCATTTCTTCGACGCGCACATGGCGTATTCCGCCCCGCGCCGCTTCATGAAGAAGTTCGTCCCCCGGGAAAGATCGTCCAAGAGCGTCAGGGAGCAGTTAACCGACAGGGGATGGTTCTCGCCGTATTTCAAGGAGTACGGAAAGAAGGTTCCGCTGGATCATTTCCCGAGATCCTACAAGGCGGCTGTCAGCTATATCGACCACACCCTGGGGTTATTCTTCTCGATGCTGAAACAGTTCGGCCTTTTCGACGACGCGCTGATCTTCCTGACATCCGATCACGGTGAATGCCTGAACGGAGACCACGACATCTACTGCGCGCACAAGAAGCTCTTCGACGAAACGATCAACGTGCCCTTCTTCGTGAAATTTCCGGGTTCCGAGTTCGGCGGGCGAAGTTCCGACCTGATCGTCGAGCATACAGACATCGCGCCGACGGCGGTCGGATATGTTACCGGAAGGACCCCCGAATACATGGGAACGGACCTGAGAGAATTGCTCTCGGGCCGGGCTGCTCCCAGGAAGTATGCTTTCTCGGAGCATGTCGACAACTACATGAGGTCCGTAAGGGACGGGGATAACATTTTCGTCGAGATCGTCGAGGGTATGGAGAACAAGTGGGGAATGAAAGTGGAGCGGGAGAAGCTTTTCCGCAGGAACGGAGATCCCCTCGCCGACGCAGGACTCGAATCCGCGATGCTTTCCGAGATGTCGTCGTTCATGAGTAAGAACGCTTCTTCTTCGGAAGGAGACGACCTCGGGCGCGACGATAAGATAGAAGAACAGCTCCGATCGCTGGGTTACCTGTGACGATCCGCGAAGAGCACAAGAGAGTTGCCAAGGAAGGCGGGTACGCCTGGGTCTTCAGCCTGATAGGAGCGCTCGTCAGGTACGGCAACAGCGTGATCCTCACGAGGATGCTGGGGGCGAGGAACTTCGGGTTCTACGCCCTCGCCAACACTATCGTGACAGTAACGGCCATCGCGACATCGTTCGGGTTCCCGACTTCGCTGGTCCATTTCGTGGCCAAGGACAACGAGACGAAACGGTTCGGCGACCTGAAATGGTTCGTAAGGTCGGCAGTGAGGGTGACGATGGTCGTGAGCCTGGTCATCCTGATGTCGCTTCTCCTGCTGGTCCCATTCATTTCGGACACCGTCTACAAGAAAAGCGAACTGAACCTGCCGCTTTTCGGCCTGGCGCTCAGCATTCCTTTCCTGGCTCTTTACAACGTGAAGAGCAGTGTCCTGCAGGGTCTCAGGAGGATCAGGAAGAGGGTCTTCATCGAGAGGATCGCCCACCCTCTCCTGTACTCGGTCCTGTTGCTGCTGGGGGCCTACCATTTCAGGAGAATGGAGTTCGTCCTCGCGTGCTTCTTCGTATCGGCGGTCTCGGTGTTCGCGCTCTCGCATTTCTGGACGGCCAGGGAACTGAGGTTAGTTCCCGACGAGGCGCCTTCTTCCGGTCCGCGCTGGAAGGAACTTTTCTCCTTCTCCACGCCGATCCTGTTCCTTAATTTCCTGAATTTCCTGATACTGCAGTCGGACATAATGATCATGGGATTCTTCACCACCGCGAAGGAAGTGGGTATCTACGCGATAGCCAGCCGTCTCGCGCAGGGAGTCGGGATGCCGGCGGACTCCCTCGGTGCGTCGCTCGCGCCCTCCTTCTCCGCCATGACCGGGAAGAACGACCACGACGGGCTCGCAAACATGTACAAGACCTCGACCAGATGGATCTTCATGGCGGCCTCCTTCGTGTCCCTCCTTTTGGTGTTCGGCTCCGACCTCATCCTGTCGATATTCGGAAAGGATTTCCGGAACGGCGTGGTGGTCCTTTGCATACTTACTGCGGGACAGCTTTTCAGCGCCGCGTTCGGCACCAACGGGACCCTGATAACGCAGACGGGACACCCCAAGGTCAACCTCGTCAACGCGATACTGATGGGCGCGGGCAACATCCTGCTCCTCCTTTTCCTGGTGCCCAGGTACGGCGCGGCGGGCGCGGCGGCGGCGTCGGCGATCAGCCTCATGCTCCTTAATATAGCGAGGTCCGTGGAGATCGAAGTGATCCTCAAGATATCCCCCTGGAACAGGACCATCCTGAAACCGCTTTTCGCCCTGTCCGCGGGCATCGGAGCAGGGTACCTGGCGTTGAAACATTCGAACGCGGCGGCGTTGTGCTGCTCCGCCGCATCTTTCGGCCTCGCGCTGGCGGCGCTGGGATTCGAAAAGGAAGACAGCGAGATGTGGAAGAGGCTCATGGCGAAATTATCGGGAGCCCGGAATGGGTAGAGTGATCGTGATCGGATGGGACGGGGCCACCTGGGACCTCCTCATGCCGCTCATCGAAAGAGGGGTTTGTCCGGTACTGGGGCAGCTTCTCGGAGAGTCTGCGTACGGCCCCCTCAGGTCAACGATCCCTCCCGTCACCGCTCCCAGTTGGATCACCATAGCGACGGGGGTGAACCCGGGAAGGCACGGCTGCTTCGATTTCAACAAGGCGGACGGCGCCCTTTCAAGGATAAGGCCGCTCCAGTCCTGGGACATCAAGGCGAAGACCTTCTACGAGGTCCTCGAGGAGCGGAAAAGGCCTTTCGTCCTGATAAACCTGCCGGGAACATATCCTCCGCTGACCAGGGGGATCACCCTCACTTCCCTCCTTACCAGGGGAGAGGACGCGGTTTTCCCCGAGGAACTGAAAGAAAAGTCCGATGTGCTGAAGAATTACCGCATATTCCCCGACTCCGGTCTGCTCAGGAAAGGAAGGCTCTCCGAGTACATTCTGGACATCATGGATGTCGAGATAAGGCGTTTCGAAGCCCTCAAGGAGCTGTGGGAAAGGGATTGGGACGTTTTCTTTACCGTGTTCTCCGGAGGAGACTGGGTGAGCCACGAACTTTTCGGGGAACTGCTCGAAGGGACCGCCCCCAAGGAAGCGGAGGGCGTTTTCAGGCTCATGGACGAGGCCCTGGCTCACATCCTCAGGAGGATGAGACCGGACGATTCGCTCCTGATGGTCAGCGATCACGGTTTCCAGAAGGCCCGGGGGGTGGTGCACCTGAACGAGGTCCTCATGGAAAGGGGCCTGCTCTCCCCCGATTTTTCGCGGCCCTCGCCTCCTCCCAGCCACAGGATGGAAGAAGGCTCTTTCGCTGACGGCGACTTCGGGAAGCCTCCCGAATGGCTCCTGAGAAGGGGCATGGAGAGCGGCCTGTTCCGTTACGCCATCAAGGCGTTCAGGAAGGCGGGAGGGAAGTATCCGCTGTTCCTCCGCCCCGACAACCGGAACAGCAGGGCTTCCCTTTTCACCTCGGAGTCTTACGGAATAACCATCCACGAAAAAAGCATGTTCAGCGACGGCGCCGTGGAGCCTGAAGAAGCGGCCGGGCTTAGGGCGTCTGTCATCGAAGAGCTGAAGAACCTCATTCACGACGGGGAACATGTTTTCAGGCGTATCCTGTCTCGCGAAGAAGCTTATTCGGGCGAGTACGCCGCGGATGCCCCCCACATACTGATAGGCGACACGGACTGGGCGCTTTCCTCCGCCGTGAGGACCCTCGAAAGTGACCCGTTCGCAGCCTGTCCCAGGGGGATCCACAGCATGAACGGCATCTTCCTCGGCTACGGGCGCGCCTTCAGGAGAGCCGACATTCCGCTGAACGACATGAAAGTCGAGGACATCACTCCCGCGATCCTTCATCTTCTGGGAGAACCGGTTCCGGAAGGGCTCGACGGTTCGGTTCCGTCCAGGTGGTTCGAAAGCGATTTCGCTCAGAGGAATCCGGTCCGGTTCCGCAGGTATGAGCCTCCCCGAAGGGAGCCGGGCGAAGTGGAGGGGGACGAGATCCAGAAAAGGCTTAAGGGCCTGGGGTACATGTCCTGATGATGCCCCGCATTTTTGAGATATCCGGCAGAATTTCCGTTCATTCCCGTGTTTCAGGAGATAGAAAATGGCCGAACTGACGAAAGGCGTATCCGTTGTCGTTCCGTGCCACAATTCGTCCGGCACGATCGGGGAACTTGCCCGAAGGATCAAAAGCGTCCTCGACGCGAAAGGAACTGCCCACGAAATAATACTCGTCAACGACGGAAGCGCCGACGAAACATGGTCGGTCATCAGGAAGATAGCTGAAGGGCAGGAAGGTGTTCGGGCTGTCAACCTGATGAGGAACTACGGCCAGCACAACGCGCTCCTCTGCGGCATCAGGCGTGCGGGGTTCGAGCTGGTGGCGACCATGGACGACGACCTCCAGCATCCTCCCGAAGCCCTGCCCCTGCTTCTCGATTCCCTCGACGAGGGGACCGACCTCCTTTACGGGGCCGCGTCTGAAAGGGTGCACGGCCTCTTCAGGAATTTCGCTTCTTTCTGCATCAAGGCAGTCCTCGCCCTCATCATGAACAACAGGGTGGCTTCGAAGGTGAGCGCTTTCAGGCTTTTCAGGACGGAACTGAGAAGGTCCTTCGAGGATTACAATTCGCATTACGTTTCGATCGACGTTCTTCTTTCGTGGGGGACAAAAAAGATATCCTTCGTTGAAACGCCTCACCAGGAACGGAAGGTCGGCCGCTCCACATACAGCATCTCCAAGCTTGTTTCGCACGCGTTCGACATGTTGACCGGGTTCAGCGCGATCCCCCTCAGGATCGCGAACTTCACCGGCTTTGCGTGCATGCTCTTCGGCGCGGGCGTCCTCATCTATGTCCTGGCGAGGTTCGTCATAGCGGGTGGAAGCATACCGGGCTTCCCTTTCCTCGCTTCGATAATCAGCATTTTCGCCGGAGTCCAGCTCTTCGCCCTCGGCATAATTGGCGAATACATCGCGCGGATACATTTCAGGTCCATGAACCATCCGGCCTACAGCGTCAAGGAGGAATGCGGGGCGCGTGGGGACAAGGGCGAAGGCCGTGGCTGATCTTCGGCTGGCAGGAGCCGGAGATATGACGGGGATCGCCGGCATGGCGGAAAGATCGGCGTTCATCCCCTGCAGGTACCTGAAGGGTTTCGGAGGAAATCCCGGGGACCTCCGGCTGGAACAGATCCGATCGAAGCTCGATGGAGGTTCAAGGACCATCATCCTCGAGGAAAGAGGCGTCATAAAAGGGTTCGCGGTGCTGGAAGACCTGCCCTGGGATTCGGCCGTCTTCGGGAAGCACATGGGGACAATATGGTGCCTTGAACTTGACCCCGAGGTCTCCCCGGGCGACGGCCGCGGCTTTTCGTCGTTCATCATCGAAACCGCGGCGAAGGACGGATATGAATTCCTCCTCGCGAAGGCGCACACGGACAACGTGAGAACGGTCCATCTTTTGGAGGGATGCGGGTTCATGCTCGTCGACACGCTCCTAGACTACGTCTGGGACAGGGAAGGATCACCCGCTGCCGGCCTGTCGGGAGCGGCGGAGATCGACGGCCTGGAACTGGGTGAAGCCTGCCCCGGAGACGAAGAGAAGCTGAGGCAGGTCGCGGGAAAGGCCTTCCTGCATCATTTCGGAAGGTACCATTCCGACCCCCGCATCCCGCGAGACCTGGCGTGTGGTTTTTACCGGGAGTGGGTCTCCGCCTCTCTGAAGGGGTACGCCGATCATTTCGTCGTGGCGAGGATCAAAGGCGAGATAGCTGGCTACTCGATCTGGAAAAAACAGGCGAACCTCGAGAAAAGGCACGGCCTGAGCTTGGGCCATTACAGCATCGCGGGGATCGATCCGGGGTTCAGCGGCAGGGGGTTGTTCTCTGTCCTGACCATGAAGGGGATGTCTCTCCTCCGGGACGAGGTCAGGTTCGTCGAGGGGCCGACGCACATAAACAACTACCCGGTGCAGAGAGGGTACGCGAAGCTGGGATGGAAGATCGCCGACGCCCGTCATTCGTTCCACAAATGGCTGGGAAAGTGAAATGAATTACAGGATACCGTTCAACAGGCCGGGGTTCCTCGGGCCGGAGACCGGTTACATCGAGGATGCCATAAGGAGAGGATGCATCTCCGGGGACGGCTACTATTCGAAAAAATGCGAGGCGATGATAAGGGAAGCCGTCGGTTCCCGAAGGGTCCTGCTCACCACATCCTGCACCCACGCGCTGGAAATGTCGGCGCTGCTCCTCGACCTGAAACCCGGAGATGAAGTGGTCCTGCCTTCGTTCACCTTCGTCTCGACCGTCAACGCGTTCGTCCTTAGAGGAGCCAGGCCCGTTTTCGCGGATATCCGCAGGGACACTCTCAACATCGACGAGGAAAGACTGGAACCCCTTCTTACCGAAAGGACTAAGGCGGTGGCAGTCGTCCATTACGCGGGCGTAGGCTGCGAGATGGACAGGATAATGGAGATAGCGGGAAGACGCGGGGTGGCGGTCGTCGAGGACAACGCCCACGGCCTGTTCGGAAAGTTTAACGGCAAATATCTCGGGACCTTCGGATCGATGGCGACACAGAGCTTCCACGAGACCAAGAACTTCAACTGCGGGGAAGGCGGAGCCCTGCTCCTGAACGATCAGAGCCTGGCGCAGAGGGCGGAGATCATAAGAGAAAAGGGGACCAACCGCAGCCGGTTCTTCCGGGGAGAGGTCGACAGGTACACCTGGGTCGACATCGGCTCGAGCTACTGCCCTTCGGACCTTTTGGCCGCTTACCTATGCCTCCAGCTCGAGAACAGGGAAAAGATCCAGGAGTCAAGGCGAAAAATATGGGAATACTACATGTCGTCGCTTCGGGATTGGGCCGCGGAACATTCCGTCGGGTTGCCCGTTGTTCCTGCGCACTGCGACCAGAGCTATCACATGTTCTATCTTGTCATGCCCGACCTGGCATCCCGGCAGGCTCTCATCTCGAGCCTCAAGGAGAAAGGGATACTTGCGGTCTTCCACTATCTTCCCCTCCACCTTTCCGAAATGGGGGCGAAGTTCGGGGGAAAACAGGGAGATTGTCCCGTGACCGAGGATGTCAGCGACAGGCTTCTGAGGCTGCCTTTCTTCAATTCCATGACAGAAGCGGAGATGACGGAAGTTTCCGATTCCGTGAGGGCCTTCAGGTTCTGAGCCCATGGATGGAACGAATTACGATGCGGGTTTTTACGCTGACATAGCCGAGGCCGAGAACAGCCATTTCTGGTTCAGACACCGGGCGGCCGCCGCGGGACATGTTTTTGAAAAGCACATCGCGGGAAAAAAATGCCGAAGGCTGCTCGAGGTGGGAGCAGGGACTTGTTACATGGCAAGGTACATTGGCAAAAGCGCGCGCGGGGCCGAAATAGTATGCACCGACCTCAACGCGCAGGGGCTCAGGATCGGCAAGAGCGCCGGAAACATAATGGCCGCAGTCGCCGACCTGGCATCGAACCCTTTCAAAGTCAAATTCGACGTGATATGCATGTTCGACGTCCTCGAGCACATCGGGGATGACATGGCGATGCTCTCCTCTGCGCGTCAATGCCTCGCCGAGGACGGGGCTTTGTTGTTGACTGTTCCCGCGGGGCCGTCCCTCTGGTCCGATTTCGATGTCGCGTCAGGCCATAAGCGCCGTTATACCGGGAAAGAACTGGAGAAAAAGCTGGAGCTCGCGGGTTTAAGGAAGGTTTTCGCCAGCCATCTTTTCTCTTTCCTGGTCCCGCTCATGAGAGTTTCAAGAAGAAAGAAGGCGTCCGGGGCGGAGGAGACGGCGGCCCGCGCGAGGAGACAGCTTCATCCCCCTGCGGTCCTCAACTTCATGCTTTCGCTTGCCTCGGGAATGGAAATGATGATGATGAAAGCGGGAACAAGAATCCCTTTCGGCACTTCCATTATCGCAGCGGCGGTTCCGCGGGAGAAACCGATCTGACATGAAAAGGAAGATACTTGTCATAGGGCTCGACGGCGCCACCTGGGACATCCTCCATCCGCTGATGGAGAGCGGGGATCTCCCCCTATTCGCAAAATTGGTGTGCGGAGGCTGTTCGGGGGTCCTTAAAAGCACGGTCCCTGCTCTGACGCCTCCCGGCTGGACGAGCGCCTTCACAGGCGTAAATCCCGGGAAGCACAACGTCTACGATTTCTTCTCGCTGGACAAGGTGACAATGAAGCAGAGGCTCGCGACATCTCGCGACAGGCGTTACCCTGCATTCTGGGAGGCCGCTTCCCGTGAGGGAGCCAGGGTCGGCCTCTTCAACGTTCCCTGCGCTTACCCCGCCGACAAGGTCGACGGTTTCATGGTGACGGGGATGGCCACTCCCGAGGGTTCCCGCGATTTCGGGTATCCCGGAGAAGCGGCCCTTCTGATAAAGGAAAAATTCCCCGGATACAGGTTCGGCGCGAGAGCTTCCCTTCTCGAATCGGGGAGGAAGAGTGATTTCCTGAAGGACATCTACAGAGTGACGGACACGCAGGAAAAAGCCGCGCTCGAACTGCTCAAGAGGAACGATGTGGACCTCTTCCTTTTCGTCTACGACGAGACCGACAGGGTGATGCATTTCTTCTGGCACGATTTCGATCCTTCCCATCCCGCGCACGAGAAAGGCGGCGAGTTCCGAAACGCCGTCAGGGATTACTACCGGAGGGTCGAGGAGGGCGTGGAAAGGTTCATCTCGGCGATGGGCGGCGATGTCGATCTCGTCGTCTTCTCGGACCACGGGTTCGGCCCTCTCGAGACGGACATCCACGTCAACAGGCTTCTTTACGAGTGGGGATTCCTCGCCGTGAAGCCGGTCGCGGAAGAGATGATTAAAAAGCCGCTCTGGAAATGGGCTCTCAAAAGGATCGTTCCGCCCGGCGCCAGGAAGGTTTTCAGGGAGAAGGTCAGGCCCTCGCCTCTCGCCGATCCGCTCGGCTACATAGACTTCGAAAAAAGCAGGGCGTTTTACGCGAGCGTTTCCGGAAGGTCGATATACGTCCCGGACAAGGATGACAGGGAGAGGACGATTTCCGAGCTCGTATCGAGGCTTGAGGGCTTCGTCGATGGAAGATCGGGCCGCAATCCATTCGCGAAAGTTTTCAGGAAAGAGGAGATATACGCCGGGCCCTTCCTGGAGAACGCCCCCGACCTTGTGATCCAGGAGGACGGGAGGTTCGCCTTCAAGGTCGAATGGTCGGGATCGGTCTCATCGGAAGCCACCCAGCACGGATGCCTCAAGAGCGGCTCGCACAGGCCGGAAGGCATGTTTTTGCTGAACGGCCCCTCGTTCCGGGAAAACAGGAAGATGGAAAGCGCGGGAGTGTGCGACATAGCTCCGACTCTGCTCGCCATGATGGGGCTCCCAGTGGGCGCGGAAATGGACGGCAGGCCGTTGTCCTGGGCTTTCAAGGAATACAGGGATACCGGCGCCCGGGAGTATTCGGGCCTCAGGATAGATGTCGAAGAAGGGCCCCTCGGCGACGACGCCCAGGTCAGGGAAAAGCTCAAAAGCCTGGGATACATGTGACATGGCGGGAAAAACGGACCTCGCCATAGTCGTCCTCCACTACGGCGACCCTTCGCTCACGGTCAACTGCCTGAGGTCGCTGGACGGCTGCGGCGCAAGTATCTATCTAGTCGAGAACGGCCCGGAAGGTTCGCCGGGCGGAGAACAACCGGATCTCGGCCCCGGCGTCAGGAAAATAAGGACCGGCGCCAACCTGGGATTCGCGGGAGGAATGAACGCAGGGATCCGCCAGGCGCTATCGGATGGATCCCGTTTTATAGCGATAATGAACAACGACACGGAGGCGGAACCCGGCTTCGCTGAAAAGATAATGGAAAAATTTCTCGGGCGCGAAGGCGGAAAGGTCTGCTTTTCTCCGCTGATCACCGACGCGTCCGGAGATAGCGTATGGTTCGGGGGAGGCCGCATGTCGTGGATCGGAGCGAGGGCGAAGCATTTCGGCTTCGGGTCCCGGCAGATGCCCGCGGAAGAGGCGGAAAGCGGCTTCCTGACCGGATGCGTCCTCTGCTTCCCCGGGGAGGCGGCGGAAAAGACGGGCCTCATGAAAGAAGACTACTTCCTTTACTGGGAAGACATAGACTGGTCGGCAAGGCTGAGGAGGAAGGGATTCAGGCTGATGGTCTTTCCGGACGTTCGTGTCAGGCATCTCGGGTCCGCCTCGTCGGGCCTCGAGTCTGACAGTTATCTTTACTATTATCACAGGAACCAGTTGATTTTTCTCGCCCGCAACTGCCCGTTTATCCTTCTTCCCTTTGCGTTCGGAGGAGTTTGCCTGAACCTGGTCCGGGTTTGCGCCGCGTGGCTGCTCAGGCACGGCGCTGACGGCAGAAGGAAGGCGAAGGCGAGCCTCAGGGGATTTGCGGATTTCTTCCTGGGGCGCAGAGGCAGGATGCCCTTTCCCGCTGGAGCTTCCTAAGTCGATGCGGCCCGTAGTGATGGTCTCCCATTTCTTCCCGTTCCCGACAAGGGCGGGGGCCGAGATCAGGACGGCTCTCAACCTGAAGATACTGTCGGAACTCGGTGAGGTTGTTCTCGTAGCGAACCAGCCGGGAGACGGAGATACTGCCGAGGCGGGGAAATACGCCCGGGAAATTTTTACGGTAAGCCCTATGGGACGGGGAAAGATGCGGTCCGTCCTGAGGAGGCTAAGGGAACCTTTCTCCGCTCTTCCCTCCGCCGGGAGCTGGCTCGATGTCCGCGGCTTCAGGGAAGTCCTGAAAGATCTCAGCCGAAAATACCCGGACGCGGTTTATTGGCTGGAAGCTTCGTGGCTGCTTCCCGCGCTCCCTGAAGGAAAAAAAGCTGTCGTCATGGACCAGCACAACCTTGATTCCGAGGTCCTCAGGAAAAGGGCGGAAAACGCCTATTTTCCCCTGTCGATACTTTACGGCCACGATTTCCGCAAGCAGAGGGCTTTCGAAAAGAAGGAATTGAAAAAGGCGGCGGCGGTCCTCGCCGTTTCGGAAGAAGAGAAAACTCTGCATGAACGGATATTCGGCCTTGAAAACGTGGAAGTCCTGCCCAACCTTGTCGATCTCGATCGGTATCCTGTCTCGGAACCGGGAAAAACCGGCGGTGCCGTCCTGATGACCGGCGATTTCGGATACGAACCAAATGCCTCCGGGGCGAAGTATTTAGTAAAGGATGTGATGCCCCTCGTCCGTGAAAAGATACCCGAAGCGAAACTTGTGATCGCCGGGAAAGGCAGCGGATCGCTTCCTTTCCGCGAAGGGTTCGTCGAACTGATGGGGCAGTTCGAAAGACCCGAAGACGCTTTTTCGAAGGCATCCGTCGCCGCGGTCCCGATCTTCGTGGGCGGGGGAAGCAGGTACAAGATCATCGAAGCCCTCGCCAGCGGAGTTCCGGCTGTTTCAACTTCCGCGGGCGCGGAGGGGCTGGACCTGAGAGACGGCGAAGGCCTTCTGATAAGGGAAGGGGCGCGGGAGTTCGCCGACGGGCTTGTGAGCATCCTCGCAGGAGGCGCGCTGCGGGAGAAACTTTCCGTCGAAGGCAGGAATAAGATCGAAGAAAAATATTCGTTCCGTCACGGAAGGGCTATCATACTGAAAGCGCTTGAAAAGGCGGGAGAAACGGCATGATCGGAAAAGAGCCGCCGAAGCTGGCGGTGGTGATCGTCAACTTCAGGTCTGGGGATGAGACGGCCGGTCTCCTAAAGTCCCTGAGAGACGCCAGGGGAGGCGGAGAAAGGAACATTTATGTCGTCGATTCAGGTTCGGGAGACGGGTCTTGCGATGTAATAAAGTCCTGCCTGCTCGGAAACGAATTCCTGATCGAGGCGGGAGAGAACCTCGGCTACGGAGCCTGCAACAACATCGGCATCAGGAAAGGCATGGAGTGGGGCGCCGACTATTTCCTGGTCCTGAACCCCGACGTACAGCTGGAAAATGACTTCCTGCCGCCTCTTCTCATAGCCCTCGAGGCAAGGCCGAGATGCGGAGCGGCGGTTCCGGTCACGCTTTCGGAGGACGGTTCCCGGATACAGTCGGTCGGAGGTGATTTCAGTCTGTGGACGGGGACGGCAAGACGGCGGTTCTTCGGGAAAGACCCTGCCACGCTTAGAAGAGATTTCGACCGTGCGGTTTTCGCCATCGGACACTGCATGCTCGTCAAAAGGGAGTTCTTCGAGGATGTCGGTCTCTTCCACGAGGGGTACTTCCTCTACTACGAGGATGTCGAACTGGGCATGAGGGGAAGCAGGGAGTACTGGGAGACGATGGTCGTGTACCAGTCGAGGGTCAGGCACAATGACACGACGGGCGAAAGGCTTTTCGATCCCACGGTCAACCTTGTAGCGACCAGAAACCAGGTATGGGTGGAAAGGAGCTACGCCGATTCCATCAGGCTGCTGTGCTTCATCCTGTTTTCGTTGTCCCTCCGCTGGCCGTGGAAGTTCGCGAGGTGCTTTTTCACTTTTCACTTCAAGGCTTCCTTCATGGTGATAAAAGGCTGCTGGACGGGGCTCTTCGGGAGGGGATTGCACGGCGTTTCTCATCTCGCGCTTCCCGTCGTGCCGCGAAAGGCCAGACCGGACGAGCCCGGTTCCAACTCAGGAGAAGTCGTCGCAAGATGGATACAGGCGCAGGACGCCTACCTGATCACCAAGCACAAGCTGGACCAGAACTACAGGAAAAGGCTCAAGTAGGGATGCCCGTCTCCTTCATCGTCCTCGCCGTTTTCTTCGTTTTCACTTCCTTCGCCTTCGGGTGCATGGAGAACTGGTCCATAGCCACGGCCGAAGTGATCCTTTTCCTGGGCGCGGGGATTTCAGGTTACCTGAACAGGGATTTCTGGAGTTTCCCGAAGAGATTGAAAGCGTTCGCTCTGTTCGTCCTCGTCCTGATAGTCGTCGCGGTGGTTCAACTTATACCTCTTCCCGTTTCCTTTTGGAATTTCGCGGACAAGGACAGGATCGTCGCCTACGAAGAAGGCCTTCAATCCGAAGAACTCCTCCAGAGCGAGAAATACAGGACAGACCCGTTCGGCAAGACCGTGATCCCGGCGGAAGCGGAGCGTTACACTCCCAAGGCACCCGGGTGGCTGACAATAAGCCGCGCACCGTTCCCAACAGCGAAAGCTCTTGTCGCGTTGCTTGCTTTCTTCTGTTTCATTCTCATGCTTGAGGATGTCATGAAAGAAGGGACAAAGCTCATCAGAAGGCTTGGAACGGTTGCCGGAATATGCGGCCTCGCGATAGCTCTTATCGCGCTCGTTGAAAAGGGGATGGAGAACAGGACCCACATCCTATGGATGAAGCTTAGCGACAGGGCGTCCGAGGCGTTCGGTCCCTTCGTCAACGGAAACCACGGGCAGGCTTTCATCAATATTACTTTCCCGCTTCTTTACTACTTATTGTGGAGAAAATCAAAGAACACGCAGAAGATGTCGGACAGGATAGGAATGAGGTCGCTCGTGTTCGGCCTGATGATTCTTCAGGGCTCCCTTGTTATAAGCGGTTCTTCAAGAGGAAACGTCATCGCTCTCGTGATGATTCCATTAATATACGTTCTGCATTTAGCATTAAGCAAGAAAAGCAAAATTGCTTTCGCCGCGGCTGCCGCCTTTTTCCTGATCCTTATAGCGGGGTCTTCGTTCCTGTTGGAAAGCGGCCTCCTCGTGAACGAGGTGAGGATAGGAATGAACAGGAACATCCTGCCGAACCTGACTTTTTGCGGAACCGGGCTCGGAACGTTCGAAGAAGTATTTCCATCGATCGTTACCGATTGGCCATTGTACAAATCGATGCACAATGAATTCCTTGAGAACGAGTATCTTCAGTTGTTATTGGAAACTGGAGCCGCGACTCCCTTCATCCTGCTCTTGATTCTAGCCGCTATCGTGATGGTATGTTACGGTGCGCTCGAGGCAAAAGGGTCCACGTTCTGGCTTGTCGTACCTCTGGTATCCGAGGCTTTGAGAGCATGGGTGGACATGAGCTTTCACGTGATCCCTATTGCCTCAGCCTACATTCTGGTTTACGCCCTGATGGCATCGAGGAGAAATTGAATTGAGGATATGGCCCCTGATCGGCGCGATCGTTATGGCTGTCATCGCTCTCGTTACCAATCTGGGGATGAAGGCTTCACAGCGGCAGGCTGATTTCAGTAATGGAGCTTATCGCTGCCTTCTAGCCGCGGAAAAAGCGGTTTCTGAAGGTCGCGCAGGGGAGGCCGTAGGTCATTTCAGGACGGCCCTGATGAGAGCATACAGGTGCGGCAGGAGAGGCGTGGCGGAAAGGGTGAAGATCAGGCTCGCGACAGCGGGTGTGGAGGTCGCGGATAGTGACCTAGATTCGGCTTTCAGCCTATTGTCAGCTTACGCGCTTGTTGCGCAGGATTTCGATGCGGCCGCCGACAGTGTCGAGAACTTCGTCCTGCTGAAGAGCCGGGGAAAAATAACGAGCTTCGAATATCCGTTGATACTCGAGGGCGGCGGGAGAACCTTCTGGCTGGAACCTCCTACCGCGGCGCCTGTTTTTATTTACAGGAGGTTCGACGATGCTTACGAGCTCAGGAAGGTTCCGGGAAGGCTGACTTATCTGAAAGCAGGGGAGCTTCCACCAGGCTATATGTTCAGTCATTGCTATTCACTTCCCCTCGGGAGCCCGAAGAAATTCAGGGAGTCGGAGCTTATAGTATCGTCCAATGAAACGGAAAACCTCGGCATGGTCCTGGGAACGAACGGAAGCGCCAAGTATTATTATTCGGTTGATTCGATATTCAGCGTGAAAAAGGGAAGATCTGTTTGGGAAATGAAGGGCAGCAGCAGGTATTTCTGCTTCAATTCGATCATCTTATTTTCCAATCAAATGGACAGGAAGGATGTCAAGATAGACCTTGTCAGGACATACAGGCTAATGTGAATGGATAACTGCTCTCCTGTCACTTGGAAAATAGACAAGGCGACGTTCCTCCGCTGGAAAAAGATCTTTTCCGACATTGCCGGCAAGGGGGTAGCCGCTCCCATGGAAGGAATGGAAGAAAAAGAGTGGGTCGACTTCCTGATCGCGCAGAGGATTCTTCCATTCTACTACAGCGCTTGCAGTGATCTCGGTAATCTTGGTTCGGACGGGGCCCTGAAAAAATGCCTCAAGGAAAATTACATCAGGTTCCTCGCCTCCAACGAAATATACACGAGCCACGCGCGCGAAACTCTCCACGCTATGAACCGCGCGGGAATTATTCCATTAGTGGTAAAGGGTGTTCAACTTCAGAGGATGGTTTACCCAAAACCTGAGCTCCGTCCGACCAGCGACCTTGACATAGTCGTGAATGACAAGGAAGAGTATTGCGCGGCTCTTGATGTAATGAAGTCGCTCTGTTACAACCGGATCAGCTACAGAAGAGAGAGCTATGCAAGGAACATCCTCAAAGAGATAGTATTTGTTCCCCCTCCGGGTGGAAGGATAAAGGTTGAGCTTCATCACAGCTTAAGGTTCGGTCAGTGGGACAAGAGAAGAAGGACTGACGAGCCGTTTTTGAGAGAGTCCTCGATGACCGCCTCGGAAGAGGGCGGAATCAGATTTTGCGGCCTGGCGGATCCAGCAAACTTTCTTTATCTTTCATATCATGCCTTCCAGAGCCACACCAATGTAAAAAGCGTTCTCTGGGTCAACGATCTTAGATTGTTGAGGAAATCGGTTGATTTATCCCAGCGCAGCAATATTTGGACCCTGGCGGAAGAGACCGGGACCGACAGGCACTGCCGCTTCGGGCTTGAACTGCTTGATGAGCTTGAAAAGGAGGGCGGCTCTCTTCCTTCGTGTGTCGAAGATTCCTGTGATTTACGGCAAGTTGCCGACGAAAAACTCTTCGTTGAATTCCGCAACGTCGAGAGTGTTCCGAAGAAGATGCTCTGGTTGATATGGTTCCTCTTTCCGGAGTATCAGTATCTAAGGCAAAAATACGGCAGGGAGAGGAACCCGATTTTCATATACTCGAAACACATAGCGGGGATCTTCAGAGGTTTTTTCAGAGCGGGAAAATTAAATGGATAAAAAATTCAGAGTGTTGGTCACGGGAGGGTGCGGCTTTATCGGAAGCCACATTGCGGAAAAAATGGCCGACGCGGGTTATGATGTGGTGATATTTGACGATCTCTCTTCCGGAACAATGGAGAACATCACCCACCTCTCCGGAAGGGTCAAATTCTTCAGGGGGGATGTGAGGAATAAAAAAGAGCTCCGCGGAGCTCTTTCTGGAGCGGGAGTCGTTTTTCACGAGGCCGCGTTTGTTTCGGTTCCCGAATCAGAGAAAGATCCTTCGAGATGCTTCGACATAAATCTCGGAGGGACTATCAGCCTCTTGGAAGAAGCCGAACGGGCGGGCGTAGAAAAGGTAATTTTCGCATCATCGTGCGCCGTTTATGGCAATAACGAGGATCTGCCGCTGACGGAGAATGCCGGAGTTTCTCCCGGTTCGCCCTACGCTGTCTCCAAGTCCGTCGCGGAGCAGCTGATGAAGGAGTATTGTGTACGGAGACCGATCAGCATAACTGCTCTCAGGTATTTTAATGTTTATGGCCCCAGGCAGAACCCTGAAAGCAAATATGCGGCCGTTGTGTCGAAGTTCATTCAGGACGGCGGAAAGAAGAGGAAATTGTCCGTAGAAGGAGACGGGTCCCAGACGAGAGACTTTATTTTCGTCGGAGATGTCGCCGAGGCAAACATGAGAGCAGCACAAGCTTCACTTAAGGGATTCCACGCTATTAATGTATGCTCCGGGAAGGAAGCCTCAGTAATGGACCTAGCGAAAAACATGTCCTTGCTCATTGGCAACGTTTCTATAGAACAAGCTCCTCCAAGAGCCAACGACATAGCGCGCTCCTGGGGCTCGGGCGAAAAGGCCCTGGATCTCCTCGGTTTTTCGCCGAAAACGTCTCTCATTGAAGGTTTAAAGATTACAGTTGAGAGCTATCTGGAAAGGAAGCTAAGATGAAAGACAGGTTCGAGTCGCTCAAAAACGGTATAGACAAGAAGACCGCGATGGTCGGCATCATAGGCCTCGGCTACGTCGGGCTGCCGCTGGCGATGGCTGCGTCCGAAAAAGGTTTCAGGATAATCGGGTTCGATACCGACGAGTCCAAGATAAAGATGCTCTCAAGGAAAAAACAGTACATCAAGCACCTTGACAGCCGCGGTTACGTGAAGATGCTGTCCTCGGGGCGCTTCATGGGGACCAGTGATTTTTCGAGGCTGGGTGAAGCGGACGTCATATTGATCTGTGTCCCGACCCCGCTCACTTCGCAGAGGGAGCCCGACATGAGCTACATAGTCGCTACCGGCGAGTCGATCGCGAAAAGGCTCAGGCCCGGTCAGCTGATAATTCTCGAGTCCACGACGTACCCCGGAACGACGGATGAATTATTGAAAGGGATGTTGGAACGAAAAGGCTTGAAGGAAGGAAAGGATTTTTTTCTGGCGTTCTCTCCAGAAAGGGAAGACCCTGGAAGAAAGGATTTCACGACCACGACGACGCCGAAGGTCGTGGGAGGAGTCAGCCGGGAATCCGGTGTCCTGGCGGAGAAGTTTTATTCCAAGTTCATTCGCAAGGTGGTACTGGTATCGACAGCCAGGGCCGCCGAGTCATCAAAGCTCACCGAAAACATATTCAGGGCCGTCAACATAGCGCTCGTAAACGAATTGAAGATCGCATACGACCGCATGGGGATAGACGTCTGGGAAGTCCTGGATGCTGCGAGTACCAAGCCGTTCGGCTTCATGAGGTTCAACCCCGGTCCGGGCTGGGGCGGGCACTGCATACCGCTTGACCCGTTCTACCTGTCATGGAAGGTCAGAGAATACGGCTTTGCGACCAAGTTCATCGAGCTTGCGGGCGATATCAACTGGAAAATGCCGGAGTTCGTGATCGAGAAACTTCTCATAGGACTTAACGAGCAGAGGAAATCAATAAAGGGGTCGAAAATCCTGATACTCGGCATAGCGTACAAGAAGAACATAGACGACGCGAGGGAAACGCCGGCGTTCGAGATCATGGAGAAGCTTCTTGATCTCGGAGCCGAGCTGGATTACCACGACCCGTTCGTTCCGGAATGCCCCTCGACAAGGAAGCACAAGGAACTGAAGGGGCTGAGATCGGTAAGCCTGTCGCCGAAGAACCTCAAGAAGTATTCTGCCGCCATTGTTGTCACGGATCACGATGGCGTCGACTACAAGAAGATCGGAGACAACGTCCCGCTGGTGATAGATACAAGGGGGACCTACAGGAAGCTAAAAGTTAAAGGCGCGGTAGTGAATGCCTGAGGCAAGGGGTCGAATGTGAAAAACAATTTCGCGGTAATGGGAGTCGGAGGTTACATCGCTCCCCGCCACCTGAAGGCTATCCAGGAGACGGGGAACAGGCTGGTCGCGGCAGTGGATCCGAACGATTCGGTCGGAATACTCGACCGCTATTCACTTGACGTCCAGTTCTTCAAGGAGACGGAGAGGTTCGACCGCCACCTTTTCAAGCTTCACAGGAGGCCGGACGACGAACGGGTTCATTACGTTTCGATATGCACGCCGAACTACCTCCACGACTCGCACATAAGGCTTGCCCTGAGGAACGGAGCCGACGCCATATGCGAGAAACCCCTGGTGATCAACCCCTGGAACCTGGACGGCTTGAGGGAATTAGAGGAAGAAACGGGGAGGAGGGTCTTCACTGTCCTTCAACTCAGACTTCTTCCGTCGCTTGTCGCCCTGAAGGAGAAGATCGCTTCCATGAAGGAAAGGACAAATGTCGAATTGACGTACATAACCGGAAGGGGAAAATGGTACGCAGTTTCATGGAAAGGGTCGGAAGCCCACTCAGGAGGAGTCGCGACAAACATCGGGATACACCTCTTCGACCTGATGACATGGCTATTCGGCGATGTCAAAGATCTTCAGGTTCATTTGAGGAAAGAAGATACTGTCGCAGGGTTCATGTCCCTCGAAAAGGCAGATGTCAGGTGGTTCCTATCGCTGGACCCGAACAACATCCCGGAAAAATTCAGGAAGGACGGAAGGAACACATTCAGGTCCATCAGGATGGGAGAGGACGAGATTGAGTTCTCGGAAGGCTTTACCGACCTGCACACGAAGGTCTACGAGGAAATTCTTTCGGGCAGGGGTTTCGGCATAGAAGACGCAAGGATATCGATAGGACTCGTTCACGGAATCAAGATGGCTGAAATTGCCTCTCCAACCTCGCAGACTGGTCATCCGTATATTTCCGGACTTATCAGTTAAATGGGAAGAAAAATGATAATCCTAGCGGTTCTCGGGACCGGTTCCATAGGGATGAGGCACGTCAAGGTCCTGTCCTTGCTCGGCGCAAAGGTGATAGCTGTTCCGGCGAGGCCTGAACGGGCCGCCGAACTGGCGGAACAGGGCATGATCTCGGCGCGGAGCCTCGAAGACGCAAAGAGGATGGGCGCGCTGGGTGTGGTCGTCGCCACGGACACGTCGAGGCACGTGAAGGATTGCCTGGAAGCGTGCGCGCTGGACATGCCCGTTCTTTGCGAGAAGCCTCTGGCTGTGAGCGCCTCGCAGGCTTCGGAACTGGCCGCGGTCGATAGGTCAAGGATACTGGTCGGCTACACGCTGAGGTTCGACGATGGTTTCAGGATCGCTTTCGATGAAGCTGCGGGGCTCGGTCGCCCCCACTTCCTCGTCGCGGAATGTCGCTCCTACCTGCCTTCATGGAGGAAAGGAAGGGACTATCGCGGCAATTACTGCGTAAAGCCGGGAGAGGGGGGAGTCCTTCTTGACCTCAGCCACGAGGTGGACTACCTGAACCACTTCTACGGCAAACCGACAAACGTGTCGGGGCTCAGCAGGAACCTGGGATCGCTTGGAATAGCAGAAGAAGAGATAGCTTCGGCGGTAATGGATTACGGAGAAAGGGGCTTTGGCGTCCTGACGGTTGATTACCTTTCAAGGCAAACTTCGAGGTCCCTGACAGTCGCTTCGGAGAAAGGTGAAATGAGATACGATTTCGTCGGAAAAGTGATACAAGTATTTTCTGGCGGCGACACCAGGACGATAGCAGTAGAGCGCGACGCCGACACCATTTACGAAAGGGAGGACGGTGAGTTCCTCGACATCCTCGAGGGCGGCGAGAGGAAGCTCCTTGCCTCGACCGCGGAGGCCGTCGACGCCCTTACGGTGATCGACGCCTGGAAAAAGAGTTCCGATTCGGGAACTAGAGTGGAGATAAAATATGCCAGTTAAGCCTGTCCTTTGCGTGATCCCAGCGAGAGGAGGATCGAAGGGCCTCCCGGGGAAGAACATCAAGGAACTGATGGGACATCCTCTGATAGCCCATTCCATAATGTGCGCGAAAATGGCTCCTTCCCTCGAAAGGATAATCGTTTCGACTGACGATGTGGAGATCGCCTCGATCGCGAGAAAATACGGCGCCGATGTCCCTTTCATGAGGCCCGCGGAACTTGCGACCGATACCTCAGCGATGATAAGGGTCCTGCAGCACGCGCTGACCGAAATGGAGAAGATCGGCCACATAAGATACGAAAGCCTGCTTCTCCTTGATCCGACAAGTCCCGGCAGATATCCCGATGATATTGAAAAAGCTGTCCGCATGGCGGAGTCGGACCCGGACGCTGATGGCGTAATAGGTGTTTCCGAACCCGAATTCAACCCATTGTGGCACTGTGTAGTTGAAAAGGACGGCCTCATGAGCCCGCTGATCCCGGGGGCTTCAAAGTTCACGCGCAGGCAGGATGTCCCGAGGGTGTTCAGGATAAATGCTTCGCTGTATTTGTGGAAAAGAGATTTCATTTTGTCGGAAAAGGCTGCAAAATGGATCGAAGAGGGAAAGCACTTAATGCTTGAAATACCCGAACAGCGGGCGATCCACATTGACCATCTGGAGGATTTCGAAAAAGCGAAACTTTTTCTGAAGGAGAAGCTCGTGGAGCTGCCATGGATAAAAAAATGAGGAAATTGTCGGAGCTTTCGAACTTGAAAGGAAGAACGGCGCTCGTGGTCGGCGGCGCGGGCCACATCGGACAGGCATTCTGCGAAGCGTTGGCGGAGCAGGGAGCCGAAGTGGTGGTCCACGACATTGATGGCGGGAAGGCCAAAGAGTCTGCCGAAAGGATATCAGCGGTTTTTGGGACGCGATGCCTGGCCGTCGAAGGGAACCTCCTCGACGAGAATGATACGATGCGGATCGTTCCCTCTGTCATCGAGAACTTCGGACGGCTGGACATCCTTGTGCACGCGGCTGCTTTCGTCGGAACTACCAATTTTCCGGGCTGGGCAGTCCCGTTCGGCGAGCAGAGCTATTCGGCGTTCGAGTCGGCGCTTAGGGTTAACCTCACATCAGCCTTCCTTCTGGCGAAGGAGGCCAAAGAACATCTTTCAAGGGACGGAAAGGGTTCGGTAATTCTTGTCTCCTCCACTTACGGCCTCGTAGGTCCCGACTTTTCGATCTACGAAGGGACCAGCATGACAAATCCCGCCGGTTACGGAGCGAGCAAGGGAGGAATACTCCAGCTTACCCGGTACCTCGCGACTCTACTTGCGCCCAGAGTAAGGGTCAACGCCATAACTCCCGGAGGAGTGTTCAGGAACCAGCCGGAAGTGTTCGTCGGAAGGTACGAGAAGAAAACGCCGATGGGAAGGATGGCGGCGGAGGAGGATTTCAAGGGCGCCGTGGCCTATCTCGCCTCAGATCTTTCGGCCTATGTCACCGGTCAGAATCTGATTGTTGACGGGGGTTTCACGGCGTGGTGAGATTTCGCATCGGGACGAAAGAGATTGCAAGTGGCAACCCCTGCTTCATAATCGCCGAGGCGGGTGTCAACCACAACGGCAGGCTTGACCTGGCCCTCGAACTCGTCGATGCGGCGGCCAAAGCAGGCGCGGATGCAGTGAAGTTCCAGACCTTCAAGGCGGATAAGCTAATAATGAAGGGAACTCCTCAGGCCGAGTACCAGAAGAAGAACGCACTCTCGAAAGACCAATACGCCATGCTCAGAGCTCTCGAGCTCTCGGAAAAGCAGTTCGCAAAGATCTGCTCGAGGTGCTCGGAAAAGGGGATCGTGTTCCTCTCCACGCCTTTCGACGAGGAGAGCGTCGATCTGCTCGAAAGGTTGGGAATCCCAGCCTACAAGGTCGGGTCGGGTGACCTCGACAACCTCCCGCTCCTCGGGAAGATCGCGCTGCTCAAAAAGCCGCTTATCCTTTCAACAGGGATGTCGGCGGAAAGAGAGATTAGAAGGACCGTCTCCTTCCTCGAAGAGGCGGGCGTGAACGGACTGGCTCTTCTGCACTGCGTGAGCGCTTATCCGGCCCCCTGCGAAGAAGTAAACCTGAGGGCGATGTCCCGCATGATGAAGGATTACAGGTATCCCGTGGGTTATTCGGACCATACGGTCGGCAACTCGGTGGCTATCGCCGCGGTCGTTTTGGGAGCGACCGTGATAGAAAAGCACTTCACCTTGGACAGGAGGCTCGAGGGGCCTGACCACAGGGCTTCCTCGACCCCCGCGGAGCTGGCGAGGATGGTGAAGCAGATAAGGCAGGTGGAGAGCGCTCTCGGGGACGGGATCAAGAGGATCATGCCCTCGGAGGTCAACACCAGGGAGGTCGCCAGGAAATCGATTGTCTCCAGTCGCCTGATAAGAAAAGGGGAGAGGGTCCACGGCTCGATGCTGACCGCGAAAAGGCCTCCCGGGGGGATCGCACCTGCGGACGAGGCCAAGCTAATAGGAATGAGAGCAAGATCTGAAATAAAAGCCGGGACTCTCCTGAAATGGGAAATGTTCGAATGAGGAAGATAGGGATCGTAACCACGTCGAGGGCCGATTTCGGGCTTTACAGGCCGATCATAAGGGAGATCGAAAAGAAAAGATCCCTTGATTACTTCCTTATAGTGACTGGAAGCCACATGTCGAAAAAATACGGCTTCACGTTGACCGACATAGAAAATGAAGGGTTCAGGATCGCGGAAAGGGGAAGGATATTTTCCTACTCCGACACCGCGGAATCGACTGCGAAGTCCATGGCGAAATCCATCGGTTTCTACGCAGGGGCATTTGTCAGACAAAAACCAGACCTGCTGATGGTGTTGGGGGACCGTTTCGAAATGTTCTGCGCATCGTTGGCAGCCCTGCCTTTCAACATTCCGGTGGCGCACATCCACGGAGGAGAGGTCACGGAAGGGGCGATTGACGAAAGCCTGAGGCACGCCATGACCAAGCTTTCCCATATACACTTCACCGCGACCGAGGAATACAGGCGAAGAGTGATCCAGCTCGGAGAAGACCCGGAAATGGTGATAACTTCGGGAGCCCCTTCGCTGGACAACCTGAAAAATGAAAAGCTTCTGACGGCAAGCGAGATAAAAAAGGCGACGGGTTTCGATCCGTCGGAGCCCTTTATCCTCGCCACCCTTCATCCGGAGACTGTTGGCGGAGTGTCAAACCGCGGAATGGCGCTCGCGTTCTTCACGGCGCTTGAGGATTCCGGGAAGAAGGTTCTGGTAACGATGCCGAACGCGGATCCCGGAGCCAACGAGATAAGGGAAATAATAAAAAAGATATCAACCGGCAACAGGAGATTCTTCATATTCGAGAACCTCGGAACCCGCCTCTATTTCAGCATGATGAGACACGCTTCTGCGATGGCGGGGAACTCCTCCAGCGGGATCATCGAAGCGGCCTCTTTCGGACTTCCGGTCGTAAACGTGGGGGACAGGCAAAAGGGACGGGTCAGGGGAAGGAACGTTTTGGATACGCCTCCGGATAAGATAGCAATTTCCGTCGCTTTGAAAAAGGTTGCGGATAAGGATTTCAGGAAGAGCCTGATCGGGATGAAGAACCCTTACGGCGACGGTGAATCTGCGCGCGTCATAGTGACGGCGCTGTCGCGTCCCGGGATAGACAGATCCCTGTGCAGGAAGCGTTTCCATGACTTGGGGCCCGAAAGGAAGTGAAAATGAGCAGATGTGTTGTTCTGGGGGCGGGAGGCCACGCACACGTGCTTATCGACGTCATTCAGACTGCCGGAAACATAGAGGTCGCTTGTGTGCTTGACCGGAACGAGTCGCTATGGGGGAAGGAAATATATGGGATCCCAATCGCGGGAGGCGATGACCGTCTCTTTTCGCTCAAGGCAGATGGGGTTTCCGGATTCGTCGTCGCGGTAGGCTCCATCGGAGATAACGGGCCGAGGGCCCGCGTTTTCCGCACGGCACTCGAACACGGGCTTACCCCGGTTACTATTGTTGCGCACACGGCTTACGTCTCGCGGATGGCGGTCCTTGAACGGGGATGCCAGGTGCTTTCCAGAGCCGTGGTAAATCCCGGGGTTGTCGTGGGGGAGAATTCGATCATCAATACGGGCGCCATAATCGAGCATGACTGCAAAATAGGAAGGCATGTGCATATCGCCCCGGGAGCCGTGCTTTCGGGGATGGTGACGGTCGGGGACATGGCCCATGTCGGAACCGGGGCTTCGGTCAGGCAGGCCGTTGCGATCGGTAACGGTGCGGTGGTAGGCGTTGGCGCCGCGGTAGTGAATGATGTTGCGGCAGGAAGCGTTGTCGCGGGGGTTCCCGCCAGACCTGTCGGGAGAAGAAAGGGATGAAAACAAGGCGGATCATCATGATTGATCGAACACAAGACGAGATTAAAATGAGGAAAATAGCGATTGACAGTTCGGAAACAATAAGGGACGCCCTTATTTCACTGGAAAAATCCGGAATGAAGCTCTGCCTTGTCACGGACAAAAAGGAGATGCTCTTGGGCACGCTCTCCGACGGGGATATAAGGAAGGCTCTCTTGAAGGGGGCCACTCTTGCGACCAGCGTATGCGAGGTGATGAACCGCGAATACACCTATGTGGAAAAAAAACACTCGCGCTCAGACGTCATGGACCTGATGAAAGCGAGGAAGCTGACAGCTATACCGATACTTGGCCCGGGCAAGACGATAATCGGGATACACACCTTGTACGGCATACTCGGTTCCGAAACCAAGCCCAACAGGGCGGTCATCATGGCGGGGGGCAAGGGCGAAAGGCTCAAGCCCATCACCGAGCACATACCCAAGCCGATGGTAACGGTAGCGGGGAAGCCCATTCTTGAAAGGCTGATCCTCCATCTGCTCAGTCACGGGATAAAGAAAATTACTCTCGCCGTCAATTACAAGAGGGAGATCATAGAAGAGTATTTCGGGGACGGGAAACAATTCGGAGTCGAAATCAACTACATAAGGGAAAAGATCCCCATGGGGACGGCGGGAGCCCTTTCCCTTTTCAAGAACAGGGGTCGTGAACCGCTGATAGTCATGAACGGCGACCTCGTCACTCAATTCGACATAACAAAGATGCTTGAAAGGCACTCCCTGAGCAGGAACAGCCTCACTGTCGGGGTCTACAAGTATCTCCACACGATACCCTTCGGCGTGCTCAAGATGGAAGAGGACGAAATAACCTCCGTCGCGGAAAAGCCCCTTGAATGGTGGTTCGTCAATTCCGGAATCTATGTCGTCGAGCCTTCCCTCCTATCCCGGGTTCCGAAAGAAGCATATTTCACAATGCCCCAGCTCATCGAACACTGCCTGCAAAGGAAGAAAAGAGTGGGCGGCTTCGAGATAGAGGAGGAGTGGCTGGATGTAGGCAAACTCACCGAGCTCGAAAAGGCAAGAAGAGGGACTGCGAGATGAAAAAGACGATAAGCGGATACTCCGGGAAAAAGGTTCTCGTTACAGGAGCAGACGGTTTCATCGGAAGCCATCTCGTGGAAGGTCTTGTGACGGCAGGCGCTGATGTAAAGGCCTTCTGCTTTTACAATTCGCAGGGTTCGTGGGGCTGGCTGGATCATTCGAAGAAAGAGGTCCTAAAGAACACGGAGTTCATCCTCGGGGATATCAGGGACAAGGGCTTCGCGGAGAAGGCTTTGAAAGGCGTCGACGTCGTTTTTCACCTTGCCGCCCTCATAGCCATACCATACTCCTACAGCGCGCCGGAATCTTTCGTGGACACGAACGTAAAGGGGACGCTGAACATACTGGAGGCGTCTCTCAAGAACGGCGTAAAAAGGATCGTCCACACTTCGACAAGCGAGGTTTACGGGACGCCCGACGCCGTTCCGATAACCGAAGAACACAAGCTCAAGGGACAGTCGCCCTACAGCGCTTCAAAGATAGCCGCGGACAAACTGTGCGAAGCGTTCCACTGTTCTTTTGGCCTTCCCGTTGTCACTCTCAGGCCATTCAACACGTACGGTCCGAGGCAGTCGGCAAGGGCGGTCATCCCGACGATAATCACGCAGCTCCTGGCGGGCAGGAAGGAGCTTCATCTAGGGAACTTGAAGCCCAGGAGGGACCTGGTTTTCGTGGACGACACGGTCGACGGATTCCTTAGGGCGGGCCTTGCAGGGAAGATCGAAGGGCAAGTGATCCAGCTCGGGACGGGAAGAACCTATTCCGTCGGCGAGATCGCGGAAACGGCGATGAAGAGCCTGGGAGTCAGAGCCGCTATACGAACGGAGAAAAAGAGACTCAGGCCGGACGCGAGCGAGGTTATGATACTTCTCTCAGATCCCTCGAAAGCGAAGAGGATGCTTCGATGGGAGCACAGGACAGAGCTTATGGACGGCATCGGGGCCACGGCGTCCTGGCTCGGGGAAAACCTGAAGCATTACAAGACCGGCATTTACCAGGTATGAGGAAAAGATGAAAAAGACAAGGGAACCGGGAACGCCCCCGGGCGAAGGGTTCATCCCTCTCTGCGTTCCGTGCGTGGAGGGCAACGAATGGAAATACGTGAAGGTATGCCTCGACACCAACTGGGTGTCGTCGGCAGGGCCTTTCGTGAACAGGTTCGAAAAGATGGTTTCGGAGTATGTAGGGACAAAATACGCCGTGGCCGCAGTCAACGGGACCGCGGCCATACATTTGTCGCTCATGCTCCTTGGGGTCGGCCCGGGCGACGAGGTGGTCACCTCGGACATGACCTTCGTGGCTCCGGCGAACGCCATCAAGTACACGGGGGCCGAGCCTGTCTTTATCGACCCGGACTACGACACTTTCCAGATGAACCCCGGCAGGCTCTACGATTTTCTCGATAAAAAGTGCAGGAAGGGCAAACTTGGCCTTGTCAACAGGGATTCGGGAAGAATAGTGAAGGCGATCCTGCCTGTTCACATCCTCGGCCACTGCTGTGACATGGAGGCGATCAACGCGATCGCTGAGAAATTCTCTCTGCCGGTCGTGGAGGACGCCACCGAGGCTTTCGGTTCGAAGTATGCGGGAAAGCTCGCGGGAGCGTTCGGGAAAATGGGGATATTCAGTTTCAACGGGAACAAGATCATCACGACGGGAGGCGGCGGAATGCTCGTCACCGACGACAGGAAGCTTGCTGAAAAAGCGAAATACCTGACAACCCAGGCAAAGGACGACTCAATTGAATTCATCCACAACGAGGTCGGTTACAATTACAGGCTCTCCAACGTCCTCTCCGCCATCGGCTGCGCGCAGATGGAAAAATTGGATGACTACATTGTCAGAAAGAGGAAGATCGCCTCCACATACAACAAGCGGCTCGGAACCATCGAGGGCGTCGTTCCCATGAGCGAGCCGGAAGGGAACGAGAGCACTTTCTGGCTCTACACGGTCAAGATCGACAAGAAAAAATTCGGGATGGATAGAAAGGAATTGATGAAAAAGCTCGCCGGAGAGCGCATCGACAGCAGGCCACTGTGGCAGCCGATGCATCTCTTGAAAGCTTTCGAGTCTTCGCCATATGTCGGCGAGGGGGTCAGCACATTGCTGAAGAAGCTCTGCATCTCTCTTCCATGTTCGACAGGACTCAAGAGGGACGAGCAGGCAAGGGTAATCCGGGCGATAAGCGCCCATGCGGGGAAGAAACGATGAAAGCGGTTGTATTCGGCCTTGGGCCGATGGGAATGAGGCACATATCCGCCCTGAAAGAGCTTGGCTATGAGATCTCGGGGTTGTGCGACAAGAGCGAGGAAGCCGTAAATAAAGCCGGCGAAGAATTGAAACTGGCCCCCGGGCTTTTTTTCACGGACGCTGGAGAAATGCTGGAAAAGACAACGCCCGACCTGGCCGTTGTTTCCACTAACAGCGATTCCCACGAGCACCTGACGCTGCTTTCGGCGGGAAAAGGCGTAAAGTACATTCTTTGCGAAAAGCCGATGGCCAGTTCGGTCGGCGCATGTCAAAGGATGATGGAAGAATGCGCTTCGAAGGGGGTAAGGCTGGCGGTGAACCATCCGCAGAGATACATGAAGAGGTTCAGGCTTCTTTCGCAAGCGGTCGAGAGCGAGGAATTCGGCGGAGCGGAAAACATCGTGTTCATTTCCGCCAACGCGGGCCTTGCGATGATGGGAAGCCACTTCCTGGAAATGTCCAGGATCATCTTGAAAGAATCAGCGTCGTCCGTTTCGGCACTGTTGAAGCCTTCCACATGCAGGAACCCGCGAGGCGAAAAATTCGACGATCCTTGCGGAACGGTAGTGGCTGAAACCGCTTCGGGCAAGAGGACCGTGATAGTGCTGGGCGACCGGTCCGGCCTGGGGATCAGGATGGCCATAACCTGCAGGCATGGAATGATAGAGGGCGACCTGATAAGCGGTTCGTTCACTTTCAACAGCAGAAAACCGGAAAGCAGAGACCTACCTCCGACGAGGTACGGATGTCCTTCTGATACAAGGACGGAGGTTCTTGAGAGCGAAAGCGTAGTGGAGTCGGCAAAAACGATGATCTCGGGCCTTGTGCGCGGCGACAGAGAAATAGAAAGATCCGCCGGTGACGCGATGACCATAATAAAGACACTGGCCGCCGCCTATGATTCTTCCGAAGACAACGGAAAGAGAAAGGAAGTTTCCGATCCGGGAGAGCGCTCCCCGAGGACCTTCCCCTGGCCTTGAAACAATGAACAATATCTGGCAAAGGCTCGGCAGAGGATTCGTCTATTCCCTGGCGGGTCACGGAGCTTCCTACGCGATAGCTTTCTTTTTGGCCCCTGTCTACGCAAGGGCGATGGCGCCTGAAGAATTCGCCGTCGTCAGCTTCGCCAACTCTCTGAGAAACATCCTGATGATGCTCATGCCGATGGGTGTCGGAGGGGCCGTGGTCTTCTGGCTCAACCTGCACCTCAACGACAGGGAAAAGCGGGAAAGATCTCTCGGAGCCATCGCGGCGCTTTCAAGCATCTACTCCGCGGCGTGGTTCCTGATTTTCCTGTTTTTCGGAAAGCCGCTCATCGAAAAAGGGTTCGGTGATATCGGGCTTCCTTTCTTACCTTACGGGCTTCTGATAGGATTATCCGCCTTCCTGCTCTCTTTCGCCACCGTTCCGACGAGCCTGTTCATAGCGGAAGAGAAAATTGGGCTGAACGCCCTTGTTTGCACGCTCTTCGGGCTTGTCCAGACGCTCCTGATAATATATTTCGTCGCGTGGCTGAAAACGGGGGCGAAGGGACAGATAGTTGCGATGTTCCTGTCGGGAATCGTTTCGATAATCGTTTACGGGTGGTTCATCTTTAAAAAGAGCCCCTTCAGGCTCGACAAGGCAATATTCCGCGACGTCAGCAAGTACGCCCTGCCGCTCCTGCCCCATTCACTGTCGATGTGGGTCCTGAATCTCAGCGACCGCATGATCATCTCCTATTACGGGAAGTCGTTCATAAAGGATCTGGGGTTCTATTCTTTCGGGTACACCGTTGCCATGGTAATGCAGGGCATTATGGTCGCGATGAACGGGATCTGGGGCTCAGTCTTCATGAAGGAAGCCCGGACAAATGAAAATGCCGGGGTTGTGCTTGGGAAAGCGGCCTCTTACGCCATACTTCTCCTTTCAGGGGCGGGAGCATCCATCATCCTCTTTTCCCCGGAAGTGATATCGCTTCTTTCGGCAGGCAGATATGACGAAAGCGCCGCGTATGTCCCCCCGGTGGTCCTTGGGTACTTCTTCCAGGGATTGTACATGTTCCCGGGGATGGCTCTGTTCCACCTCAAGAAGACCTATTTCTTCCCTGTGATTACCGGAGCTTCGGCTGTCACAAATATCGCCATCAACTTTTATGGCATTCCGAGGTGGGGGGTCATGACCGCGGCTTGGGCCACCGCCGCCGGCTTCTTCGTGATGGCCGCCCTGTCGTTCGTTCTTGGTCATTTTCGTTTTCCGCTCCGTTACAGGCCGGCTCCTTTGATCCTCTCTGCGGCGATGATGGCGGGGGCGTTCTTCCTGGTCGGATGTTCCGCTGCGGGTCTCGCGTGGAAGAGTTCCATGCTGGTCGCGGGCGCGGCTGTCGGAGGATTCCTTTGGTCGAGGGACATGAAAGAAGATGAGAGATCCTGAAAAGCCGATCGTCTTGAAAATATACGGGGACTCCCTCAGCCTTCCGAGGCCATTTGAAGGAATAGAGTACGGAGAAGAATACTGCTTGCTGGCGGGAACGGAGATCGAGTCCATCCTCGGCAGGAAAATAAAGGTTTATAACAGGTCTTTCGGAGGGGCGACGGTCGAAAGGCTGAGCAAACAGTTCCGGGACGACAGGAATTACCTCGGAGACGGAGGGATCGTCGTGATACAGTGCGGAGTCGTGGACTGCGCCCCCAGGCCCCTTCCCTCTTTAATGAGGCGGGCCCTGGGATACTTCCCGGGAATAGTGAGAAAACCGGTCGTGAAATTCCTGCATGACAACAGGGCGCTCATTTTAAAAAAGGGGCTCGGGACGAGGCTGACATCCCCCTCGAAGTTCGGGAAACGCCTGAGGGCCTGGATCGAAGAAGCTTCGGCGTCTCACGACATGGTCCTGGTGATCAACATCGCGCCCACCAATCAAAAGACCGAAGACCACTCGCCCGGGTTTTCGGCGTCAATAAACAGATACAATGAAATTATCAGGGCCGCCGTGTCTTCGGTTGGTCGGGCAAATGTCGTGCAGGTTGATGTGAACAGGGCGATATCTGATGAAATAAATGGATTGGACACCTTCGTCAATGCAGGCGATGGACACCATATTACCCGAAAAGGACACATCCTTTATGGAAAAGCGTTATCAAGGGAGGTCGGTAACATATCACAAAAATTGCTCAGCGAACGGCAGAACGAAGAAGAGAATAAAACAAGAAATGAAATATATCGTTAGAAGGTTGAATTCGGAAGATATCGGCCCGTTAACTGCTTTTTTTATAAAAGCTTACGGTAAGACTACGCCTTTCAGGAGCAAACAGTTCCTAAAATGGTATTTCAAGTTTCCGAAAACCGCGACCTGGAATGACCACGACAGTTGGGTTGCAGTCGATTCCCTTGGAAACGTGGTTTCCCATTATGGTTGCCTTGCCTGGGATCTCATCATGAACGGCCGAACAGTTCCTATCAAGTGGGGAGTTAACGCATATACTCTTCCCGAATGGAGGGGAAAGGGGATCAATTCCGCTATTGTCGAAAAGTTGATGAACTCCAACGATGTGAACGGTGTCATAGGATTCACCAGAGCTACGGCGGAGTTTTACGAAAAAATAGGTTACAACATGTTCGAATATGAAAGGATGAAAAGATTCGTTTTTGTCCTGGATGAGATGGCGGCACGAGATGTGGTCAGGTATATTGGCAAAGATGATTCTGAGTTTGCGAAAAAGTTTAGGAAAAAGACTCCAGGCACATCAGTGTTTTCACCCGGGTTATCCAGGCTTTCCGAACACAACTTCGATGATAAAAAACTGGCCTTACGCTGTGGCATAAAAGCCACGACGCTCAGAAATGAGGCTTTTCTTAAGTGGAGGTATATAGATAATCCGTTCATCGAATATGAACTTTTAGCGCGGGAAGAAGACGGTGAAGTCATGGCCATCATGGCTTCCCGGAGGGAGCGGTTGGAGCCTCTCCCGCATGAGGCATACAGGATCGTGGATCTTTTTGGGTCGGCGAGTCACGCCGCGGATCTGCTTGGGTACGCCGTTTCGCGCGCGGCAAAACTTGGATGCATATACGTCGATTTTTCAATGGCGGGGGCAATTTACAGCGGGCTTCCGGAATCTCGGGGATTTACCGCCATGGATGATGACGAATGTGTTCTGCTCCCGCAGGTATCATCGCCTATCTCGTCAAGGCCGAACCATGAGTATTATGGGCTTCAGAGCGTCATGCACCGAGCGGCAATAGGAGCGCTGAAAAAAGAAGATATTTATCTTACGAGAGCTGATTCCGACCGCGACAGGCTGGGGAATGTTCCCGGATCTTTGCCCCGCAGGAGGATTAATGGTTAGCCTCACGGTTGTGATGTATCATTATGTCAGGAAGCTGGCAGGGTCTGATTACCCTGAGATCAAAGGCTTGGAGACAAGGCTTTTCGAAGAGCAGATAAAATACATCCTTAAATTCTACAACCCAGTCAAGATGGAAGAGGTCATTGCGGCTGTTGCCGATGGCGCGGGCCTGCCTGAAATGCCAATTCTCCTGACATTTGACGATGGCTACAAGGATCACAGCGCCAATGTCCTTCCCATTCTGAGAAAATATGGAATTCAAGGGACATTTTTCATCCCGGGAAGAGCAGTTTCTGAAAAAAAAGTGCTTGACGTGAACAAGATTCACTTCATTCTTGCCTGCGCTTCGGACAAGGAAAACCTCCTCAGGGACGTCGAGATTGAAATCAACGAAAGATGCCAGGCAGCCGACGTGGATCATAACATTTGCCTCATCAGTGATAATAAAAGCGCATCAAGAAGATACGATGCCGGGCCTGTTGGCAGGATAAAAGATCTTCTTCAGAGGGACCTTCCGCGCGAACTGCGGGAATCCATAGTGGACAGCCTGTTCAGGAAATACGTTTCAACGGAGGAAGAAGAGTTTTCCGGGAGTCTCTACATGAATGCGGAGGATATCGCATTCATGAAGGACAGCGGTATGTTCATCGGAAGTCATTCCTATGACCACGTTTGGATGAATAGCCTGGATCCCATCCGCCAGCGCGAAGAACTTGAGAAGGGCCTGAAAGTGTTGACGGATATTGGATGCGGGTCAGATGAGATCGTTTTTTCATATCCTTATGGCGGTTACAATGAATCGTTGTTGGAGCTGTTGGGAGAAAAAAAGGTCCGCATGGCTTTTACATCCAAGTGCGACATCGCCGGGGTGGATGCCGGAACAAGATATCTTGTCCCGAGACTTGATACTAACGATCTTCCGAAAGACAGAGGCGCCGAACCAGGAATCTGGACTGTCAAAGCCATGAAGAGCCTGCAAAAACAGTGATGCCGGCAAAATGAAGAGTATGTAATTGGAAAATAAAGGAGAAAAAATGGTTGATTCTCAACCCGTGAAAGTTGCCGTGATCGGCGCAGGCAATATCGCCAGAGAGCATATCAGGGCATTCTCGGATATATCAGGTGTTGCGGTATCGGGGATATTTTCAAGGACCAGGTCGAAAGCGGAAAACCTCGCCGCTGAAATGGGGATCGCAAAAGTATGCGGATCCATTGAAGAGCTTAAGGCCGTTTCCCAGGCTCAGATTGTCGTGTCCGCCGTCGATGTGATAAGCATGCCGAAGGTCATAATGGAGTGTCTTGATCATGACTGGCTGCTATTTGTCGAAAAACCTCCTTCACTGTACCTTGAAGAAGCATCTGTCATACGAGAAGCGGCCATTGCGAAGGGAAAAGATATAAGGATTGCCATGAACCGCTCCTTCTATTCCACTACCAGGATGGTGTTGTCGGAAATTGGAAGAGTTGATGGAAGAAGGATAATCATGGTTGAGGACCAGCAGGACCCGGAAATGTTTGTTAAGCTGGGGAGGCCTGCCGAAATAGCCGATAGATTGATGTATGGCAACTCGATCCACCTTGTGGATTATTTCAGGATATTTGCCCGCGGGGTGGTTGCGAATGTCAACGCAAAACAAGAGAACATCGGATCAAGGCCAGAAATGGTTCATGCCCGGATCGAATATGATACCGGGGATTTAGGAATTTATAATGCATTCTGGAACCAGCCGGGTCCCTGGTCGGTGACCGTTCATGTTCCCGATGTCAGGTTCGAAATGCGGCCTCTCGAGGAATGCAGAAGACAGGAGCGCGGAAAGAAGCCGGAGCAGATGGAAGCGGATCTTTGGGACAGGAATTTCAAGCCCGGATTCAGGGCGCAGGCTGAAGAGATGGTGAAAGTCGTCAGAGAGGGAAAGGGAAATGTTCCTGTGATCGACGACGCCATTAAGACCATGAAACTTATCAGGGATATTTACGGTAAATAATGGCGCTCTTAAGCATCAGGGAAATAGAACGGCTCGCTCCTCTGCTTGAACCGCTTGAGAAACAGGAGCCGGTTCTATGCGCGTGGAGGTACCACTGCAGTTCGGAAAAAATGCCGTTCCGGACGAGAATCGCAAGCAGGTACAGGCGGATCGCGAGGACATATATCGACAGGAAGAGGGGAATAAAACGGCCAAAGGAGGGACAGGTCGTCATACAGCTTTTAAGGACATCGCCCTCCACTTCGGGAAACCTGATTCCCGTCATGAAGGAACTCAACAGCAGGGGAACACCGCCCTTCCTGATAATCAACAGGCATACCGAAGGTCTTTTAAATCTTGACCTTCATTCGGGTCATTGCTCCGTGAACGACATCCTCTCATGCGCGGAAAGTTCCCGGGAAAAGAAGGAGATCAACGATCAGGCGATCGAGTACGCTGAAAGCATGAGAAACATGGCAGGGAGCGAGCTCTTTGAAGACGCGGAGGATTGGATATCTGTGGGACTTGCCTCTTCAAGGTTCGGCGGGGACCTTTTCCGCAACGCCTCTTTTATTCTTGGGGATTCGGATCTTGCGGCTTTCGATAAGGGTTTTTTTCTTTCATGTGAAAGAGCCGGCATTCCTTCTGCCATTGTTCAACACGGATTCTTTGACATGAGGCAGTTCCCCATCCATGCCAGATACGACTTCGATTGGGGGCCCTATTTTTCAAGGAAAGCGAGAAGCTGCGGCCATCCTGCGGAAAGAAGCGTTTCAACGGGTTGCCCGAGGTTCGACGACTTGGAGAAATATGGGACATTCGGGGACCATGATGATCTTGGAAAAAAATACGGTAGTTTGAAAAAGCCTCTGGTTCTTGCCGTCTCCGGCGTCCACGCGGTTCACCTCTATCCTTCGAGCATAAACGCCTTCTTTAACAGCCTGAATGCTCTTATCGACAACGGAATAAGCGTGCTGATAAGACAACATCCTGTTGAAAAAGGAACTGGTATTTACAGAGATAAACTTGGCATGGACAGATTTGAAAAATGCGTGTTCATGGACCCGTCAGAAGATCTGTATTCGGCTATGAAAATATGCGACATTGTTTACCTTGCGATTTCCGCCGCCGCCTTGGAGGCCATGCTTCTTGGCGTCCCCGTCCTTTGGGAAGATGTTAAAGAAGGCAACCCTTTCAGCGACATTCCTCTCCTGGGAGGAGGGATGTATGTCAATGAAAAGGAGATAGCAGGGACCGTCCAGGAGATCGGACGGGAGGGAAAAGCGAGGAAAGAGTTCCTGGCGAGGCAGGAGGAATTCCTCTGCTCCGCGATCTCCAACAGGGGCAGGGCCGCTGCTTCGATAGTCGATCGAATTGTCAGCAGTAAGAAAGGAACATATTGATGGAAGAAGCGCTCAAAGCGAACCAGCCGTCGAGGAACCCCTCTTACCTTGAGAATGTCCATCCGATGTCGCTCGACCTCAGGGTCTGTTTCTACCTCTTCGTGGCGACTATTCCGGCAGAGACCTATCCTTTCATAAAAAGTTTCTCGATCTCTCAGATATTGGGTGTTGTCTTTATTTTCATCATAGGCATAAGGGGTAAATGGATACTCAAGACTCCGTCGAAACCATTCTGGTTCTTTTCCATCTATTACACGATAGTTCTTCTCAGCGTCCAGTGGCTCAACCCCAGTTACTTCCCCTACTGGCAGAAAAGGGTGGGCCAATTCGGCCAACTGCTCTTTTTTTTCTGGATCTGCACTATCCTTGTTTCCTACAGAGAGCTTGCCAAAGGGGCGATCGCCGCTTATTCGTATTCCCTGGTAACTGTTATAACTCTTGCCAAGCTCCATGTTCCCGGATTCGTTTCCGAGCAGGCGCTGGATGTTTACCATGAACGCGCCACGATCGGGGATGCCGACCCGAACGGGTTCGCGGTAAAATCCGGGGTCGCGCTCATATATTTTCTCGACAAGTTCCTTGATCAATATGAGCGGAAGAGCAAATGGAACTGGTTTTTCTTCTTGTTAATGGGGTACTTGTCCTTCGTTATCATTGAGACTCAGTCGAGAGGCGGGCAGCTTGCCGTCCTGATCGGGCTTGTGGTCTATGTCTTCACGCGCAGTTTCACTATCAACAGAAGAAAAATGCTTACGATAATGGTTCTCGTAGTTTTAGCTTTCACCATATACGCTTATAAGGATCCTCAGATGGCGAGAAGGTGGAAACAGACAATAGAAGAAGGGGACCTCAGCGCGAGGGAGAGGATCTTCCCCGAAGCCGTGAACATGATAAAAAGAAAACCTGTTTTCGGCTATGGATTGTGCGATCATCTCTGGATATTGGGGGCTGCAACAGCCAGGGATCAAAGGGATCCGCACAACTCTTTCTTCTGGGTCCTTCACGAGCTCGGTTTCGTCGGGGGGACATGGTATATCATCGCCTTTATCATGTGCGGGGTCATGGCATACAAAAAAAGGAAGGGGGCTCTCGGGAATATTCCTCTGGTTTACTTCGTGATAATCCTGGCGGCAAGCCTCAGCTTGACAGCGGTGTATTTTAAAGTAACCTGGTTCGTCCTTTCTCTCGCGGCCGCTGAAGATCAGAAACATCATTAGAAAAGAGGGAAGAAGAGCGAAGAATGAAACGGATCGTAATCTTCACCGCCTCCTACCCTTACGACAAGGCGAGGGAGGCGACTTTTATCGAGCCCGAGCTTGAGGAACTGGAGAAGAACCACGATGTGACTATCGTCCCCCTCAGGAAGGGTGGAGAGATACGCCGGACCCGGGAAGGCTTGAAAATTGAAACCGGCTTCTGCGAAATGGCGTCACGCAAGTTCCAGTCGGTTCTTAGAATCATGACGAAACGGATTTTCTGGCGACTCTTCTTGAAGGAAATGACAGCGAATCCCCGCGTTATCGGGAGCCGTTCGTGTTTGAAAAAACTCTTCATCCACCTTTACTATTGCCTGAACCTGAAGTGCTGGCTTTCAAAGCAGGAGAACGGAGCATTTAAAAACGGCGCCGGTCAGGAAGAAGCGGTTTATTATTCTTATTGGTTCGACAGCGCTGTAACAGCCCTTTGCCTTCTCAGGGAAAGCGGCTTTGAAGGAAAAGTCATAACGAGGGCTCACGGCTTCGACCTTTACGAATTCAGGCATGCGCGAAACTACATTCCTTGCAGGAAGATGGCTCTCGAAGGCTTGGACAAGGTCGTTTTTATATCCGGGAACGGATTGAAATACATGAAAGAAACATATCCGGAGTTTACCGGCAAATATTGTTTCTTTCCGATGGGGATAAAGGACACGGTCGAATTATCCAAACCTTCGACCGGTTCCAAATTCAGGATCGTCTCATGTTCGATGATGGTCCCCGTAAAAAGGGTGGACATGATAGCCCGAGCGGTCGCGATGCTCGGGAAAGCGGATCCTAATTGTGAATGGGAGTGGACCCACATAGGCGACGGCCCCGAGAGGGAAAAGATCGAGCAAGTATGCCGGGAAAATCGCGAGGGCAAGGTAAGAATATCGTTGAAGGGTGACATGAGCAACGACGAAGTTCTTGAATTCTATAAAAAAGAGCAAATAGATCTTTATATAATCCTGAGTTCATCCGAAGGAAGGCCGGTCGCGCTGATGGAAGCTTTGGGTCACGGCCTTCCGGTCGTCGCGACTGATGTCGGCGGGGTCGGTGAAATGGTCAGGGACGGGGTCAACGGAGTTCTGCTTCCCGCGGACCTCTCAGTGGAAGAGGCCGCGCGGGCGATAACCGCCCTGAAGAATTCCCCCGAAAAGCTTGCCGGGATGAGAAAGGAAAGCAGGACCGCCTTCAGGGAATGTGCCGACGCGGAAGTGAATTTCGGCAGGTTCTCGGCTTTCCTGGAAAGCCTCTGAGGATAAAAGGGAAATGGACAGCAATGGGACTTAGGATAGGAGTCATAGATTACGGCCTCGGCAACATCATGTCGGTCATCAACATGATGAAAAGGGTGGGAGCCGAAGCTTCGGTGGTGTCCACGGCGGAGGAGATCGTCCGGGCCGACAAGTTGATACTACCCGGAGTCGGTTCTTTTGACAAGGGAGTGGCAAACATCGCTTCGAGAGGCATCTCGGAGGTCCTTGAGGATGAGGTCTCAAGGAAGGGAAAACCGCTGCTGGGGATCTGCCTCGGCATGCAGTTGATGTCTCGCAGAAGCGAGGAAGGGCAATACCGGGGCTTATCGTGGATCGATGGTGATGTCGCAAGGTTCGATCCTTCGATACACGAATCAGGCCTGAAGATCCCGCACATGGGCTGGAACACGGTTGAGGCTCAACAGGACCACCCGATCTTTTCGGGAATAAAGAACCCGATGCGCTTTTATTTTGTCCACTCCTACCATTTCAAACTTGACGATGACGGTCTTGGCATCGGAACAACGCGATACGGGTACGACTTTCCTTCGGTGATAGCAAAAGACAACATCATCGGAGTCCAGTTCCACCCCGAGAAGAGCCATGTTTACGGAATGAGGCTTCTCAAAAACTACTGCGAGCTTGCCTGATGTTCAGGCCAAGAGTTATACCCTCGCTCCTGCTCCATGACGGGGGCCTTGTCAAGACGACGAAGTTCAGATCTCCTGTTTATGTCGGGGATCCCATCAACACGGTCAGGATATTCAACGAAAAGGAAGTCGATGAATTAGTCATTTACGACATCGACGCCACAGCCGAAGGCCGAGAGCCGGATTACGGGAAACTGTCGGATATCGTCAGCGAAGCTTTCATGCCCATCTGCTACGGGGGAGGCATAACAGGCCTCAACCAGATCGAAAAGCTCTTCAAGCTCGGCGTTGAAAAGGTTTCCCTGTCGGCGTCTCTCGTCGGGCGTGAAAATCCTGTCGCCGATGCCGTGAGAAGCTTCGGCTCACAGGCCGTCGTGGCGACGATAGATTACAGGAGAAAGGCTTTGGGCGGCGCCCGTCATGTTTATATCCGCAACGGGAAGATAGACGCCGGGATAGATGTCAGGGAGCTCATGAAGATCGTGGAGGACCTGGGAGCCGGCGAGATAATACTGAACAGCATCGACAGGGACGGGACCATGAAGGGATACGATCTGGATTTCATGAAAGAAGCGTCGCTCCTGGCAAATGTCCCGGTAGTGGCGCTCGGAGGAGCCGGCAGCATGGAGGATGTGAGGACCGTGATAAAAGACTGCGGAGCTTCCGCGGCCGCCGCCGGAAGCATCTTCGTATTTTACGGAAAGAGAAAAGCGGTATTGATAAATTATCCCGATGGAGAGACTCTGAATTCCATCTTATCTGGAGAAAACCATGCCAGTTGATCACAGGGAATGCGTCAGGTGCGTAATGGACACCACCGACCCGGAGATCGTTTTTGACGATAACGGCGTGTGCAGCCATTGCCACTACTTCGACAACGAAGTCAAACCGAGGTGGAAACCCGACGAGAGGGGAGCGGAGGCCCTCTCCCGGCAGATAGCGGTAATGAGGGAATACGGCAGGAAAAGGGAATATGATTGCATCCTCGGATTGAGCGGAGGAGTGGACAGCAGCTACATGGCCTTGAAAGTGAAGGAGTTCGGGCTGAGGCCCCTTGTCATACACGTGGACGCGGGCTGGAACAGCGAATCGGCAGTCAGCAACATAAAAAATATCGTTGATCATTGCGGATGGGACCTACATACGGTTGTCATGGACTGGCCCGAGATAAGGGAGCTTCAACTGGCTTATCTCAGAAGCGGGGTCGCGAACCAGGATGTCCCCCAGGACCATGTTTTCTTCGCCTCCCTATACAAGTACGCGGTGAAGAACTCGATAAAAACCGTTCTCAGCGGAGGCAACCTCGCGACGGAGGCGATCTTCCCCAGGTCCTGGCACTACACGGCGATGGACGGGAAGAATATCAGGGCCATAAACAGAAAGCACGGCTCGGGCTCTATAAAAAAACTGCCAATAATATCGTTCTGGCAATATTACTTCTACTATCCCCTCGCGAAGGGGTTGAAGACTTTCAGGCCTCTCAATTTCCTTCCGTACAACAGGGACGAAGCAATAGAAGAGTTGAAGAAGATCGGCTTCAAGGAGTACGGCAGCAAGCACTGCGAATCGATATTCACGAAGTTCTTCCAGAGGTACTACCTTCCCCACAGGTTCGGCTACGACAAGAGAAGGCCGCACCTCTCCAGCCAGATCCTGTCGGGGCAGATCACCCGGGAGGAGGCTCTTGTCGAGTTGTCCGAGCCGCTCTACTCTGAAAGGGAGCTGGAGAACGACAAGCTTTACCTCAGGAAAAAACTGGGGCTCTCCCAAGATGAATTCGAAAAGCTTCTGGAAGCGCCGAAAAGGAAGGCGGAGGATTACCCTTCGGACGAGAAGTTCTACAAGTTCGTGAAGTCGACGCAGGCAAGGGTCGAGAAAAAACTCGGATTGCGGATACGAAGGTATTCCTGAGATGGCAAAGTGATGGACAAGCTCAAGGACATTACTGTCGCGCACATAACCAGCGCGCACACTTGCGAAGACGTCAGGATATTCCACAGGGAAGCGAGGCTGTTGTCGGCGGGAAGCGTCAGGGAGGTCATCCTTCTGGCGCCCGACGCGACCGATTCTACGAAGGACGGGGTAAGATTTGTCCGTTACGGAAACGGCTTGCCACGCACCAGGAAGGAAAGGATAGGGACGGCCAGAGATGCAACGGCCGCGCTTGAAAAACTGAACCCCGACATCGTCCACTTCCACGATCCCGAACTGTTGATGTCGGTCCCCGATTACGCACGCCGTAGAGGGATACCCGCTATTTACGACGTCCACGAGAACTACAGGTCCACTCTTGCTGAAAATACAGGGGGATTGAGGGGGGCGATAGCCTCGAAGCTTTACTGCCTGTACGAAAGAATCAAGATGAGGAAGATTTCGGGAATCGTCACGGTCACGAGACAGATCGCGGAGAAATATGAACCGTATGGTAAGCCGGTGGTTCTTCTGAGGAATTTCCCTGACATAGAGAGGATCCTGGACCTGGTTCCAGAAGTCGGACGGGTTGAAAAAAAGAACAGTCTGGTTTACTCGGGCAGTCTGGAGCAGAAGTCGCTTTTTCTGCTTGCAGATGCCTGCCTCGCCCTCAAGAAAAAGCACGCGGGGCTAAAGGTGCATTTCTTCGGTGATTTCAGGACCCCGGAAAAGAGGGAAAGCCTTTTGGGTCACTGGGAAAAAAGAGGGGCTTCCGATCTTCTCGCCTGGCATCCCAAGCAGGAGAGGAACGAGTTCATCAGGGGGCTCGGCGGCTTTTCGGCGGGGCTGGTCCTGTTCTGGCCCTCCACGAATGTCCGCGTAGGCCTGCCTAACAAGCTTTTCGAATACATGGCGGCGGGCCTGCCGGTAATTGTTCCCGACTGCCCGAACCACAGGGAAACAGTTGAAAAACACCGGTGCGGAGTAACCTGCGACACCACGGATGCCGAATCGATCGCGGGAGCGATAGACAGGATACTGTCGGATCCTGAATCGTCGCGGGAGATGGGATCGAGGGGAAGGAGCGCCTGCATCTCTGATTACAACATGAAGACGGATTTCCCCAATCTGCTCGACATATACAGGAGAGTGACGGGATGTCCTGTGTGAATCTACGGGGCGTTTCCGCGACGAGATTTATTTACGCGGGTCCGGATTCCTGATGAACATCCTGCTGATAGACCATTACGCAGGCTCGCCCAACATGGGAATGGAGCTTCGCCCCTACTACCTCGCGAAGGAGTGGGGAAAAATGGGGCACAAGGTGGTCATCGTTGCAGGGTCTTTCTCCCACATACGAGGTAGACAACCCTCGATAAGAAGCTTCTCGGAATTGGAAGAAAGCGAGGGGGTCGATTATTTCTGGATAAAAACTCCTTCGTACAAGGGAAGCGGAATATCGAGGATCATAAGCATCCTTGTTTTCGTGGCGAAGCTGTTAATGAAGAGCGGAAAGTTAGCTTCGAAGATCAGGCCGGACATCGTCATAGCCTCCTCGACATATCCGTTCGACATTTTCCCCGCAAAGCGCATCGCCGCGAAGGCGGGCGCAAGGCTGGTTTTCGAGGTGCACGACCTCTGGCCGCTATCTCCGGTGGAACTGGGAGGAATGTCAACCCGCCATCCCTTCATTGTGGTCACGCAATGGGTGGAGAATTACGCCTACAGGTCGGCCGACAAGGTGGTATCTCTGCTTCCGCTCGCAAAGAAACACATGGTGGACCACGGAATGGAGGGAAGCAAGTTCATCCACGTGCCCAACGGCATCTTCATCGACGAACCCACAAAAGAAATACCTCCGATCCCCGGGACTCACAGAATTATCATGGAAGCGGGCAAAAAAAGAAAAATGTTACAAATAGGGTATTTCGGGTCTTTCGTCATTTCCAACGATCTCGAGACCCTTTTCAAGACCGCAAACCTGCTGAGGAATGATCCGGTGCAATTCATGCTCGTGGGTGAGGGGCCTGAAAAAGAGAACCTTATGGAGCTAAAAGAAAAACTGCGGCTGGATAATCTATCGATCCTGCCTTTCGTTTCAAAAGCTTCAGCCCAGGCGATGATGAGGGAGATGGACGCCCTTTACATCGGCTGGAAAAAGAAGGGGATCTACAGGTTCGGAATAAGCCCCAACAAGCTTATCGAGTACATGTTCGCTGGCAAGCCCGTGCTTTACGCCATAGAAGCGGGGAACAACATGGTAGAAGAGGCCGGTTGCGGGATATGCGCCCGGCCCGAGAACCCCGAAAGCATGAAAGATGCGATACTCAGGATGGCAGGCATGTCTCCTGATGAGAGGGATGAGATGGGGTCCCGCGGCAGGAGGCACGTTCTGGAGAACTACATGTTCGGCGACCTTGCCGGAAAATTCCTGGATGGCGTGAATGAAAAGAAAAAATGAGAGGACCGCTGAGATGATGGTCGTTACTGTGGTAGGGGCGAGGCCCCAGTTCATAAAGGCTGTTCCCGTGTCACTGGCGCTGAAGAAGGCCAAGATCGAAGAATGTCTTGTTCACACCGGCCAGCATTACGATTACGAAATGTCGGAGGTCTTTTTCAAGACACTCGGCCTGAAGCGTCCCGACCACGATCTCGGGATAGGCTCGATGTCCCACGGAGCTCAGACGGGGAGGATGATGGAGGCTATCGAGAAAGTCCTTTTCGCTGAATCGCCCCGCGCGGTCATTGTTTACGGCGACACAAATTCGACCCTGGCCGGAGCATTGGCGGCTTCCAAGATGAACATTCCCGTCATGCACATCGAGGCGGGCCTGAGGTCTTTCAACAGGAAGATGCCTGAAGAGATAAACAGGGTTGTTGCCGACCATCTCTCCTCCCTCCTCTTCGCGCCCACGGACGAATCCGTGAGGAACCTGAAGAGGGAGGGGATCGGGGGTACGATAGTAAGGACCGGAGACATCATGTTCGATACCTGCCTCCTTTTCAGAAAAGAGTTCCGCAAGAGGGTAAAGCCTCTCATGAAGGAATTGGGGCTTGAATCGGGAGGCTACGGGGTCGTGACGATACACAGGCAGGAAAACACCGACGACAAGAGGAACTGGGACCGGATAAACAAGGCGCTGAAAGAGATCGCCGACGGGGGTCTCAAGCTCGTGTGGCCTGTCCACCCGAGGGTCAGGGAGAAGCTGAGAGGGAATAAACGGCGCGACATCGTTCTTTCGCCCCCACTGTCATACCTTGACATGCAGGCCCTCCTGTCCAACGCGGGAATAGTCCTGACGGATTCCGGCGGATTGCAGAAGGAGGCTTATTTTCACGAGGTGCCCTGCGTGACTCTCAGGGATGAGACGGAGTGGTCCGAGCTCGTCGACGCGGGCGTCAACATGATCGCGGGCGCGGAATCCTCGAAGATAGTCGAACTGGCTAGGGAGTTAGCCGGTTCGAAACTTGTCTTCAGGAAGAATATTTACGGAAAAGGCGACACCTCCGGCAAGATAGCCAAGGCTATAGCGGATTTTCTGGATAAGGAGTGATTCATGAGCGAGGGTTATTATGTTCATCCGAGCGCGATCGTGGACCAGCCGTGCGAGATAGGAGAGGGAACGAAGATCTGGCATTTCAGCCATGTCATGAAAGGCGTGAAGATCGGAAAGAACTGCATTTTCGGCCAGAACTGCCATGTGGCCGAGAATGTCGTCATCGGCAATTCGGTAAAGGTCCAGAACAATGTTTCTATCTACACGGGAACCGAGATAGAGGACTATGTTTTCCTGGGCCCTTCGTGCGTCCTGACAAACGTCACCAACCCGAGGAGCGAGATCAACAGGCACTCCCTCTACGAGAGAACGCTGATCAGGAAGGGGGCGTCCGTCGGCGCCAACGCCACCGTTGTTTGCGGAACGACGATAGGTAGATATGCCTTTATAGCAGCCGGCAGTGTCGTCACGAAAGATGTCCCTGATTACGCCCTTATAGTCGGAGTCCCCGGGAGGGTGGCGGGTTTCATGAGCCGTCATGGACACAAACTCAAGTTCGATTCGAACGGATCAGCCTCCTGTCCCGAGAGCGGCCTCAAGTATCATATGAAAAACGGCGAAGTCAGATGTCTTGACGCTGCGGAAGATGGCGAACTGGACCCTGAATACAAGACGGGGAAGGTCTGTTACAGGGACGTCCGATGAGACCCGGAATGGAAGTTCGGTGTTGTTGGGAGAGCCGGGGGGCGTCAGATGGCGGACAATGAAAAACAGGGATCTGTCATCAGGCCCTTGAGCGCCGCGGACCTCGGCCCGGTGGCACAGGCGCACTCGATGGCTTTCCACGACACCTTCCTGACGAAGCTTGGTCGGGAGGCGGTAGTGAGATACTACGAGAGCCTGCTCGGTGGGCCATACATGCAGCGCTCCGTAGTGGCTGTCCGCGATGATGCCGTGACAGGATACTGCTTCAGCGGCATATTTTCGGGCGCTACCACATCGTTCCTCAAAAAGAACATTTTCTATCTCTGCCTTCAGCTTCTTCGCAGGCCTGGGCTCCTCATCACCCGGATGTTCTTCAAAAAAGCACTGACCGGAATTCTACTTGTTCTGGGCTTGAACAAGAAGAAGATCCCTTCCGGAAAGGAACCGCCCGACTACAGGATCCTTGCCATCGCCGTCCTGCCGGAATCGCAGGGCAGCGGCGTCGCCGGGGAACTCATGGAGCATTGCGAGCAGGCCGCCAGGGAGATGGGATATGACAGGATAGGATTGACCGTCAAAAGAAACAACGCGAGAGCTATCCGTTTTTACGAGAAACGTGCCTATCGCGACGACGGATCGTCGGAAAAGTCTGAATACATGTCTATGGAAAAGGATCTGTAAGAAGGCCGCCGCGCGGCCCCAAGCTGGGAGAATGAAAAAATGAAAGTCCCTTTTTTCAGGCCGAACATCTCGGACGGCGAGATCAACGAGGTAGTGGATACTTTACGCTCAGGATGGTTAACGACCGGGCCGAAGACGAAGGAGTTCGAAGAGAGATTCGCCCGCGCGGTGGGGGCACCGCACGCCCTCGCGCTCAATTCCTGCACGGCCGCCCTTCACCTGGCGCTCGAAGCTCTGGGACTCCGCGAAGGTCAGGCCGTGGTCGTCCCGACGATGACCTTCGCCGCAACCGCGGAGGTGGTCAGGTACATGAACGCGGAGCCTCTCCTTGCGGATGTCCATCCCGACACGCTTCAGATAGACCTGGAAGACGCGGAGAGGAGGGTGAAGGAGAGCCGAAGGAAAGTTGTCGGGATAATGCCCGTCCACATCGGCGGGATGATGGCAGACATGGACAGAATCAGGGAGTTCGCGGAGCGGCACTCCCTCTGGATAGTGGAGGACGCCGCGCACAGTTTTCCATCCGCGTGGAGGAAGGACAAGGAGGAGAGTTGGCGGTGGTGCGGACGGGGCGATTCGAAGGTGACCTGTTTCTCTTTTTACGCCAACAAGACGATAACCACGGGAGAGGGAGGGATGGCGACGACCCACGACCCCGAATTGGCGGAGCGGATGAGGATAATGTCCCTCCACGGGATCTCCAAGGACGCGTGGAAAAGGTTCACCGCCTCGGGAAGCTGGTATTACGAGATAGTCGCCCCGGGCTTCAAGTACAACCTCACGGATGTTGCCGCCTCCATAGGCCTGCATCAGCTTGAAAGGGCGGAGGAATTCAGGAAACTGAGGGAGGATGTCGCGAGGAGGTACCGAAGCGGGTTTGAAGGCCTGGATTACCTGGAATTGCCCCCATCTTCCGAGGACAGGATCCACAGCTGGCACCTTTTTTACATCCGCCTCAGGCTCGACAAACTGAAGATTGACAGGGCCCGCTTCATCGATCTGCTGAAAGAGATGGGCATCATCACTTCTGTTCATTGGATGCCCCTTCACCTTCATCCTTATTACAGAGAGACTTACGGTTTCAGCGAAGGCGATTTCCCCGAGGCGTCCCGCGTCTGGAAAAGGTTAATAAGCCTTCCGATCTTCCCGGGCATGAAAAACGAGGAAGTAGATTACGTGATCGATTCGATAAGGATCCTGTGCGAGAAAAATGAAGCGTAAAAAAGGGCTGCCCCGGGCTTTTGACGTCATCGCCTCCTTTATTGGGTTGTTGTTTATGTCTCCTCTTTTTGTCTTGACCGGGATAACGATCAAGGCGACATCGAAGGGCCCCGTTTTTTTCAGGCAGAAAAGGGTCGGAATGGGAGGCAGGGATTTCGTCCTTTTCAAATTCCGCACGATGAAGGAGTCGGAAAGGGGCCTGAAGATAACCTCCGGAGGAGATCCGAGGGTGACGCGGTTGGGAAGGATGCTGCGGAAAACCAAGATAGACGAACTTCCACAGCTTTGGAACGTCCTGATTGGGGATATGGCGCTTGTCGGGCCGAGGCCGGAAGTAAGGGAATATGTCGAATTGCATCCGAAACTATGGGCCGAAATTCTCACCGTCAGGCCGGGCATAACGGATCCAGTTACCCTTAAACTGAGAAACGAGGAAGAGCTTCTCTCCCTGGCGGAAGATCCCCCTGCTTTTTACGCGAAGAGTCTCAGCCTATACAAGGCAAACGGGTACCTTGATTATGTCAGGAATAGAAGGGCTTTTGATGATCTGAAGATTATATTCAGAACCCTCCTGGGGGTTTTCTTTCCCCGGATAACCCCCCCTCCGGGAATCGAGGATATTTACAAAGGATGGAAAGATGGAGATTGAGAAAACGACTGAACGCAACCGGCTGAACGATCTTTTCGAAATGGCTGTTTTTCGTTACGGAATGATATTTTTCATTGACGCGGTTCTCGTCCTCACCGGGTTTTTCGCTGCTTATAACCTGAGGTTCGAAGGAAAGATACCGGTCGAGCATCAGGTCATCTTATGGCGTCTCCTGCCGTGGCTCCTGAGCGCGCGGGTGATATCGACCTTGATCTCCCAGACTCACAGGTGGTCTTTCAGGTACGCGGGATTCCATGATGGCATAAGATTCATTGGCGCGATGCTCATCGGTACTCTCCTATTCCTTTCGTCCGTTATAGTCATCCAGCTGCCGTATCCTCCAAGATCCGTCATCGCCCTTGAATTCTTCATATCCTCGGTTCTGCTCGGCGGGTACAGGTTCGCTCCAAGGCTGATCCTTTATCTTCACCTGGAAAGGGAAAGGACCAAGGGCAAGTCTGTCAAGAGAACCGTGATAGTCGGGGCCGGAAACGCAGGGGAACTGCTCCTGCGGGACCTCAGGAGATCGCAGGAGCACAGTTACAAAGTGGTCGGGTTCGTGGACGACAATGTTTCCAAAGTAGGGAAGATCCTGAGTGGCCAAAGAGTGCTGGGGACGATGAACGACCTTGCGGGTATAGTGAAGAGGCAAAGGATATCCGACGTCCTGATAGCCATTCCGAAACTGGATTCCAAGAAGGTAAAAGCCATCCTGGACATGTGTCAGGACCTGAAGCTGAGGTACAAGGTCCTTCCCGTATCTTTTACCTTCCTCCAGGAGAACATAAGCTCGTCTATGCTCAAGGACCTTCAGCCCGAAGATCTTCTTCCGAGGGACAGCGTGCCTTTCGAGGAGAAGGAGATCGAATCTCTGGTGAAGGACAGGATCGCACTGGTCACCGGGGCCGCAGGGTCGATAGGAAGCGAGATCGTGCGGCAGCTTGCCAAGTACGGGGCGCAGAAACTTGTGCTCGTGGATATAAACGAGAACGAACTCTATTTCCTCTTCAGGGACATCAAGGAGCAGTACCCCCACCTCAGCGTGGCAGCCGAAGTGGCCGATTTGCGCGACAGGGAGAAGATCATCCGCCTCGGACGCAAGTACAAGCCCAACGACGTGCTTCACGCCGCCGCTCACAAGCATGTCCCGCTGATGGAGTGGGCTCCCGAGGAAGCCGTGAAGAACAACATATTCGGAACGAAGAACGCGGCGGATATGGCATCGGCATGCGGCGCGGAGAAGTTCGTCCTCATCTCCACCGATAAGGCCGTCAATCCCACGAGCGTCATGGGGGTTAGCAAGCGCGTCGGCGAGCTGATAGTCAGGGAGAAGGGGAGGCAGGAGCGGGGCACTTTCTATTCGGCTGTCAGGTTCGGCAACGTCCTGGGAAGCGCCGGATCCGTCGTTCCGCTTTTCAAGAAACAGATCGCGAAAGGCGGACCCGTTACCGTCACCCACCCGGATATTAAAAGGTACTTCATGACGATTGAGGAGGCGGTCGGCCTGGTCCTGCTCGCGGGACTTGGAAAGTACGGGGACCTTTGCATCCTTGACATGGGCGAGCAGATCAAGATCCTCGATCTGGCGAGGCACATGATATCGATGGCAGGACTCATTCCTGAGCAGGATATCAAGATCGCCTTCACGGGGTTGAGGCCGGGTGAAAAGCTCAGGGAAGACCTCATGACCGAACAGGAGGAGAAGAGCCAGCAGGTGAGGGACAAGGTGATGATAGTTGAGAGCCAGTTGCCGGAGAACCTCGGGGAAATGCTACTTCCATTTGAATCGTCACTGGAAAAAATGAACAGCGAGGAAATCAAGATACATCTTTCGAAGATCGTGCCAAAATATAACTTTTAACGGGATGGGCGGTTTGGCATGCGCAAAGGGAAAAGGAAGGCGTTTTCAGGTAATAACAGGAGCATCGATGATAATAGACAGCCTCAAGCACTACTATAAAAAAGAGGGATTATTCGGCTTGATCAGGAGATCTCTGAGTTATATGTGGAGGATTTACGATATTCCTTCATCCATTATCAAGACTCGGATCCACAAAAAGGAAACAGTCGAAGAGCTTACTGCACGAGTGCTATCGGGAGAATTCAAGTATGTGGAAGCCGCCCAGGTTCCTGCCGAGTTGACCAGCTTCCTCAACATGGTCAGGAAAAACCCTCCGTGTCGCCTGCTCGAGATCGGGACGGCCAAAGGCGGGACTCTTTACATGCTTTCCCGGGTGGCGTCGGACGATGCGAAGATAATAAGCTTGGACATGCCCGGGGGAAGGTTCGGGTGCGGATACAGTTTCTGGAGCATACCTCTCTACAAAGCCTTCGCCACGGGAAAACAGAGGGTCGAACTTGTGAGAGCGGATTCGCACGACCCGGCAACTCTGGAAAAAATAAAAAAGATATTGAAGGGGGAGAAATTGGATCTTCTTTTCATTGATGGAGACCACAGCTATGATGGAGTCAAAAAGGATTTCGAGATGTATTCCCCCCTGGTCAGAAAAGGTGGTCTTATAGCGTTTCACGACATAGTCCCTCATCCTCAGGAGCCGCAATGCCAGGTAAACCGTTTCTGGAAGGAAGTAAATCTCCAGTTCAGCGGAGAAGAGATCGTCAGCGATCCTCTTCAGAATTGGGCGGGGATTGGTTATCTCAGAACATAAGTAATTAGCAAAATCGTTCTTGTTAAATTCGAAATCAAAGGTGGTTGGGATGATTCATGAATGTTAGCGATAAAGCCGGGAAATTAGTTCTTATTTTAGCCCAGGAAGCTGGCGGCATCCCGACGGGGCTGAGAAATGGTTTTGTAAGGTTGGGTTATGAAGCGCACATGGATATTTATAACTCGCCGCTTATAAAGAACCGGAGTTCCCTGGCAATAAGATTCTGGAACAGGATAAAAGACCCGGGCCGCCAAAAATCGTTGCTGGCCCTCTTCAACCGAAGCCTGGAAGAGGGCATGGGCAAGATAGCCGGAGAGGGGTGCGGGGCGCTGATAATCATGCGCGGGAATTATCTCTCGGACAGAAACAGGTCCTTGTTGGAAAGCAGGAAGGAGCTTCCGTTAATCTCGTGGCTCTATGATCCGATGGATTCCTGTCCGATGCAGAGGGAAGTCGCTTCACTCGCGGATCATGTATTGTGCGCCGACGGAAAGGATCTTGCATTGTACCGTGGAAAATCGTCATGGTGTCCGCTGGGCTACGACGACGATGTTTACGGGATTAAGGATGTGGAAAAGGATATCGACTTGCTCATTTCGGGATCGATAGGTTATTTTTACCGCAAGCGCCGGGCCGCTCTTGAAATATTAGGCTCTTCGCCTGAGGCGAAAAAATTGAAATGCGTTTTCATCGGTTCCACCGGTTCTTCATTCTGGGATATGAGGGTGAGGACAGGGGCATTTTCATGGGCGGCGAAGAGACTCCAACCGCAGGAACTCGCAATGTATCAGTCCAGGGCAAAAATATGCGTTAATGTTCACAGGGATGATTGCGACAAGATGGTAAATCCCTCCTTTTTTTCAATTCCGGGTTCGGGTTCCTGCCAACTCGCGGAAAGGAGAGATCATTTCGGCAATTTTCTTTCCCCCGGGGAGGATTTTATAGATTTCTGCGGAAAAGATGAACTTCTTGAAAAAGTTTTCAATCTGCTTGAAAACGATGAACTCAGAAACCATTTGACCAGGAACGGTTACTGCAAGGTCAAGGAAAGACACACGATGAAGGAAAGAGCATTGAGGGTAGAAAAAATTATTAGTGAGATACGAAGACGCGAAAGGGGCTGAAGACAGTGTGTTTGAGTCTTCACGATTTTTTTGCATCAAGGGTTAGATGCTGAATATGAGATACCTCGCGGCAACTATCCTTCCCGCGATTTCCCGTTTCATTCCCGGCCCGGTAAAAACCCTCGCGAAGCGTCTTGGCTTGAGCAAAGCTTGGGGGGCACTGCTGGACAAGCACACCGCCGAGCTGACATTCCAGACAAGGTGGGCGAAAGCCTACAAGGACAACAGCGCCGCGCTTGAGAGGGACCTGGAGCAGTTCTGGAGCAAGTACCGCTGCCTGGACAAGATAAAAGAGCTTTGCGAGATCGGTGAGGAATCGACCGTCCTTGATGTAGGATGCGGGATAGCGACGGTGCTTCACATTCTCAGGGGAAATCGGTTCGGGATAGACCCTCTAGCGGAGGAATACCGCAAAATGTACAACTATCCCTGTGGGATTTCTGTGATGAAGGGAGAGGGGGAGAATATTCCCTTTGACGACGGGTTTTTCGATTTCGTTTTCTGTTCGAACGTCCTCGACCACGTTACCGACCCCGCGGCCACCCTGGAAGAGGTCCGAAGGGTTCTGAAGCCTGGCGGTTTTTTTATATTGATAGTGGAGATCTTCTCGGGCCAAATCAAGAGGAATTCCGCACATCCGCACAGCCTTGGGCTGAATGACTTGAATGAGCTTGTCAACAGTGGTTTTGAGAACCTTCACGGGGAGAAGGTGCCCTGGCATTCGGACGATCCGGACGCGGCGGGATTCGTGGGTATATTCAGAAAAACGGCGGGCAAGACCTGCTAATTGATTATGACAGGAGGGAATTATAATGCATAAGGACACTGACGAGATCAAGGGATTGCCGGAGAACGCGAGAAGACCCCTCGGAGAAGGGGAGAAGTTCGTTCCGGTCGTAAAGGATGAGACCGGCGTCGCGGAAGTGACGGGAAGGTCCGTTTCCATGGGCCTCATATTCTGCGCGATCTTCTCAATGGCGGCGGCTTATCTCGCGCTGAAGGTCGGGCAGGGCATCGAGGCGGCTATCCCCATTTCGATACTGGCTGTCGGACTTGGAGCTTTCTTCACGAGGAAGAGCACCCTTCTGGAGAACGTCATCATACAGTCGATCGGTGCCAACTCTTCGCACGTCGTGGCCGGGGCCGTGTTCACTATACCCGCGCTTTACATGCTGGCCGCGGTCCCGGGTTCGGGGGTCAGCCAACCGACGATGTGGCAGGTGATACTGGTCTCCTTTCTCGGTGGATGTTTGGGAATACTCTTCCTGATACCCCTCCGACACCACCTGATAGTCGAGATGCACGGGCAGTTCCCGTGGCCCGAAGCGACGGCGACGACGCAGATACTTCTCTCGGGCCAGAAGGCGGGAAAACAGGCCGGTATCCTTGCTCTCTCCGCCGGCGTGGGAGCCTTGTATGACGGGATCGTCACGACATTTCACGGGATGGCCGAGACAATAACCCTGAAGACGGTCGGGATCGGGAAGCTCCTGCAAAACAACTTCATGACCTTCAGGATGCTCAACAACGCCGCGATAATCGGCATCGGCTACATCATCGGGCTCAAGTACGCGATGGTGATAGCGGCCGGTTCGTTCCTCTCCTTTTTCGTCCTGGTCCCGATGGTCTTCAAGATAGGAGCGAGCCTCCAGACCGTCCTTCCTCCGGGGGACATCCTCATATCGGCGATGACGCCCGACCAGGTCTTCAAGAACTATGTCAGGATCATAGGCGTCGGAGGGATAGCAGGGGCCGGCATCATGGGCGTGGTCACATCCTTCCCGTCCATGCTCAGGTCGATCTCGGCGAACATGAAGGGGCTGAAGAGCGGAGAGAAGAAAACTCCCGCTTCGGAATTGCCGAGGGTGGAGAGGAGCCTGACCGGAAAGACCGTGGTATGCGGGACGCTGGCTTTCATCGTAGTGGCTTTCATGTTCTTCGCCTTCGGCCTCGGCATCGACAGCCCGTTCCTTCCCGCCTTCGTGGGGGTGGGAGTCGTCACCTTCATAGCTTTCCTGTTCGCGCCCGTCGCCGCCAGGGCGATCGCCATAATCGGGACCAATCCCGTCTCCGGCATGACGATGCTGACGCTGATAATCACGGGCTTCGTGATGTTGAAGCTGGGTCTATCGGGCGGACAGGGGATGTTCGTCACGATGATGGTGGGAGGAGTCGTCTGCACGGCTCTGGCCGCTTCGGGGGCGCTCTCCACCGACCTCAAGATCGGCCACTGGCTGGGCGCGACGCCAGCGAGGCAGCTCGCCCTGAAGTTCCTCGGAACGGCGGTTGCGGCAACATTCTGCGGGATAGCCATGTGGGTGATGTCGCAGACCGATCCTTCGCAGGGTTTCGGGACGAACGCCATACCTGCGCCTCAGGCTTCCGCCATGAAGGAGATCCTGGTGGGGATATTCGGAGTCCAGAGCGGAGCCCTCAGGTGGTTCTTTTTCGCGCTGGGGGTGATCCTCTCACTGATCCTGAGGATGGTCAATGTTCCCGCTCTCGCTTTCGCTCTCGGGATGTACCTGCCTATCGAGCTGAACACGCCGGTCCTGCTAGGCGGGATCCTGAGCTACATCACGCAGAGAAAGGGAAAGAACGACACGGAGGAGATGGCGACGAAGAGGAACGATTACGGGATACTTATCGCTTCGGGCCTCATGGCAGGCGGCGCCATAATGGGGGTGATAGACGCCGTTCTGAACGCGATCCTGATGAAGACCAGCGGCAGCCTCGCCATCAAGGAATCATTCCATCTTCTGCCTGAAAAGCTCTGGGAAGGGAACGCGGGAGAGGTTTTCGCTCTTCTGGGGATAACGGCCCTGTGCCTTTTCCTTCTTTTGTTCGCCAGGAAGAAAGCCGCCTCTGCCGAATGAACATTATGACAAAGTCCCGTATCGTCAGTATCTCTGCGCAAAAGGAAAAAAATGTTGAGATGCTCGAAGTGTGTTCTGTCCGACACTTATCCCGGGATCCGCTACGATGAAGTCGGTGTGTGCAACTACTGCAAGAATCACCGTGAAAAGAAGTCTTTAGGGAAAAACCGGCATTCTTAAAGAAATGGAGTTTAGGTTCAACAAAATCGGCCAGGAATCCCCCCGGTTTTCAAACCCGGGGAGGAATGGCCGCCCGGTGCGAAGCGGAGGAATATTTGGCTGATATGGCAAGAGTTGCGATCTTGCCTATCAGCCGAAAGGCTGAAGCCCCGGTTTTCAGGCTGGGGAGAGGCTTCACTCACGGAAACGAGCCGGACATGATAGATCGGCTCTACAGGAGGGTTTTAGCTGGTCCGGTTTAAGCATTCCTCTAAAATTCTCCGAGCGTAAGCTCGAGAGATGGATAAAGTTCCAATATCTTCGTATAATCGAGGAATGGAATATGTACGGCTGAGCCATTGTGTATATAAATGCGATTACCACA
>Ga0209200_1000044_pt1 | contig 147856 bp, 135 predicted proteins | sample AD_UKC033_MetaG_FD_184406 | JGI IMG/M metagenome (GOLD analysis project Ga0209200, IMG submission 184406) | Active sludge microbial communities of municipal wastewater-treating anaerobic digesters from USA - AD_UKC033_MetaG (SPAdes) (version 2) | ecosystem: Engineered > Bioreactor > Anaerobic...
TCCACTCATCAGATCTCTGACTTGTGCAAGCATCAGGTCTTACCTTCGCTTCAATCCACCCATTCAGGTGAATCTACCCAACCCAATGCCCACAACTTAAGGCTGTAAGCAAACTGTTAAAGAACTGGTTGCGGGGACAGGATTTGAACCTGTGACCTTCGGGTTATGAGCCCGACGAGCTGCCAGACTGCTCCACCCCGCGATCGAGAAGTGGGACTGTACAGACCGTTGGCGCATGCGTCAAGTGCCACCCTCGTTTGCCACCTTCCGCACCCTCCTTATAGGATGGACCATCCCTGCTGTGACCCCGAGAGCCCTCGAACCCCTGTCCATGGACTTCCAGCTTGCCCGCCTGCCTTGCGTCGACTTTGGCGCCGGCGCTCTCGCTCGCCTCCCTGCAAGGGTGGCCGCCTATGGCCAGTGTGCCCTCATCGTGACGGGCGCCCGCTCCCTGCACGCGAGCCCCCACTGGGATCCTCTGGCCAGGGATCTGACAAGGCATGGAATCGCCTGGGAGCTGATCAGCGTAGCGGGAGAGCCCTCTCCTGCCCTGGTGGATGAGGCTGTGGCCCGCTATCGGTCCGAGCCCATCGACTGCGTGGTGGGCATCGGCGGTGGCAGCACCCTGGATGCGGCCAAGGCCATCGCCGGCCTGCTCCGGCCCGGCAACTCCGTGCTGGAACACCTGGAGGGTGTGGGCCCGGAGCGGCCCTACAAGGGCCCCGCCACACCCTTCATCGCCGTACCCACCACGGCGGGGACCGGCTCGGAGGCCACCAAGAATGCGGTGCTCTCCCTCCAGGGCGAGCGGGGGTTCAAGAAGTCCTTCCGCGACGACAAACTCATGGCGGAGTGGGCCATCATCGACCCCGATCTGCTGGCCAGCTGCCCGCCCCCCGTGCTGGCGGCCAACGGCATGGACGCCTTCACGCAGTTGCTGGAATCCTACGTCTCCATCCGGGCCCATCCGCTGATGGATGCCCTGGCCCTCTCAGGCATGGAAAAGGTCCGGGATGCCCTGCTGCCTTGGTATGAAGGCGTCGGCACCCAGACAGAACACCGGGCCAACATGGCCTATGCCGCCCTGCTGTCCGGCATCACCCTGGCCCATGTGGGCCTGGGCTCGGTGCATGGCCTGGCCTCCCCCTTGGGGGCCTTCTTTCCGATCCCCCATGGCGTGGTGTGCGGCACCCTGGTGGCGCAGGCCACGCGTGTGAACATCGCGGTCATGCAGGCCCGGGAGCCCGACAACCCGACCCTGGCCAAATATGCCCAGGCAGGTCGCCTGCTGAGCCGGTCTGGCTTGGACGAGCACACCGCACGCCAGACCCTGTTGGACATCCTGGAAGACTGGACCTGCCGCCTGCAACTGCCCCGCCTGGGCCAGTACGGCATCATGGAAACGGATATTCCCCGCATCGTGGCCCACAGCCGGGGCTCCAGCATGAAGACCAACCCCGTCGTGCTGAGCGACACGGAAGTCGCGGCCATTCTGCGGGCCAGGCTTTAATCCTCGGACCAGTCCCCCACCACCCGCCTGGCCACCTCTGCAGGGAAGCCCCGGCTGACGAGAAAGCGCAACTGCCGAACCCGGGCCGCCGCATCCCCTGCAGGCTGGCCGAACTTCCGGGTCCATATGGCACGGGCCGCGATCAGGTCCTTGGCCCGCGCCTCGCTCACCACCTGCTCAACGATACCTTCGGGCACCCCTTTTGCGCGCAACTCCACCTGCAGGCGCGCACTGCCGTAACGTTCGGCCCGGGCGTGCGCCAGGGCTTCGGCAAAGCGGGCATTGGAGAGCAGGTTTTCCCGCTCCAACCCGTCCAGCACATCCGCGATCTCCGACGGCTCGCCGTGTGGAGCAAGCTTGCGTGCCAGCTCCGCCCTGCTGTGCTCCCGCCGGGCCAGGAGATCCAGGGCCCGCTGACGGAGTTTCAAGTGGTGGCGGGGGCCGGCGCGGGGGATCTCACACCCAGTCTCTCGCGGATCTGGGCCTCCACATCGGCGGCGATTTCCGGGTGCTGGCGCAAATATTCCCGGGCATTGTCCTTGCCCTGGCCGATCTTCTCGCCCTGATAGGCATACCAGGCACCCGACTTGTCGATGAGCTTGTGGGCCACGCCCAACTCGATGATCTCGCCCTCCCTGGAGATGCCCTCACCATACAGGATGTCGAAGATCGCCTCCTTGAAGGGGGGGGAGACCTTGTTCTTCACCACCTTCACCCGGGTCTCGTTGCCGATGACCTCGTCACCCTTCTTGATGCCGCCGATACGGCGAATGTCCAAGCGTACCGAGGCATAGAACTTGAGGGCGTTGCCGCCGGTGGTGGTTTCCGGGTTGCCGAACATGACGCCGATCTTCATGCGGATCTGGTTGATGAAGATCACCAGGGTATTGGTACGCTTGATGTTGGCGGTGAGCTTGCGCAGGGCCTGGCTCATGAGGCGGGCCTGCAGGCCGACGTGGGAGTCGCCCATCTCGCCCTCGATCTCGGCCTTGGGCGTCAGCGCCGCCACCGAGTCGATGACGATGACATCCACCCCCCCGGAGCGCACCAGCATGTCGGCGATCTCCAGGGCCTGCTCGCCGGTATCCGGCTGGGAAATGAGCAATTCCCCCACGTGCACCCCCAGCTTCTGGGCATACACCGGGTCCAGAAGCTGTTCCGCGTCGATGAAGGCCGCCGTGCCCCCCAGCTTTTGCATCTCGGCGATGACTTGCAGGGTCAGGGTGGTCTTGCCGGAGGATTCCGGACCGTAGATTTCTACCACCCGGCCCCGCGGCAGCCCGCCCACCCCCAGGGCCACATCCAGCCCCAGGGAGCCGGTGGATACCACCTGGATATCCTCGGCCACGCTGCCGTCGCCCATCTTCATGATGGAGCCCTTGCCGAACTGCTTTTCGATCTGGGCCAGGGCGGCCGCCAGGGCCTTGGCCTTGTTGTCGTCCATGTCGCTTCCTCTCAAGAATGGCCCGATTATGGCATGGGCTCAAGCCACGGCATCCCGCATATAACCGAGGGCATAGGCCACCGCCTGGGCCCGGATGGCCCGGCGATCCCCAGCAAACAGCGCCCGTTCCAGCCGGATTTCCCGGCCCTGCACCGCCCAGGCGAAACACACCGTGCCCACGGGTTTTTCCGGCGAGCCTCCGGTGGGGCCGGCGATCCCGGTAATGGCAAAGGCCACGCGCGCCCGGCTGTGGGCCAAGACCCCCTCGGCCATGGCCCGGGCCACCTCCAGACTTACCGCCCCGTGTCTCAGCAGATCAGGTTCCGACACCCCCAGCAATTCCATCTTGGCGGCATTGCTGTAGGTCACGAAGCCACGCTCGAACCAGGCGGAGCTGCCAGCGATGGCGGTGCAGGCCTGTGCGGCCCAGCCGCCTGTGCAGGATTCCGCGCAGGCCAGCATCCAGCCCCGGGCCAGCAGGGCCTGGCCCAGCTCCAGGGCCAGGCCTTCAAGTCGTGCCTGCGTCACATCCATGTCCGTATCCCCAATAGGCAGACGATGCTGTAGCCCGCTGCCAACATATCGTCCAGCATCACCCCCAGCCCGCCCTTCGCCCGGGCGTCCAGCCAGGCGATGGGGAAGGGTTTCCAGATGTCGAACAGGCGAAACAGGGCGAAGGCCAGGAGATAACCCGGAAAAGCCTGCGGGGCAAAGGGCAGCACCAGCAGGAAGGCGGCCACCTCGTCCCAGACGATGCCGCCATGGTCCGGCACCCCCAGGTTCCGTCCGGTCACCCCGCAGATCCAGACTCCCAGGGCCAGGAACAGGAGCACCCACGCCCAGTACAAGGGGGAGGCCTGCAGCAGCCAGAACAGCGGGAAGGCCACCAGGGTACCCAGCGTACCCGGGGCCTTGGGGGACAGGCCGGCACCGAAGCCCAAGGCCAGGAAATGGGCCGGATGGGCTAGGAGGAAGGTCAGATCGGGCTGCCGGGTCCGGTGGTGTTCAGGCGAAGTGGTCATAACCCAGGCTTTCCAGATGCATGGCCCGACCATCCTCGTCCAGGATACGTAAACCCGGCTCCGAGGTGATGCGCCCCACCCGGGTCACCCTCACTCCGACCCGAGACGCGGCGGCCTCAACCTCCCGGCCCACCCCCGTCGGGGCGGTGAAGCACAGCTCGTAGTCATCGCCCCCGGCCAGCAGACATTGTCGGGCCAGGGCGTCATCCAGGCGCGCCTGCACTGCCGGATGGGCGGGCAGCCGGCTGAACGCCACCTCGGCCCCCACTCCGGAACGTTCCAGGATGTGCCCCAAGTCGGCGGCAAAGCCATCGGAGACATCGATGGCCCCACGGGCCAGACCGCGCAGCGCCAGACCCAGATCCACACGGGGCTCCGGGCTGTGCAGACGGGCCCGACAGGCCATGGCCTCCCCGCGGGTCAGGGGCACTGCAGCCCGCAGATGGTGCAACCCCAGTGCAGCCCCTCCCAGCTGGCCGGAAACCCAGATTTCATCCCCGGCCCGAGCCCCATCCCGGCGCAGGGCCAGGCCGCTGGGTATCTCGCCCAGCAGGGTGACGCAAAGGTTGAGCGGTCCCCGGGTGGTATCCCCTCCCACCAGGTCCACGCCGAAGCGCGCCGCCAGCTCCAGGAAGCCTCGGCTGAAGCCAGTCAGCCAGGTCTCGTCCACCTCGGGCAGGGCCAGGGCCAGGGTGGCCCAGCGCGGGGTGGCCCCCATGGCAGCTAGGTCGGACAGGTTCACCGCCAGGGTCTTGTGACCCAGCAGACGGGGGTCCACGTCGGCCAGGAAATGGCGCCCCAGCAAGAGCATGTCCGTGGTCACCGCCAGTTCCATACCCGTGGTGGGGCACAACAGGGCGGCATCATCTCCCACGCCCAGCACCGCCCCCGGTGCGGGCCGGGTAAAAAACAGGCGGATGAGGTCGAATTCGGTAGGCATGGCCGCGCCGGCTCAGACCCGTGGCGCAGCCTCGATTTCCACGCCGCGCACGCCCCTGGCCAGCTTGTCCAGCACACCATTGACGAACTTGTGGCCGTCGGTGCCACCGTATTTCTTGGCCAGATTCACGGCCTCGTTGATGACCACCTTGTAGGGCACATTGGGGGTATGCAACAGCTCATAGGCACCGATGAGCAGGGCGGCGTGTTCCACGGGCGAGAGTTCGGTCACGGCTCGGTCCAGGTGCGGGCCCAGGGCCGCATGCAGCGCATCGGTCGTGCGCAGCACCCCCGCCAGCAGCTCCTGGAAAAAGGCGGTATTGGCCTCGGCCATGAGCCGCGCACTCTCCTCCTCCTCTTCCATGTGCACCTGCAGGGCAGCCAGGTCACCGCCGGCTACCTGCCATTCATACAGGGCGCGCAGGGTCAGCTCACGCGCAATCCGCCGGCTGCCGCGGCCTGGCCCGGCCTGCCTGGTGATCATGGGTGTGCCTGAATGGCGCGCAGCAGGTTGGCCATCTCCACGGCGCACTGGGCGGCCTCCCGGCCCTTGTCGGACACGCGTTCCATCGCCTGATGGTCGGTGTTGGTGGTAAGCACGCCGTTGGCGATGGGCACGCCGGTATCCAGATTGACCCGGGTGATGCCGCTGGCCATCTCATTGGATACCACCTCAAAGTGGTAGGTCTCGCCACGGATCACCGCACCCACGGCCACCAGGGCATCATACCTGCCGGTACGGGCCATGCCCTGCAGCACCAGGGGGATCTCCAGGGCGCCGGCCACGGTGGCGATGCGGATATCCTCGGGCTTCACGCCCATCTTCAGCAGGGTGGTGGTGCAGGCCGACAGCAGACCCTCGCTCACGTCGTTGTTGAAGCGACTCATGACCACGCCCACCCGCAGGCCCGTGCCATCCAGGTTGGATTCGAATTCGAACAGCTTGCCGTACCGAGCCATGTCAGTGTCCCTCCTGTTCCAGATATCCAGTCACCTCCAGGCCGAAACCGGCCATGGAAGGCATGCGGCGGTGGCGCGCCATGAGCCTCATGCGGCCCACCCCCAGATCCCGCAGAATCTGGGCGCCGATACCATAGTTGCGCAGTTCGAATTTGGCCAGTGCCCGCGGGCCCGTGGTCAGACGCTGGCGCAGATCGGCACCGGTCTCGGTGCGGTGCATCAGCACCATCACGCCGCGCTCGGTGGCGGCCAGCGCCTTCAGGGCGGCATGCATGCCCCAGGAGTGGTCGGTGCCCGCATCGAGGAAATCCAGCACGGAGACGGGCTCATGTACCCGCACCAGGGTTTCGGCCTCCGGGCGGATTTCGCCTTGCACCAGGGCCAGATGGGTCTCGTCGGCGGTCTCGTCATGGTAGGCCACCAGGGCGAAGGATCCATAGGCGGTGCGCACGTTCTTCTCCGCCACCCGCTTCACCAGGGTCTCGTTCTCGCCGCGGTACTGGATCAGGTCGGCAATGGTGCCGATCTTCAGGCCGTGTTCGGCCGCGAACTCCAGCAGGTCCGGCAGGCGGGCCATGCTACCGTCCTCTTTCAGGATCTCGCAGATCACCGCTGCCGGTTCCAGGCCCGCCAGGCCTGCCAGGTCGCAACCCGCCTCGGTGTGGCCGGCCCGTTTCAGCACACCGCCGGGTTGGGCGCGCAGGGGAAAGACGTGGCCGGGCTGGAGGATATCGCTGGGCCTGGCATCCCGCTTCACGGCGGCCTGTATGGTCACCGCCCGATCCGCGGCGGAGATGCCGGTGGTCACCCCTTCGGCGGCCTCGATGGAGACCGTGAAGGCCGTGCCATGGGGGGTCTGGTTGTCGTTCACCATCTGTTTCAGGCCCAGCTGACGGCAGCGCTCATCCGTCAGGGTCAGGCAGATGAGGCCGCGACCGTACCGGGCCATGAAGTTGATGGCCTCCGGGGTGGCGAACTCGGCGGCCATGACCAGGTCGCCTTCGTTTTCCCGGTCCTCTTCATCCACCAGGATGACCATGCGGCCGGCCTTCAGCTCGGCGACGATTTCGGTGATGGGGGCTAGAGGCATACAATCATTCCTAGTCGGCGCCGGCCGCGTAGTGCAGCAACCGCTCGGCGTAGCGGGCCAGCATGTCCGCTTCCAGATTGACCCGGCTGCCGGCTTTAAGGTCCCGCAGCATGGTGTGGTCCAGGGTATGGGGGATGAGGTTGATGTGGAAATCAGCCCCATGCACCCGGTTCACGGTCAGGGACACGCCGTTCACCGCCACCGAGCCCTTGGGCGCCAGATAGCGGGTCAGGCTCTCCGGGGCAAGGATCTGCAGCAGCCAGGAATCCCCCACCGGTTCGAAGCGCAGCACCTCGCCCACCCCGTCCACATGCCCGGACACCAGGTGCCCCCCCAGACGATCCGCCAGGCGCAGGGCCTTTTCCAGGTTGAGGCGATCACCGGGGGCAAAGCCGATGGTGCAGGCAAAGGTCTCGCCCGACACCACCACGTCGAAGCCGTCCGGGGTCCGTGCCGCCACCGTCAGGCACACACCATTGCAGGCGATGGAGTCTCCAGACCGCACATCCCCCATGTCCAGACCCCCGGCGGCGATGCGCACGCGCGCATCGCCGCCCTGGGTTGCCTGTACATGGGTGACGTGGCCGACGGCCTGGATGATGCCGGTGAACATGGGGTTTTCCTGGACGCGGGCGGGACGCGGAGCAAGCGCCCATTTTATGGCTTTCGACGGCACCAGGGAAATCCGCCGCGCGCCATGCCGGATCGGGTGCCGTCTCAGTCCGGACGCAGGGTCAGACGGATGTCCCCGCCCAGCCGGCGCAGGTCCGCGAGACTGAAGGCGTGTGTCTGGGCCATTTGTGTATATGCGGGCAGGGCGAACAGACCCCGGGCGGGGTCGCCCATGACCTTCGCAGCCAGGTAGGCCACCCATTCGTCCACCAGGCCGGCCTGCAGCAGGGCGGCGTTGAGGGTGGCGCCGGCCTCCACGTGTACCTCGTTGATGCCGCGCTGGCCCAGGGCGCGCATCAGACCGGCCAGATCCACCCGGCCGTCTACGCCGGGCAATTCCAGGATGCTGGCACCGGCGGCCTGCAGGGCCTCCTGCCGGGCGGCATCGGCCCGGGCGCACACGAGCAGGGTTCTTTCCTCTCCCAAGCCTTCGGGCAAGGGGAGGAGGACACGGGCCCGGGATGGTGTGCGCAGTTGGCTGTCCAGCACCACGCGCCAGGGTTGGCGGGGGGTCTCGATGTCCCGTACGTTCAGTTGCGGATCGTCCGCCAGCACCGTGCCCACGCCGGTGAGCACGGCACAGGCCCGGGCCCGCAGGCGTTGCACGTCGACACGGGCGTCCGGGCCGGTGATCCACCGGGACTCGCCATTCCGCAGGGCGGTCTTGCCGTCCAGGCTGGAAGCGGTCTTCAGGCGCACCCAGGGCCGCCCCCGGCGCATGCGGGAGATGAATCCGATGTTCAATTCCCTGGCCTCGGCCCCCATTAGGCCCACCTCGACGCGTACCCCGGCCAGGGTCAGGAGTTCGAGGCCCCGGCCCGAGACCTGGGGATTGGGGTCCCGCATGCTGGCCACCACGCGGGCCACGCCCGCATCGATCAGGGCATTCGCGCAGGGTGGCGTGCGGCCATGGTGGGAACAGGGCTCCAGGGTGATGTAGGCGGTCGCGCCCCGCGCCCGCTCTCCCGCCGCCCGCAGGGCATAGGCCTCGGCATGGGGCTCGCCGGCACGCGCATGCCAGCCCTCCCCCACCACTTTGCCGTCGCGGACGATGACGCAGCCCACACGGGGGTTGGGACTGGTGCCGTACAGGCCCTGCTCCGCCAGGCGCAGGGCCCGGGCCATGTGTGCATGGTCCGGGCAGCTGAATGCAAAGGAGGGCATGGTTGACCGGGCGTGGACATGCGGGCCCAAGCGACTACTCCCCGCCACCCGCTTCCAGCTTGCCGCTGTCCACTTCGCGGATGGCGTGGCGGAAATCGTCCACGTCCTGGAAGGCGCGATACACGGAGGCGAAACGGATGTAGGCCACCTTGTCCAGACGCTTGAGTTCCGCCATGACCCATTCGCCGATGAGACGGGAGTCGATTTCCCGCTCCCCCAGGGCGAGGACCTTGTGCACCACGCGATCGATGGCCGCCTCCATCAGCTCGGTGGATACGGGCCGCTTGTGCAGGGCCTTGCGGAATCCGGCCTGCACCTTGCCCCGGGAAAAGTCCTGGCGCTCGCCCCCGGACTTCACCACCGCGGGGGCGCGTACCTCGGCGGTCTCGTAGGTGGTGAAACGCTTGTCGCAGCGCGTGCAACGCCGCCGTCTGCGGATGCTGGCGCCATCCTCGGACAGGCGCGTCTCCACCACCTGGGTATCGGATGCGCCACAGAAAGGGCACTTCATGACGCGATGTGGGAAGCGGGGCGCGCGGGGTCACTGCTCCGGCTTGCCATTGCCCGCCTCGTCCAATCAGCCGTAGACCGGGAACGCCGCCGTCAGCCTGGCCACCTCGCCCTTCACCCGCTCGACGACGGTCTCGTCGTTGGGGGCCTCCAGCACGTCGGCCACGAGATGGGCCAGCCTTTCCGCCTCCAGCTCCTTGAAGCCGCGGGTGGTCATGGCCGGGGTGCCGATGCGGATGCCGGAGGTGACGAAGGGTTTCTGCGGGTCGTTGGGGATGCTGTTCTTGTTCACCGTGATGTGGGCCCGGCCCAGGGCGGCCTCGGCCTCCTTGCCGGTGAGGTTCTTGGCGCGCAGGTCCACCAGGAAGACGTGGCTTTCCGTGCGGCCGGAGACGATGCGCAGCCCCCGGCCCTGGAGCACCTTGCACATCACCAGGGCGTTGGCCGCCACCTGCTCCTGGTAGTGCTTGAATTCCTTGCTGGCCGCTTCCCTGAAGGCCACCGCCTTGGCGGCGATGACGTGCATCAGCGGACCGCCCTGCAGGCCCGGGAAGATGGCGGAGTTGATGGCCTTCTCGTGCTCCGCCTTCATGAGGACGATGCCGCCCCGCGGGCCGCGCAGGGTCTTGTGCGTGGTGGAGGTGACCACGTCGGCATGGGGCACCGGGTTGGGGTACACACCGGCGGCGATGAGGCCGGCGTAATGGGCCATGTCCACCATGAAGATGGCGCCTATTTCCTTGGCGATCCTGGCGAAGCGGGCGAAGTCGATGCGCAGGGCGTAGGCCGAGGCACCGGCGATGATGAGTTTGGGTCGGCGTTCCCGGGCCTTGGCCTCCATGGCCTCGTAGTCGATCTCTTCCTTCTCGTTCAGGCCGTAGGCCACCACATTGAACCACTTGCCGGACATGTTGAGCGCCATGCCGTGGGTCAGGTGCCCGCCCTCCGCCAGGCTCATGCCCATGATGGTGTCGCCGGGCTTGCAGAAGGCCATGAGCACCGCCTGGTTGGCCTGGGAGCCGGAGTTGGCCTGCACGTTGGCGGCCTCGGCGCCGAACAGGGCCTTCAGGCGGTCGATGGCCAGCTGCTCGGCCACATCCACGAATTCGCAGCCGCCGTAATAGCGCCTGCCCGGATAGCCCTCGGCGTACTTGTTGGTGAGCTGGGAACCCTGGGCTTCCATGACCGGACGGCTGACGTAGTTCTCGGAGGCGATGAGCTCGATATGCTCTTCCTGGCGACGGTTCTCGCCCTGGATGGCGGCCCACAGTTCGGGATCGGTCTCGGCGATGCGCTGGTTGGCGGGAAACATGATGGCGGCCCGGGGGTTAATGGAAAAGTGCAATTTTATCATGCCACCCCTTCTCCCCCCCGACGGCGGACAAGGGTGGCACGCCACGCCTGGCCGATTCATGTCAGCCGCGCACGTACCCGCCCCCGCACGCTGTTGATGAACCAGAGCGCCGTGGCCCGGGACAGGTCCTCCACCCGGATGTCCGCTTCCACGATCTCACCCCGCGCCAGCAGCTCGGCCCGCATCACCCCGGGCAGCAGGCCGGCGGCGAGGGGTGGCGTGCACAGGTTACCCTCGAGCTCCACCAGCAGGTTGCCACGGGTGAACTCGGTGAGCTCGCCGCGCGCATTCCACAACAGGGTGTCGAAAACCCCTGCGGGCGGCGCGAAGGGGGCATAGGCATCCCGCAGCGTGGTCTTGTGCCGCAGGAATTCCTCCGGGCCGGAGATGGCCGCGGCCGCGAGCACCACCGGCACTTCCGTCGGCGTGGGCTGCAGGGGCAAGCATGCGCTTGTCACGCCACCCTGCCGGTCCAGGCACAGGCGTACACGCCAGGCCCCGGCGGGGTGCTCGGCGGCCACGCGCGCCAGGACCGCCTCGATGCCCGACGGGTCATGGACAAAGCCGAAATGGGCCGCGCTCCCGGCCAGCCGTTCCAGGTGTCGCGACAGAAAGACATACCGGCCTTCGCGCAGGGCCAGGGTGGCGAGCAGCTGGAAGCCCGCGCTGGCGCGCAGCAGGAAGCGACGCTTGACCAGCCATTCGGCGTACTCATGTGCCGGCGTGGAATCGGAGACGATGCCGCTGCCGACACCGCATGTGGCGCGGCCGGTGGCGTGCTCCAGCACGACGGTGCGGATGCCCACGTTGAAGGTGGCGTGACCGCCGGGACGGATCACCCCGATGGCGCCGCAATAGGCCCCCCGCGGGCTGTCCTCCAGGGCGGCGATGGCGTGCATGGCCGCCACCTTGGGGGCGCCGGTGACCGAGCCGCAGGGAAACAGGGCGCGGAACACTTCCGCCAGGTTGGTGCCCGGCCGGGTGACGCACTGCACCGTGGAGCTCATCTGCCAGGCGGTGGGCAGGGCCTCGACCTCGAACAGCCGCGGCACCTTCACCGTGCCCAGACGGGCGACGCGGCCCAGGTCGTTGCGCAGCAGGTCGACGATCATCAGGTTTTCGGCCCGCTCCTTGGCCGAGGCGTGCAAGGCGCGTGCGGCAGCAGCATCGGCCTGAGCATCGGCGTGGCGCGGGGCCGTACCCTTCATGGGCCGGGTGGTGAGCGTACCGTCTGCCTGCCAGTCGAAGAACAGTTCGGGGGAAACGGAGAGGATCTCCCATGCTGGATCCCACAGGTGCATGCAGTAGCCGGCGGGCTGGGTGGCGCGCAGGGACTCGAACAGCGCGGCACCACAGCCGGTGAAGTCGGCATGCAGGCGCGTGGTCAGGTTGACCTGATAGAAGTCGCCCGCGCCGATGCGTCGGCGCAGGTCGTCGATGGCGGCATGGGCCCGGGCCTGGGAAGTGTCGGCCTGCCAGGGGCCACAGGCAAAGGCCGCATCCTCCTCGGCCCGGACACCGGCGTCGGGGCCGGCATAGCTAGCAAATGCCGCCAGCGGGAGTGAACCGGCGTCGGGACGCACCCGCAACGCCCCATCGAAGGCGGGTGCCGCCTCGTAGGCGACCCAACCCAGGACCCAGCGTCCGGTGCGGGCCTCGGCCTGGACGGCCTCCAGGATGGAGGGCACCTGGGCCGGGCTGTGGGCGACAAACTTTGCAACGGCCGTGTCAAACACCAGGTCCAGCCGCGGGTCGGCGTCTCCGGGAGCCCCGGGAAAATCGATGCGGGCCTTCATGACGCCAGGCTGCGATAAACGCCAACGGGGTGTCGCCCCGGCCTACCTGGTCCAGGCCTCACGCCACCGTGACTGCTGCGGACAGATACACGTCCTGGATGGCGTTGAGCAAGGCCACGCCTTCCGCCATGGGGCGCTGGAAGGCCTTGCGCCCGGAGATCAAGCCCATGCCCCCAGCGCGCTTGTTGATCACCGCCGTACGCACCGCCTGGGCCAGGTCGTTCTCTCCCGAGGCGCCACCGGAGTTGATCATGCCCGCCCGTCCCATGTAGCAGTTGGCCACCTGGTAGCGCACCAGGTCGATGGGGTGCTCCGAGGTGAGCTCGGAATACACCTTGGAATGGGTCTTGCCGAAGGCGATGGCGCCATAGCCGTTGTTGCAGGTTGCCTGCTTCTGCTTGACCACATCCGCCTCGATGGTGGCCGCCAGGTGATTGGCCTGGCCGGTGAGATCTGCGGCCTCGTGGTAGTCCACGCCGTCCTTCTTGAAGGCGGAATTGCGCAGATAGGCCCACAGGAAGGTGACCATGCCAAGGCGATGGGCCTCGGCGAAGGCCTCGGAGATCTCCAGGATCTGCCGGCGGGACTCCGGCGAGCCGTAATAAACGGTGGCCCCCACGGCCACCGCCCCCAGGTCGAAGGCCTTGCGCACGTCGGTGAACAGTGTCTGATTGTGGATCCCCGGGTAGGTGAGCATCTCGTTGTGGTTGAGCTTCACCAGGAAGGGGATCCTGTGGGCATATTTACGCGCCACGGAGCCCAGCACCCCCAGGGTGGAGGCCACCGCATTACAACCACCTTCGATGGCCAGCCTGACGATGTTCTCCGGGTCGAAATAGGCCGGATTGGGCGCAAAGGAGGCCCCGGCGGAATGCTCCACCCCCTGGTCCACGGGCAGGATGGACAGGTAGCCGGTCCCTGCCAGGCGGCCGGTGTTGAAGATCTGCTGAAAACTGCGCATGACCGCTGGTAAACGGTCACCTATCGCCACCACCCTGTCGATGAAATCCGGCCCGGGCAGGTGCAGGGATGATTTGGGAATGGTCGTACAGCTGTGATTGAGCAGGGAGTCCGCCTGATTGCCCAACAAGGCAGGGATATCGGTCATGTCATCTCCTTGAAGCGTTATGGGGTACATCCCGCATACAGGCTGCCGACCCCCCGCGGATGCGGGGGCACCTTGCACCAAGCGCACGATTTTTCATGCGGTTCGCGCGCGTGATTGGATTTCTGTCCTCGTTGAGCCCGTTTTCGGCCTTCTGTGCCCCATTTCCTCGCATTTTCCGCCTCTCACGCCATCTGTGGGCGGATTTTTCCCAGCGTGCGCATGCGCGTGAGGTTGTAGGCCGCCATGGTCAGCACAAACAGCTGATCGACCTCCTTCAATCCACGCACCATCACCAGGCGGATCGGTCCCACGGTCTTTGCCCAGCCAAAGACCTGCTCGATGCGTTTTCTCTTCCGCAGCGAAATGGCGTAACCCGCGCTGGCGGCGATGGCATCGGGCAGGGCCGAGCGGCGCCCCGGGGCGTTCTGCGCGACGCGGGATGACGCGCATTTCCTGCAGCGCATCAATGAGCTCCTGGGCGTCATGGCCCTTGCCGGCGCCCAGCGTGATTTCGGCCTGCGGCTTGTCTGCCGCCTGCCGGGCGGCGCCGACCATCAGCTTGGCCGCTTCGCGCTCGGCAAAACCATCGGCGGTCGTAACCATGGCGTTGGCCACCAGTCCGTGGCGGTTGTCGGTGAGGGTGTGGCCCATGTAGCGCAGCCGGCTGGCGTTGTCGCCTTTGCGGCGTGGGTGTCGTTGCTGCGGCTCGTGTCCTTGAAGTTGCCGCTGTCGCTGTCATCGTCTGGGCCGTCCTTGCGCACAAAACTCTTGTGGCCGGCCCAGGCCTGGATGAGGGTGCCGCCGACGCTGAAGTGCCCGCCCGAGAGCAGGCCTTTGTGCTCGGCCTGCTCCAGCACCCGATTGAAGAGTTCGATGACGGCGCCGTGCTCGATCAGCCGCTCGTGGTTCTTGGTGAAGGCGGTGGGCACCCGCACGGCGTCGTCCATGGACAGGCCGATGAACCAGCGGAACAGGAGGTTGTATTGGGTCTGCTCCATGAGCTGGCATTCGGAGCGGAGCTGTAGAACACCTGCAGGGGCATGGCGTGCAGGAGCTTCTCGGGCGCGATGCCGGGGCGCCCGTCCGTGACGTCGGCTGCGCACATGCCGGAGAACAAGGCATCCATCTGCACCAGGGCGGCGTTGGCCATCTCGTGGATGGGGCGCAGGCAATGGTCGGCCGGCACGAAGTCCTCCAGCTTGCGCAGGGTGAACAGGCTCTCGGTGAAGGTATCGGATCCGCGCATGAATGGGACTCTGGCGGCAGTCAGGGAAGGGCTGTCGGTTTATCTTCCGCCAAACTGCTGGCGTGCACCGGCTGCGGGCATTTCAGCAGCCTGTTAGGCTTAGGCATGAAAGAAGCGCATATGGACTGAGCTCGTTGCTGCATTCTGTGTCACGGCAAACGCTATTCCAAGGCTCCCGGCCCGATCGTGTTGGCCGCATTTCTGATGCATCTTGTCGTGGAACGGGCAATGTCGACATCGATGCAGAACCTGGCGCCATGAAAGCGCCCCAGCCCTATTGGGATTGCGGTACCAGCAAGAAGGTGACCGGGGCATTTCCGGTCACCTCGTTGACCTTCTCGATGAGTTTCTGGGCCGGCAGGGGTTTGCGGCAGGTTTCCAGCTTGCCCGCCGCGATCTCCAAGGGTTCGACACGAATCCCGTAGAGCGTCTCGATTCCCCGCTGATCCAGGGTAATGCGGATATTGTCCAGGGCCATGCCTGCGGACAGGCCCTTTCCCCGGGTATAGGCCAGCAGGCCATGCTCTGCGGCGCTGGAGATCTGCAGCGGTCCCATGGCTTCCATCCCCGTGAAGGCATGGTTGGCGTCCAGGATCTCCGTGAGGCTCGTCTGCTTCATGATGGGGATGAGGGTGTCGTAGGCAATCAGGCCGAAGTGGGGGCCGATGCCCTGTCCCGATACCCGCAAGGGGATGGGGGGCTGCCAAACGCCTTTTTCATCCTGGAAAACCAGCACCCCCCGCCCCTGGATCAGGGTCAGGCCCATGCCCACCTTGATCACGTTGGGCAACACCACGAAGCCGTGGGCATCCTTGAGCACGGCGCTCACCTTGGCCCTTTCACCCGGCCCCAGACCCGATGCAAACATGTGATCGAAGATCTGGCTGGCGGTCTCCAGGATCTGGACGGGGTCGTCCGTCCCGGAGGCCTGCTCCTCGGCCAGTGCCAGGGAGGAAAGGGAAAACAGAAACGGGATCGCCAAGCGGGCCATGGAGATTCGTAGCAGGTTCATGCTCTAGACCTTTTCTGAGTGATCAAGCAAACAACACCGAGGGCCGGGCTTGCCACGACGGCTGAAGCCGAATCGCGCATGGGTAGCCTACATAACCACTCCGGTTCCTGTCGAAACAGGCCCCAGTCTATGCCACGCCCCGAATCTTCGGCATCGCCTTGGTAGCGGGGGATCAGGAGAGCGGGTAGGCAAGACACGGCCTGCCCTTGCTCCACTTCCGATGCATGAGCACCTCATCGCCACCGCGGTTCGATGACCCTGCCCATAGGGACCTGCGCATATTTGCACTCCTGCTCCCCGACTCACGTCCCCCTGAAAGTGAAGCATACCGCCCCCATGAGGCACACCCCGGCCCAGAGGTAGTTCCAGTTCAGGGGCTCTTTCATGTACAGCACGGCGAAGGGCACGAACACCGAGAGGCTGATGACTTCCTGCAGGATCTTGAGCTGGGGCCGGGTGAGGGTGGTGTAGCCGATGCGGTTGGCGGGCACCTGCAGCAGGTATTCGAACAGGGCCACACCCCAGCTGGCCAGGGCGGCGATCCACCAGGGCTTGTCGTTGAGCTGCTTGAGATGGGCATACCAGGCCACGGTCATGAACAGGTTGGACAAGACCAGGAGGATGACGGTCTGCAGGGCGGTGGTGTTAAGCAGGGCGGTCATGGGGATCTCCCAGGGTCAAAGCCGGGCGGAGATCAGCAGGTTGCGGGGGGTGGTGTGTCGGTCGCTGAACTCGGCCAAGCCCACCCGATAGCCGTGCCGCGCCAGAATCAGGGCCCTGTCCAGGGCCAGCCAGATTTCCAGGGGACGGCGGAAGCTGAGGCGGGCCAGATCCAGACGCACGACCTCCCGCTGACGCGCCCAGCCCTGGTTCTCCCAGGCCACAGCTGCGTCAGACGGAGGCGGGCTGAGGCTTTCCCTTTGCGTCAGGCGCTGCAGCCAGTCAGCAAAGCCCTGGGCATACCAGGCTCCGGGTACGGACTTGAAGGTCCTCTGCCGGGGGATGCCCAGGGTGCTGCGCCATTCCAGGAAGGCCAGCTTCCAGGCCATGGCCCGGTCCCGCTGGCGTCGCTCCCGCGCCCCGGCGGTGACAGTCTCGGTCACCGCCAGGTGCAACTCGTCACGGCTCAGGCGCAAGTCCGCTTCCGGATTGAGGGGCACATACTCCCGGGTGGCGATGCGGTGATAGCAACAGGGGGCTAGGTCCAGGGCGGGGGATTCTTGTGCCACCGCCCCGCGCAGCAGGGCCAGGTGCAGGTCCCCACAGGCATGCAGGGCCAGGGTATGGCGCCCATGCAGATGCTCCTGGCTGGCGAGGTGCAGCGCATCCCCGATCACGAATTCCTGCCTGACCCGGGCCCGTCCTGCCAGCTCCTCTCCCTCACGGCAGAGGGCGTCATCCAGTTCCAGGCTGAGCACGGGCCGTTGCCAGCGGTGGCTGATGAGGCGTCCCAGGTGGCCCTTGCCGGCACACCACTCCAGCACTGGCGCCACCGGCACCCCCACCCCCGCGGCGAAGGCATCGATCTGGGCCTGCTTGCGCCCGGGCACATGGCAGGCCAGCGCAGGGCCCTGGGGTACGGGCCTGTCTTGCACACGGGGCAGGCAGATAAGGCCGGCCAGTTCCTGCAGACCGGGGACGAAGCCCGCTGCCAGTTGGATCAGGGCCTGGTTGTCGTCGGCCAGGGTCCTGACCTGGTCGTCCTCCAGGGACAGCAGATGGACGGCATAGTCCGGATAGGCCTGGCACCAGCGGGGGCGGGGCACATGAAAGGGGCTGGGCCGCCACAGCTCCTCATGCACAGCCAACAGCGCCCCAAGCTGCTGCAGGCGGACAGTCAGTTCGGCCGGGGGGATGGCAGGAATCGACATGGCGGCCAACTTTCCGCCAGGATGCCGTTCAGGACAAGCGCGCCACCCAGGCCTCCGCCGCCGGTCGGATCACCTCCAGCAGGGATGTGGGGAAGAGGCCGAAGAACAGGATCAACAAGGCAAAGACCAGCACCAGGCCCAGCTCCCGGGGCCTGAGGTCCCGGGAAACGGCCACCGTGGCATTGCCTACCGGCCCCAGGAAGGCGCGGCGATACAGGTTGAGGAAGTAGGCCGCCCCCAGCACGAGGCCGAACAGCGCGGCCAGGCCAGCGCCGGTGTGGGTCTGCAGGGTGGCCATGAGGATCATGAATTCCGCCGGGAAGACACTGCTGCCGGGCAGGCCCATGCCGGCCAGGACGAAGAACAGGAAGAAGCCGGCCAGGCGGGGCATGGTGTGGGCCACGCCGCCGAGGGCCAGCAGGTCCGTGGAACCCAGGCGCTGGTGCAGGAAGGCGCTCATAAGGAAGAGGCCACCGGCCACCGCGGTGAAGTTGACCAGCTGCAGTACCGCGCCCTGGACTCCCTGCAGGTTGAAGGCGGCGACACCCAGCAACACCAGGCCCACGTGGGACAGGCCGGAATAGGCCAGCAAGGCGCGCAGGTTGGTCTGGGCCAGGGCCGCCACGGCGCCGTAGAGCAGACCGAAGGTGCCCAGACCCGCCAGCAGCCAGTGCATGTCCTGGGCGGCGCCAGGCGCCAGGGGCACCGCGAAGCGGATCAGGCCGTAGGCCCCCAGCTTGAGGCCGGTGAGCAGGCTCACGGCAGCCACGGGGCCCTCCATGGCCATGAGGGGCAGCCAGGTATGCAGGGGGAAGACCGGCATCTTCACGGCGAAACCCAGCAACAGCAACAGAAAGACCGTCCACTCCAGATCCGCCGGCATGGGTGTGTCGAGCAGGCGGATCAGGTCGAAGGACAGGCCGGCGGGCAGCCCCAGGCCGTTGACCGCGGCCTGATTGAAGGCCAGCAGGAGGAAGCCGAACAGCAGGGGCACGCCCCCCGCGAGCATCACCAGGGTGTACTGGGTGGCAGCATAGTTGCGGTGCGGTCCCGCCCCCCACAGGCTGGCCAGGAAATAGAACGGCAGCAGGGACAGCTCCCAGAACAGGAAGAACAGCAGGGTATCCACGGCACAGAACACCCCCAGGGTGGCTCCGGCCTGGAGCAGCAACAGGCTGTGGTACAGACGCGGCAACTGCCGCACATGCCAGGAGGCCAAGTGCACGCCCAGGAAGAGCAGCACGGTGGCGGGCAGGAAGAGCACGGAAATTCCATCCACACCCACGGCGTAATCGATGCCCAGGCCCGGGATCCATGCGGTACGCGCCACCATCTGGAAGCCGGTCTGGTGCGGGTCGAACCCCGCCAGCACGGCGGCGGTGAGGATCAGGGCCAGGCCGTGTACCCCCACGGCCAGCATACGCGCCTGCTCCGCCCGGGGCGGCAGCCAGGCGGCCAGGGCACCCGCGGGATAGAGCAGCAACAGCGGGGTGAGCACATCAGACATGGCCGAACCTCCCCGCCAGGGCACGCATGGGGGCTTCCACCAGATCCAGCCAGGGCGCCATGTGGAAACCGGCGGTCAGCAGCACCACCGCCAGCACACCGGCAATGAACCATTCCAGCCCCGTGGCGCGTTCCACGGGTGCTGCGCGCGCCGCCGGGGCCGGCGCCAGAAAGGCGCGCTGAAAGGCCCAGAGCAGGAAACCCGCCGCCGCCACGTTGCCCAGGGCCGCCCCCACCGAGGGCAGGGCACCGAACTGGTGGATGGCCGCCTCCAGCACCAGGTGGGCGGCATCGAAACCTGGAGTGCCGGGCATGCCCACGATGGCCAGGCAGGCGATGAAGAAGGTCAGGCCGATCATGGGTATGCGGTCGAACAGCCCCCCCAGCCGGTCCAGGCGGGTGCTGCGGGTGCGCCGGTAGACCAGGCCCGTCATCAGCATCATGGTGGTGACCGCCAGGCCGAAGTTGGCCGCCAGCAGCACCCCCCCCTGCAGACCCACGGGGTCCAGGGCGAACAGGCCGACCATGGCCAGGGACGTGTGGCTCACCACGGCGAAACCGATCAGGGCGCGCAGGTTGGTCTGCTGCAAGGCCAGCAGGGCCGCGTAGAACACCCCCGTGGCGGCGAAGCCCATGACGAAGGGGGACCAGGCCTCCACCGCCTCGGGCAACAGGGGAAACACGAAGCGCACCAGGCCGTACAGGCCCAGCTTCACACCCAGCAGCAGGGCCGGGGCAAGGGCCACGTTGCCGTGCCGGGCCACGGTGGGCAGCCAGCCGTGCAGGGGAAAGATGGGGGTGCGCACGCCCAGACCGTAGAACAGCAGAAAGAAACAGAGGGCCGCCAGTCTTGGCGTCAGGGGCTGGCTCGCCAAATCCAGGAGGTCGAAGGTCCAGCCCCCGCCAAAGTGGTCACGATGGGCCCAGCCCAGGACCAGCACCCCGGCCGTGAGCATCAGCTGGCCCAGGCCCTGGAATCGATAGAAGCGGGAGGTGGCCAGGTCCTTCTGGGGCGAAGTGGCCCAGTGGCCCACCAGATAGCCCACCAGGGCAAGCTCCAAGGCGGAGGCCGCCACCAGCCAGAGCAGGTTGAATGTGCACAGCTGCACCATCATCAAACCTTCCACTGCCAGCAGGGTGGCGATCAGCCGGGTCTCCTGGTGCAGGCCGCGCACCAGGCTGTACAGGCTCAGCAGGAAGACGATCAGGGCCCCCAGCAGCACGAACAGCACCGTCACGCCATCGGCGCCGACGTGGTAGGCGAAGGGCCCGGGCAGGGGCAGGTATTCGGCGAACTGGTAGGCGGCGGCGTGCACATCGAACCGGTCATACAGGAGGATGGCCAGCAACAGCTCCAAGGCCGCGATGCCCCGGCCCAGCCAGGCCGGCAAGGGCCCTTCCCCCAGCCGGAGGAGCAGCGCCGCACCCGCCAGCGGCAAAAGCTGCAGGCTGGCCAGCAAGGGCCAGGCAGCGTGATCGGTCCAGTACAGTTCAGTCATAGCGCCTTTGCCGGACGGGAAGTGCGAGGCGGGCCACGCCTCCCCTCAGTGCCGCGCCGCCTTCCCCCGTTTCCCGCCGCCATCTCACAGGATCACCACCAGCGTCGCCATGACGATGAGCAGAAGGTAGCGGGGCTGCTCGAACAGGCCTTCCGCCCAGGTCAGCCAGCCGCCTAGGCGGCGCAGACCGGCCCCCAGCCTGCCGCCGATGCCGCGCAGGACCAGATGCTGTTCGAAATGATCCAGATGCCGGGCCAGCCACATGAGCGCGGCCCCGGCCAGGCCGCGCCCCTTGACCACCGCCTCCTCACCCAGCAGGGCCGCAGCGCGCCTGGCTTCGGACATGCCCATGATGTGATGCACCACGTTGTCGTCCACGGCGCGCACGTCCCGGGCCAGGGCCTGGGTGGGGCGGGTGAGCAGGTGATCGGCCAGGGGTTCCAGCCAGAAGCGTTGCAGGGCGGCGGTATACAGGCGCGGACTGCGGCGCAGCCAGGCCGGTGCCGGTGGCGTGGCCGCATCGAGCAGGTGCATATAGGAGGGCGCGGCCAGGAACTGCCAGGTCCGCCAGACCATGTGCAGGGCCATGTGCCAGGCGGCCAGCTGGAAAAGGCCCAGGCCACAGGCCAGGAACATGAGGCCCACCTGGGTCAGGGTGGCGAACAGCAGGGCGGACTTCACATCGGTCTGCGCGTAGCCGACGATGCCGCCATACAGGGCGGTACCCAGACCAATCATGGCGAGCAGGGACATGACCCCGGGGGCCGCGCTCAGCACCGGCTCCAGGCGGATGAGCAGATAGACGCCGACATGCACCATGACCGCGCCGTAGAAGATGGCGGAGGATGGCGTGGGGCCCTCCAGGGCACGGGCAATCCAGGGCGAAAAGGGCACCTGGGCCGACTTGGCCAGCGCGGCGCTGACAAAACCCAGGCTCAGCAGGCTGATGTAGAGGGTGGGCAGATGCCCCGCGCCCACGGCGATGTCGGCCCACTCCAGGCTGCCCAGCCAGAGCTGGGCCAGGGCGATGCCCAGCAGGAAGCCCGCGTCCCCCACCCGGTTGGTGAGGAAGGCGCGCTGCGCATTGACGGTGGCCGTTTCCTGCTCGAAGGCATAGCCGATCAGCATCCAGGAACTCAACCCGACGAGCTCCCAGCCCACGAAGGCCAGCACGGCGTTGCCCGCCAGGATGATGCCCAGCATGCCGGCGACGAACAGGTTCATGCCGATGAAGAAGCGGTGGAAACCGGCTTCCCGATGCATGTATTGCGCCGAGAACCGCAGCGTCACCAGGCCGATGGCCGCCACCAGTGTGCCGAGGCCCAGGGAGAGGCCATCCAGGGTGAAGGACAGGGACACCCGCAGCGTGCCGCTGGCAAACCACTCCGCCACCCGCACCTGGCCAGGGGCGCCCTGCACCAGGGCAAGTCCATCCAGTATCAGCAGGACCCCGCAAGCCAGTACGCAGGCCCCCAGGGTGAGCCGGGCCGTGAGCGGTTCTCCCGCCTCTCCCCGGGCTCGGCCGGCCAGATGCAGCAGGACGACGAGCAAGGCGGCCAGCAGGTGCAGGAGCGGCGCCAGGGCGACCAGGGCATAGGGCATCATGTCGCCCGCGCTCCTTGTTCGATGAGCACCGGCGGCAGCGGCTCGCGCCGGCCACGGACCCAGTCCGTCGAGGTGGGTACCGTGGCCGGCGCCGGGCCTTCCGGCCGCCATTCCACCCAGCCCGTACCCACCAGGAAGCGGTGCAGCACGCCGCTGTCCGGGTCGATGGCCACCAGCTGCACCCATTCGTTGTCCACCAGTTCCCGCACGGCGGGCTGACGCTGGTAGATGGCAGTGAGCACGTCCAGTCTGTGCTCCACCACCACCAGCAGGCGCATGGCCTCGTGCACCTCGATCATCTGCCGGGGCAGGCCGGTGCGCAGGTCGGAGGCGGCGCCCTGCATGACGCCGCTCAGACCGACTATGTTGTGCATGACCTTGGTGCCGCAGCCGTAGCGTTCGTTGTTGGCACTGGAAAAGTAGTACTCCAGGCTGATGCCGGCTCCCACCGCGCCGTTGATGACCAGGTGCCGCTCCAGCAGTTCGCCCTCCGGATCCTGACTGGGATCGTAGGAAACCAGGAAGGCACGCCGGTCGAAGAAGGCCCCGCGGGAAAAGGCGCGGCGTCCGAAGAAGGCGCAGGCGTTGGTGGCATGGCCCAGCTCCGGCCGGGCCTGGGAGTAGTCGTTGGCACGCCCGGTGACGTGCTTCCAGGCGGCCTCCGGACTCAGCTCCAGGGGCGCCGACACGAAACGCCGACAGCGCTCCCGCGCATGCAGCAGGCAGGCGGCCTGCATGTCCTGCTGCAACCGGCCCAGGGCGGGTCTCAATGCCTCGGGCACCATCACCTCGTCATACCAGGTGACGATGTCGTCACAGGTATCGTGCTCCGCGCCGATGAACCAGGTTGTCTCGGGAATGTCGATGCCGCGTTGCCGCAGCAGGGCTCGCACCTCGGGCCGGTTGGCCATGGCCGCCACCAGGCGTGCGTTGGGCCCGGAGTTGCGGCCGGCGCAGGCGCCGCAGCTGTAGGCAGAGGCATGCGGGTTGTTCAGGCTGTGGGAACCATGGCCGACGATGGCCACCAGGGGAGAAAAACCATGGGTCAGACCGGTATTGCGCAACAGGGCCTGCACCCGGTCGGCCTGCTCCAGGTCGGTGAAGCCCAGGCGGCGCGCCTCCGGTTTCGCCTCGGGGCTGTCGTTGGGCGCGCTGAGGCCGATCCGCGTGACCACGGGAATATCGAAGCCCAGACGCAGGCGTTCCACCAGGCGGCCCAGGGTGGCAGGCATGAAGGCCTTGCCGAGCAGCACGCCCAGGGTGACGGGGGCCGCGGCCAGGCTCATGAACGCGGGCGTCATCCAGCCCAGGCGGGTGCCCTGGATCAGGCGCGCCTTCCAGTCCAGACGCAGTCTGCGGCGACGCACGTGGCGGTCATACATGCCCACGCCATCGGCCCCCTCGAGAGGCAATTCCCGCACCTCATGCGCCGGTACCACCACGCTGGGCACCACCGGACTCAAGGCCACGGCCTGCTCTGCATCCAGGCCGCGCCAGGCATGCGGCACGTTGAAGTGGGCGGCCGCGCCCAGGGTTTCCACGCCTGGAGTCCCTTCTTCCAGATACCTGCGCAGGCCCTCTTCCCGGTCATCGATGCAGAACATCAGCTGGGCGACGGGTGGCTCATCCCGGGTCTTCCAGGCACCGCGCCCGGCATTGGCGGCCAGGGCCCCCAGGATCTCCTGGCGGTAATGACGCTCATAGGCCTGCAGCCAGACCCAGCCCATGCGCTCGGGAGTCAGTTCCGCCAGGCAGGCGAGCAGGGCCCGGGGGGCCTGCTCGCCCAATTCGGCCAGGGCCCCGGCATGCAGACCCAGATGCTGGCAGAGCAGGAACAGGGACCATGCCTCGCCCCTCCGGCGCGGGTGGGGGAACGGTTGGACGTGAGGAGGATCGACTGCCTGATGCGGCCCGTCCTCCGCCACCTCCCGGCCCGTATCCACCCGCGGGGAAGGGTGTGAATCGAGGATCAGCCGCGCCACGGCGAGCCAGTCGGCGTCGTCTTCCTCGCCGGCCCTGCCGCAGGCCTCCCAGACCAGGCGGTGGCCCTGCGCCTGCAGCCATTCCGGCAGGGGTGGGTCGATATCCTCGGCGAAGAGGTGCAGACGCACCAGCAGTTCCGCGGGATGGCGCTGCAGATAGCCGCGCAGGGCAAACAGGCTGACTTCCGTCTTGAAATGGGTAGCCGCGATCTGCTGTGCATAGAGGCGTTCCAGCACCAGGCGCACGGCCAGATAATCGCTCATGTGCACCGGCGTGGTTTCGCCCCCGTAACCCGGATGCCCGTGGCGCCAAAGGAACATGCCGGACCAGCCCGGCAGCTCCTTGGCCAGGGTCTCCAGGTAGGCGGCCCGCCGTGTCTGCGGCAGGCCCAGTCGATCCAGCTCCTGCGGGATGCAGGTCTCGGCGTCCTCGGGCAGGCGCTCCAGGAGCGTGTCCCAGCCCGTCAGCTCGCAGTAGCCGAAATAGGGATCGCGGCGAGCACTGTCCAGCCAGGCGGCGTAGAAGCCGCGTGCGCGAGCCGGATTGCGCCAGGCCGCCAGGCCCAGATCCAGGTGGGCGGCGAGATGACGCACCAGATAGGGCCGCAGGGCGTGCATCAGGTCCTCGCCGGCAAGGCGCATGAGCAGGCCACGCAGGCTCAGGTCCTTGCCGAAACGCGCCAGGAGCCCATCGAGCCGTGCCTGGGCCTCGTGCTTGACGCGATGCCGGTCCCAGAGCAGGGCGGCCTCCTCGGACTCGTGCACGGGGGGCGACTCGATCGCCGGGGCCACGCGGGTGGCGGCGGCGCAGGCCTGCCAAAGGGCCGTCAGCATCGCCTCCTCACCACCCTGCCGCGTCAACAGGACCAGACGGGTTGCCGCCGGCACGTCGTCATGACAGCGGCGCAGCGCGCCGCCTTCCGTCATCCGCCAGCGCAGGGCGGCCGCTGGCAAGGGTTCCAGGTCGAAGCGCAGGCCGGCCAGGAATACCTGGCGGCGGGTGATGTGTCCGACCGCAGGCGCATCCGGCGCCAGTTCCGGGGTTTCATCCAGGGCGGCGTTGAGGTCCGACAGATCGATGCGGCCCTGCCGGAAATAGGCGCGGAAGGCTTCCGGCGTCTCATAGCCCTGGTTGCCGGTGGCGGCCTCGGCCGCGGCCAGGGCCGCCCGGAAGTGCAGGTGCTGGAAGCCGTGCAGGGTGTTGTGGTGCACGAAATCCTGGATGGGCGCCTGGGCGGGCAGCACCTGCTCCAGCCGGTGCAGCAGCGCGTGCGACCCGTCCTGCCCGTTGGTGTGGGGATGCGCGTGGCCCATGGCTAAAACAACCCCGCATAGCCACCGATGGTGGCGCGGATGAGATACAGGATGGGCGCGGGGTAAAAGCCCAGGATCAGGCTGCCGGCAGTGAGCGCGGCCGCGGCGGTGAACTCGCCCCGGGTCAGGTCCGGCAGATGCCGCATGCGTGCCGACACCGGCCCGGTGAACAGGCGGCTGATGGTGCGTATCGCGTAAGCGGCGGTGAGAAGCACCGTGAGGGAGACCAGCACCATCCAGGCCCCCCAGCGCTCGAACCCGCCGACCAGGGCATGCAGTTCGGCGACGAAGCCGGCAGTGCCGGGCATGCCCACCGCGGCGATGAAGGCCAGCACGGTGAAAAGGGCGAAGCGCGGCATGACCTGCGCCAGCGAGGCATAGTCCGCCAGCTCGCGCGTGTGGGTGCGCTCATACAACAGTCCGATGAGCAGGAACAGGGCGCCGGCCACCAGGCCATGCGCCACCATCTGCAGCATCGCGCCGGTGAAGCCGGCGGTGTTGAGCGCCGCCAGGCCCAGCAGCACCACGCCCATGTGCGATACGGAGGAATAGGCCACCATGGCCTTCAGGTCGCTCTGCTTCCAGGCCAGCACGCCGCCGTAGACGATGCTGGCCAGGGCCAGGGCCATGAGCAGGCCCTGCAGGGCCACGGCAGCGGCGGGCAGGGTCTCCAGCGCGCGCATCAGTCCGTAGGAACCCATCTTGAGCAGGATGCCGGAGAGCAGGATGGACACCGGGCTGGGTGCTTCCACATGGGCCAGGGGCAGCCAGCCATGCAGGGGGAAGATGGGCATCTTCACGCCGAAGCCGATGAGCAGACCCAGGAACAGGCCCACCTGGGTGGTCTCCGGCAGCATCCGGGCACCATGCCGGATCGCGTCCATGTCGAAGGATTGTCCCGGTGCGGCGTCGTACAGCATGAGCAGGGCAATGAGCATGAACACCGAGCCGCCCATGGTGTAGAGCACGAAGTTCAGGGCCGCACGGCTGCGCAGCCGGCCGCCGTAGCGGTCGATGAGGAAGAACAGGGGCAGCAGGGTCAGTTCCCAGAACACGTAGAACAGCGACCAGTCGCGGGCCACGAACACCCCCAGCATGGCCGACTCCAGCAGCAGGATCAGGATGTAGTAGCCCTTGGGCTTGTCCCGGACGCCACCGGAGGCCAGCACGGCGATGAAGGCCAGCAGGGCGGCCAGCCACACCAGGGGCAGGGAAATGCCGTCCACCCCCAGCGAGAAAGTGCTGCCCAGGCGCGGGTTCCAGACCTGGGTCTCGAACAGCTGCACACCCGCCTGGCCCGGATCGAAGGCGCTGGCCAGCCACAGAGCCCACACCAGGGTGGCGCCGGACACGGCCATGGCGGAGCGGCGCAGCAGCACGCCATTGCCGCCTGGCAGGAAGACGATCAGCAGGGCCCCGATGAGGGGCAGGAGGAGGAGGATACGCAGCACGGAGCGGATTTTAGTGGGTCATGCCCACCCCCGCACGTGGGGAAGGCAGACGGCCATCGCCGTAGCGGGCCCGGCACTCACGCCATCGCCGGCTTGAGGGCACAGAACAGATCGTCCCGGGCCTCGTCCCCCAGGCGCTCGTAGATGGCGGCGATGGCCTGATCCTCGGTGGCGAAGATGTTGTCCTGGGTGATCAGGTCGAACAGGCCGGTGGCGCGCATCACGTCCAGGACCTGCTTCTTCAGGCCGGAAAACACCAGGGTGACGCCGTTTTCCTTCAGGCGGCTGACCAGATGGTGGATCACTTCCTCTCCGGACGCGTCCAGTTGGTTGATGCCGTCGCCCACCACCAGCAGAAACCTGGCCTTGGGGTGGTCGGCCAGCGTGGCCAGCAGCGTGTCCTCGAAATAGGACACGTTGGCGAAATAGAGCTGGCCGTCGAAGCGCATGGCCACCATGTGCTCGCTGGTGGGCAGTTCCGGATACACCTTGATGTCGCGCAGCGTGCCGTCCTTGAAGCGGCCCAGCTGTGCCACGCGCGGCTTCATGGTGCGCAGCAGGAAGAGGACAAGGGCCAGGCCGGCGCCCACCATGATGCCGTTGTCCAGATGCGGGGCATAGGCCAGGGTGGCGACGAAGGTCACCACGGCGGCGATGCCGTCGTGCCGGTTGGCCTGCCAGGCATGGCGGATGGCCCGCACGTTCACCAGTCCCGCCACGGCCATGATGATGATGGCGGCCAGTACCGCCTGGGGCAGGTGATACAGCAGGGGGGTGAGGAACAGCAGGGTAAGCAGCACGAACACGGCCGTGAACACCGAGCTCATGCCGCTGCGCGCGCCGGAATTCATGTTCACCGCCGAGCGGGAAAAGGAGCCGGATACGGGAAAGGCCTGGGTCATGGAGCCGACGATGTTGGCCAGGCCCTGGCCCACCAGCTCCTGGTTCGGATCGAGGCGTTGCTTGGTCCGCGCGGCGATGGCCTTGGCGATGGAGATGGCCTCCATGAAACCCACCAGGGAAATCACCAGGGCAGCGGACAGCAGGGTGCCCAGCTTGTCCAGATCGAACCTGGGCAGGGCAAAACTGGGCAGTCCCTCGGGGATGCCGCCCACCACCTCACCCCCGCCGGTTAGCCTGATCTCGCCCGGGGCCACCGTGGCGATCTTCCAGGCACCGCCATCGGTCTTCATCCCGATCGGCGCGGTCCCGGCCAGGTGCAGCAGGCCGGGCTCGCCATTGGCGCGCACCTCACGCTCGAACCTGAGCCTGCGCAGGTCCTGCAGGCGCTTGGCGTTGGCCTCCTCCAGGGCATGGACCTGGGAATGCAGCATGTCGGCGCGATAATTGAGCGTCAGCGCCTGCTGCACATCGTGGCCGGCCTGTTTTTCCAGCCGCTTGGCCTCGGCGTCACTGGCCATGGCCTTGTCCTTCATTTCGGCCAGGCGTCCCGCCGTGGTCTCGTATTCCCTGAGCATGTCGACGATCAGCGGATCGGCCACACCGTCCGGGTGCAGGGTGGCCTTCTTCTCGAAGCCCATGCCCCAGGCCGCCAGGGTGGTGAGCGCCACGGCAATGAGCACTCCAGGCAGTCTGGGCGCGAAGCGTTTCACGGCCCACATGATGGCGATGGCGGCGATGCCCATGGCCAGGGTGGGCAGGTGCGTATCGCCAAGCTGTCCGAACACGCCGACGATGTCGTGCATGAAGTGCTCGCTGCGCGCCATGGGCACCCCGAACAGCTTGGACACCTGCGACAGGGCGATGATGATGGCCGCCGCGTTGGTGAAGCCGACGATCACCGGATGCGACAGGAAGTTGACGATGACCCCCAGCTTGAACACCCCCAGCAGCAGCTGAATGACACCCACCAGCAGGGCCAGCATGATGGCCAGGGCGACGAAGTCGGGCGAACCCGGCGTGGCGTACACCGCCAGGCTGGAGGCGGTCAGCAGGGACACCACCGCCACTGGCCCTGTACCCAGCTGGTGGGACGAACCCCACAGGGCGGCCACGGCCACCGGCAGGAAGGCCGCGTACAGACCGTAATAGGCCGGCAGGCCGGCGAGCTGGGCATAGGCCATGGACTGTGGAATCAGCACCAGGGCCACGGTGATGCCGGCCATGAAATCGGCCTTGACCGTGTCCCCGGTCAGGGGGAACCAGCGCAGGAAGGGCAGGAAGCGGGCGAATTTTTGCATGACGGGTTTCGGCTACTTTTCTTCGGGCAAATCGGGATGATCGGAGGCGGCCACCAGGGGACAGTCCAGGCGGACCCAGGGGTCGGTGCCTTCCGAGGCCCAGGCGGCGGGACGATCCACCACCACGGTGGTAACGCATTCGTGGCCACGGGCATGCTCCACCACTTGCCTGGCGTCCAGCCCAGGCGCGGAGCTCAGGCGCGCGCTGACGCCCGCGTCCCGCAGGGCCGCCAGACGGGTCTCGAGGTCGCGCCAATCCGGCCGGCGCGGATCGGCCAACACCTCCAGTTCAGCATCCATGCGCCGGCACAGGGAGGCTCCCACGGACAGCAGTCGCTCCACGGGCGACACCGGACGCAGGGCGACGACGACCCGACGTTTCATTCACCCGTCAGGCCGAGGCGGCGCACGACGGGCATCAGCATGCGGGGCCAGCGCGCTGCGCGGACCCCTTTTCGTCCACGGGTCCGCGCGGCTTGGACGGCCCCGGGTTCCTGGCTGGGAGCGGGCATCTCCCAGCCCAGGCCACGCGCGGACTGGAGGCGCTCGGCGAGCAGGGTCTGGAGGGGGTTCGGGTGCATGGTTGACGATCCTGGTGTGAGGAAGTTGCGTCATGCAGCATGCATGCCAAGCCGTCATGCATATGCATCCCATTGATTTTTCGATGGTAATGACGGGGCCATGCCTACTTGGGTGCTGCATCATGCAACACCCCTGTTACACTCGCGCCATGCGTTCCCTGCAAGCCAAGATCGTCTTCGTCTATCTCGCGCTCACCGCACTCATCGTCGGCCTGGCGATCGTGGCACTGGTGGAACTGGAGCGCATCGCCGACAAGGCGCGGGAAGGCGGCAAGGTGGCGGAACTGTTCGACGCCACCCTGGAAATGCGCCGTTTCGAAAAGAATCATTTCCTCTACCACCAGGCCCACGACCTGAGCGAGCATGCCCGCTTTTCGGCGCGGGCACGGGAACTGCTGCGGCGCAACGCGGATACCCTGGACAGTCTGGCTGGTGCCGGTACCAGCGCCGGCCTGGGTGCGGATCTGGAACGCTACGAGCGCGCCATGCGGGCCCATGCCGGGCGTGCAGGCGACGAGCGGCTGGCCGGCGAGGTGCGTGGCCTGGGCAATCGCATCGTCACACTGGGGGAGCGACTGTCCAGCCTAGAGCGCCGGTCCACGAATGCCGCCCTGGCCGCGCACCAGCGCACCCTGCTCTGGTCCCTGGCAGTGGTGGCCGTCTTTCTCGTGCTCACCGGCCTGCTCACCGCGCGCCAGGTGACCCGCCCCCTGCAGGCCATGGAGCAGCGCATGCAGGCCGTGGCCAGCGGCCAGCTTACCCGTCTGAGCGCGGACGGCCCCGAACGCGAACTGGCATCCCTGTCCGATGCCTTCAATCATGTGCTGGACGAGCTGGAACGGCGCCAGCACACCCTGGTACGCGCCGAAAAGCTGGCCTCCCTCGGCACCCTGCTCTCCGGCGTGGCGCACGAGCTCAACAACCCCCTGTCCAACATCTCCTCCTCGGCGCAGATCCTTAAGGAGGAGCTCCCCCCCGCGCCGGACCCGGGGGCACACGCGGAGGTGCCGGACGGCACGCTGAGCACCCTGCAGCGCCAGCTCATCGAGGACATCGATGCCGAGACCCTGCGGGCCCGGCGCATCGTGCGCGCCCTGCTGGACTACGCCGGCGAGCGGGAATTCAAGCCTGTCCCCGTGCACCTGGCGGACCTGGTGCAGGAAACCCTGCGCTTCCTCCGGAACATGCGCCCGGCGGGCGTGGAGGTGCGCGTGGACATCGCCCCATGGCTGGCCGTGTGCGGCGATCGCCCACGCCTGCAGCAGGTGCTGCTCAACCTGCTGGTGAACGCCTACGACGCCATGGGCAAGACGGGCGTGCTGAGCATCCACGCCCGGGCGGCTCGGGCAGGCGCGTCGCACGACCGCTTTCCTGCCCCCATGGGCCAGTGCCGGCCGGGCGCCGCGGTGGTGGACCTGAGCCTGGCCGACACCGGGCCCGGCATCCCCGAAGCGCTGCTACCCAGGGTCTTCGACCCCTTCTTCACCAGCAAGCCGGTCGGTCAGGGCAGCGGCCTGGGATTGTTCATCGCCTACGAGATCATCGCGGAGCACGGCGGCTGCATCGTCGCCACCAACCGCGTCAACGGCGGCGCCGAGTTCCACATCCGCCTGCCCGCCGCGCACGCGCAACAAACCACGGATACCCCATGAGCGCACGCATCCTGCTGGTCGACGACGAAAGAATCGCCCTGCGCAACCTGCAACACGTGCTGACCCGGGAGGGCCATCGGATCACCGCTACGCAGAGTGGCGTGCATGCCCTGGACCTGCTGCATGCCCAGCCCTTCGACCTGGTGCTCACCGATCTGCGCATGGACAGGGTGGATGGCATGCAGCTGCTGCGCCGCTGCAAGGCGCAATACCCGGACATCGAGGTCATCATGCTCACCGGCTACGCCACCCTGGAATCCGCAGTGGAGGCCATGAAGGAAGGCGCCTTCCACTACATCGCCAAGCCCTTCCGCCTGGACGAGGTGCGCCAGACCGTGGCCGAGGCCCTGGAAAAGATCCGCCTGAAGCGGGAAAACCGCGCCCTGCGCGAGCAGCTCGATGCCTACCGTGGCCGGGTGCCCATCATCACCCGGGATGGCGGCATGCAAAGGCTGCTGGACATGTCGCGCCAGGTGGCGCCCACGGGTTGCAACGTGCTCATCACCGGCGAATCGGGCACCGGCAAGGAGCTCTTCGCCCGCTACGTGCACGCACAGGGTACCCATCCGGACGGCCCCTTCCTGGCCATCAACTGCGGCGCCTTCAACGAGGAGTTGCTGGCCAACGAGCTGTTCGGCCATGCCCGGGGGGCCTTCACCGGCGCCGTGGGCAAGACCGGCCTGCTGGAGGCCGCCCACGGCGGCAGCCTGTTCCTGGACGAGGTCACGGAGATGTCGCCGGCCATGCAGGTCAAGCTGTTGCGCGCCATCCAGGAGAAGGAAGTACTGCCCCTGGGAAGCACCCGGCCGGTGCGGGTGGACGTACGCTTCATCGCCGCCAGCAACCGCAACATGAAGGACTGGGTGGCGGACGGCCGCTTCCGCCAGGACCTCTACTACCGCCTGAACGTGGTCAACCTGCACATCCCGCCCCTGTCCCAGCGGCGCGAGGACATCCCACTGCTGGCCCAGCACTTCCTGGAGCGCGCTGCTCCGGTCATGGGCAAGGCCGTGCGCGACCTATCCGCGGACGCCCTGGCCCTGCTCAAGGCCTATGACTTCCCAGGCAATGTGCGCGAGCTGGAGAACATCATCGAACGGGGCGTGGCCCTGTGCCAGGGCGACACCCTGGAAACCGCCCACCTGCCCGATGACCTGCGCGACCTGTCCATACGCGCCTTCCGCCGGCGGGACGGCAAGGTCATCCCCCTGGAAGAACAGGAGAAGGACTACATCCTCTGGGTGCTGGCCGAGGCCCACGGCAACCAGACCCTGGCCGCCCAGCTGCTGGGCATCGACCGGGTATCGCTGTGGCGCAAGCTGAAGAAATACGGGGAAGAGAAGGGTTGAGGCCACGCGGGAGCCGAACACGGGCGGAGATCATGGATATCCCGCCCGGGGCCCGGACTTCCCCCGCCCGCTCCCTGCGGCCCCCATGCTGGCCTTGCGGGCATGCCGATAAGGCCGCCCGGCCCTGCTCCCCTCCATTCAAAACTCGTTGCGGATGCGCTTATAGCCTCTCACCAGTTCAAGGTTGGCCTGGGCCACGCTTTCCGAGAAACCGGTCTGATCCGCGGTGACGGGCACGATGCGGGCCAGTTCCTCGTCGGAATGCACGTTGGTGGTGGAGGGGATATAAAAACCGGGAGGCACGCCGCAGCCTTCCACCACGGCGTTGTGGCGCACCACCGAGCCGTCGCCCACGGTGCAGTTGTAGAGCACCGAATTGAAGCCGATGAACACCCGATCCCCCACCTGGCAGGGGCCATGCACGATGGAGCGGTGGGCGATGGAACTCTCCTTGCCGATGCGCACGCCACCACCGGCCTTGCAGTGGATCACCACGCCGTCCTGTATGTTGGAGCCGGCGCCAATGACGATGGGCTCCATTTCACCCGCCTCGTTCACCTCGTCGGCGCGGATGACCGCATAGGGGCCGATGAAGACGTTGGCCTCCACGAGGACCTTGCCGCACAGGATGGCGGTGGGATCGACGAACGCGGTTTCATGCACGACGGGCACGTCACCGTTGGGGTTGCGGCGGATCATGGAGGCTCCTCGGCAGGTCGTGGAACTGGCAGGTGTATCAGACTTTGCTAAAATGGTGCAATTTTTCACGTGCATGTTGCATTATGCAATCATCATGCACGATGACCCCGCGCTTACCGTCTAGGCCCTGCGATCATGAACAACCCCTTGCTGCTGCGTCTCTTTCCCTTCCTGGCCTGGTTTCCCATCAGCTCAACCCTGCTGCGTGGTGACATGATCGCCGGCATCACCGGCGCCCTGGTGCTGGTGCCCAAGGCCATGGCCTACGCGCAGCTATCCGGCCTGCCGGTCTATTACGGCCTGTACGTGGCCTTCGTGCCGGCCATCCTGGGCGCCCTGTGGGGCTCGTCCCGTCAGCTTTCCACCGGTCCGGTGGCCATCGTCTCGCTCATGACGGCGGCCGCCATCACCCCCCTGGCCGTGCCTTTCAGCGAGGAATACATCGGCCTTGCCCTGCTCCTCTCCCTGATGGTGGGCGTGATCCAGTTCAGCCTGGGGGTGATCAAGCTGGGCAGCATCGTCAACTTCGTCTCCCACCCGGTGATCCTGGGTTTCATGAACGCGGCGGCGGTGATCATCGCTCTGTCGCAGCTGGACATGCTGCTGGGCATCCCCAAGGGACGCAGCGATTCCTTCCTCTACGACATCTGGGAGATGTTCGGCTACCTGCCCGACACCCATCTGCCCACCCTGGCCATGTCCGTGTTCGCACTGCTGCTCATGCTGGGTTTGAAAAGGGTCCCCGCCCTGTCCAAGCTGTCCGTGTTGATCGCCGTGGTGGTGACCATCGCCGTCAGCGCCCTGACGGGGTTCGAGCGCAAGGTCAGCGCCAGCCCCGCGCACATCGCCGATCCGGAAGCCCGGGCCCTGGTGAGCGCCTATGCCGAAGCCGACCGGCGCATCCAGGAGATGAGCGCCAGGGTCACCGCCCTGTCCAGCCAGGCGCGCCTGGCGCACAAGACCCGCGACGCGCGTGGCGCCGCGGACCTGGAATACGCCATCTCCGTGCTCAAGCTGGACATCGCCGGCCTGGAAACGGAAAACAAGGCGCGCATGCACGCCATCCGCAGGCTGGACTTCACGCGCGTGGACACGGATGCGCGGGGGGCCGCCACCCTCTACCTGGCGGGCAAGGCGCCCGTCGGCCCGGAATCCGACACGCGCCAATGGCACATCAAGAAGATCGAGCAGGGGGAGATCAAGCTGGTGAGCGGGGGCGATGTGGTGGGCAAGGTCCCGTCCGGCCTGCCTGGCTTACGTCTGCCACCCCTGTCCCTGGATGCCATGCTGCAACTGCTCTCCGCCGCCTTCATCATCGCCCTGGTGGCCTTCATGGAATCCATCTCCATGGCCAAGGCCCTGGCGGCCAAGACCAAGCAGCGCCTCGACCCGAACCAGGAACTCATCGGCCAGGGCCTGGCCAACATCGGGGGGGCGTTCTTCCAGGCCTATCCGGCCTGTGGCTCCTTCACCGGCTCGGCCATCAACCTGCAGGCCGGAGCCAGGACCGGCTTCGCCATGGTATTCAACGGTCTGTTCGTGGCCGTGACCCTGCTGTTCCTGACCGACTACCTGTACCACCTGCCCAAGGCCACGCTGGCGGTCATCATCCTGCTGGCGGTGAGCAGCCTGATCACACCCAAGGCCCTCAAGCACACCTGGCAGGCCAGCAGGTTCGACGGCATCGTCGCCGGCGTCACCTTCGTCATCACCCTGATCGCCGCCCCGCACCTGGACAAGGGCATCCTGATCGGCGCGGGCCTGGCCATCGTGCTCTACCTGTACCGCACCATGAAACCGCGCGTGGCCCAGCTCGGCCGCTTTGCCGATGGCACCCTGCGGGACATCAAGGTCCATCCGACCCTGCCCACCAGTCCGTACATCATCGCCATGCGCTTCGACGGTTCCCTGTACTTCGCCAACATCGCCTACTTTGAAGACACCGTGCTGGAGCTGATCGCGGCCAAGCCGGATGCCCGATATCTGCTGGTGGTGGGCGATGCCATCAACCAGCTGGATGCCTCCGGCGAGGAGGTGGTGCACCACCTGGTGGAGCGCCTGCGCGGCAATGGCATGGAGGTGGTGTTCTCGGGCCTGAAAAAGCAGATCCTGGACGTGATGCGCGCCACCGGCCTGTTCGACCTGATCGGCCAGGACAACATCTTCGCCACCGAGGATCAGGCCATCGCCGCCATTCAGGCACGCCTGGGCGAGCAAGCACGGGAAGACGCCTTCTGCCTGCTGCCGACGCGGGCCTGATGGCATCCGGCCCCGGAGCGCGGCTCACTCCAGGCCGTAGCGCTTGATGCGCCGCCACAGGGAGACCCGGTCGATGCCAAGGATTTCCGCCGCCTGATTGCGGTTGCCGCCGGTGTGCGCCAGCACGCGCGCGATGTGGGCGGCCTCGTTGGCCTCCAGGCTGGAGAACTCGCCCATGGCAATGGGTGCGGCGGCGACGCGCACATGCAGGTGACGCAGGCTTTCCGGCAGGTGCGCGACCTGCAGCAGACTGCCCCGCGCCAGAGCCACGCCCCGCTCCACCAGGTTCGCCAGCTCTCGCACATTGCCCGGGTAATCGTAGCGGGCCAGCAAGTTCAGGGCCTCCGGGTCGATGTCGTCCACCGGCTTGCCCATGGCCAGGGCGAATTTCTTCAGGAAGTAGAAAGCCAGCAGGGGGATGTCGTCGCGCCGCTCGCGCAGGGGCGGCAGGGTCAGGTTCACCACATTCAGGCGGAAATACAGATCGGCACGAAAGCGGCCGCTGCCCACGTTTTCCTGCAAGTCCCGGTTGGTGGCGGCCAGGAAGCGCACATCCACGCGCACCGGCTGCGTGCCGCCCACACGCATCAGCTCCCGCTCCTGCAGCACCCGCAACAGCTTCACCTGCATGGTCAGGCTCATCTCGGCAATCTCGTCGAGGAACAGGGTGCCGCCCTCCGCCATCTCAATGAGGCCCCGCTTCATGCGGTCGGCACCGGTGAAGGCAGCCTTTTCGTGCCCGAACAGCTCGTTGGCGAGCAATTCCTCCTGCAGGGCACCGCAGTTCACGGCCACGAAGGCCTGGCCGGCGCGGGAACTGTGCAGGTGCGCGTAGCGGGCCATGAGCTCCTTGCCGGTACCGGATTCTCCGCTGATGAGGATGTTGCAGTCCGTCGGCGCCACCTGGCGGGCCGTATCCAGCAGGCGCTGCAGCCCAGGGTCCTGGGTGATGATGTTGACCGGTTCCCGATAGCCCTCGATGCGTCGGCGCAGATCGCGGTTTTCCCGCTTCAGGCCCACCACGTCCAGGGCGCTCTTCACCACCTGCCGCACCTCGTCCAGGCGATAGGGTTTGGCCACGTAATGGAAGGCGCCTTCCTTCATGGCCGCCACGGCGGAGTCCAGCGTGGCGTGGCCGGTGAGGACGATGACCTCCACGTCGGGCTGCAACGTCCGCGCTTGGCGCAAGACCTCCAGGCCGTCCACGCCCTTCATGCGCAGATCGGTGAGGACCACGTCGAATTCCCGCGCGCGCAATTCCTGCAACGCCGCCTGGCCGCTTTGCCGGGCTGTCACCTCATACCCGGCCTTGCGGAACAGGTGGGCCAGGGTCTTCAGGGCCGCGGCCTCGTCGTCCACCAGCAGAAGACGAGGGGGCGCAGGGCTGCTCATACCTCCTCCCCGCGGGGCAGCCACAGTTCGAAACGGGTGCCGGCCCCGGGGACGCTGCGCACGGCGATGGCGCCCTCCTGTTCCTGCACGATCTCGCTGACGATGTAGAGGCCCAGGCCCGTGCCCTCGCCCGGTTCCCGGGTGGTGTAGAAGGGATCGAAGATGTGGTCCAGCTCCCGCGGCAGGATGCCGGGTCCGTCATCCTCCACCCGGATGAGCACCGCCTGCCGCCCCGTGCCCGCGCCCACCACCAGGCCGGCGTCCGCGGGAGGCCAGTCGCCCGGCAAGCCCGGTCGCGCCTGGATGCGTACTTCGCGGGCACCGGCATCGAATGCGTTCTGGACGAGGTTGATGCATACCTGCTGCAGGCGCTGGGGGTCGGCGCGGACCCACAGGTCGGCTGGCACGTCGAGGCGCACGCAGTCCTCGCCCGGCAGCCGCCTGCGCAGCAGGAGCAGGGACTTCTCCAGGACCTCGTGCAATGGGCAGGGCATGCCCTTCAGACCCGGCTTGCGGCTGTAGTCCAGTAGGGTGCGCACGATGCGGCGGGCGCGTTCGGTCTCGTCGTCGATCTGGGTGAGCCATGTCAGCAGGGTCACGCGCGTGCCGGCCGGCAGCGCATCCAGACCACCCAGTTCCTCCAGCAGGATCTGGCAGGCGCCGGAGATGTTGCCCAGGGGGTTATTGAGCTCGTGCGCCACGCCGGAGGCCAGGGTACCCAGGGCCGCCAGTCTTTCCGCCTGCAGCACCTGGCGCCGGCGCAGATCGAGCTCCGTCAGCATGCGGTTGAGGGCGGCGGTGAAAGAAACGATCTCTCGGTCTCCGGAAACCTGGGTAAAGGCCTGGAAGCGTCCTTCGGCCAGGGGCTGCAACTGATCCTCCAGGCGCTTCAGCGGCCGTCCCACGGCGCGGTAGAGCAGATGCCCGCCGGCCAGGGCCAGCAGGACCACCATGCCCACTCCCCCCACCAGGGCCAGACGGGACTGGCGCAGCACGCTCGCCAGGAACGCGCGCTCACGCCCCGCCAGCCGGTCGCTCGCCACGGAAACGGCATGACCCGCGGCGCGTATGCCGGGCTCCGCCGACGGGCCACCCTGCTGGCCAAATTCGATGGGCTGCTCGATCAGATCCAGATAGCGCCGCATGGTCCGGCGCAGGACCGGCAGTTCGTCCCCGCGCGCCACGCCCGCCAGGGCCCCGGCCTCGTCGTTCAGCGTGCGCACCAGCTGGCTCGCCAGGGCACGCGCCGCATCCAGTTCGGCGGCGCCGTGGTGGAGAAAGTAGTTCTTCTCGTGACGCCGCAGTTCCTGCACGCCATCGCGGAAGGCGGAGATCGCCACCCCTTCGCGCACCCGGTTTTCCAGATAGCGCAGATCGGCAGAGGCAAACAGCACGAACCCCCCCACACCCGTGGCGAGGGCAAGATAGCCCAGAGTGACCTTGCCGCGGATGCTGGACATGCTTCGTTTCCAAAATGAAACATGTTGCGGATTCTAAACGTCTCCGACTGACCGTTGTCAATCATGGGGTTAGACCCGATGAGCCTGGTCATGTTTCATCCGTGAAACATCCATCCTCGTGTCGCCTCCCATCCCTCCAAATGAAATCAACGAGATACATCAAAACACGGGATGGCACGTGGCTTGCGATAGGCAGGGCGTGCATCCACACCGGAGTCCCCATGAAACATCTGACAGAGCAACTCAAGCAGGCCATGGCAGCCCTGGCCTTCGCGGACCTGGGCGAGCGCTCGGGCCGCGCCGCCATGCACGCAGCGCTGTATGGCAAGCCCGCCACCCACACGCGGGCCGATGACGCGCCGTGCACGCGGCGCATGATCGCCCTGGGCGTGGGCGACCACCTGCCGCCGGCAGTGATGGCCTATGTCATCGGCGCCTGCCGCCGCATGGGTGCCGATCTGCTGCTGATCACCCACGACGCCATGGCCGTGCGCTACATGCTCGACCCCTATCTGCCGGATCTGGCCGGCATCCGCTGCGAGACCGCCGAACTGAAGCGCCACGCGCGTAGCGCCGTGCTGGGGCTTCTGTCCCGGCGCACGGAAGTCCTGTTTGCCGTATCCGCTACACCGGAAGACCCGGTGGCAAGCCTGCTGGGCGGCCGTCGCGGCCTGCCTGCAGGCAAATCACCGGTTCCCGTCGTCGTCGTGGGCCCCACGCCCGACGCCGGCCGGAACGCAAGCGCCACGCCCCAGCTGGCCTCCGCGCACTGACCTTTTTCCAAACCCGAGGCATCGACATGACCCCCAAGAAATCCATCGCCGCAACCCTGCTCTACGGCACCGCCAGTCTCGCGCTCTACACCCTGCTCCTGAGCCATGCCGACCTGTTCGTGCAGTGGGCCCAGCACACGAGAGAGAACCGGATCCTGTTCATCATCCCGGTGCTGGTGGCCTTCGTGTTCTCCTATTTCCACGGGGCCTTCACTGGCCACTTCTGGGAATCCCTGGGCCTGCACGCCGCCAGGTCCGGCAGCGGGAAATAAGGGAGAGCGCAAGTGGATAGCGGTCTGTTCATCGACATCAACCTGTATTCCGCCCTGGCCCTGTTCGTGGTGGGCTTCGTGGGCGGCATGGTCTCCGGTTTCATCGGCTCGGGCGGTGCCTTCGTGCTCACGCCGGCCATGATGACCCTGGGCGTACCCGGTATCGTCGCCGTGGCCTCCAACATGTGTCACAAGTTTCCCAAGTCCCTGGTGGGCGCCATGAAGCGCCACAAGTACGGCCAGGTGGACCTGAAGCTGGGGATCATCATGGGGGTCTTCGCCGAGCTCGGGGTGATCGCCGGCAAACACGTCATGACCGGCATCAAGGATACCTATGGCGACATCGGTACCAGCCTGTATGTCTCGGTGGTGTTCGTCGTCGTTCTGGCGGTGGTGGGCGGTTTCGTGCTGCGGGATGCCCTGCACATGTTCCGGCGGGAAAGGGCAGGCGGCGGGGAGGCCGCACATCCGGTCACCCGGCTGGCGCGCTGGATCCAGTCCGTGCATATCCCCGGCACCATGGTGTACTTCGACAGTCTCAAGGCCCGGGTCTCGGTGCTGTTCATCGTGCCTCTGGGCTTGGCCACCGGCATGCTGGCCGCCACCATCGCCGTGGGCGGCTTCATCGGCGTGCCCGCAATGATCTATGTGCTGGGCGCCCCGGCCCTCATGGCCTCGGCCACGGAACTGGTCGTCGCCTTCGTCATGGGTGTGGGCGGTACCCTCCTCTACGCCCTGGACGGCGTGGTGGACATCCGCCTGGCCATGATCATCCTGGCAGGTTCCCTGTTTGGCATCCAGATCGGCGCCATCGGCACCACCTATGTGCGTGATTCCATCGTCAAGCTCGTCATGGGGCTGATCATGATCATCGTGCTGTTCTCCCGCTTCTTCTACGTGCCCGGCTATCTGTCCAAGCTGGGCATGATCACGCCCCTGTCGGATGGCAGCATCGCCAACCTGAAGCTGGCGGGCGATGCCACCCTGGTGCTGGCCCTGGCCGTGGGGGGCCTCACCATCCTCGTCGCCCTCATCCGCGGCATGGCCGAGCACCGCCAGGCCGCCGTCGCCACCCGCTCCGCCTGAGCAGGCCGTTGCGCACGGAATGCCACGCCACATCCACCCGGCCGGAGGTGCTTGCCTGCGCGCCGCTTCGGCGGCACGCGGCATCGGCTGACCTGCGCGGGCGCCCGCGCGTGGGTGAGGCCTGATGTGATGCGCGTCCTCATCATCGAGGACAACCCGGACCTGGCCGCCAACCTCTGCGACTTTCTGGAGGCCAAGCGACACGACGTGGACGCGGCCGGGGACGGCATCACGGGCCTGCACCTGGCGGTGACCCAGGACTATGACGCCATCATTCTGGACGTGATGCTGCCGGGTATGGATGGCTTCGGGGTGTGCCAGCGCCTGCGCGAGGTGGCGCGCCGGGACACGCCAGTGCTCATGCTCACTGCCCGGGACGCACTGGACGATCGGGTGGCGGGCCTGGAATGCGGCGCCGACGACTATGTGGTGAAGCCCTTCGCCCTGCGGGAGATCGAGGCCCGCCTGAGGGCCCTCCAGCGCCGTGCCGGTGGCAAGGCCGCGGCCACCCTGTTGCGGGTGGCCGATCTGGAATACGACCCGGCCCTGATGCGTGCCCAGCGTGGCGCACGCCACGTGCATCTGCCCCCCATCCCCCTGAAACTGCTGGAGACCCTGATGCGGGCCTCGCCCCGGGTGGTGAAACGCAGCGAGCTGGAACGGGCCGTCTGGGGGGACGAGCCCCCCGATTCCGATGCCCTGCGGGCGCACATGCACGTGTTGCGCGCCGCTCTGGAAGAGGCCGGCGAAACCACGCTGATCCACACCCTGCGGGGCATTGGCTACCGCCTGGCGGCCACGCCCTGAAACACATCCATGCGCTTTTCACACAGCCTGCGCTCACGCGCGGCCCTGGCCTTCGCGGCCATGGGCGGAGGCGTTTCGCTGATCATTGCCGTGGGTCTGTACATCGGCGTGCGGGATGCGGGCCAGCGCCTCATCGACGAGACCCTGAACGCCGAAATGCAGGACTACCAGAGCCGTCGCGCGCGCAACCCACATTCCCCCCCTCCGGCCACCGCCACCCTGATGGGCTATGTGGCACCGGCGGCAGCGCACGACCCGGAACCGCCCCGGGCACTGCTGGAAAGGCCTGCGGGGCGCCACAGCCTGCGACTGGACGGTATGCCCTATCGCCTGCTGGTGACCGACCACCGGGGCCTGCGCTACTACCTGTTGCACAACGAAACCCTGTTCCGGGAGCGCCAGTCCCAGCTCAGCGCCTTTCTGGGGGCCTGCGTGGCCCTCATGATGCTGCTCTCCGGCGGCATCGCCTTCTGGCTGGCGGAACGGGTCATCGAACCGGTGAAGGAGCTGGCCCGGCGCCTGCGCCACATCGGCCCCGGCACGCCCCATGCCGAACTGGCCGCCGACTTCGCGCCGGACGAGGTCGGTGAGCTGGCGCGCGCCTTCGAGCGCAGCCTGCACCGCCTGGCGGCCTTCATCGAACGGGAACGTGCCTTTACCGCCGATGTCTCGCACGAGCTGCGCACCCCCCTGGCGGTGATCCGGGGCGCGGCGGAGGTCCTGCTGGCGGACGAAACCCGGCCGGAAAAGGAGCGGCAGCGCCTGGCGCGCATCGAACACGCCGCCGCCGACATGGCGGACCTCATCGCCGCCCTGCTGGCGATGGCGCGTGAACGCGGAGACGGGCGGTGCGATCCCGTTGACGTGGCCGAGCTGCTGCGTGACACCCTGGACAAACACCGGCACCTGCTGCGCGGCAAGGCCGTGGAGGTGAGACTGGAGATACGCGCCCGCCCCGCACCGGCCACCGATCCCAGCCTGCTGGCCATCGTCCTGGCCAACCTGGTGCGCAACAGCTTTAGCTATACGGAACGCGGCCAGGTCAGCGTATGCCTGGGAATGGACCGCCTCACGATCCGCGACACCGGTCCGGGCATTCCCAAGGCGGATCTGGAGCGTGTCTTCCAGCGCCTCTACAAGGGACGTCATAGCCGGGGCACGGGCATCGGCCTGGCCCTGGTGCAAAAGATCTGCGAGCGCCATGGCTGGCGGGTCCGGCTCGACAGCGAAGAGGGTCGGGGCACCGAGGCAGTGCTGTACTTCGCCACCGGTCCTGGGGCTTGACGTCTCCTTGACGTGATCATGACGCGCCCGCAACGGGCCTTGCCGCAGGATGCGCCGGTATCCATCCCGCGCGCAGATCCCGCTGCATGTCCCTGCCCTCCCTGAACACCCTGCCCACCTGGGTCAGGCCCTTCGCCCCCTTCCTCACCTGGCTGCCCCGGGTGGACCGGGCGAGCGCCAAGGCCGATACCCTGGCCGGCCTCACCGGCGCCCTGGTAGCCCTGCCCCAGGGCGTGGCCTTCGCCACCATCGCCGGCATGCCGCCGGAATACGGTCTCTACGCCGGCATGATCCCGGCGGTCGTCGCCGCCCTGTTCGGGTCCTCCTGGCATCTGGTGTCCGGTCCCACCACGGCCGCCTCCATCGTCGTGTTCTCCGTGCTCTCCCTGCACGCCGAGCCGGGCACGGCGGCATATGTCAGCCTGGCCCTGACCCTCACCTTCCTCGTGGGCGTGATCCAGGTCGCCATGGGCCTGGCCAGGCTGGGCAGCCTGGTGAACTTCATTTCCCATTCCGTGGTGACCGGCTTCACCGCCGGCGCCGCCATCCTCATCGCCACCAACCAGGTAAGGCACTTCACCGGCCTGGCCATACCCCGGGGGGCTTCCTTCACCGACACCTGGGGCATGGTCGTCGGCCACGCCGGCGCCATCGATCCCGCCATCTTCGGTGTGGCCCTGGCCACCCTGCTGCTGGGCATGGGCGTGAAACATTGGCTGCCCAGATGGCCCTACATGATCGTGGCCATGCTGGGGGGATCGGCCCTGGCGGCCTGGAGTGGCGCGTCCCTGCCCACCGTGGGGGCCCTGCCCGCCAGCCTGCCACCCCTGTCCGCCCCCAGCCTGGATGGCGACAGCATCCGCGCCGTGGCCTCGGGCGTAGTGGCCGTGACCCTGCTGGCCCTGACCGAGGCGGTGTCCATCGCCCGGGCCCTGGCGGCCCGCTCCGGCCAGCACGTGGACGGCAACCAGGAGTTCGTGGGCCAGGGCATGTCCAACCTGTTCGGCAGTTTCTTCTCCGGCTATGTGGCCACGGGTTCCTTCAACCGCAGCGGCGTCAACTATGCCGCAGGCGCCCGCACCCCCATCGCCGCCATGCTCGCCGGAGTGTTCCTGCTACTGCTGGTGCTGCTTGTGGCACCCTGGGCCCGATACCTGCCCAATGCCGCCATGGCCGGCATACTCTTCCAGGTGGCCTGGGGTCTGATCGACTTCAGGGAGATTGCCCACACCCTCCGGACCAGCAGGGTGGAGAGCTCCATCCTCCTGGCCACCTTCGCCGGCACCCTGTTCCTGACCCTGGAAGAGGCCATCATTCTGGGTGTGTTCATGTCCCTGGCCGTCTACCTGGCGCGCACAGCCAGACCCAATGTGCGCGTGCGCGTCCCCAACCCCCACGACGCCCGGCGCAAGTTCACCGATGCCACCGACGCCACGCATGCGCCCCAATGTCCGCAGCTGCGCTTCGCGCGCGTGGACGGCTCCATCTACTTCGGCGCGGTGTCCTACCTGCGCGACCAGATCGGCGCACAGGACCGGGCCATGCCCGCGCAGAGGCACCTGGCCATCATCGCGCATGGCATCAATTTCATCGACAAGGAGGGCGCCGACTTTCTTGCCGAAGAGGCCAGGCGGCGTCAGACCAGGGGGGGCAGCCTGTCCCTGGTGCGGGTGAAGGACATCGTCCAGGAGCAGTTGGCGGAAAGCGGTGCCCTCAAGGCCATCGGTGGCTGCAACCTGTTCGATTCCAAGACCGAGGCCGTGCGCGCACTCCATGGCCGCCTGGATCCGGAAATCTGCCGTGGCTGCAGGGCGCGCATCTTCCTTGAATGTGGCGCCCCATCGGCAGGCACACCCAAACACACGCAAACGGAGCCCCCGCATGCATGACTATCGCCGCATCCTCGCCCTGGTGGATTTCACGCACGCGGGCACCAGCGTGGCGCGCCGCGCCCTCGGTCTGGCCAGCCTGGAAGGCGCGCGCCTGGCGTTCCTGCATCTCATCCCGCCCGATCCCGCGCTGGACGGCGGTTATCCTGGGCCCGGTCGTCAGACCGAGGCACGGGAATTCGAACAGGCCGCGCTGCGCCGTCTGGACTTCCTGCGCGGCACGCTGGGAGCCGGCGAGGTGGAACTGCTGGCGCGTTATGGCCAGGCGCATCGCGGATTCGCCGATGGCATACGGCACTGGCAACCTGATCTTGTGGTGGCCGAATACGACACGGGCTACCTGGGTGGGCGCCACGACCTGCTGACCCTGGGTCATCGCCCCGCGCGCAACGGCCTGGCCCGGATGCTGCGTCACTGGCTGGTACCGGCCGGGCTGCTGGGCAACACGGGCTGAATCACCCGTGGCATCTCCTGCTGCACCTTGGCCCGGCGCATGGCGGACGCGCCTGACATGCCGCAGGTAAAGATTTTTTCCTGCCTTCCGTAATCACCTGCAGCCTTTCCACGGGAAGGGTCTTCCACCCGCGCGGGAGGTGCAGGAATGGATTGGATAGCACGCAGCATACGCAACCGGCTGCTGGTCATCACCGGCGTCAGTACCGCCCTGGTCGTGGCCGCGGCCATCACCGGCTTCATGTGGTCCTTCCCCTCCCTGGGAAAGAACGAACTGGAGGGACTGCTGCCCAGCCTGGGTCTGATGTCGCTGGCCATCGTCGTGGCCTTCGCCTGGTTCGTCACCGCCGTGCAGAGGCAGATCGTGGGCCCAGCCCGGAGGCTGGTGCGGGATCTGGAGCGCATGGCCCAGGGTGATTTCAGCGCCACCATCCACGGCGCTGGCCAGGATGAGATCGGTCAGATCGCACACAGCGCGGAACGCACGCGTCTGGACCTGGGCAAGCTCGTGTCCGAGCTGGTGCGTGCATCCCGGGAGGTGGGCCACGCGGTGGAAGAACTGTCCACCGCAGCCGGCCAGGTGGCTGAAGGCTCCAGAATGCAAAGCGAGGCCGCGGCCAGCACGGCGGCCTCCATCGCCGAAATCAGCCTGGGCATCGCCGGCGTGGCAGACAATGCCGAGTCGGTGCATGCCCTGTCCGCCCAAAGCGTGGCCAGTGCCCAGGAGGGCAACGTGCGGATCGCCGAACTGATCGGGGAGATCGACCGGGTGGAAGGCGCCATGCGTGACATTGCCAGCTCGGTGCAGGCCTTCGTACAGAACAGCACCCGCATCACCGACATGACCCGCCAGGTCCGTGACATCGCCGAGCAGACCAACCTGCTGGCCCTGAACGCGGCCATCGAGGCCGCGCGCGCCGGGGAGCAGGGCCGCGGCTTCGCGGTGGTGGCGGACGAAGTGCGCAAGCTGGCCGAGAAGTCCGCCCATTCCGCCAGCGAGATCGACGGCGTGACCCGGACCCTGGAGCAGCAGTCGGCGGAGGTCATGCAGCGCATCGAGACCGGCCAGGGGGCCCTGGACACCAGCCTGGAATTCGTGGAAATGGTGGCCGGGGTACTGGCGAACGCCAATCAGAGCGCGCAACAGGCCAGTGAGGGCATGCGCCGCATCAGCCAGTCGGTCAAGCAGCAGTCCGACGCCAGCCAGCGCATCCGTCAGCACGTCGATGCCATCACCCACATGGCCGGCGGCTACAGCCGGGCCATCCAGCACACCGCCGAGGCCACGCGCGGCCTGAGTGCCATGGCCCAGCGCATGCAGGCGGTGACGGAGCGGCTGCGCACCCAATAAGCGCCCGTCTCGGCCGGCGGTGTCGCCAGCCGGGCGGCGGCGTGCCGTCCGCGTCCTGTGCTATAGATACCCCGTTGTCCGCATCCACCCCCCATGTCTTCACAAACATCGACGGGCACGCCGCGGGTGATCCACGGCGGAGTCTATGAATCCGACGCGCAGCTGGCCCAGTATTGCGAGTTCCACTATGGACCGGAATACCTGGGCGTGGGCAACTTTCCCGCGACCTGCGCCCACCTGTGCCTGCGGGCCATGGACGGAAGACCGGCACGGCGCGCCCTGGATCTGGGCTGTGCCGTGGGCCGTGCCAGCTTCGAACTTGCGCGCGGGTTCGACCATGTGGATGGCGTGGATGCCTGTGCGCGCTTCATCCGCCTGGCCCGCTCCCTGCAGGCGGGCGCTCGGGTGAGTCATGTCGTGCCCGGTGAAGGCGAGCTCGGCAGCAGGCGCACGGTGCACCTGCGGCAACTGGGCCTGACGCAGACGCGCGCACGCGTGGCCTTCCAGCACGGCGATGCCTGCGCTCTAGCGCCCGGGCTCGACGCCTACGACCTCATCCTCGCCGCCAACCTCATCGATCGCCTGCGCTGCCCGCGTCGCCTCCTCGGACAGATCCACGCACGCCTGCGGCAGGGCGGTCTGCTCATCCTCACCTCTCCCTACACCTGGCTGACGGCATTCACGCCCAAGGAGGAATGGCTGGGGGGGTTCCTGCGCCAGGGACGCGCCGTGCATGGCCTGCAGGGACTGCACGAGGTGCTGGATGCCCACTTCCTCTCCCTGGGGGAACCCCGCCAGATCCCGTTCGTGATCCGCGAGACGGCGCGCAAGTACCAGCACACCCTGGCGGAGATGAGCATCTGGGAAAAACGATGAGCTACGACTTCGACACCCCCGTCTCCCGCCTGGGCAGCCACAGTGTCAAGTATGATCAGCGCCAGGCCCGGTTCGGGCGCGGCGACGTGCTGCCCCTGTGGGTGGCGGACATGGATCTGGCCGCCCCGGCCTGCGTGCGCCGGGCATTGGCCGCACGGGTGGCCCATCCCATCTACGGTTACACCCATACCGACGCGGAGGTGTACGAGGCCATCCTGGATTGGCAGTGGCGCCGTCATGGCTGGCGCGTGCAGCCGGAGTGGATCGTGTTGCTGCCCGGAGTGGTGCCCGGTCTGGATCTGTGCGTCCAGTCGTTCACGCAGCCTGGCGAGGCCATCGTGGTGCAGCCCCCGGTCTACAATCCGTTCTTCGAAAGCGCCCTGCGCAACGAGCGGCGCGTGCTGCGCAACCCCCTGGTATGGAACGACTGTCGTCACGGCATGGACCTGGCGCGGCTGGCCGCCGATCTCGGCGCGCATTGCCGCCTGTTGCACCTGTGCAATCCACACAACCCGGGTGGCCGGGTGTGGCGGCGGGACGAACTGACAGCCCTGGGGGAGATCGTCCTGCGCCATGACCTGGTGCTGGTGAGCGACGAAATCCATGCCGACCTGGTATTTCCCGGCCACCGGCATGTCCCCCTGGCCAGCCTTGCACCGGAGCTGGCCCAACGCACCATCACACTCAACTCCCCGGGCAAGACTTTCAACACCGCCGGCCTGCATACCGCCTACGCCATCATCCCGAACCGGGAACTGCGTGCCTGCTTCCATGCCGGCGTGCGGCGCCTGCACCTGGAAGGCGCCAATCTCCTCGGCCTGGTGGCGCTCAAGACCGCCTACCGGGAGGGGGAGGCCTGGCTGGGGGCCCTGCTGGACTACCTGCAAGGCAACCTGGAACACGCCTGCCGACACATCCACCGGCACCTGCCCCTGGTGGCCTGTCGCATGCCCGAGGCCACCTTCCTGCTGTGGCTGGACTGCCGCGCCTGGTGCCGGACCCGGGATCTGGACGACGACGCCTTGCATCGACACCTGGTGGACGCCGGTCTGGGTCTCACGCCCGGCACCCAGTTCGGCACCGAAGGCAGCGGCTTCATGCGCATGAACGTGGCCTTGCCGCGTGCGCGACTGGACGAGGCCCTGGCAAGACTAGCGCGGGCCCTGGCCTGATCGGTACCATCCGCCTGTTGCCTGCATGCCCTGGAGCCCGCGTTGTCCGCCGCCCCCATCATCGAAATCCACGATCTGCACTTCTCCTACGAGAAGCGCAAGATCCTGAACGGCGTCAGCCTGTCCATCCCCCGGGGCAGCAAGGTGGCGGTGCTGGGCGCCAGCGGCTGCGGCAAATCCACCCTGCTCAAGCTCATCATGGGTCAGCTGCAGCCGGAACGGGGCCGGGTGCTGGTGGATGGCGAGGATGTGCATGCCCTGGACAACGATGACCTCTACCGACTGCGCCGCAAGATGGGGGTGATGTTCCAGGTCAGCGGCCTGTTCAGCGACCTGTCCACCTTCGAGAACGTCGCCTTTCCCATGCGCGAGCATACCGATCTGCCGGAGGCCATGATCCGCGATCTGGTGCTGATGAAGCTCCACGCCGTGGGCCTGCGCGGGGCGCGCCAGCTCATGCCCGGTGAGCTGTCCGGTGGCATGGAACGGCGCGTGGCCCTGGCCCGCGCCACCGCCCTGGACCCCATGCTGCTCCTGTACGACGAACCCTTCGCCGGACTGGATCCGATCTCCCTGAACGTCATCGCCAGGCTGCTGCGCCGTCTGAGCGACGCCCTGGACACCTCGTCCATCGTGGTCACCTACGATGTCTCCGAATCCCTCAAGGTGGTGGACTACGTCTATTTCCTGGCGGACGGCAGGATCGTGGCCGAAGGCCCCAGCCAGGAGATCATCCACTCGCGCGATCCCTTCGTGCACCAGTTCCTGCATGCGCAACCGGAAGGGCCGGTGCACTTCCATTACCACGCCCAGGACCTGGAAACGGATCTGGGGATGCAGGCCACCGCGCGCTGAACCGTTTTCCCGCCTGCACTGGCCTGTACCAGGCGCCAGGGTAGGCCGGCGGTCGCATTCGCCCTTTGCCCGTCCGGCGACACGCGACGGTGAAACCGCTCAGGCTCTCACGGGCTCCTGCTGCATGGCTACGGGCCAGTCCCGACCACCTTCGCGCAGCCAGGTTTCCATGCCAAGCTCCGCCAGCTGTTCCAGGAATGGGCGAGCGGGCAGCTCCTCGACGTTGGCCATGCGGCGCACATGCCAGTCACCCCGGGCGATGAGCAGGGCGGCGGCGGCGGCGGGTACACCGGCGGTGTAGGAGATGGCCTGGCTGCCGACTTCACGGTAGCTCTCGGCATGGTCGGAGATGTTGTAGAGGAAGATTTCACGCACCTTGCCATCCTTGACGCCACGCACCCGATCACCGATGCAGGTCTTGCCGGTATAGGTGGCGGCCAGCGAGGCCGGGTCGGGCAGCACAGCCTTGACCACCTTCAGGGGCACGACTTCCAGCCCTTCGGCGGTACGCACCGGCTGCACGGACAGCAGTCCCAAGTTCTTCAGCACGCTGAAGACGTTGATGTAATGCTCGCCAAAGCCCATCCAGAAGCGGATGTCCGGCACATCCAGGTACCTGGACAGGGAGTGCAGTTCGTCGTGGCCGGTCAGGTAGGTGGTCTGGCGCCCCACAACGGGCAGGTCCCATTCACGCCGGATTTCGAACATCCCGGCGGACCGCCACTTCCGCTCCTGCCAGTACCAGACGGTGCCGGTGAATTCGCGGAAGTTGATCTCCGGGTCGAAGTTGGTGGCGAAGTAGCGGCCATGGCTGCCGGCATTGATGTCGATGATGTCGATGGCGTCGATCCGGTCGAAGTATTCGTCCACCGCCAGACGGGCATAGGCATTCACCACGCCTGGGTCGAATCCGGTCCCCAGGATGGCGGTAACACCGGCCTGTGCGCAGGCCTCGCGACGCTTCCATTCGTGGTTTGCATACCAGGGAGGCGGTTCGCAAATCCTGTCCGGCTCCTCGTGGATGGCGGTGTCGATATAGGCGGCGCCGGTTCGCAGACAGGCCTCCAGCACCGACATGTTGAGGAAGGCCGAACCCAGGTTGAGCACGATGTCGGCCCGGATACCACGGATCAGCGCGGTGGTGGCGGTCACGTCCAGGGCGTCCAGGACATGTGTGCGCAGCACGGTGGCGCCTGGATCACCCCTGTCGCGGATGGATGCAACGATGGCATCCGCCTTGTGCAGGGAACGGGAGGCAATGTGCAACTCGGCAAACCCGCCACTCCAGGCGACCTTGTGCGCCGCCACATGGGCCACGCCACCGGCGCCGATGATGAGGATGTTCTTTTTCATGCGGGGACTCTCTCCATTGCGACCGTCCATGCCTCACGAAAGGCTGTTGACGTAATCCCGGAATGCGAAGCGACGTACCAGGCGCTCGCTGCCGTCCAGTTCCCGGACGGCGATGGACGGCATGGTCAGACCGTTGAACCAGTTTTTCTTGACCATGGTGTAACCGGCGGCATCGCGGAAGGAGATCCGGTCGCCTACCTGCAAGGGCTCCGGAAAATCGAACTCGCCGAAGATGTCTCCCGCCAGACAGGATTTGCCGCAGACGAGATAGCGATGCGGGCCGCTGTTGGGCGCCACGCACGCGCTTTCGCGGTAGATGAGCAGGTCCAGCATGTGTGCCTCGGTGGAGGCATCCACCACGGCCAGGGGCTTGCCATGGTGCGGCGTATCCAGCACCGTGACTTCCAGGCTGGCACTCCCGGTCACCGCGGCCTCGCCGGGTTCCAGATAGACCTGCACCGCATGGCGTTCGGCGAAATCCTTGAGCCGGGCGGAAAAGGCGTCCAAGGGATAGTCCGGAGCGGTGAAATGGATGCCGCCTCCCAGGCTGATCCAGTCCACACGTGCGAACAGCTCACCATATCGCGCCTCGATGTCGGCCAGCATAGCATCGAAGCGGTCGTAATCCGCATTTTCACAGTTGTTGTGGATCATGAAGCCACTGATCCTTTCCATGGCCTGGGCGATGCGGGCCGGATCGCCCTCGCCCAGTCGGCTGAAAGGACGGGCCGGATCCGCCAGGTCGAAATCCGAAGCGCTGACGCCGGGATTGAGGCGCAGCCCCACGGGCTTTTCGCCACACCGCGAAGCATAACGGCCGAGTTGTCCCAGGCTGTTGAAAATGATCTTGTCGGCATGGGCCACTACCTCATCCATCTCGTGCCCGGCATAGGCCACGCAATAGGCATGTGTTTCGCCTCCGAACCTTTCCCGCCCCAGACGTACCTCATACAGCGAAGATGAGGTGGTGCCATCCATGTATTGCCGCATGAGGTCAAACACCGACCAGGTGGCAAAGCACTTCAGGGCCAGTAGGATCTTGGCGCCGGAGGTCCGACGCAGATGGTCGATACGCTGCATATTGGCCAGCAGGTGGGCTTGGTCGATCAGGTAGTAGGGCGTCTGGATCATGGCTTGCGCAACGGACCGGGTGAACCGTCAAAGGAGTGTGGGAAGTCTGACCGGCATGGCACGGCATGGGCCGTGCAGGCGTATGGTCCGCGCTTCCGCAGGCGATCAGGAAGAGCGCTGATCGCGAGGCAGCGCAGGGTATCGTCGTAGATGGTGGGGACGGAACAGGTGCAGGACGGCCGCGTCCCCACGACCCTGCACACCGCGGGCACATGGCCTGGCACCTCGGCGTCCGGAATCCCGGGAATTCGGGTATGGCGCAGATTCCCGCGTCGAAATTTCCGTTTGGGAGGCGTTCAGACGGGCTGAAACTATCCCCAATTGGAACAGGGCGTCGTCAGACATGGCGTCCTCTCCAACCAGCAGATGCGTAAATGCCCAAATCTTCGAGGGCGGACGTGGATTTTATGCAATGACGCCGCCGGACGCAAATCTGGCGCTGCGACGCCACACGGACATGGCGGACCGCAGACACGACACATCACGGCTTACCGTACCTCGTGATGCCTCCAGAAAAAAGGCGGGACGAGCCCGCCTTCCCGGAGGGGATGCGATTTCAGGCCGCCTTCTTCGTGGCGACCCTGGGCGCTGCAGCCTTCTTCGCAGCGGGTTTGGCGGTGGCAACCTTCGGTGCCGCGGCCTTCTGCACGGCGGCCTTGGTGGCGGCGGCCTTCGGTGCTGCAGCCTTCTTCGCAGCGGGTTTGGCGGTGGCAACCTTCGGTGCCGCGGCCTTCTGCACGGCAGCCTTGGTGGCGGCGGCCTTCGGTGCTGCAGCCTTCTTCGCAGCGGGCTTGGCGGTGGCAACCTTCGGTGCCGCGGCCTTCTGCACGGCAGCCTTGGTGGCGGCGGCCTTCGGTGCCGCGACCTTCTTCATCACGGCGGCCTTCGGTGCCGCGGCCTTCGGTGCCGCGGCCTTCTGCACGGCAGCCTTGGTGGCGGCGGCCTTCGGTGCCGCGACCTTCTTCATCACGGCGGCCTTCGGTGCCGCGGCCTTCGGTGCCGCGGCCTTCTTTACGGCGGCCTTGGCGACCGTGACCTTCCTTACGGGATCCGCTGCTTTCGTGGTCTTGCTGCTCGCTTTCGTGGTGCTCTTGGCAACAGGCATGGATGACTCCTCTGCAGTTAAGGTAATCGGCCGAAAAGCCTTGTGCCTCAAGCGTTTGCAGGTGAATGAGGCGCGGTTCGATTTTAGAACAAAAAAATGCGCGTCCCGCAAGGGGTAGCGCGCCTTTACGAACAATTTTGTTGTCGATCCACGCTATCGCAGCACACGCTCCTGCGCGAACAGGTCCTGCACCCGCTCGCGAGGTCGGATTTCCTGCATCTGCGCACCCTGCACCATGACCTCGGCCGGGCGCGGACGCGTGTTGTAGTTGGAGCTCATGGTCATGCCGTAGGCCCCCGCGGAACAGATGGCGAGCAGGTCGCCCTCGGCCAGCACCAGGTTGCGGTCGTGGCCGAGAAAGTCGCCGCTCTCGCATACGGGCCCGACGATGCTGTAGGCGCGGCCCACGCCCCGGCGTTCCTGCACCGCCAGGATGTCATGCCAGGCGTCATACAGGGCCGGACGCATGAGATCGTTCATGGCCGCGTCCACGATGGCGAAGTTCCGGACTCCGCCATGTTTGAGATATTCCACACGGGTCAGCAGCCAGCCCGCGTTTCCCACCAGGGAACGGCCGGGTTCGATGATGAGGGTCTCGCGGCGGCCGGCCATGGGCGCCAGCAGGGTGCGGGCAAGATCACCCGGTGAGAGGGGGGTCTCCTCACGATAACGGATACCCACACCGCCACCCATATCGATGTGCGCCAACTCGATGCCCTCGGCCTGCAATGCGTCCACCAGCTCCAACACCCTGTCCATGGCTTCGGCATAGGGGGCCGCGTCCAGCAACTGGGAACCGATGTGGCAATCGATGCCACGCATGCGCAGATTGGGCATGCCGGCGGCCTGCCTGTAGGCATCCAGGGCCTGGTCGTGGGCAATGCCGAACTTGTTTTCCTTCAGGCCGGTGGAGATGTAGGGGTGGGTACGGGCGTCCACATCGGGGTTCACCCGCAGACTCACCGGAGCCACGCACCCCATCGTCCCCGCCACCCGATTGAGCCGGACCAGCTCGCTCTCGGATTCCACATTGAAACAATGGATGCCCGCCGCCAAGGCGGCGCGCATCTCCGCTTCACTCTTGCCCACCCCCGAGAACACCACCTTGGCCGGATCTCCGCCGGCAACAAGCACCCGCGCCAGCTCGCCACCGGAGACGATATCGAAGCCCGCACCCAAACGGGCCAGGACAGAGAGGATGGCCAGACTGGAGTTGGCCTTGACCGCATAGCAGATCAGATGGGGATGCGCGGCCAGGGCCTGCGCGTAGGCCCGGTAGGCGGCTTCCACGGCGCTGCGGGAATAGACATAACAGGGTGTGCCGAACTCTCGGGCGATGGCCTCCAGGGCCACGTCCTCCACATGCAGCAGGCCATCCCGCCGGCTCAGGCGGCTCATTTCGCCGCCTGATTGGCAGCGGGCGAATCCGGCGGGTCCGGCAGATAGAGGCTGCCCTTCTTGCCACAGGCGCCCAGGGCGAGCAGGACACAAAGGAGACAGAGACAGGCGAGAGGGCGGCTCGGAAAAGGCATGGGGACACCGTTAAAATCCGCTGCCGAGTCTAGCATGGAGCCTTGCATGAACGAGAGCGAGTACACCCGTCTTGCCGACACCACCCTGCGGCGTATCGAGCATGCCCTGGAGGCCGCGGACGTCGACCTGGATTTCGAGCTGGCCGCGGGCGGCATCCTGGAAGTGGGGTTCGACAACGGCAGCAGGATCGTCATCAACAAGCAGGCCGCGGCCCAGGAAATCTGGGTGGCCGCGCGCAACGGCGGTTTTCATTTCCGTTGGGACGGTGCCGCATGGCGGGATACCCGCGGGGGCGAGGAGCTGTTCGCCGCCTTGTCCCGTCTCGCCAGCGAGCAGGCAGGCAGCGACATCAGCCTGCGCGGCGATTCATAGCCTGCCCCGCGCCCGGACCACCGCCGCCCTGACCTGGGCGGGAGCGGTACCGCCGATGTGGTCCCGGGCGGCCAGTGAACCCTCTAGGGTCAGCACGGCGTAGACGTCCTCATCCACCAGTGGAGAGAAGCCCTGCAGGGTGGCCAGGGGCAGGTCCGCCAGGTCGAGGCCCTGCTCCTCCGCCGCGCGCACGGCCCGCGCCACGGCCTCGTGGGCCTCACGGAAGGGCAACCCCTTCTTCACCAGATAGTCCGCCAGGTCCGTGGCGGTGGCAAAGCCCTCGATAGCAGCCCGGCGCATGGCCCCGGCCCGCACCCGGATGCCGGGCACCATCTCGGCGAAGATGGCAAGTGAATCTACCAGGGTATCCACGGCATCGAACAGGGGCTCCTTGTCTTCCTGGTTGTCCTTGTTGTAGGCCAGGGGCTGGCCCTTCATGAGGGTCAGCAGGGCCACGAGGTGGCCGTTCATGCGCCCGGTCTTGCCGCGCATGAGCTCGGGTACGTCCGGGTTCTTCTTCTGCGGCATGATGGATGAACCCGTGCAGAAGCGGTCCGGCAGGTCGATGAAGCCGAAGCGGGGCGTCATCCACAACACCAGTTCCTCGGACATGCGTGACAGATGGGTCATGATGAGGGCGCCGGCGGCCAGGAATTCGATGGCGAAGTCCCGATCCGACACTGCGTCCAGAGAGTTCTCGCACAGGGCCTCGAAGCCCAGTTCCTGGGCCACGAATCCCCGGTCGATGGGGAAGCTGGTGCCCGCCAGGGCGGCCGCTCCCAGGGGCAGACGGTTCACCCGTCTACGACAGTCCGCCAGACGCTCACCGTCCCGGGCCAGCATCTCGTGCCAGGCCAGGAGATGGTGGCCGAAGGTCACCGGCTGGGCGGCCTGCAGATGTGTGAAGCCCGGCATCACCGTGTCCGCATGCCGCCCCGCCTGGTCCAGCAGCGCGGCCCGCGCCTCCCGCAGCAACGCCTGGATGCGGTCGATGGCATCCCGCAGCCACAGGCGCACATCCGTGGCCACCTGGTCGTTGCGGGACCGGCCGGTGTGCAGGCGCTTGCCCGCGTCTCCCACCTTGCGGGTCAGGGCCCGCTCGATGGTGAAGTGCACGTCTTCGTCGTCCAGGGTCCAGGGAAAGTCCCCCGCCTCGAAGGCGGCGAGGATTTCCCCCAGGCCGCGCCGGATGTCCATCAGATCCTGCGCCGACAAAACGCCCACCTGGTGCAGCATGGCCGCGTGCGCCAGGGAGCCCTGGATGTCGAAGGGGACCAGGCGCCAGTCGAAGGGAATGGAGGCGGTATAGCGCTTGACCCGTTCCGATACCGGCTCGGTAAACCGGCCCGACCAGGCCTGCACCGGGCTCCGCGTTTCTTTTTGACTCATGGGGTGGTAGCGTTTGCCGGAAAAACATCACAGGGGCGGATTATGACAAAGGAGACTGGGGCCTTTGCCCCCATTTCAGGGGCCGTGACATGAGTCAGGCCACGCAGCAACCCCTGCGCATCATCCTCGCGGACGACGAAGCACCGGCACGCGCACGGCTCAAGGCCCAGCTGGCGGACCTGGCGGAGGCATTGCCCAGCACCGTGGTGGCGGAGGCCTCCACCGGCGAGGCTGCCTTGGCCAAGTGCGTCGGCGCAGCCGCGGATGTGATCCTGCTGGATATCCAGATGCCCGGTATCAGTGGCCTGGAAGCCGCGCAGCATATCGCCGCCCTGCCCGACCCCCCCGCCGTCATCTTCGTCACCGCCTACGACGCGCACGCCTTGCGGGCATTCGATCTGCGCGCCGTGGACTACCTGCTCAAGCCCGTGCGCCTGAACCGTCTGCATGAGGCACTGAGCCGCATACCCCGGCGCCCCCCTCCTGCCAGGCGCAGCCATTTCATCGCCCAGGACCGGGGCCGGGTGTGGCGCATTCCCGTGCCCGAGGTGCTCTATCTGCGGGCCGAACAGCGCTATGTCACGGCCCGTACGCGGGAGCGGGAATTCCTGCTGGACGAGTCCCTGGCCAGGCTGGAAGAGGAATTCGCGCACAGCTTCGTGCGCATCCACCGCAACTGCCTGGCTTCACGCCTGCACCTGCAAGGCTTCCGGCGTATCCAGGATGCGGAGGGCGGGCACTGGGTCTGCATGCTGCGGGACTGGCCCGAACAGCTGCCCGTGTCCCGACGTCAGACCCATGTGGTGAAGTCCTTCTCGCGCGCCTGAGCCCTCCCGGGCAAGGGGAAGGGCAAAGATCGGGTTCCTCCCCACGCACCTGCCTTGCACGGACCCCTCACTGCCCGTTGGCCGCCTTGCCGCTGCGCACCATGGCCAGACCCTGGTCGATGGCTTCGTCCAGATAAAAGCCGTAGTAATCCACGGTGGTAATGCCGATCAGCGGCTTGCCCAGGGGCCGCCCCCGGGTATCGAACAGCATGACCGTGGGCACCAGGCGCACCCTCAGGTCCCGGGTGAACTGGCGATGCGTGCGCATGCGGCCATCGAAGCCCTTCAGGGGTGCGTCGCTGGCATTGTCCACCCGGCGCATGACCAGCTTGCGCTGATAATCCGGATTGCGGCTCATGGGGATGAGAAACTCGTTCAGTACCTGCGCGCAATAGCCGCAGAACTCGTTGTAAAACATCACGAGCACGATGCCATTCTTCTGCTGGGCCAGCCCGGCGTCATGCTGCAGGTCACGCGCATCCGGCACGGCCTCATCCATCGCCGCCGCCACGAAGGACTGCAGGGCCCATGCTACAATCAGCAAAATCCAGACAAGTCTTTGTTTCATCATGATTTTCCGATACAGGCTCCCATTCTATACAGGCCATCGCGTGCGCAAAATAGTCTGTCCGCCCCAGGGCATCCATCATGCCTGACAAGAAGATCGTCATCGCCACCCGGGAAAGCCAGCTCGCCCTCTGGCAGGCGAGTCATGTACGGGCCCGTCTCATGGCATTGCACCCCGGGCTGGAGGTGGAACTGCTGGGCATGACCACCCAGGGCGACCAGATCCTGGATTCCCCCCTGTCCCGCATCGGCGGCAAGGGCCTGTTCGTGAAGGAGCTGGAAGTGGCCATGGCCGAAGGCCGCGCCGACCTGGCCGTGCACTCCATCAAGGACGTGCCCATGGACCTGCCGGAGGGCTTCGAGCTGGCGGCCATCAGTGTGCGGGAAGACCCTCGCGATGCCTTCGTCTCCAATCGATTTGCCAGCCTGGATGCCCTGCCCCGGGGTGCCAGGGTGGGCACCTCCAGCCTGCGCCGCCAGGCCCAGCTGCGGGCCTACTTCTCCCATCTGCTGATCGATACCCTGCGGGGCAACGTCAACACCCGCCTGCGCAAGCTGGATGAAGGCCAGTATGACGCCATCATCCTCGCTGCCGCCGGCCTCAAGCGCCTGGGTTTCACGCACCGCATCCGCAGCGAGATCTCTCCCGAGGACAGCCTGCCTGCCGTGGGACAGGGTGCCCTGGGCATCGAGATCCGTAGCGGCCGCCCGGACCTGACTACCCTGCTGGCCCCCCTCAATGACCCGGAAACCGCCGCCTGCGTGCGCGCCGAGCGAGCCATGGGCCGCAAGCTCCAGGGTGGCTGTCAGGCCCCGATCGGCGGCTACGCCGAGTTACGTGACGGCCGTATCCACCTGCGCGCCTTCGTGGCGGACCTGGAAGGCACCCGTTTCTACCGCAGCGAAACCACAGGCACCATGGATGACCCGGAGGCCGTGGGTCTGGCCGCGGCCGAGGCCCTGATCCGTCAGGGCGCCGATCGTCTGCTGGCGGAACTCGTACACCGCGGCCCGTGAACACCTCCACTGCCGCGACCGTCCTGCAGGACATCGGCATCCTGGTCACCCGGCCGCCGGATCAGGCCCAGGATCTCATCCAAACCCTGGCGTCATTGGGGGCCCGGCCCATTGCATTCCCGGCCCTAGCCATACTGCCGCCCAGGGATGCGGACGCCCTGGACCGTGTCCTGGCAGGACTGGCGGACTTTCAGCTTGCCATCTTCATCAGTCCCAGCGCGGTGGAAAAAGGCATGGCCGCCGTGCGTGCCCGGGGCAGTTGGCCCCCCCAACTGGCGGTGGCCTGCGTGGGCCAAGGCACTGCGGGGGCATTGGCGGCATGCGGCATCCGGGATGTGCTTGTGCCCGATGCCGGCGCCGACAGTACCCACCTGCTGGCCATGCCCCGGCTCCAGGACGTGGATGGACAGGCCGTGATCCTCTTCCGTGGCGAAGGCGGCAGTCCCCGCCTGGCGGATACCCTCGACGCACGGGGCGCGCATGTCACCCATGCCGTGTGCTACCGCCGTGATCTGCCCGCAGAGGCGGACGCCGCACCGGTGCTGGCGGCATTCGCGGCGGGCCGCATCCAGGCTGTGACCGCCTACAGTGGTGAAACCCTGGACAATCTCTTCCATCTCCTCGGTCCGGCGGGGGCCGAATTCCTGCGGCGCACCCCCCTGTTCGTGCCACACCCCCGTATCGCCAGCCATGCCGCGACCCGGGGCGTACAAAACATCCTCTCGAGTCCGGATGGAGAAACCCGACTGATCCTCAGCCTTGTGGAATACTTCTCGCATGCCTGAAGAAGACGTGATTCCCCAGACCACGGCGCGTTCCCCCGCCCGCCCGGGCTGGATTGCGCCCGCCGCCATGGTGCTTGCCCTCATCGCCGTGCTGGGGACCCTGGCCCTGGGCTGGCAGGGCTATACGCAAATGCGCTCCCTGGAGGTGCAGCTGGCCCGTCGCATCGGTGAGTTCGATGCCGCCAGCCGGGAAGCCCGGGGCGCGGCCAAGGCCGCCAACGAGGCCCTGGCGGACCTGCAGAGTCGTCTCATGGCCATGGAGACCCGTGCCCAGGAGGCCCAGAACCAACAGCTCGCCCTCACCGCCATGTACCAGGAACTGGCCGACAGCGCAGATGAGCGGGTGCTGGCCGACATGGAACAGACCCTGCTGCTGGCCCGCCAACAGTTGCAGCTGGCGGGCAACGTGCGTGCCGCCCTCATTGGCCTGGAGGCGGCGGACACACGTCTGGCCAAGCTGGGCAAAAGCCAGTTCGCGGGCCTGCGCCAGGCCATCGTGCGGGACATGGAACGTCTGAGGCTCATGCCCGCGGCCGATATCGACGGGATCAACGCGCGTCTGGAAGCCCTCATCCAGGGCGTGGACCAGCTCAAGCCCGAATCCGAGGCCGAACCTCCGCCCGCTGCCGCCGTTCCCGGCGGCAGCGGCACACTCGACACCCTGGAAAGCTTCGGCCGGGAGACCTGGAAGGAGATCAAGGGCCTGCTGCGCATCCGCCGCCTGGACCACCCGGAGTTGCCCCTGCTCACCCCCGCGCAAAGCTATTTCCTCAACCAGAACCTGAAATTGCGCCTGCTCGCCGCGCGTCTGACGCTGCTGCAGCGGGACGAGGCGGGCTTCCGCGCCGATCTGGGGGCCGCACGGTCGTGGGCGGAGCATTATTTCAACCGCCGCGATCCCACCACCCAAGCCTTCATTGCCAGCCTGAACGCCTTGTCCCAAGTCCCGGTCGCGCTGAAGGATGCCCAGATCCAGGCCAGTCTGGAGGCCCTGCAGGCCCTGCGCGGGGGGCGGCCGTGAGGCTCATCCTGTGGGTGCTGGCCCTGTTCGCCCTGGCCGTGGCCTTCACCCTCCTGGCACGTCTGGACCAGGGCTATGTCATCGTGGTGTTTCCACCCTGGCGTCTGGAGATGTCCTTCATGCTGACCCTGGTGCTGCTGGTGGGAGGATTCGTGCTGGCGGGCTTCGTGCTGCGTCTGGCACGCACCGCCCTGCGGCTGCCGGATGACCTGCGGGCCTGGCGGCAACGGCGTCAGCGGGAACGCGCGGACCTGGCCTTGCTGGATGCCCTGCGCGCCCATCTCGACGGCAATGTTCCCCTACTGCGCAAGCAACTGGACAAGGCAGGGGATTGTACGGCACAGGACCTGCTGGAGCGGCTGCGGGCCAGCCTGGGAAAACCCGTGCCCGACGCTCCGCCGGACGCCGCCCCTCAGGGCGTGGACTGAAAGTCGAAGGAATCCGCGAAAAACGCGTCTTCCGGCAGTCCCCGCTGCAGGAAGCCGGTGCGTGCGGCCTCCACCATGGCAGGGGCGCCGCAGGCATAGACCTCATAGCCTGACAGATCGGCAAAGTCCGCCAGCACGGCCTCGTGCACATAGCCCGTACGCCCCGGCCAGTCGTCCGTCGCGGCCGGGGCCGACAGCACGGGGATGAAGCTGAAGTTCTTCTGACGCTGCTGCCAACCGGAGGGCACCAGGGGCTGATACAGATCCGCCAAGCCACGGACCCCCCAGTACAGCACGCACGGGCGGTCCAGCTCATGATGGAAGGCATGCCCCAGGATGCTCTTGATGGGTGCGAAACCCGTGCCACCCGCAAGGAAAATGACAGGCTTGTCCGACTCCCGCAGGAAGAAGCTGCCATAGGGCCCGGAGATGCGCATGATGTCCTTCAACTTCATGGTGTTGAACACATGGTCGGTGAACCTGCCGCCATCCACATGGCGGATGTGCAGTTCCAGCAGGGCATCCTCCTCCGGAGTGTTGGCCAGGGAAAAACTGCGCCGGGCACCGTCCTTGAGTAGGAAGTCGATGTATTGCCCCGGCAGGAACTGCAGGCGCTCGTTGGAGGGCAGCTTGAGCCACACCGACATGACATCCGGTGCCAGCTTCTCCATGCGCTCGATACGGCAGGGCAGGTTCTTCACCTGAATGTCCTTTACCGCTCCCACTTCCTTTACCTCGATGCTGAGATCCGAGCGTGCCGTGGCGCGACAGAACAGGGCCAGTCCCTTGGCCTTGTCCTCCGCGGTCAGGGTATCCTCCTGGTGCACGCCGTAATCCACCTCACCGGACAGCACCTTGCCCTTGCAGGACCCGCAGGCCCCGTTGCGGCAGCCGTAAGGCAGCGCAAAACCGGCATTCAGGGCCGCCGTCAGCAGGGGTTCGTCCGCTTTGACGGTAAACTCATGGCCGCTGGGTTGGATCTTGACCTGGTAAGACATCAAACCTTTCCTCTCGAACTTTTCTATGCGTATCCTCATCGTCGGCTGTGGCGACGTGGGCCTGCGGGCCGCCGGTTTGTTGCGGGGACGGGCACGGCTCTACGGCCTCAGCCCATCCCCGGAAGGACATGTGCAGTTGCGCGCCGCCGGCATCACACCCATTCCCGGGGATCTGGACCAGCGTCGCGGCCTGGCACGCATCGCCGCTCTGGCGTCCCACGTCCTGCACTTTGCGCCCCCGCCGCCCCAGGGAGAAACCGATCCCCGCAGCAGACATCTGCTTGCGGCCCTGGGGCGCAGGAGTCTAGCACGCTGCCTGGTGTACATCAGTACCAGCGGTGTCTATGGTGACTGTGCTGGGGCCCGGGTGGCAGAGACTTGGCCGGTCCGGCCCAACAATACCCGGGCCCGGCGCCGGGCCGACGCCGAGGTACGCCTGCGGCGCTTCGGACGGCGGCGCGGGAGGATTTGCATCCTGCGCGCGCCGGGAATTTACAGCCGGGAGCGCATGCCGGCGGCAAGGGTGCGCCAAGGACTGCCTGCCATCCAGGCAGAACACGATGTCTATACCAATCACATTCACGCCCAGGACCTGGCCCGCCTGGCCATCACCGCCCTCTTCCGGGGACGGCCCAATCGGGTCTACAACGCCGTGGATGACAGTGATCTGCGGATGGGGGACTGGTTCGACGTGGTGGCGGACCATCTGGGTCTGGCGCGCCCGCCCCGACTCTCCAAGGCAGAGGTCATGGCCGCCGTCACGCCTGCCATGCGCACCTTCCTGAGCGAGTCGCGCCGGCTATCCAACCGGCGCATCAAGCGGGAACTGGGGTTCCGCCACCTCTACCCCAGTGTGCGCGCAGGCCTGGGGGAAGAACCCGGTCGCATACCCTGAGCCGCGCGAGACCGGCTAAGAGGGCATCCACTCGCCCTGCCGGGACTGTCCGGTCGCTATTTCAGGGAATCCAGCAGCTGCCTGGACTTCTCGTCCTTCGGGATGGCAAAGCCGGCGTTCACCAGTCTCTCCAGTTCCTGTCTGGCCTGTTGCCGCTTGCCGGCCTTGGCCAGCGCCACGACCAGATGCCAGCGGATTTCGAGCGCATTGGGGGCCTTCGCAGCGGCCTGTCCGATCAGGTCCAGACCGCGTGCGGTCTGGCCCGCATTCACCAGGATCCAGCCCAGGGTATCCAGGGTATTCGCCGAACCGGAATCCAGCTTGTAGGCCTGTTCAGCCACGCTCAGGGCATCCTTGTCACCCAGTTCGCCTAGGATCCAGGCCAAGTTGTTGAGCGCCACCCGATCCTTGGGGTTGGCCCGGGCCAGGATGCGGTATTGCTCCGCGGCCTGGGGCAGGCGCTTGCCGCCGAGAAGGGTCTGCGCGAGCTGATGGCGTACCGCGGCATCGTTGGGCCTGGTCTCGAGCCAATCGGTCAGCAGCTTCTCGCCCACCGCGGACTGTCCGACACGGGCGAGGGACTGGGCGGCCAGGACCAGGGGTATGCCGCTGCCGGCCAGTCGCGCGCCCTTGGCATATAGGCGGCCGGCCTCGGCAAACTGCCTGTCCTGCATCAGGAGGTCGGCTTCGGCCAGATAGCCGGCTGGCTGCTCGGGATTCTTGCCCTGCAGCGCCCGCGTGATCTTGATGCCTTCCGCGGCACGGCCCGTCTGACCCAGCAGGACCGCCTTGAGTATCGCGGCATCGACGAAATCCGCGCGCAGGGCCAAAACCTTGTCCAGGGTCTTGAGGGCCGCGGCCGTGTCGCGGTTGGCGGCCTGCTCCTGCGCGAGGCGGAAGTGGGCCAGGGGGTCGCTGGGATTGGCTTCGGACCACTTGCCGAAAGTGGCCACGGCATTGGCGTGGTCTCCCTGGGCGGACTGGGCCATGCCGATCAGTTCGTTGAATTCCACGCGCCCCGTGGCGTCCAGGGCCGCGCGTGCCTCCACCAGGGCCTTGGCCGGGTCCTTCTTGCCCAGCCAGTAACGGACCAGCTGGGCCCTGGGTTGGGGCGCCTTTTCGTTAGCCTTTTTCGCCGCTTCCAGATCCTTCAGGTAGGCGTTCTCGTCACGTGCCTGCAGATCGAAGGCCGCCAGGGCCATCCAGGCCCGGTACTCCTTGGGATTGTGCTGCAACAGCTTCTTGAAGCGTCCGCGTGCCGCGTCCGGAGCCTTGTCCTTGACATCCATGAGGGCCAGGTTGGAGGCCGCCGGGAAATAGTCCGGCTGAAGCTCCAGGGCCTTGCTGAAGGCGGCCCGTGCCAGGGGCATGTCGTTCTGGCTGATGTGGATGGCACCCCGCAGGTTGTACACCAGTGGGTCCCTGGGGCGCTGCTTCTCCAGGCGGTTCACCACCTGCATGGCCTCATCGGGTCGTTTTTCGCGCAGGTGGGTCATGACCAACAACACATCGGGCTGGGTGTTGTCCACATCCAGTTCCGCCGCCTTGTTCAGGGCGGCGATGGCGCCCCTGTCGTCGCCGCTGCCCAGACGGCTGGCCGCCAGGTCGGTGAGGTACTGGACGTTGCTGGCCGCCGTCCCGGTGACCTGTTCCAGATTTTTCCGCGCCTCGGCGTAATCCCCCTGGCGCAGGGCGATGACGCCCTTGATGGCGTGCGAGAAGGCATCCTCGTCGCCGCTGCCCAGGGAGTTGACCAGTTCCCGGGCCTTGCTCAGGTCTCCCATATCGGCCGCCGTGGCAGCCATCAACTTCCTCGCCAGGGGCTGCTGGGGGGCGGCGGCCAGCACCTTGTCCAGATGGTTGCGCGCGGCCTCACGATTGCCCAACTGGATATTCACGGCTCCGGCCAGCAGATGCGCGGACAGGAAATTGGGCGCCACCTGCAAGACTTCCTGCAGGGTGGCCTCGGCTTCCTGGGGACGCGCGCGCTTGAACTCGATGAAGGCCCGCAGGTAGCGGCCGTAGGCATCCTTGGGCTGGTGCTTCAGCAACGTCTTGAGGTCCGCCTCCGCCCTGTCCAGGTCGGCCAGCTCCAGATACACCTGGGCCCGGGCGCGCAGGGCCGCGTCATTGGCCGGCTCCTTACGCAGCACCTGGCCGTAGGCCTGCAGGGCGGGCTGCCGCTGTTTGGTAGCGTGCAGCAGATTGGCCTTCAGGAGCAGGAACTCCACACGGTCCGGGACCTGCGCGATGGCCTTGTCCACATAGGCCAGGGCCTGCGTGGCCTGTTTCGGCACATCGATCATGGGCTGGTCGATGGGCTTCAGGGTGCCCGGCGCGGAATCGGCCAGGGCCAGATAGGCGCGGCTGATCAGGGTCTCGGGGTGATCCGGCAGGACGGCATCCGCCTCCCGCAGGCTTTCCTGGCAGGCGGCCGGATCATCGAGCATGAGATGGGCCCGCGCACGCAGGGCCAGCACGGTCGCGCGCGTATCGGATGACATGCTCTCCAACGGGTACACCTCGTCGAGCAAACGCTTGGCCTCCCGAATCGCCAGCAGGGTCCTGGCGTAAAGGGGGTCCAGCCGGTCATCCCGCAATCCCAGCTCCCTTGCCTTGCGCAATTCCTTTTCCGAACCCTGGTAGTCCCCCTCTTCGAACTGTATCTGTCCCAGGCGGAAGCGGGCCTGTGCATTGTTGGGCATACCCTGCAGGGCGTTTTTCAGCTCGATGAGCGCGCCTTTCAGATCACCGCGCTCCTGCATTTCGATGCCGGCCTTGAGGTGATCTTCGGGCGACTTCCGGCCCAGGTAGTACACCCCGCCTCCTATGGCGGCGCCACCCACCAGGACGGCCAGGGCGATGGGCAGATAGGTCCGCATCATGCGGCGTGTTTTGCTGTGGCTGCGACGGCTGCGATGTGACGGACCCATGGTGCTCCTCACCTGTGCAAGAGTTGTGGCGTTGCGAAGGATGTGTGGCAGGAATGCTGTATATACAGGCTGCGCGGGGGACGCAAGGCGCGTTTCGGGCCTGTGCGCGCCTGTATCGGCGATTTTTTGCCCGACTGAAGCGACAATCCGGCCGCTGCCCGGAAGGCTGCGCCTGACTTGCACCCTGCCGGCCGGCAGACCGGGCGGGAAGACGCGCGGAAATCCAGGGGGACCTCGCCCCGGAGCTGCGGCGGAAAACCCTCGGGCGTGGCCATCCTGCGCCGCGCCGCCGCATCACGCAGCGTCCCCCCGACGGTAGGACAGCAGGTCCGCGCACGCGGCCCGCCAGGTCCGTTCATCCGCCAGGGCCAGTGCCTCGAGGTCGCCCACCTGTGCGGCCGCATCATCCACCCACAGGCGCAACAGCTCACTGCCACTGATGAGATCGATGGCCAGGCGGTCGTACTCATACTCGTAGGGAAAATCCCGCCACAGCGGATAATCCGGATACAACAAACGGATGGCCTTGAAGGCCAGGGCCTGGAGGCGCCAGGGGCGAAAAGCATCATGGTCGTATTGCGTGGCCTCCACATGGATCTGCACGCCCGCACACAACTTGCCCATGTGTTTGTGGAAGGTGGGTTCGAACCAGCACTGCCGCAAGTGGCAGCCGCGCAGCCACTGGGGAGCCAGGGCCTGCATCCGGCGTATGACACGCGCGGCATCCAGGTCCGGGGCGCCAAACAGCTCCAGGGGCCGGGTGGTGCCCCGGCCTTCCGACAGGGTAGTGCCCTCCAGCATCACCGTGCCGGCGTAACAGCGGGCCATGGACAGGTTGGGGGCGTTGGGGCTGGGATTGATCCATTCCCGTCGCCCCAGGGGCCAGCCGAAACCAGGGGCCGAGTGCGGCTGCCAGTCCTGCATTTCGATGACCCGGTAGTCCACGTCCAATCCCAGGGTGCGGATGAACCAGTGGCCCAGCTCCCCCAGGGTGAGGCCATGGCGCATGGGCATGGGCCCCGCGCCCACGAAGCTCTCCCAACCGGACCGCAGGCACAGGCCCTCCACGGGACGGCCCACCGGGTTGGGGCGGTCCAGCACCCATACGGACTTGCCATGTCGGGCAGCGGCCTCCAGCACATAGCGCAGGGTGGTGATGAAGGTGTAGATGCGGCAGCCCAGGTCCTGCAGATCCACCAGCAGCACGTCGAAGCTGTCCAGCATGGCCTGGGTGGGCCGGCGCACCTCACCGTACAGGCTGAACACCGGGATGCCATGCGTCGGGTCCTGGTAGTCCGGCGACTCCATCATGTTGTCCTGCTTGTCGCCCCGCAGGCCGTGCTGGGGCCCAAAGGCGGCGGTGAGCCTGATGTCCGATAACACCATCAGGGCATCCAATGCATGGATCAGTTCGGAGGTCACTGAAGCCGGATGAGCCAGCAGGGCCACGCGGCGGCCCTGCAGGGGCGCGCGCAGCGCCGGCTCCAGCAGGAATCGGTCCAGACCGGATTTCATGGGCGGTGCAGAGTCAGGACGAAAGCGCGAGTATGGTGGAAATCGGGTTTGTCCGACGGGTGGCAGAGCGCCCAGTAGGACAAGCCCCCATCCACGGCCTCGATGACGGCCGTGAGGCCCAGGCGCAGCGGATTGCCCGGAGGCAGTCCGGCCCTGGGCAGCACGCAGCTCAGGGCGAGCTGTCCGGGGGTATCCAGGCGCTCCAGGGAAGGTGTCGGCACCGCTTGCAGGGGAGCGCCCTGGCGGTAATCGGTCATGGCATAGACCTGCCATTGACCGGAGGGAGAAAAGTTGTATTCCAGGTAGGCCGGGGCATCCTCTCCCTGGATGAAGGCCTCGAAGCAGGTATGCCGCCAGAGCCGCTCCTGGCGGCTGGCCGGGCCGGCCGCGGGGATCCGCAGGCGTGCCGGATCGGCCTCCAGCACGTAGCGCAGCGCGAGCGCACCGGAAGGAGTGAAAAGCGCGCCCACACGCATGCCCCGTACGCTGGGGCACGGGGTATCCGGATGGGCATCGAGGGGATGTGTCCACATGCCCGTGCATGATAGGGGCTCGCAGCACCCGTAGGCACGGGGGCCCTGGCGGAGAGGTACAATGAAACCCTCTTCGCCGAATGCCTTATGGAAAGCGCCAACTTCACCGACCACTTCCTCATCGCCATGCCCAGCATGCTGGACCCCAATTTTGCCGGGACACTGACCTATGTCTGCGACCACGGCGAACAGGGGGCCATGGGCGTGGTGGTGAACCGGCCCATTGAGCTGGACATGGAAACCCTGTTTTCCCAGATCGGCCTGGAACTGACGGACGAGGCATTGAAAAGATCCAGCGTCTATTACGGCGGGCCGGTACAGACGGAGCGGGGTTTCGTGCTGCACCGCCCCGTGGGCGAGTGGGGCTCCACCCTGTCTGTGAAAGACCGGGTTGGGCTCACCACCTCGAAGGACATCCTGGAGGCCGCGGCGCGGCAGGAGGGTCCCAAGGAAATCCTGGTGACCCTGGGCTATGCCGGCTGGGGACCGGGGCAGCTGGAAGACGAAATCAAGCAGAACGCCTGGCTGACGGTGGAGGCGGACCCCGAGGTGATCTTCAATCGGCCGCCGGAGGAACGCCTGGCCGCCGCCATGCGCCTCCTGGGCATCGATCTTTCCATGCTGTCCGAGGAAGCCGGCCACGCATGAAACCGGTGGTCCCGGACATGCCCGCGTCCCCGCCGCCGCCCTGCCAAAGCGGCACCCTCCTGGCCTTTGACTTCGGCACGCGCCGCATCGGTGTGGCGGTGGGAGACTGGGAGACCCGCCTGGCCCACCCTCTGGAAGTCATCGACGCGCAAGACAACGCCACCCGCTTTCATCGCATCGCTGCCCTCATCTCGGAATGGCGTGCCCTGGCCCTGGTCGTGGGCCTGCCCCGCTCCATGCGCGGGGCAGAGCATGAGCTCAGCCGCCGCGCGCGACGCTTCGCCAACCAGCTGCACGGCCGCTTCGGCCTGGCCGTGCAGCTGGTGGACGAGCGTCTCACCTCCTTCGATGCCGACCTGCGCCTGCGTGAGGCCGGCGTGAAAGGCGGTGCCCGCAAGGGTCTGGACGACGCCCTGGCGGCCCAGCGCATCCTGCAAGACCTACTGGATCGACATCCGCATGAACCTGCCCAGCCCTGAACAACTGCTGGACCGGCTGGTAGCCCAGCTGGCCCCCCACATCCAGGAAGGTACGGCCCTGGCCCTGGTGGGCATGCATACCGGCGGCGTCTGGGTCATGCAGGCCCTGGTGGAACGCCTGGATATGTCCCATCTGGACAGCGGCACCCTGGATACCGCCTTCTACCGCGATGATTACAGTCAGCGTGGCCTGCACGACGACGTGAAGCCCTCGCGCATCGCCTTCGACGTGGCCGGCCGGCACATCCTGCTCATCGACGACGTGCTCAACACGGGTCGCAGCGTGCGCGCCGCCATGAATCTGCTGTTCGACTATGGCCGCCCCGCCAGCATCCGCCTGGCCGTACTGGTGGACCGGGGTGGGCGTGAGCTGCCCATCTGTGCCGACTACGCCGGTCTGCGCCTGGAGCTGCCCGCGCGGGAACGCATCAAGCTGGATCGGACCGAAGACGGCCGCCTGTCCCTCAAGGTGTCCAGGGGGTAGGCATGATGAGCCTCAGGATGACTCCCAACCCGCAGCTCACGGAAGACGGCCGCTTGCGTCATCTGCTCACCCTGGACGGCCTGCCGGCCCGCATCCTCCACCAGATCCTGGATACCGCCGAATCCTTCATCAATGCCGATACCGGCGAGGTGAAGAAGGTACCCCTGCTGCGGGGCGTGGCCATCTTCAACATCTTCTTCGAGAACTCCACACGCACGCGCACCACCTTCGAGATCGCCGCCAAACGCCTGTCTGCCGATGTGGTGAACCTGAACATCGGTACCTCCTCGCAGAGCAAGGGCGAAACCCTGCTGGATACCGTGGACAACCTGGCCGCGATGCAGGCCAACATGTTCGTGGTGCGCCACTCTGCCGCGGGTGCCGCCCATCTCATCGCCCGCCACGTGGCGCCCCACATCCGTGTGGTGAACGCCGGGGACGGCCGCGCCGCACACCCCACCCAGGGGCTGCTGGACATGTACACCCTGCGCCACTTCAAGGGCCCCATTCACAACCTGCGCGTGGCCATCGTCGGCGACGTGCTCCACTCGCGCGTGGCCCGCTCGCAGATTCATGCCCTCACCACCCTGGGCTGTCCCGAGGTGCGGGTGGTGGCCCCCCGCACCCTGCTGCCCCGTGACATGCAGAGCATGGGGGTGCATGTGTACGAACGCCTGGAGGAAGGCATCCGGGGCGTGGACGCGGTGCTCATGCTGCGTCTGCAGAACGAACGCATGCAGGGCGCCCGACTGCCCAGCGCCGGTGAGTACTACAAGCGCTGGGGGCTGACGCCGGAGAAGCTCAAGTACGCCAGGCCCGATGCCATCGTCCTGCATCCCGGCCCCATGAACCGGGGTGTGGAGATCGACTCCGAGGTGGCCGATGGCAAGCAGGCGGTGATCCTGCCCCAGGTCACCTACGGCATTGCCGTGCGCATGGCCGTCATGAGCCTGCTGGCGGGAGGGCAGACATGAAGGTGCATATCAGGAACGGCCGTGTCATCGACCCGGCCAGCGGCCTGGACCAGACGCGGGACATCTTCGTGGCCGCGGGCCATGTCGTTGGCCTGGGCCAGGGGCCGGATGGCTTCCATCCCAACCAGGTCATCGACGCCACCGGCCTGGTGGTGTGCCCCGGCCTGGTGGACCTGGCCGTACGCCTGCGGGAACCGGGGGGCGAGCACATGGCCACCCTGGAATCCGAGATGCATGCCGCCGCCGCCGGGGGCATCACCTCCCTGGCCTGCCCGCCGGACACGGACCCGCCCCTGGACGAGCCGGGTCTCATCGAGATGCTGAAGTTCCGCGCCAAGCACATGCCCGGCCCCCGGGTGTACCCCGTGGGCGCCCTGACCTGGAAGCTGCAGGGCGAGCGTCTGACCGAGCTGGCGGAACTGAACGAGGCCGGCTGCATCGCCTTCTCGCAGGCGGATGCCCGCCTGGAAAACACGGAAGTGCTGCTGCGCGCCCTGGAATACGCCAGGACCTTCGATCTGCCGGTCTGGCTACACCCCCAGGATGCCTTCATCGGCCGCAACGGCGTGGCCCATGACGGCGTGGTTGCCGCCCGCCTGGGCCTGCCCGCCATCCCGGTACCCGCGGAGACCGTTGCCCTGTCCACCATCCTGCTGCTGGTGCGGGAAACGGGTGCGCGCGTGCACCTGGCCCGCCTGTCCAGTCGGGCAGGCATGGAGATGGTGCGGCGCGCCAAGCATGACGGTCTGCCCGTGACCTGCGACGTGGGCATCCACCACGTGCACCTGTCGGAAATGGATACCGCCGACTTCAACGCCAACTGCCACCTGGTGCCGCCCCTGCGCAGCCTGCGGGACCGGGACGCCCTGCGCCAAGGCCTGTTGGATGGCACCATCGACGCCATCTGCTCGGACCACGCGCCGGTGGACGAGGATGCCAAACAGCTGCCCTTCCAGGAAAGCGAGCCCGGCGCCACCGGGGTGGAACTGCTCCTGCCCCTGACCCTGAAATGGGCCCGGGAGGCCGGCCTGCCCATGGTCGAGGCCCTGGGCCTCATCACCCACCGCCCGGCAGAGATCCTCGGCATCCCGGCGGGTTACCTGCGCCTGGGCGGCCCGGCGGACCTGTGCCTGTTCGACCCCGAGGCTGCCTGGACCGTCACTCCCGCCAGTCTGGCCAGTCTGGGCAAGAACAGTCCCTACCTGGGCCTGGAGCTCCAGGGCCGGGTGCGCTACACCCTCATCGACGGCCACCTGGACTTCAAGCGCTGACCCCGGCAAGGCCGTCCGGCGCGCTTGAACTACGTCCCGGCGGCTTCATATGAAAGGCATTTCAGTCAAGCAGGAGCGAGGGATTGCCATGGGACAGTTTGCATTCGACGTCGACGCCACCAACTTTCAGCGCATCGTCCTGGACGGCTCGCAGCAGGTACCGGTGGTGGTGGACTTCTGGGCACCCTGGTGCGGCCCCTGCAAGACCCTGAAACCCCTTCTGGAAAAACTGGCCGACGAATTCCAGGGCAAGTTCATCCTGGCCAAGGTGAATGCCGACGAAAACCAGGAACTGGCGGCCCAGTTCGGCGTGCGCGGCATCCCGGACGTGAAGGCCATCCACCAGGGACGTATCGTGGACGGGTTTTCCGGCGCCCTGCCGGAAGCCGCGGTGCGGGAATTCCTCGCCCGCATCATCCCTTCCCCCGCCGAGGAATTGCGCATCCAGGCGGCGGAGCAGCGTGCCGGCGGCGACCTGGCCGCCGCCCTGCAAACCCTGGGAGAGGCCTCGAAGCTGGACATGGAGAACGAACAGGTACGCATCGATGCCGCCGACATCCTCCTGGACCTCGAGCAGCTGGACGAAGCCCGCCGCCTGCTGGACAGCCTCACCGCCCTGACCCAGATGGACGATCGGGTACAGCGCCTGCGCGCCCGCCTGAGTTTCGTACCGGGCGGCCAGGGGAGCGACGATGAGGCCGCGCTGCGGGAGCAAATCGCCCGCCAGCCCGATGACATGCAGGCCCGCCTGAACCTGGCCAACCTGCTGGTGGGCCAGGGGCGCCACGCCGAAGGCATGGACGAATTGCTGTGGATGATCCGTCACGACCGGGCCTGGAACGAGGAAGCCGCGCGTAAGCAGATGCTGGCCGTATTCAGTCTGCTGGGCGGCCACCCCCTGGTGTCGGAATACCGGCGCAGACTGTCCAGTGCGTTGAACTGAGCCGTCGCTTCCCCGCGCCGATACCATCATCCTCGACTGGGAGACCCGATCGATGCCGCGGACGATCCTCGACAGGGCGCGTGTGATCCGGCAACGACTCATGCGCCTGGAAGGCCGGCCCCTGGGCAAGGCCGCCCTGCTGGTGGTCATCTTCCTGGACCTGTTCATCCTGTCTTCCCTGTTCCGTGGGCTGGATGCGCAAACCCGTCAGCTCGCCGCCCCGGACGAGATCATCCCGCCTGCGTGCCGCAACATCGTCATCGACCAGACCTGGAACACCAGCAACCGGCTGGACCGGCTCGCGCAACTGGTCCGGACGCACCCGAGTCCGCAGCTGCAGGGGGAAATCAGTCTGGTGGACCACGCCCGCCCGCATCCCATCTGCCGCCCCCTGATCGAGGGCTTACAGGCCATTCACGCCGACACGGCGCAAGCCGACCAGCTGCACACACTGGTCAGGCTCGAACACGAGACTGCCGGCCTGCGTGCCCGCGTGGAGCGGTTGAAGGGCGCCTACGATACCCACCTGCTGGAAAAGATCGCCGGAGAACCCGACGCCGGTGTAACGCCCCAGGCCCTGCGCGGGGAGATGGCGGAACTCACCGGCAGGCTGGAGGGCATCACCGCCCAGAGCGCCAGCCTGCGCCAACGCCTGCAGGCGGAGACCAGCATCCAGCGCTTCTTCCAGCAGCTGGACCGTATCGGCCCCGCGCAGCGCACGGCCCTGATCAAGGATCAGCAGCGCCTGTACTTCTGGCACCCGGTCAGGCGCCTGGGCATGGAGCTGCTGTTCCTGCTCCCCCTGCTGACCGTGTTCTATTTCTGGAACAGCCGCAGCCTGACCCGCGACCGTCCCTACCAGACCCTGGTGTCCGCCCATCTGCTGGCCGTGACCATGATCCCGGTCCTCTTCGAGACCCTGCGCCTGGCGTACGACATCATCCCCCACAGACTCATCCGCCATCTCATCGAACTCCTGGAGGGCCTCAAGCTGGTGGCCCTCTGGCATTACCTGGTCATTGCCGCCAGCGTCGCCACCGCCCTGGCCCTGATCTATCTGTTCCAGAAGAAGCTGTTTTCCCAGGAGCGCCTCACGCAGCGCCGCCTGGCCAAGGGCGAATGCCATGCCTGCGGCCTGCATCTGCCGGGTGGCGGCCAACACTGCCCGGCCTGCGGTGCCGCGCAATACCGCACCTGCGGCCACTGCCAGCAGGCCACCCTTAGGCATGGCCGCTACTGCATGGCCTGCGGCTGGGAAGCCCCGGATGGGTGACCCCACCCCCAGGCGCACCCCATAGGCCAGCACCACCCTTCGATCCGCGCCTTCCGGGCAGGCGGTTCGCGCGCATTGCGCAAAACCCGCGCGCACGTCTTCTCGTCGGCATCCCTCCCTGATAAGGTAGCGCCGCCGGTCTTCCCGACGGCCCGCCGGATCAGGCGGGCTGTGTGAACGCCCGGGCGGAGGTATCGAGCTACCGCCTGGCACCGATATGCCGGATCTGCGCGATCGACAGTCAGATTTCCAGATGAAATCAAAAGCACTCCAGGCCTTCGACCATTCGATGCAGGACGCCACCGACCTACCGAGACACGCTGCCAACGCACCCCATGTCATCCCGACCCATCATCCGACTCCAAAGCCCATACGGATTCACCGATACCGTTCAGCGGCTGCTTGCGGCCTTCGCGGCGCAAGGCATCAAAGTCTTCGCAACCATTGACCAACAGGCGGAAGCCCGGGCTGTCGGCCTGACGATGCCGCCGACCACGCTCATTGTCTTCGGCAATCCCAAAGCGGGCACGCCGCTCATGCTCGCCAATCCGCAAGCGGGCGTCGATCTGCCGCTCAAGGTGCTCGTCTATGAACCTGAGCCCGATCAGGTTGTGGTGATGTCCACCGCCGTATCCGAGCTCATAGGGCGGCATGCGCTCCCGCCGGAGCTGGCTTCGCTGCTGGGACCGGCCGAGCATCTCATCGCGGCCGTACTCGGTCAGGGCGCTGGCGGCTGATCCGCCGATGCGGCAAAAGGGGCTCTCATGCGGCTGCTTCTGATCCTGGACCTTTTCGTGCGCGGAAGATCCATCATGTCCCGGATGAAATTCCCCCCCATGCCTGCGGACATCGTCGCCTCGGTACCAGCAGGGTGCGCAAGCTACCCTACCGGCTCGAACATGGCCACCGAATCGGTACCTCCCGTGGCCTCGAGCACCAACGTCTTGATCCCGTGGGACATTCCGGACCGGAAATACAGGGAACTTGGACCAGTGGAAGCAAGCGTCAGGAAATCGACCGTCTTCACAAAGACCCGGCCAAAGAGCAGGTCAATGCAGCCCTCAGTGAAAAGGCCATGGCAATCGGCGCGGATGCAGTCATGAAAGTCACTTGCGAACGCGGCATAGACCTTACTACATGGGGCCATATGGATGCCCAGGGCAGTCAGGTTTGGCGAGTAGGCGGATTCTGCTCGTGATCTTCATGCCCATCCAACCTCGTAGCGCACCGGTCATGCCCCACTGGACATGGCGGGCCGCCGGGCAGCCCGGCGGCCGGGGACGCTGCGGATCGATTTGGGCCCACCGCGGAAACGGAGGCGCCCGACCATGGCCAGGATAAGCACCCAGGCACTCGGCAAGGGCAGGCGCGGCAGGCCGAGTCCCGAGGAAGGGTAATGGGCACGCGTGCCAAAGGCCAGGCGGCCGAGCAGGCGGCGGCGGACTTCCTTGCTGCCCGGGGTTTGCGGCTGGTGACGCGCAACTGGCGCTGCCGAGGTGGCGAGATCGATCTGGTGATGCGGGACGGGGCCACTCTGGTATTCGTGGAGGTGCGGGCCCGGCGGGGCATGGCCTTTGGCGGGGCGGCGGACAGCATCACCTCCGCCAAGCAGGCCCGCGTGATCCTCGCGGCACGGCATTTTCTTGCTGCGCAGGGCCTGGATCTGCCCTGCCGTTTCGATGCGGTACTGGTACAGGACGGAAGTCTGCGTTGGATCCAGGGAGCCTTCGGGGCATAGGGCTATAATTCGCGCTGATTTTTCAGGAAACCCTTCCATTTGCCATGCCCGCCCAGCTGGACGTCCGGGGCCCTGATTGCGCCGGGCGACCATCTTGGCATGGGTGGCAAAGCCGCCTCGTCCAGGGCCGACCCTAACGCTGCCTCATGTCCCTATCCCCGCGCATCCAGGATCAGTTCCAGGCCAGCATGCAGGCTGCACGGGATGCACAGTCCGTGCTGGTGGAACCCATCGAGCAGGCAGTGCAGGTATTGACCGAGTGCCTGATGGGGGCGGGCAAGATCCTGGTGTGTGGTCAGGGAGTCGCGGGCCTGGCGGCGCAACATCTGGCCACCGCACTGGCGGACCGCTTTGCGCAGGATCGTCCCGGCCTGGCGGCCATTGCCCTGGCACGGGATGGCGCGTCCGTAATGGATGATGCACACCCGGGCCTGGGCCTGGGCCGCCAGGTGGCGGCCCTGGGGCATCCCGGGGACATCCTGGTGGCCCTGTCCGTGTTTGGTGGCGCGGATGGCGTGCGGGACGCGGTGCGCGTGGCCCATGAACGGGACATGCGCGTGCTGGTCCTCGCCGGCGGCGACGGGGGACCACTGGCGCGGATCCTGCGGGAGCAGGATGTGCTGATCTGCATCCCGAGTTCTTCCGTGCCTCGCGTGGTGGAGGCACAGTTTCTGGTGATCCACTGCCTGTGTGATGGCATCGATTTCTTTTTGTTAGGAGCATGAAATGAACAAGCTTTGCCTGCGTGAACTGAGTCTGGCGGCCCTGCTGGGCCTGTCTGGCGTGCAGCTGTCCGGTTGCGTGCCCCTGGTGGCCGTGGGCGCGGGCACCGGTGTGCTGATGGCGGAGGACCGCCGCACCGCCGGCACCTACATGATGGACGAGGAGATCGAGCTGCGCGCGGCCAGCCGTATCCGCGAGACCTTCGGCAAGGAAGTGCACGCCAATGTGACCAGTTACAACCGGCGTGTGCTGCTTACCGGCGAGGTGCCCAATGACGCCGTGCGCAGCCAGGTGGCGGCACGGGTGGCGGAAGTTCCCAACGTGAACGCGGTGAACAACGAGCTGCTCATCGGCAGTGTAAGCACCTATGGCGCCCGTACCAACGACACCTACCTTACCGCCAAGGTGAAGACCCGCCTGTTCGACGACCGGCGCTTCAACGCCAATCACGTGAAGGTGGTGACGGAGGCTGGCACCGTCTTCCTGACGGGCATCGTCACCCGTGAGGAAGGGGACGCGGCGGCCGAGGTGGCCGCCCGCACCAGGGGCGTGAACAAGGTGGTCAAGATCTTCGAATACATGGATTGACCCGGGGGCCGGATGACCTTGCCGTCCGTCTGGCTCCCCGCCACAATTCCCTGCACGAGCCGTCACGGCAGGACGGGTGAGGAGAGCAAAGATGTGGTTGCATGCGCGAAGACGGGCCCTGATTCTTGCCATGGCCTGCCTGGCCTGGACAGGACCCGCTCCCGCCGAGGAGGAGGTGGGTATCACGGCCACCATCCAGTCGGTGCAGGTCCTGCACCAGGGCAGACCGGTGCGCATCGAGCGCAATCCGGATACGTTCAACATGATCGACCCGGACTACGCCCTCACCTCGCGCCCCTGTCCACCTTTCTGCATCCAGCCCATGCACCTGGCTCCCGGTGTGGAGACCATCGCCGAACTGGAAGTTCTGGACTATCTGCAACAGGCGAGCCGGGGCGGTAGTATCACGCTCGTTGACTCCCGGGATGGGGACTGGCCACGGCGCTCGGGCATCATCCCAGGTGCCGTGTCCATCCCCTGGCAGGAGTTGCACCCCGCGCATACCGACCCGGAAAGGATTGCCGACACCCTGGTGCTCCGCTTTGGCGCCGCCCGCGTGGGCAACGTGTGGAACTTCGAGAACGCCCGGACCCTGGTGCTGTACTGCAACGGGTCCTGGTGCGGGCAGTCTCCCACCAACATCAAGCAACTGCTGTCCATGGGCTACCCGGCCCACAAGCTCAAGTGGTACCGTGGCGGCATGCAGGACTGGAAGGGTCTCGGTTTGACCACCGTGGCGCCCGACTGAGTTTCATCGCCGAGCAAACCTACCGAGCAGGCCTCAACAAACGAAAGGAAGAGACATGAACCGTTCCCCTGCCAAGCGTTCCTTGCTGTCCGTCCTGAGCCTCAGCCTCGTGCTGCCCCTATCCGGCACGCTCCAGGCCCAGCAGTCCGGCAACCCCTATCTGCAGAATGTGCCCATTTCCGCCGGCCCCATCGCCCTGCCCATCAGTCCGGGCGGCCGCGGCACCCTGCCCTATGAGATGTCCCGCATCATCCCGCCGGAAGAAAAAGAAAAGCTGATGAAGCAGATGATGCCCATGATGAACCTGATCACGCGCATGGACGTGAAGGACGTCATGAACCTCATGGCCGTCAAGTACCCGGTCAAGGAAGGCCTGACCTTCGACGACGTGGTGCAGTCCATGGAACTGCGCGCCAACCAGCTCAACTTCAAGCAGGTGGGCCACTCGCCCATGTGGAAGGACATCCAGGCCGTGCTGGGGGACAAGGAGGCGCCACGCATGGAGGTATTCCACTACTGCGACATCGCCGCCGGGCGCGAGGTGCTCAAATACGCCCCCGAGTCCATCGTCTTCCTGCCCTGCCGCATCGCCATCATGGAAGACGCGCACAAGAAGCTCTGGGTGCTGACCCTGGACTGGAACACCGCCTGGCTGGATTCCATATCCGGCAAGATGGGTGCCCCCTCGGAGCTGTTGAAGTATGCGGTCGATATCCGCGACAAGATGGACGAAATCATGCGCGCCGCGGCAGCGGGTGATCTGTAGGAACCACAAGCCCTTCCACGCACGCCCACCGGCCGGCCCGCACGCGGGCCGGTTCCTGCCCCCAAGGAGAGTTCCATGCAGCGAATTTCGCCACTCCTGCTCGTCGCCTTCACCACCCAGGCGGCCGCGCAAGCCCTGCCCAACCCCTTGCAGCTGCTGAACCCGGCGGCCCTGCCCGCGCTGGGACTGGGCAACCCGTATGGCGGCCTGGCCGGTGGCCTCAACGGCCTGAACACCCTGAGCGCATTGGGTTCCCTGGGCATGCTGGCCGCGCCGGTCGTCACTTCACTGGCCCCCACCCTTCTCAATCCCATGGGCATGGGACAGTTCGGCTACCCGGGCATGCAGCTCCCGCCCAACGTCTTGCCCTATGGCCAATACATGCAATACGGTGGCGTGCCCTACGGTGGCAACCCCTACCTGCGCCCCTCGTATCCGAATCCCATCGCGCCGCCGGGCTTCTCGCCCTCCATGCCCACCCTGCCCCTGTCGCCCGCCCAGGGCACCCTGCCCCTGCCCTTCGCTGCGCCTGCGCAAAACCCGGCCCTGCCGTTCCCGGGAGCCCCCGCATCCAGTGGCGGCCCAATGCCCGGGCCGGTACCCCTGCCCCCCGCGGCCGCGCCCGCCCCCGTGCTGGCGCCACCCTGGACCCCACCTCAGGCCTCGACGCAATACCCGGCGCCGATGCTGCCCTTCCAGAACATGCCCACGCCTGTCCCGGGGCAATGGCCCGGGGCAGGCGCTCCGGCCACCCAGACGCCTTACCTGCCCGGGCCGCTTCCACCCACCGGCATGCTGCCCGGCCTGACCCCCACGGCACCGGCGGCCCCCGCCGCACCCCAGTCCACGCCATGGACGCAGCCCGCGGCCAAGCCCGCCACGCCGGAAGCCGCCGCGCCCAAACCGGAGACCGGCGAGGGCGCGGGTCCGGCGCTGTTCGACCCGGCCGCGTTCATGCAGAAGTTCCTGAAACCCGTGGACACCACGACACCCCCCGCGAACAGATAGCGCGCGGGGCCTCAGCGTGGCTTGGACGGGCGCCTGGAGGCGCCCGTCCTGTTTTCCGCCAGGAGCCGCTGGATATCCGCCACCAGGGGCGTGACGACGGGTTCGATCTTGCGGCGCATGAGGGAACCGATGGCGGTGGAACGGATGAAGATGGCCTGCAGGGAGGCGTCGCTCGCCATGGCCAGATGTCCTGCGGCGTCCAGACGATGCCGCAGGGCGGCGTCGTCCGGCACGCCCGCCGTGTCTGCGGCCTTGCCACCCGAACCAAAGTAACGGCCGATGGCATTGAGGGTGCGGCTGACCACTTCCTGGGTCTCGGGCCGCGCCAGGATGTCGGCCGCGGCGGCCAGAAAGGCTTGCCCCTCGGCGGAAAAGGCCTTGAGCAGGGCGCGCGCAGCCAGGTCGCCCGGCCTCGGAGGGTCACCCAGGGCCGCCTGGGTGACCGCCAGATCGGGATGGACGGTGCGCAAGCAGGGCAGCGGATGGGGCGTATCCAGGGCCGCCATTTCCAGAAAGGCCACGTAGTAGCTGTTGCTGTGCCTGCCCCGGTTCCAGACCGTCTCCAGCTGCGCGGGCCCAAGGGCGCCGGAATAGATGAGCACGGCCACCGTGTCCATGATGCCCAGATGGTCATCCTGAAGAAAGGGCAGGTGCTCGGCCAGGAACGCAGCCAGGACGGGCCCCATGCGTCCGCGCGCCACGGACTCGCGACAGAGCATGAGCCGGGCGTTCTCGATGCTGGGCTGGGCCCACCAGGCATATTCCGCCAACTCATCGGTCAGGGCGGGGGAGTGCACCACGGCCACCACGGCTTCGGGTTCGCCCGTGAGCAGCAGCTTGCCCAGGTTGAGGCCCTCCACCTGCCCATGCCGAGTCCAGCGCGAAAGGAACACCGGATAACCACCGGGAGAGCCCAGGGCATGGCCGGAGAGCTGCTCACGCACCAGGCGGGCGTAGCGGTCCGCACGACAGTTGGGCACCAGGGCAATACTGGCCTCGCCGCCAGGGGTGAGGGCGTGCAGGGTCATGCTGCCTTCGTCCAGGCGTACCGCCTTGACGTCCTGGGCCAGCAGGACCTGAAGCCGGAGCTGGTCTTCCGGGGCAAGTTCGTCGGTCATCATCGTCGCGTGGTGGATTACCTGCTCTCCCGTCGGGGGATGGGTTTCAGCCCGTCAGTTTGGCCAGGCACCGGGCGGCGGCCGCCACGCTGGCGTCGATGTCCGCATCCGTGTGCGCGGCGGAAACGAAACCCGCCTCGAAGGCAGAAGGCGCCAGATACACGCCCTCGTGCAGCATGAGATGGTAGAAGCGGCTGAAGGCCTCCCTGTCGCTCGCCATGACCTCGGCGTAGGAGGTGGGCGGCCTGGCGCTGAAGTAGATGCCGAACATACCGCCCACACTGTCGGCACAGGCCAGGATGCCGGCATCCCGGGCGGCGGCGTTGAAGCCATCCACCAGACGCCGGGTCTGCCGGCTCAGGGCCTCGAAAAAACCGGGGGCGCCGATCTTTTCCAGGGTCTTCAGGCCCGCGGCCACGGCCACTGGGTTGCCGGACAGGGTGCCGGCCTGATACACGGGACCCAGGGGGGCCAGCTTGTCCATGATCTGCGCGCGCCCACCGAAGGCCCCCACGGGCAGGCCACCGCCGATGACCTTGCCCAGGGTGGTGAGGTCCGGGCGGATGCCGTACAACCCCTGCACCCCGGTGGGGCCCACGCGGAAACCGGTCATCACTTCATCGAAGATGAGCACGGCGCCATATCGGCTGCAATTCTCCCGCAGGGCCTCCAGGAAACCAGGCTCGGGCTTGACGAGGTTCATGTTGCCGGCCACGGCCTCGACGATGACACAGGCGATCTCGCCACCCTTTTCGGCAAAGACCCGGTTCACCTGCCCGGTGTCGTTGTAATCCAGCACCAGAGTGTGTCTGGAGGTGTCGGCGGGTACACCGGCGGAACTGGGGGATCCGAAGGTCAGGGCACCGGAACCGGCCTTCACCAGCAGGCTGTCGGCATGGCCATGATAACAGCCCTCGAACTTGATGAGCAGGTCCCGGCCGGTATGGCCCCTGGCCAGGCGGATGGCACTCATGGTGGCCTCGGTACCGGAGGAGACCAGGCGGACCTTCTCTACGCTGGGCAGGATGGAGGCGATCTTTTCCGCCATCACCAGTTCCATCTCCGTGGGGGCGCCGAAGGACAGGCCGTTGGCGGCGGCATCCTGCACGGCGCGGATCACGTCCGGGTCCGCGTGGCCCAGGATCATGGGGCCCCAGGAACCCACATAGTCGATGTAGGCCTTGCCGTCCGCGTCCCATACCCTTGCCCCGAGCCCTTTGGTGAAGAAGCGGGGCGTGCCGCCCACGGAGCGGAAGGCGCGCACGGGGGAGTTCACGCCACCGGGGATGCGCTGCAGGGATTGGGCGAAGAGCTGGTCGTTGCGGGAGGTCATGGGTGGTCCTCTTGTGTGAAATGTCGGATGAATCGCCGGGTGGCGGCGCCGGGATCGGCCGCGTGGTACAGGGCGGATATGACCGCCACCATGTCCGCCCCAGCCTGGATCAGGGGTGGGGCGTTGTCCGGGGTGATGCCACCGATGGCGCACAGCGGCCGCCCCGCCGCCCTGCTCGCGGCCAGAAGATCCAGCCCGGCGCGCCGGGCCCTTGGCTTGCTGGGCGAGGCATGGAAGCTGCCGAAGGCCAGATAGTCCGCCCCGGCCCGGGCCGCCTTGCACGCCAGTTCCAGGTCCTGATAGCAGGAAGCACCCAGTATCCTGCCCGTGCCCAGACGCGCGCGGGCATGGGCCAGATCGCCGTCTCCATGCCCGAGATGCACCCCGTCCGCCTCGCAAAACAAGGCCAGGTCCAGTTCATCATTGACAAGCAGCAGGGCGCCGTACTCGCGCGTGAGCCCGCGCAGGGCCACAGCCTGTTCCTGACGGTGGCGGTCCGTGCCGGTCTTGCTGCGGTATTGCAGGAGGCGGCAGCCCGCGGCCAGGATGGCCGAGGTGACCGTCAACAGACGGCGGGTGTCGTGCCAGTCCGGCGTGATGGCGTACAGTCCGCGCAAGGCTGCGGGCAACGGCTCAGTCATCGCTCTCCCGTGCCCAGAACAACCGATCCGGAATGAACTGCCCCATGCCCGGGCGGAAGGCAGCCCGCAGGGTCTGGTAGGTATAGTCCTGGGCCTCGCGGGCGGCCTCGGCCACATCCCGACCCCGGGCCAGGCAAGCCGCCAGAGCGGAAGCCAGTGTGCAGCCGGAGCCGTGGTAGGAGCCCGGCAGGCGTTCCCAGTGCAGGCGATGCACCACGCCGCGGACGTTGTAGAGGGTGTTGATCACCTGGTTGCCCTGCTCATGGGCGCCGGTGATGAGCACATAGGCGCTGCCCAGGCCGATGAGCTGACGGGCACAATCCTGCAGGCCCAGGCTCGCCTCCGGCTCTTCCGTCTCCAGGTCGTCTTCCTCATCCTTCTGGTTCTCGGCCAGACGTCTGGCCTCCAGGCTGTTGGGGGTGATGATGGTGGTCTGCGGCAGGAGCAGGCCCCGCATGGCCGCCAGCAGGTCCTCGCTGGCCAGGGCATCCCCCCGGCCCGAGGTCATCACCGGGTCCAGCACCAGGGGAATGTCCGGATAGTCCGACACCACTTCGGCGATGGCCGCCACGGCCTCGACACTGCCCAGCATGCCCAGCTTGATGGCCGCCACGGGAATGTCCTCCAGCACCGCCCTGGCCTGATCGGCGATCCATTCCGCATCCATGGGCAGATAATCCACCACCCCCACGCTGTCCTGCACCGTCACGGCAGTGACTACGGACAATGGATGACAGCCCAGGCTGGCCAGTGCGAGGATGTCCGCCTGCAGGCCCGCTCCCCCGGTGGGGTCCGTGCCGGCAAAGGTCAACACGGCGGGGATCGAAGGTGTGGATGCGTCCGGGGCAGACATGTAACAGAGTGCAGGGATGTGGGATGAAGGGCAGGGCGCGGGGCACACGGCGGCTTGCGATGCAAGCTGGCGGGCATTCTATTACACAAGTGCGCCCGGCCCAGGTCTGTGGGTCGTCCATGCCGAATCACGGGCACGCGTGCACGGCCCGCGTGCCTGCATGGCGTCCCCGCCAAGGACCGGGCATTCAAGAATGTCCGGCGACATGCCGATACCTCCGTGCGGCCTTGCACGGGATTTACAGAGGAGGAGGAGGAATGCGGTCCGTCGCGCTCATGCTTCTGACAGCCTGGACATGCCTGCCCGCCATGGCCCATGCCGGTGGCGACCTGCTGTTCAATGTGACCCTGGAATATGACCAGGACCGCAATCACGTCGCCACCCAGTCGGCATTCGATGACCTGGCCCAGCACCTCAGCCGCTCCATCGGCCGGAACGTCAAGCTGGTCATGACACAGAACGCCGAGCGGGTGGGTGAGCGCATCCGCACCGGTACCTATGCCATTCTGCTGGCGCCTGCCCAACTCGTGGGCCTGGCCATGCGCAACGGCTATACCCCCGTGGCCCGCACGGAAGAGGAAACCCAGGTGGCGCTGGTGGCCGCCAAGGGTGCGCGCGCATCCTCCCTGGAAACCGCCCGGGGCAGACGCATCGCCCTGCCGCATCGTGAATCCCTGGTGAGTTATCTGGTGCGCGGGGAGATGAATGCCCTGGGCCTGTCTCCCTCCCGCCATTTCGGCCAGGTGATGCACATGAACCAGTACGGCGCGGTGACCTATGCCCTGGACATCGGCCAGGCCGAACTGGTGGCCGCCAGGTCAAACGACGTCGACGAGCTGCTGCGTCGCAACCCGGGCGCGCGCGTGATAAGGACCCTGCCGGCCGTACCCACGGGTGGCGTGGTCGTGCACGACCAGCTGGAGGCGGGTCTCGAAGATCGCATCCGCGCAGCCTTCACGCGCATGGACAAGGCGCTGGAGGCACGCCTGCAACGCAGTCACTTCGGCGCGTTCGAACCCGCCGACCGGACGGACTTCGAATTCGTCTCCACACGCGGCTTTTTCACGCCTGAGGTGCTCCCGGGCGCCAGCGTGGTCACGGCCGAGCAGGTCCGGCGGCTCATGGCCCGAAATGTACCGCTGTTCGACGTACGCTCCCAGGCCCAGTACCGGGAGGGCCATATCGCGGGGGCCCGCAACGTGCCCTACAGGATGAACAGCCCCAAGGAAGTGGACTACGACGATTCCGTGGATACCTTCGATCTGGGTAAACTGCCCCAGGACAAGAGTGCCCCCATGATCTTTCAGTGCAACGGCGCCGAGTGCTGGTACAGCTACAAGGCGGCAAACTACATGGTGCGGCGCGGGTTCAAGAAGGTGTACTGGTTCCGCACGGGCCTGCCGGCCTGGAAGGCCGCGGGCTACCCCCTGCGGCAGGGCGGTTGATGCAAGGAGACACGCATATGGATGGAGGCATGGTCGTACAGACCGCCGAAAACAGCCTGAGGGGTGCCAAGGTGATGGTGATCGATGACAGCAACACCATCCGGCGCAGCGCGGAAATCTTCCTCGTGCAGGCCGGCTGCGAGGTCATCCTGGCGGAAGATGGCTTCGACGCCCTGGCCAAGATCGCGGATCATCATCCGGAGGTCGTGTTCGTGGACATCATGATGCCCCGCCTGGATGGCTACCAGACCTGTGCCCTGATCAAGAAGAATCCACGTTTCCGGGATACGCCGGTGATCATGCTGTCCAGCAAGGACGGCCTGTTCGACCGGGCGCGTGGACGCCTGGTGGGGTCCGACGAATATCTGACCAAGCCTTTCAGCAAGGACGGCCTGCTGGACGCGGTACGCCGTCACCGCGCGGCAGACCGCTGACTCCTCCGTACGAGCAAGGAAATCGACATGGCCGTGAAGCGAATCCTGGTGGTGGACGATTCCCCCACCGAACGTTTTTTTCTCACCGACCTGTTGCGCAAGAACGGCTACCAGGTCATTACCGCGGAAGACGGTGAACGGGGCGTGGCCCTGGCCAAGAGCGAACTGCCCGACCTGGTGCTGATGGACGTGGTCATGCCGGGGTTGAACGGCTTTCAGGCCACACGCCAGCTGTCCCGTGACCCCGTCACCCAGAAGATCCCGGTCATCATGTGCACCACCAAGGACCAGGAAACGGACAGGGTCTGGGGCATGCGCCAGGGTGCCGTGGAGTACGTGGTGAAGCCCGTGGTGGCGGACGAGTTGCTGGGCAAGATCGTGGCCCTGGGTTGAACCAGCCGTGGCCGAGACAGCACGCGAGAATCTGCGGGATTTCCAGGCACGTCTGGCGGAGAGGCTCAAGGTCGCAGAGACCCGCGGCACGATCCATCCCAAGTTGGGTTTCCTGGCGGGGGGACATCACTGGATGGTGAACCTGGACCAGGTGAACGAGGTGGTCACCGTGCCCCTGCTGACCCAGGCGCCCTGGGCGCGCCCCTGGTTCGTGGGCGTGGCCAGCGTGCGTGGCGTGATCTACGGCTGTGTCGACCTGGCGGCCTACGCGGGCGTAGCGGAGCCCTTGCCGCGGGGCGAGTCGCGTCTGCTCCTCGCCCATCCCCGTTTCGGCATGAACGTGGCCCTGCGTGTGGAACGCGCTCTCGGACTGCGCCCCGAGCAGGATCTGGTGCCGGAGCCCCCGCCTGCCGACTCTCCGACCTGGATGCTGAGACACTGGCGGGATTCCACAGGGGTAGTGTGGACGGAAATCAGCGTGGAAGACCTGGTGCGTACCCCGCATTTCCTGGAGGCGGGCGCCTAGGCACGCGCACAGCTTGATGCGGTACGCAGCGGCAGGATATCCCATTGGGAGAGCAGGATGGTGAGCACGACAAGCGGGAAAGGGGCCAGCATGCGGCTGGACAAAACCTTCACGCGCATGGGCGCGAGACTGGCACCGCGGGTGCGCGCGGGCTTGGCTCGCCTGGGCGCGCTCAGCCCCGACCGCCTTCCCCTGCTGAAGCGGCTGCCGGCGGAGCAGCACCAGCCCGTGCTGGTAGCGATACTGCTGGGCGCCCTGGCGTTGGCGGCGGGCTTCCTGGTGTGGAACATCGTACAGACGGGCAACCGCGCGCAATACATCGAAATTTCCACGCGCCTGCAGATGCTGTCCCAGCGTTACACCAAGACCGCGCAGCAGGCCGTGCTAGGCAACGCCAAGGCCTTCACGCAGATGGAGGAGGCCCATCAAGGCTTCGCCGACGGCCTCAGGGCACTGATCGAGGGGGACGCGCGGGTCCCCGCCTCCCCCTTCTACATACAGGATGACCTGGCCCGTCTGCGGCAGCGCTGGCAAATCTCCGAGAAGGACCTCCGCGCCCTGAACAGCCAGATGAGCCTGCTCGTGCATCTAGGCCGGTCCCTGGCCGAGATCAATGAGCGCAACACGGAACTGCTGGACCTGACGGAACAGGTGGTGGCCCTGTTGCCCGGCGATGCAAGGAAGCAGTGGGCCTACGCCAACCAACAGGCCCTGTGGACCCAGCGCATGGCAAAGAACGCCAACGCCCTGCTGTCCTCCGACCTCATCAACCCGGAGACGGCCTATCAGCTTGCCCAGGACGTGCGCACATTCCGTGAGGTGCTGGACGGTCTGCTGCGTGGCAGCAGCGCCCTGGGAGTAACGGCGGTGAGCGAGGCAAGCGCTCGCGACAAACTGCTGGAATTGCAGGAGGTCTACAACGGCTTCGAAACCGAGGTGAACAACGTGCTGCGGAACATGGCCCCGCTGGTGGAAGCCAAGCGTGCGGCGCGCGAGCTGTTCGATGAATCGGATCCGCTGCTGGCCATGACACAGGCACTGACCGAGCGTTACCAGTCCCTGGGCACGGGCATCACCCTGACGTTCGCCGTCCTCTTCGCCGTGCTGGCCCTGGCGGCCCTGTTGGCACTGGGCGTGTCCAACCTGCAGGAAGCCCAGCGCCGGGCCCAGGAGGCGGCCGGAGAAAACCGCCGCAACCAGGACGCCATCCTGCGCCTGTTGAACGAGATGGGTGACCTGGCAGAAGGCGACCTGACGGTGCAGGCCACGGTGACGGAGGACATCACCGGCGCCATCGCCGATTCGGTGAACTTCGCCATCGAGGAGTTGCGCACCCTGGTGCAGGGCATCAACCGCGCCTCCGAACAGGTGGCCACCTCCTCCACCGAAGCCCGCGTCAACGCCGAGGCGCTGCTGCAGGCCTCCGAGCAACAGGCCCGGCGCATCGCCGACACCACGGAGGCGGTCAACCACATGTCCCGTTCCATCGCCGAGGTTTCCGAAAACGCGGCGGAATCCACGAACGTGGCGGAGCTCTCGCTCCGCACCGCCCGCCGCGGCGGCGACGCGGTGCGGGACGCCATCGCCGGCATGAACCTGATTCGCGACCAGATGCAGGAAACCTCCAAGCGCATCAAGCGCCTGGGGGAATCCTCGCAGGAGATCGGCGAGATCGTCGACCTGATCTCGGACATCACCGAACAGACCAACGTCCTGGCCCTGAACGCCGCCATCCAGGCCGCCGCGGCCGGCGAGGCGGGCCGGGGCTTTTCCGTGGTGGCGGAAGAGGTGCAGCGTCTGGCGGAACGCTCCGCGCACGCCACGCGGCGCATCGGCGTCATCGTCAAGACCATCCAGAGCGACACCCAGAACGCGGTGAACGCCATGGAAACCTCCACTCAGGGCGTGGTCCAGGGTGCCGCCCGCTCCGACGCCGCCGGCGTATCCCTGGCCGAGATCGAATCCGTGTCGGACCAGCTGGCGCGGCTCATCCAGAATATCTCCGAGGCCACGCGCACCCAGGCGCAAATGGCCGAGCAGGCAAAGGGCAACATGCAGGAGATTCTGGCGGTGACCGAGCAGGCCTCCGAGCGCACACGCCGCAGCGTGCAATCCGTGGCGCAGCTGACGCAGCTGTCGGACGAACTGAAGGTTTCCGTGTCCGGCTTCAAGCTGTGACACGCAGAATGGGGATGCAGCGATGAACATGGACCTGGACGACTTCGACATCGGACCCCTGACCTGGGTCAAGGCGGAACTGGACAATGCCCTGCATGCGGCACGGCAGGCCCTCGCCGACTGGAACGGGGAGGACACGCACCCCCTCAAGGCGGCATCCGCGCACCTGCACCAGGTGTACGGGGCCCTGCAGATCGTGGACCTGCAGGGCGTGTCCTTGCTTACCTCCGCCACGGAGCGGCTGCTGGAGGAGATGTCGAACAAGCCCGCCCTGCTGACCCAAACCTCGATGGATGTGGCCCTGGCGGCCATCGATGCCCTCAAGTCCTATCTCGACGGCCTGGCGGCCGGCACGCCGCATGCCGAATTGCGTCTCGCGCCGGTCTATCGCCTGGTGGTCACGCAGCGTGGCGGCGATGCACCGTCTCCCAGCGAGCTGTTCTTCCCCAATACCGATGCCCGCCCCCCCAAGCGCGCGGTCGAGCCCGGCCTGGACGAAGCCGCCAGGGCGCGGGCCATCCACGCGGCGCGCGTGCGCTATCAGCGCGGCCTGCTGCAGCTGCTGCAGAACAAGGAGCCCATGACCGGGCTGCGGCTCATGGAACAGTCCGTGCGCCATGTCGAGGAGCTGGCACCGGGAGCCACCCAACACGGCTTCTGGTGGGCCACGGTGGGCCTCATGGAAGCCTTGAGGCGGGAAGCCGTACCCCTCGACATCTGGATCAAGCGCCTGTGCGGACGCATCGACCTGCAAATGCGCCGACTCATGGAAGGTTCGCGCCAGCTGGCGGAACGCCTGTTCAACGACGTGCTCTACTACGTGGCCCAGGACCCGGTGCCCGTGGGACGTACCGCGGAAGTCAACGACCTGCACCTCCTGCGCCGCTATTTTCCCGGCAAGGAAGCGGGGCTGGCGGAGGAGTTGCTGCCCTTCGTGGCCAGCCTGAAGGACAACCTGATCGGCGCCAAGGACCACTGGATTCGCTACTGCGGCGGCCGGGCGGAGAGCCTGGAACCCTTCCAGCAGTCCGCTACCGGTCTGTTTGAGGCGGCGCTGCGCCTACCCAACCAGGCCATGAAGGACCTGACGCGCATCGTGCAGGCCGTGGCCAAACGCATGCCAGGCGTGGGGGATGCCGGCCACAACGAGGCCCTGCAGGTGGAAATGGCCACGGCCCTGCTGCTGGGTCTGAACGCCGCGGAGCACTTCGATAAGCTGGGCGAGGAATTCGCACGTCAGGCGGAGGCCCAGGCCATGCGCGTGCAGGCCGCCATCGACCCCAGTTTCAATGTGGCCAAGATTCCCCAGGTGGACATGCTGGACGAGATCTCCCGCGCGGCACAGGACAAGCTCCTGCTGGCCCAGGTCACGCACGAGATCCAGGCCAACCTGCACCAGGTGGAAGAGATCCTGGACAGGTTCTTCCGCGACGAGCGGGAGCGCGGCGGCCTGCCCAGGGTGCCCGGCCTGCTGAAACAGATCCTGGGCGCCCTGCGGATCCTGCAGCTGGATGTGGCCAGCGATCTGGTGGCCGAGGCCATGACCCGTATCGGCCATTTCGACGCGGCAGACGTCCAGATCCCACCCGAAAACCTGGACTGGGTGGCCGAAGCCCTGTCCACCCTGGGTTTGTATGTGGATGCCCTGCGCTACGGCCGGGACGATCCCATGGCCATGCGGCGTCTGCTGGCCACCCCCGAGGCCCGTCCCAGAACCAAGGAGGTCTCCGTGGAGATTCAGGCACGGGAGGAGGCCCAGCGCCTGTACCAGGCCGTGACCCAGTGGATACAGGATGGCGTCCGGGACGAAGCCAGCAAGGCCAGGCTACGGACCGACCTGGCGGCCCTCAAGCGGGATGCGGACCTGGTGGGGGATGCGGGGCTGCGCACCCAGGCCGACCACCTGCTGCAGGCCCTGGACGGCGGGGCGTCCCAGGCCAGCGTGACGATGCCCGCCATGGCCAGGGTGGAGCCCAGCGCAGAAACCCAGCGTCTGGCCACCGCATCGAGTGAAACGGTGGACCAGGAGCTCCTGCAGACCTACATTGAGGAGGCCAATGACGTGCTGGCCGCCATCGCCGTGCAGGTCTCCCGCCTGAACGTGAGCCCCTACGACCACGAGGCCTTCATCGTGGTAAGGCGCGCCTTCCATACCCTGAAGGGCAGCGGCCGCATGGTGGGGCTGACACAGCTGGCCGAACCCGCCTGGGAAATCGAACAGACCCTGAACCAGTGGCTGCGCGACGAGCGTACACCCGACGCTGCGATGCTGGACTTCTTGGAAGAAGCCGGCAATGCCTTCCAGACCTGGGTCACGGCGCTGGAGGAACAGGGCCAGGCCCAGGTGCGGTCCGAACCATTGGTGGCCACGGCCAGGCGCCTGCGTGGCGAGTGCGCGGTCCCGGAGACCCCACCCCCAAAGCCTGATGCCGGCGCGTCGGTGGCCTCGGCCGCGACCGCCGGCGAAACCGAGCCCGCGGACCCGCCCGGGATCACCGATGCGGTCGATCTGGATGGGCATGTGCTGCCCGCGGAACTGTTTCAGGTCTTCCGCGCCGAAGGCGTTCAGCGCCTGCGGGACATGAGCATCGCCCTGGCGGAGATCGCGCGCGCGCATCGCCCCGCCGCCTGGGAAGCATTCATCCGCGCCGCGCACACCCTGGCGGGCATCTCCCGCACCACGGGTTTCACACCCTTGGCCGAGGCTGCGCACGCCGTCGAGCGCTGGGCCGGGAACTGGCCCGACAAGACCATGCGCCTGCCCGGAGAAGTGGTTGCCGGTCTGGAAGAGGTCATCCGATACCTTGCACACGGCTTTCAGACCATCCAGGCGCTGCACTTTCCACCCCCCCTGGACGAAGTCTCCAGCCTCCTCGCGGGGCTGGTCACCTTCGCGGAAAGGCGCGACGAGGACAGCGGAGAGGCCAGCACGCTGCCGTCGGTACCGTCCGACGTGGGCGCGCCGGCCCCCGCCGCGGACCAGCCGGATACGGAACTGCTGCCCCTTTTCCTGGAAGAGGCGGACGAACTCATGCCCCGCATCGGCGAGGCCCTGCGCGGTCTGCGCACGCACACCGACGGCGCTGATTGGCTTGACGAGCTCAGGCGGGTGCTGCACACCCTCAAGGGCTCGGCACGCATGGCCGGCGCCCTGGGTCTGGGCGAAGAGATCCATGCCCTGGAAACCCGGGTGATGGAACCGCAGGTGCTGGACGACACGGACGTCGATGCCCTGGAAGAGGCCTACGACCACATGCATGCACACCTGGGAGACCTGCGTGCGGGGATCGCCACCCCACCTGCCATCGCGCGGCAGGCGGGGTTGCCGCCGGATCCGACCAGCTCCATTCCGGGTACCGGCATGGAAGACGCCGCGCTGGAGCGGCAGGTGGCGGCTGCCCTGGAACACATCGCCGTGGCCACCGCGCCGGCCAGACTCCCCGCCGCGTCCGAGGCGCCGATGGCACGCGATGAACTCGATGCGCAGCTCCTGCCCATCTTCCTGGAGGAAGCCGCCGAGCTCATGCCGCGCATCGGCGAGGGCCTGCGCGACTGGCGCGCGCAACCGGGCCGGCACGGCGCAGGTGATGACCTGAAACGGGTGTTGCACACCCTCAAGGGTTCCGCGCGCATGGCCGGCGCGATGGTCCTGGGCGAGCGGGTGCACGGCATGGAAAACCTGATCGTGGAACAGGCGGACGGCGTGACCCCGGACGAAGTCCTGGACCGCCTGGAAGCCGACTATGACCAGCTGCATGAGATGCTGGAAGCCCTCAAGGCCGGATCCGCGGCACCCGCCCGGGGCGTGGCCGGTCAGCCGGAGGCCACCGCGCGCGTGGCCCCAGTGAGCGCGGCGGCGGCCACGCAATCCCCCGCCACGCGGCCGGCGCCGGGGGCAGCCGCCGCGGACGGGGAGGTGCGCTGGCGCCAGACCCTGCGCCTCAAGGCCGATGTGCTCGACACCCTGCTCAACGAGGCCGGTGAGGTTTCCATCGCCCGGGCGCGGATCGAGAACGTGCTCAGCGGCTACAAGCAGACCGCGCAGGAGCTGGCGGCCAACGTGGAGCGTCTGCGCGCCCAGCTGCGCGAGCTGGAAATCCAGGCCGAGACGCAGATGCGCTCACGCCTGTCGCAAATGGACGAAAGCCATTTCGATCCGCTCGAATTCGACCGCTTCTCCCGCCTGCAAGAGCTCACCCGGCAACTGGCGGAAAGCGTGAACGACGTGTCCACCGCCCAGGACAACCTGCTGGCCGGCCTGACCGAGGCGGACAACGCCCTCACCCAGCAATCCCGCATGACGCGCACCCTGCAGCAGGAACTCATGCACATGCGCATGGTGCCCCTGAATACCCTGGCCGAGCGCATGTACCGCATCGTGCGTCAGTCCGCCAAGGAGACGGGGCGACGCGCCCAACTGGAGCTGGAAGGCGGCCAGACCGAGCTGGACCGGGCGGTGCTGGACAAGGTGGCGGCCTCCCTGGAACACCTGGTACGCAACGCCGTGGCCCATGGCGTGGAGCCCCCCCACGTGCGCCAGGCGGCAGGCAAGCCCGAATACGGCGAAATCCACCTGAGCGCATGCCAGGAAGGCAATGAAATCGTGCTCACCCTCATGGATGATGGCGCCGGCGTCGATGCCGAGGCAGTGCGGGCCCGGGCCGTGGCCCGGGGCTGGCTGGCGGCCGAGGCCGACATCACCCCGGAGCAGGTCGAGAGTTTCCTGTTCCGTTCCGGCTTTTCCACCGCCCAGACGGTCACCGAGCTGGCCGGACGGGGTGTGGGTCTGGATGTGGTGAGGAGCGAGATCGCCGGCATCGGCGGCCGGGTGCGCATGCACAGCACTCCCGGTCAGGGTACCCGCTTCACCATCCGTCTGCCCCTGACCCTGGCCCTGACCCAGGTGGTGCTGGCGCGGGCCGGCGACCAGACCTGGGCCCTGCCCGCCAACCTGGTTCACCAGATCCGGGAACTGAAGGCCGAACAGATGCCGGCCCTGCACGCGCAAGGCTACCTGGAGCTGGACGGGACGCGCTTCCCCCTGCGCACCCTGGCCGAACTGGTGGATTGCAAGCCCCAGCCCGCCGAAGGCCGGCAGCGCACGGTGCTTGCCCTGCAGGCCGGAGAGTCGCGCCTGGCCCTGCGCGTGGATGCCCTGGAAGGCAACCTCGAGGCCGTGGTGAAACCGATCGGCCCCCAGGTGGCGCGCATCAGCGGCATCAGCGGCGCCACGGTGCTGGGTGACGGACGCGTGGCGCTCATCCTCAACCCCTTCCTCCTGGCGGAGCGGGCCCCGGTCCTGTCCTTCGAGGAGGAAGTGGCGGACATCGAGCAGAGCCCGCTGATCATGGTGGTGGACGATTCCCTCACCGTGCGCAAGATCACCAGCCGCCTGCTGGAAAGGGAGGCCTATCGCATCGTCACCGCCCGGGACGGCGTGGAGGCCCTGGAAAAGCTGGAAGAGGAGATCCCGGCGGTCATGCTGCTGGATATCGAAATGCCGCGCATGGATGGCTTCGAGCTGACCCAGAATCTGCGCGCCAACCCGCGCCTGGCGGGCATTCCCATCATCATGATCACCTCACGCACGGCCGACAAACACCGCGACCTTGCCCTGGAGTTGGGCGTCGATGCCTACCTGGGCAAGCCCTACCAGGAAGAGGAACTGCTGGCGCAGATCGCCCGTCTGGTGGGCGCGCGCGTCACCGCCTGAGGGCATGCCCGGGCCGCGCGGCGCCTCAGTGCACCGTCCAGCTCACCAGACCGGTGTAGGCCGTGACCAGCACCACCACGCCGAAGACGATGCGGTACACCACGAACAGCGTGAAGTCATGGCTGGCCACGTAGCGGATGAACACCCGCACCGCCAGGGCGGCACTGACGAAGGCCGCCACGAAGCCCACGCCGAACATGGGCAGGTCGGACCAGGACAGCAGTTCGCGGTGCTTCATCAGGTCGTACAGGGTGGCCATGCCCAGGGTGGGCACCGCCAGGAAGAAGGAAAACTCCGCCGCCGCCTTGCGCGACAGGCCAATGAACAGGCCACCGATGATGGTGGCGCCGGAGCGGGAGGTGCCGGGGATCAGGGCGAAGCATTGGGCGAAGCCCAGCTTCAGGGCATCCTGCCAGCACAGCTCCTCCACCTCCTGCACACGGATCACATGCCGGCGCCGCTCGGCCCAGTAGATCACCAGGCCACCGATGATGAAGGCCAGGGCCACGGGCACGGGGGCGAACAGGTTGGTCTTGATGACCTTGCCGAACAGCAGCCCCAGGACGGCGATGGGCACGAAGGCCAGGAACAGATTGAGGATGAAGCGGCGCGCCTGCGGGTCGTGCGGCAGGCCCCGCGCCACGGCACCGAACCTGGCGCGGTAATCCCACACCACCGCCAGGATGGCTCCGGTCTGGATGGCCACCTCGAACACCTTGCCCTTCTCGTCATTGAAATCCAACAGATCCCCCGCCAGGATCAGGTGGCCGGTGCTGGAGATGGGCAGGAATTCGGTGAGGCCCTCGACGATGCCGAGGATGAGGGCCTTGAACAGGAGCATGAAATCCACTGTGCGGTTCCGTTGGAGAAAGCGGGCCGATTCTAACAGCGCCGCGCCGGGTGCCTCGCCACGCTCACCAGCCGGGCCGCGAGGAGGCCGGCCAGGTGCGGCGTATACCTGGCCGTCCCCATGCACGCCTCCTCCCGACAGACGCATGCACGGCCCGTCCTCGGGACGCCATGAGGAATCCCGGCGGGTGGCGTGCTACTTGAGACCTCTCCCGCGCCACAGCAGATAGAGCACGGGGATGACGAACATGGACAGCAGGGGCGCGCTGAGCATGCCGCCCACCATGGGCGCGGCGATGCGCTGCATGACCTCGCTGCCGGTGCCCGTGCCCAGCATGATGGGCAGCAGACCCGCCAGGATCACGGCCACGGTCATGGCCTTGGGCCGCACCCGCTGCACGGAACCGGCGATGACGGCCGCCAGCAGGTCGGCCCGGCTTTGCAGCGAACCGGCGGCCTGCCGGGCCTGCACCGCCTGATCCAGGTAGATGAGCATGATCACGCCGAACTCCGCCGCCACGCCGGCCAGGGCGATGAAGCCCACGGCCACCGCCACGGACATGTTGTAGCCCAGGACATACAGCAGCCAGTAGCCGCCGATGAGGGCGAAGGGCAGGGTGGCCATGATGAGCAGGGGCTGCCACAGGTTGCGAAAGATGAGATAGAGCAGCAGGAAGATGAGCCCCAGGGTAAGGGGCACCACCATCTTCAGGCGCGCCTGCGCCCGCTCCAGGTACTCGTACTGGCCGGACCAGGCGATGGAATAGCCCGGGGGCAGGGTGATGTTCTCCGACACCAGCCGCTGCGCCCGGGTCACATAGCCCCCCAGGTCGTCACCGTGGATGTCGACGAAGATCCAGCCATTGGGGCGCGCATTCTCGCTGCGCAGCATGGGCGGTCCATCGGCGATCTCGATTTGCGCTACCGCCCCCAGGGGTACGGTGGCGCCCTGGGCGGTGATCAGGGGCAGCCGCGCCAGGGCCGCGGGACTATCCCGCAACTCCCGGGGGAAGCGGATCTGCACCGGGTAACGCTCCCGGCCCTCCAGGGTCTCCGTCACCCGGGCCCCCCCCACCCCCACGGCGATGAGCTTCTGCACGTCGGCGATGCTCAGGCCATACCGGGCCGCGGCCTGCCGGTCGATGCGCACGTTGAGGTAGCGGCCGGTGGCCACGCGCTCGAAATAGGCGCTGCCGGTCTCCGGCATGCCCTTGAGCAGGGCCTCGGTTTCCGTGCCCAGGCGCTCGATCTCGGCTAGGTCCGGTCCGGCGATCTTCACGCCGATGGGACTGCGGATGCCGGTGGCCAGCATGTCGATGCGTGTGCGGATGGGCTGGATCCAGAGGTTGGTGAGGCTGGGGATGCGCACCGCTGCATCCAGCTCGGCGATGATGCCTTCCAGGGTCATGCCCGGGCGCCACTGTCCATGCGGCTTGAGCTGGATGGTGGTCTCCAGCATGGTCAGGGGCGCGGGATCGGTGGCGGTCTCGGCACGGCCGATCTTGCCGAACACGCGCCGCACCTCCGGCACGGTCTTGATCATGCGGTCCGAGAGCTGCAGGACCTCCGCCGCCTTGGCCGGTGACAGGCCGGGCAGGGTCGTGGGCATGTAGAGCAGATCGCCCTCGTCCAGGGGTGGGATGAATTCGCTGCCGATGCGGCTCAAGGGCCAGGCCGTGAGTGCCAGGGCCAGGCCGGCCAGGATCAGCAGCTTGACCGGGTGCGCCAGGGCCAGGTGGATGAGGGGCCGGTACAAGGCGATGAGCAGGCGGTTGAGGGGGTTCCGGGTCTCCGGCTTCATCGGGCCGCGGATGAGCCAGCCCATGAGCACCGGCACCAGGGTCACCGACAGCCCCGCCGCCGCCGCCATGGCATAGGTCTTGGTGAACGCCAGGGGCGCGAACAGGCGGCCTTCCTGGGCCTCGAGGGTAAACACCGGCAGGAAGCTCACGGTGATGATGAGCAGGCAGAAGAACAGGGCGGGACCCACTTCCGCCGCTGCCTCTCCGGTGATGCGGAAATAGTCGCCGCCGCTCGGCGCCTCGCCCGGATGCCGGGCACGCCAGTGCTCCAGATGCTTGTGGGCGTTCTCGATCATGACGATGGCCGCGTCCACCATGGCGCCGATGGCGATGGCGATGCCGCCCAGAGACATGATGTTGGCGTTGATGCCCTGCTGGCGCATGATGATGAAGGCCACCAGCACGCCGATGGGCAGGGAAATGATGGCCACGAAGGACGAACGCAGGTGGAACAGGAAGGCCAGGCACACCAGGGCCACCACCACGAATTCCTCCACCAGCTTGTGCGAGAGGGTTTCCACCGCGCGTTGGATGAGCCCGGAGCGGTCATAGGTGGGCACGATCTCCACCCCCTTGGGCAGACCGTGCTTCAGTTCTTCCAGCTTGGCCTTCACGGCGGCGATGGTCTGCAGGGCGTTGGCGCCCTGGCGCATGATGATCACCCCTCCCACCACCTCCCCTTCACCATCGAGCTCGGCGATGCCGCTGCGCAACTGCGGGCCGATCTGCACGCGTGCCACGTCGCGCACATAGATGGGGGTGCCCTCGCCGCCCAGGCCCACGGGGATGCGTTCGATGTCCTGCACCGACTGCAGATAGCCGGTGGCACGCAGCATGTACTCCGCCTCCGCCATCTCCAGCACCGAGCCTCCCGTCTCGCTGTTGGCGTTGCGCACCGCCTCCATGACCCTGTCCAGGCTGACCCCGTAGGCGCGCAGGCGCACCGGGTCGATGAGGATCTGATACTGCTTCACCATGCCCCCCACCGTGGCCACCTCGGCCACATTGGCCAGGGCCTGGAGCTCGAACTTCAGGAACCAGTCTTGCAGGGTGCGCAACTGGGCCAGGTCGTGCCGGCCGCTCCGGTCCACCAGGGCGTACTGGTAGACCCAGCCCACGCCGGTGGCATCGGGCCCCAGGGCCGGGCGCACCCCGGCGGGCAGGCGCTCGGCGGCGGAGTTGAGGTACTCCAGCACGCGGGAGCGGGCCCAGTAGGGGTCGGTGCCGTCGGCGAACAGCACATAGATGAATGAGTCGCCGAACATGGAATAGCCCCGTACCGCACGCGCCCCGGGCACCGACAGCATGGTGGTGGCCAGGGGGTAGGTGACCTGATCCTCCACCACCCGCGGGGCCTGGCCTTCGTAGGGGGTACGGATGATCACCTGCACGTCGGACAGGTCGGGGATGGCATCCACCGGCATCTGCAGGGTGGCCACCGCGCCCCAGGCCGTGAGCAGCAGGGTGACCAGCAGCACCAGGAAGCGGTTGGCCAGGGACCAGTGGATGAGGCGGGCGATCATGGCGCGGACTCCCGCGCGTGGATGGCCACCACCACGTAACCATCCCCCCGCCGGGCCAGGTCGAAATCCACTTCCTGCCCCACCTTCAGCCCCTCGAGCAGCCCGGCACTGGCCACGTCGAATGGCATGGTCATGGCCGGCCAGTCGATGGCGGGAATGGGCGCATGCGCCATCTCCAGCAGGCCTTCGGCGGCATTCACGGCAGTGATGCGGCCGCTGCCCCGCCAGGTCTGCTCCGGGCCTTCCAGGCGGGCCAGCAGGCCCTTCAGGTTGGCCTCGGACTCGATCAGGAACTGACCGGACACCACCACCTGCTCACCGGGCTGCAGGCCTGCCAGGATCTGGGTGCGGCCATCATTCTGCATGCCGGTCTTTACCACCGCCGGCCGGAAGCGACCCTGCCCCTCCGCCACCAGGACGAGGCTGCGCTTGCCGGTGGCGATGACCGCCTCGCTGGGCACCAGCACCGCGGGCGCGCTGGCGCCACCGTAAAGGGTGACTTCGGCGTACATGCCCGGCTTCAGCGCCAGGTCCGGGTTGGCCAGGGCGATGCGCACCTGCAGGGTGCGGGCGCTGCGGTTGAATTCGGGATAGATGTAGTCCACCTTGCCGTCGAGGGTCACGCCGGGCCTGGAGGGCAAGCGGACCTCCGCATCCTTGCCGGGCACGATCCAGTCCGCCTGGTCCTCGGGCACCTGGGCCATGATCCAGACCCGCGAGAGATCGCTCAGGGTCATGAGCGGGCTGCCGTCGGAAACACTGGCCCCCTCCCTGGCGACCAGCTCACTCACCACCCCGGAGACCGGGGCGTAGTAGACCACCCGCCGCTGTGCAGGCCCACCCGCCGCGATGTGCTCTACCTGGGCCGGTGCGAGGCCCAGAAACAGCAATTTCTGCCGTGCCGCCCCGATCAAGGCCGGATCATCCGGGTGCTGCAGGGCCAGGCGATATTCCTCCTGGGCGGCGAACAGGTCCGGGCTGTAGACCTCGGCCAGAGGCTGCCCGCGCCGCACCGGCGCATTCACGGCACGCACGTGCAGACGCTCAATGTAGCCGCTGGCGCGGGCCTGCACCACACGTATCCGGTTCTCATCCACCTGCACCGTGCCCACGGTGTCGACGCGGCGCCAAAGCCTGTCCTCCTCCGCGGGCGCGGTGCGCACCCCCAAGTTCTGCAGGGTGCGCGGGTCGATGCGCACCGTGCCGGCGGGGCCCGCCTCGTCTGCATATTTGGGCACCAGGTCCATGTCCATGAAGGGAGACTTGCCCGGCTTGTCGAAGTGCTGGTCCGGCACCATGGGGTCGTACCAGTAGAGGATCGGGCGGCCGGCCGGGGCTTCGGCCTGGCCATGCCCATCCTGGCCGTGCGGGGCCGGTTGTTTCAGAACCAGCCACACACCCGTGCCCCCCAGGCCCAGACCCAGGAGCAGGCTCACGAGGATCTTCACGATGCTGTTCATGGCGTGCTCCCGCTGCTGAGTTGTATGGTATCGGCACCCGGACCCGGTTCCGCGGTGTTGCCCAGGTAGTAGCGCAGGTCGATGGCCGCCCGCGCCCGGGCCACCTGCTGGCGCAGGAGCTGCAGGCGTGCCTCCAGCTCGGCGCGGCGTGCCTCCAGCACGCCGGAATACGGGGATTTTCCGGTCCGGTAGGTCACCAGGGCACTCTCCACCCGGCGCTGGGCCAGGGGCAGGAGCTGATCCCGGAAATGGACGATGCGCGCATTGGCCGCCTGCCATTCGGCCTGGGCACTGGCCAGTTCGGCGGCGAGCGCGCGACGACGATCCTCCAGACCATGGCCGGCGCTGTCCACGGCGGCCAGGCGAGCGGCCAGACGCCGATCCTGGCGCCTCTTCGGGAACAGGGGCAGATCCACGGCGACCTGCACCGACAGCATGTCGGTGCGCCCACCCCCGCGCAGGCCATAGGCCACATCCACCTCCCAGTCGGACTTGTAGGCCTCCCGGGCCAGGGCCGCCTCACTGCGGGCCAGGTCCATGTCGCGTCGCAGGATGGTCAGCTCCGGATGCGCATCCAGGGCCGGCTGCCCCGCCTCCGTGTCCTTTTCGGGGGCCTGGGGCAGCTCACCCCCGGCGTGGACATCGGCCGCCAGGGTGCCGGTCCAGCGCTGCAGCGCCACCCGGGCGCGGACCACCTCGCGTTGCAGGTCCGCCATCTGGTCCTGGACGTAGATGCGCTGCATGCGCAGCGCCAGGGCATCCGCCTGATTCAGGCCGCCGGTGGCCAGGGCCACGTCGGCCCAGTCCAGTTCCCGCCCGTATTCACGCGCGATATCGGCCAGCAGGCCCAAGGCCTGCTCCGGGTAATACAGGTCGAGCCAGGCCTGGGCCACGTCCCGCGCGATGCGCAGGCGGGTGGCGGCCAGCTCGGCCTCGTTGCGGCCGGCCTCGACACGCATGCGCTCGCCGGCCAGCTGACGCTTGCGGCCGCCGGGGATCACCTGGCTGACACCCACCACGGCCTGGGTCATGTCGTCGCGGGTGAAGGAGAGACTGTCCAGGGGCAGGCTGGACAATCCCAGGGTCAGGCGCGGGTCCGGCAACTCGGCCTCGGCGGTGGCGCTGGCCTCGGCTGCATGGATGCGGCCGGCGATGCGCTCCAGCTGGGGCTGGTGACGCAGGGCGAGGGCCACGGCCTGGTCCAGGCCGAGGACGGACGGGCCCGCTGCCTGGGTGTCGCCGACCAGACAGGCCAGGCAAAACGACACGATGCGGGCGACACGGGAACGCGGCCCACGGACGAAGGAAATGGTGTTCATGCAAGGCTCCACACGCTATTGGCCGCATGGCGGCGACCGATCGAGACCCGGGATGGAGGGGCCTCAGGCGCGTGGCGGCGGGGTGTCCGGCAGGAAGGCGCCGCCCAGGAGGAGACGCGGCTCGGTGAGGGGGTGATCGGAGGCCACGACGGTCTTTCCGTCGGGGCCCGTCGTCACGGGCAGGGCAATGCTCATGGCGCAATGGCAATGGGCCTTGCCCTGGGCCTTGCCATCCGTCCGATGCTGGTCCGCTTCGGCGGCATGGCAGGACGGTGGCCCTTGCCGGGGTGTTGCCATGCTCGCCATCTCCAGGGCATTGGCCACGGGCGTGAAACCCAGGCCCAGGCCCAGGATGCAACGCAGGAAAATGACCAGAAAGGGACGCACGGGTGTCAGATACGCCTGTTTTTCCTCAGGTGCTGCAGCACCAGGGTCGCAACCTGCACCCGGTTGTGGAAGTTGAGTTTCTGCCTGATATTGGCCAGGTGGTTGCGCACGGTGTTGTCCGACAGTTTGAGCTTGGCGCCGATCACCTTGTTGCTATAGCCCTGGGCCACGTATTCCGCAATTTCGATCTCCCGGGCGGAAAGCTTGACCAGGGGATCCGTACCGGTGCTGCGGGTGAGCTTTTGCACCACCTGGGGAGGGAAGGCGCCCGCATCCTGGAGCACGATGCCGATGGCATGCAGAATCTGGTCGGTATCGGAGGATTTGAGCAGGTAACCGTCCACACCGGCATCGATGGCGGCACGGATCTCCTCGTCATCATCCTCCACGGTGAGGACGATGACCTTCATGCCGGCGGCCTTGAGCTCGGGCATGGCGGTCAGGCCATCCCCGTCCGGCAGGCTGCGATCCAGAATCGCCACATCCGCCGTTCCCCCGGCGGCCAGCCAGGCCCGTACGGAGGCCAGATCCTCGCATTCGCCCACCACGCTGAAACCTGCCTCACTCTCGATGGAACGGCGCACACCCAGGCGCAGGAGGGGGTGATCGTCCAGCAGCAGGACACGGATCGTGGACATGGTCATGTGGTCTCCTCTGGAGTTTGCGCATCTTACCGGAGGCGCGCACCCCAGGGTCAAGCCAGATCCAGATATTGGATGTCGACGATTTCCAGTTCCCGGACGCCACCGGGTGCCAGAAAGCGCACTGTATCCCCCAGGCGTGCCTTGATCAGGGCCCGGGCCAGAGGGGATATCCAGGAGATACGCCCTTGCTCGGGGTCGGTCTCGTCGATACCGACGATGCTGTAGGTGGCCTGAGCGCCGGTCTCGTCCAGGATGGTGACCGTGGCGCCGAAGAAGACCTGCCCGGTGTTTTCCTGTCGGCGGGGATCCACCACGACACTGTTTTCCAGACGTTTGCCAAGAAAGCGGATGCGCCGGTCGATCTCGCGCAGGCGCCTCTTGCCATAGATGTAGTCGCCGTTCTCGGAGCGGTCACCATTGCCCGCGGCCCAGGACACCACATTGACCACCTCGGGACGCTCCGTCCTGACCAGGCGCTGAAGCTCAGCCTGCATGCGGGCATGACCCGCCGGCGTCATGTAATTTCTGCCACCGGGGGGCAGGAGAGAGACTCCGTCTTCCCCTTCCTCCTCCTCCGGGCCGTCTTCCCGGACGAAGGCCTTACTCATCCTCCACAGGCGGCTTCCCGTCGTAAACGAGGCTCTTGCGCCGCGCCAGATAGAGGTCACGCATGAATTCGTAGCCATCCAGGGCCGCCGTATCGACGGCCTCCTTGGCATCCAGCAGATCCGCGCGGCGGCTGACCAGACGCAGCGCGAGGACCGGGTTGCGCGTCGCCACGTCGTCGTGCAGCCGGACCTGATCGGTATATTCCGTGTCCACCACATAGCCCACGGTGTCCCGGAAGGTACTGGACCCCAGGAAAGGCAACACCAGATAGGGGCCGGGGCCCACCCCCCAGCGTCCCAGCGTCTGGCCAAAATCTTCGTCGTGCTTGCGCAGCCCCATTTCCGATGCGATGTCCAGCAGGCCGAACATGCCGAAGGTACTGTTGAAGGCCAGGCGCAGGAAGTCGGAGACCCCCTGTTCCAGCTTGAACTGCAGGATGTCATTGGCCAGAACCGTGACATCGTCCAGATTGGAGAAGAAATTGCGTACCCCCGTCTTCAGGGGGGCGGGCATGACCGCGTCATAGCCTTGGGCCACGGGCTTGACCACCGCCTTGTCCACGGCCTCGTTGAAGCCGTGGATGCGCCGGTTCATGGGCTCCAGCGGGTCATCGACCTCGTATGGATCGCCACCCCGGGTGGCGCAACCGCCCAACCCCAGAGCAAGGCTGGCGGCGATCAGGATCGTTTTCTTGTACATGATGCCGGGTGAATGATTTGCCGCGTGGTTTATCGGCGCCTCCCAAGTTTACTTGAGCCGCGCCCGGTGATGGGGGACCGTACGACATCGCCATCCGGGGCGTTCTGGGTCAGACCCTTGACGGATGAGGGTTGACCCCTGCTTTGTTCGACGCGGACAATGGCTAGTACTCCATATGGCCCGCCCGCGACAAGGATCACCCATGACCGACGACATCCTCGATGCTGACCTGAGCAAGGAACAGCAAATCATGCGCGCCATGCGCAAGACCCTGACTTCCATCGTGCGGGACGTCGCGCCCAGGGATGGCGTACCCAGCCCGCTGACCACCACAACAGTGGAAAACATCCGCATGTGCCTGGGCCTGATCTCGGCGCGCGAAGCGGAACTGGCACAGGCCATTGGGCTCTCGCGCAACGAGCGTCCGCATTTCGCCGACGAAACGCCCGCCACCCAGCCCCTGCAGTTCACCCTGCCTGGCCAGAACAAGCCGAATTGAGGCGGCCCCGTGGCGGAGGCCATCGTCGGCCTGATCTCCGATACCGAGTCCACGGTGGTCGGCACGCGGCATGTGGTGATCTACGCACCCAAACGCGGACGCAAACGCTTTCCCGAGGGATGCGTGCGGGAATATGCCAGCGCGGCCGAGGCACGCGCCGCGGCCCGGCCGGACGCGCACTACCATGCGGCCATAGCCTCGGGTCCCTGCCGCTCTTCGGAAGGATTGCGGCTTTTCTATCTGGTGCGCTGGCTGGACTGATGCGCACGGCGGGCCAGACCGCTGCGCATGGGACCAGGGGCACACGCCGCGCCCGGTGTCGGCGCGTGACGGTGATGTGACGCCTCCCGGACCCTGAGCGACACGGACATTAAAGTTATTCCTGAAAATTTCCGACAAATGCCCTGTGGCATAATCCACCGGCTGAATTTTCGACGTGGGGGAAGAAATGAAACGCTATCTGTTGCCCATTGCCCTGGCGAGCCTGCTGTCCGCGTGCGCGCAGAGTCCGGTGTATCCCCCTGCTCCAGCCAGTGCGGCGAACGTCCCCGACTGGATGTATCTGCTGGGACCGGGGGATTCGGTCAATGTATTCGTCTGGGGCAACCCGGAAGTCTCCGGCAACTTCCCCATCCGCCCGGATGGCATGATGACCATGAATCTGGTGGAGGATCTGCCCGCCAGTGGCAAAACCCCCACCCAACTAGCACGCGAGATCGAAAAGATTCTGGGTCGTTACATTCAGGACCCCATCGTGACGGTAATCGTGGCCGGCGGCGTGGGCCCCTACAGCGAGCAGATCCGTGTGCTGGGACAGGCCGCCAAGCCCCAGACCCTGGTCTACCGCCAGGGCATGTCTCTGGTGGATGTCATGATCACGGTGGGCGGCATCTCCGATTTCGCCGCTGGCAACAAGGCCAGCATCCTGCGCATCGTCGACGGCAAGCCGCAGCAGTTCTCGGTACGCCTGGAGGATCTGGTCAAGGATGGCGACATCTCCGCCAATGTGGAAATGCGCCCAGGTGATCTGCTCATCATCCCGGAAAGTTTTTTCTGACCACCAACCGCGTCTGAGCAAGGGGGCTTTGCGGGATGAACGAGGGCTTTGAGCAGGTCCTGGGCTACGTGCGCGGGATATGGCGCAGGCGCCTGATGGTGCTGGGTATCGCCTGGTTCATCTCGATCGTGGGTTGGGTGTGGGTATACCTGCTGGAAAACCAGTATCAGGCCCAGGCCCGGGTCTATGTGGACACCCAATCCCTGCTGCGTCCGCTGCTTTCCGGCCTGGCCGTGCAACCCAATGTGGGACAGCAGGTCAGCATGATGACCCGCACCCTGATGAGCCGTCCCAATCTGGAAAAGGTGGCACGCATGACCGACCTGGACCTGCGTGCGAAGACCACCAAGCAGCAGGAGGAACTCTACAGGGAGATGGAGTCGCGGATCTCTCTGGCAGGCACCGACCGGGAAAACCTCTACACCATTACCTATCAGCATTCGAACCCGGATCTGGCCAAGCGCATCGTGCAATCCCTGCTCACCATCTTCACGGAGAGCAGCCTGGGCGGTACGCGCAAGGATCTGTCCACCAGCCAGCGCTTCATCGACGACCAGCTCAAGGGCTACGAGGCCAAGCTGCTGGAGAAGGAGAAGGCCCTGGAGGATTTCAAGCGTCGTAACGTAGGCTCGCTGCCCGGCCAGGGAGGCGACTACTATGCCAAGGTCGGCGAGGTGAATGCTGCCCTGGAACAGGCCAGATTTGAGCTGGAGGAAGCGGTGAACCGCAAGAAGCAGCTCGAGGCACAGCTGCAGGATCAGGAGGAAACCGTCACCGCCCCCACCCCGGTCACGCCCACCACCACGGCCCTGGATGGGCGCATCGCGGCACTGCAGTCCCAGCTGGACAACCTGCGCTTGCGCTATACGGACATGCATCCCGAAATCGCGCGCACAAAACAGCTGATTGCGCGCATCGAGGAGCAGAAGCGCCAGGAGGAGCAGCAGGTCAAGGGGCAATCGCCCGCCGCGATCAAGGCCCAGAATCCCATCTATCAGCAATTGACCATCGCCATTGCCGAGGCGGATGCCAATGCCGCCTCCCTGCGTGCCAGGGTGGCGCAATTGCAAGGCAAGCGTAATGGCCTGATGCAGGCGGTGGACCGCATCCCCCAGATCGAGGCGGAATACACGCAGCTCACCAGGGACTACGGTGTGCTCCGAGACAACTACACCCAGTTGCTGAACCGCCGGGAGACCGCCTCCATATCCAGCGAGGTGGAGAGCAAGACCGACACCGTGGAATTCCGTGTCGTGGATCCGCCGCGTGTCCCCAACACCCCCGCCTGGCCTAACCGCCCCCTGTTCGTGTCCCTGGTGCCGCTGGGAGGTCTGGGTGCGGGGATCGCCATCGCCTTCCTGTTGGGCCAGTTGCGCCCCAGTGTGGAAAGCCGCAAGCAGATTCGCGAGCTGACCGAATATCCCCTGCTGGGTATGGTGACGCGGGTGGAAACCGAAGCAGTGCGTCATCGCAACCGGCGCTTGAGCCTGGTGTTCGCCACGCTGGTCGTCGCTCTGGCGGGTGCCTATCTGGTGCAGATGATCTATTACCTGTTCGTATCCCAGGCGGCCTAGGAGGAACTGACATGAGCATCATCGAACGCGCGGCCGGCAGGTTTCACCAGACCACGCCGGCCGCCCCTCCCGTACCTCCACCCCAGGCACCGGATGAGCGCAACCTGATCGAAGAATCCATCAACCGAGTGGAAGCCTCGTTCGTGGCGGGACACAAGCCGCCAAGGGCGTCTGCACCTGCGGTGCAGGGCATGGACGATGACGGTCCGCCCACCATTCTGAGCCAGCAGGGCACCGTCAATCTGACACGGCTCAAGCAGATGGGTGCGCTCACGCCGGAGAGTGGCCGCAGCAAGATCGCAGAGGAATACCGCCTCATCAAGCGGCCACTGCTGGTGAACGCCTTTGGTTCGGCGGACACACCCCCCCTGCACCACGGCAACATGATCATGGTGACCAGCTCACTGCCGGGGGAAGGCAAGTCCTTCACGGCCATCAACCTGGCCATCAGCATGGCGACGGAAATGGAAAACACCGTACTGCTGGTGGATGCCGACGTCACCAAGACCGCGATCATGAAATATCTTGGCCTGCAGGGAGACCGGGGCCTGACGGATGTCCTGCTGGATGCCTCCATTCCGCTGTCCGATGTCCTGATCCGCACGGACATCGCCAAGCTGACCGTCTTGCCGGCGGGACACAACATTGCCCACAGCACCGAACTGCTGGCCAGCTCGGCCATGCGCGCCTTCGTCGATGACATTTCCAACCGTTACCCCGACCGGATCGTGATCTTCGACTGTCCACCACTGCTGTCCACCAGTGAGGCATCGGTACTGGCCAGCTATATGGGCCAGGTGGTGTTCGTGGTGGAAGCGGAACGCACTCCCCAGGAGGCCGTGCGCGAAGCCCTGTCCATGATCGCGGGCCATCCCTCCGTGGGAATGGTGCTGAACAAGGCACCCACCCGCAGCATGGGTGGAGACTATTACGGCTACGGCTACGGCTATGGTTACGGCTACGGAAGTTATGGCGAGTACGGCAAAAAGCAGTAGGTACGCGGCATGCCTGGCCTGTCTGCTCGCTCCGGCGTGGGCGGGTGCGGCGGCATGGAAATTCACCCCCGGCATCTCCCTGGCGGAGCTCTACACCGACAACATCGATCTATCTTCCAGTGCCACGCGGCAATCCGACTGGATCACGGAAGTCCGCCCCAACTTCACACTCCGGCGCCAGGGTGCCCGCCTCAGGGCCGAGGTGGATTACAGCCTGCAGGGCCTGTACTATGCGCAGGGCACCCACGGCACACGCTTCCGGCACTACCTGAACGGGCGCGCCAACGCTGAGCTGGTGGAAGACTGGTTCTTTCTCGACGCCAGCGCACGTTCTTCCCAGGCACCACGTTCTCTGAGCAGCGGAACAGGGTACGGAGCAGGCAACCCTGTGGGGATCAGCAATACCTCCTCGGTGGCCGCCTATACCCTGAGCCCTTACCTCAAACATCGCTTCGGCTCGCTGGCCACGGTGGAGGCCCGTATTGAACACAGTGGCGTATTCATTGGCGATGCGGGCACCTCAGATGCCGGCATCACCCGCTATTCCCTGAACGCCACCAGCGGCAGCGCCCCCTATCCGCTGTCCTGGTCGGCACAGTATCTGAAAACGGACAACGACAACCGTGGTGGCGGCGTGGCGGACACAGGTGGAGAACAGGGCTCGATCAACGCGCGCTACCAGCTGACGCGCACGTTCGGCATTTTGGGCCAGGCTGGCCTGGAAAAACACGACTACCCGGGCGTGACGGCGAACATTCGTGACTACACCTATTACGGCCTGGGCTTTTTCTATACCCCGGGCCGCCGCTTTTCCATGGATATGCTGTTCAATGATTCCGACAACGGAACCTTCATCAGTGGGCGCATGAGCGCCCACCCCACCCTGCGCACCAGTATCGATGTGTCCTCGAGCCAACGTGCTTATGGCCGCAGCAACGCCGTGGGTGTGGCGCACCGCACCCGGCGGTCCAACTGGAGCCTGCGTTACCAGGATGACCTGACGAACTACCAACAGCAGTTCCTGAGCTACACGGGCTCCCTCTTCATGTATCAGTGTCCCAGCGGGATCGAATACCAGCCCCCCGGCGTGCCACCTTCCGATCCGGTGAACTGCACCCTGGTCCAGGTCATCAACCTCTACAGCCCGACGCTGAGCAACACCACCTATCTTGCCAAGAGCCTGACCGGGGCGGTCAGTTACACCCGGCGTCGCAATACCTGGACCCTGAGCGTGTATGAGAACAAACGCGCGTTCAAGTCCCTGGCAGGCGGCACGGACGAGACACGGGGCATGCAGGCTTCGTGGACCATCAAGGCGGCGGCCAATACCACCTACTCACTGAGCGGTGGCCTGGCACGCAACGAAGAAAGCGCCTCGAGCCGGAGTGACGATCTCTGGAATCTTGCTCTGGTGGCGACCCGGCAGTTCAACCCCAAGACGACCGGCAGTGTCGAGGTACGACACCAGGAGCGCTCGTCCACGCAGGCCGGCGACGATTACAAAGAGAACTCCGTGGCGGCACGGCTGAACATGATCTTCTGACCATGTACGAAAGTTATTACCACCTCCGTGACAAGCCCTTTCAGCTCAACCCCGACCCGCGCTTTTTCTTTGCCAGTCGGGGGCACAAACGGGCGTTTGCCTACCTGGAATATGGTCTTTCCCTGGGTGAAGGCTTCATCGTTATCACCGGCGACGTGGGTGCGGGCAAGACCATGCTGGTCAAGAACCTGCTGCGCAAGCTGGAAAAAGGGCACTTCCTCATCGCCCAGCTGGTCAGCACGCAACTGGATGCGGACGACACCCTGCGCAGCGTGGCCCTGGCCTTTGGCCTGCAGGCAGAGGGCCTATCCAAATCGGCCCTGTTGAAGGCGCTGGAAGATCATCTGCGCATGGCCGTACGGCAAAACCGCCGGCCCCTGCTGATCGTGGACGAGGCCCAGAATCTGAATGCCCGCGCGGTAGAAGAGCTGCGCATGCTCTCCAATTTCCACGAAGCCGAGAAACCCCTGCTGCAAAGCTTTCTGCTGGGACAACCCGAATTCCGCGACACCATCCAGAGCCCGGAGATGCTGCAGTTGCGTCAGCGGGTCATCGCCTCCTATCACCTCGGTCCACTGGATCGGGCCGAGACGGTGCAATACATCATGCACCGCCTGAACACGGTGGGCTGGCAGGGCGAGTCCCTGTTCTCGGAGGATGCCTACGACGGCATCTTCCAGTTCACTGCCGGTGTTCCACGCCGCATCAACACCCTGTGCGACCGGCTCCTGCTGTTCGGCTTTCTGGAGGAAAGAAAACACCTGGATTCCAGCGCCGTACAGGAGGTGATCGGTGATCTGAGGCAGGAGGTGCACCACCAGACCCCCCTGCATCCACATGCCGTCACCCCCCGGGAGCCCGCCACCGACGTGATGCCCGCCCTGCACGCCATGGCCCTGCCCGAGGACCTGGATCTGCGCCTGACGGCCATGGAACGCACCCTGAACCGGCTGGTGCCCATGGTACGCAAGGTGCTCTACACCATCACCTCCGGGCAGGAAAACGAGTAAGACCACGGCCTGGCCGCGTATCCATCGCCCCCCAGCACATGTCAGTCAAACCGATCACCAATGTGATGAGCGTGGATGTGGAGGATTATTTCCAGGTCGGCGCCTTCGAACACACCATCCCGCGAGAGGAATGGGGGCATTGGCCCTGCCGGGTGGAGGCCAATGTGGAGCGTATCCTGGCCTTGTTCGATACCCATGGTGTCCAGGCCACCTTCTTTACCCTGGGCTGGATCGCCGAGCGCTACCCCCATGTGGTACGCAGCATTGTCGGCAACGGCCATGAACTGGCCAGCCATGGCTATGGCCACCATCGCGCCAGCCATCTGCGCCCCGATGCGTTTCGCGCCGACGTGGCACGCGCCAAGGCGCTGCTCGAGGATATCAGTGGCCTGGAGGTCAAGGGTTACCGGGCCCCCAGTTTTTCCATCGGCCAGGACAATCTCTGGGCGCTGGACATCCTGGCGGAGACGGAGCATCGCTACAGCTCCAGCATCTACCCCATTTCCCATGACCACTACGGTATGCCCGGGGCACCCCGTTTTCCCTACCGGCCCCAGCATTGTCCGGAGCTGCTGGAACTCCCCCCCACCACCGTGGATTGGCGGGGGCGCAACCTGCCCGCCGCAGGGGGGGGCTATTTCCGCCTGCTGCCCTATGCCGCCTCCCGCTGGCTCATCCGGCAGGTGAACACCCGGGATGCCCGGCCCGCCATGTTTTATTTCCATCCCTGGGAAGTGGACCCCGAACAGCCCAGGGTGAAGGGCGCGCCGTTGAAGAGCCGTTTTCGCCATTACGTCAATCTATCCCGCATGGAGTCGAAGCTGGCACGCCTGTGCGCGGACTTCCGCTGGGGGCGGGCCGATCAGGTCTACGCCGCCGAGCTACAAAAATGAGCGTGGGGGTACGTGTCGCCCGGCGGGAAGATGCCGCCGCCTGGGATGCCTTTGTGCTGGCGGAACCCACGGCCACATTCTTTCACCGTTTCGGCTGGAAGACCGTGCTCGAACGGGCCTTCGGGCACCACACCCACTTCCTGCTGGCGGAGCGGGACGGTCGCATCCAAGGGGTGCTGCCCCTGGCGGAGATGCGCAGTCGTCTGTTCGGTCACAGCCTGGTGTCCACGCCCTTCTGCGTCTATGGCGGCATCGCCGCGGCCACGCCAGAGGCCCATGCCGCCCTGGATGCCCGGGCCCAGGCCCTGGCCCGTGAACTGGGGGTGGGCCACCTGGAGTACCGGGATCGGGACACCCCGGCGCATGCCGAATGGCCTGGCACGGAGCTCTACGTCACCTTCCGCAAGGATCTGGACCCCGATGTGGAGAAGAACATGCTGGCCATCCCGCGCAAGCAGCGGGCCATGGTGCGCAAGGGCATCAAGCACGGCCTGGTGGCGGAACTGGAATCAGGCGTGGAGGATTTTTTCCGGCTTTTCGCCGACAACGTGCACCGGCATGGCACGCCCGCCCTGCCCAGGCGCTTCTTCGCGCAGCTGCGCGAGGTGTTCGGCGACGACTGCGAGGTGCAGTTGGTGCGCACGCCGGATGGCCAGGTGGTCAGTGGCGTGCTCTCCTTCTATTTCCGTGACGAGATCCTGCCCTACTACGCCGGGGATCTGGCCACCGCCCGAAGTCTGGCGGCCAATGACTTCAAGTACTGGGAGCTCATGCGCCGGGCGTGTGAACGTGGCATCCGGGTGTTCGATTATGGCCGCAGCAAGGTGGGTAGCGGGCCCTACGACTTCAAGCGCAACTGGGGTTTCGAGCCCCAACCCCTGCACTACGGCTACAAGCTGGTAGGCGCCAGGCAACTGCCGGAAAACAACCCCAACAATCCCAAATACCGGCTTTTCATCCAGACCTGGCAGCGCCTGCCCCGACCGCTGGCCAACTTCCTCGGGCCCTACATCGTCCGCAATCTGGGCTAGGCATGGAAGACCTGCTCTTCCTGGCGCATCGCATCCCCTATCCCCCGGACAAGGGGGACAAGATCCGCTCCTGGCACATGCTGCGCCACCTGACCGGCAACTGGCGCGTGCACCTGGGCGCCTTCGTGGATGACCCGGCGGACTGGGCGCACGTGGCCACCCTGCGCGCGTTGTGCGCCGATGTCTGTCTGCGTCCACTCGCGCCCCATGCCGGCAGGCTGCGCGCCCTCTCCGGTCTGCTCACCGGAGAGGCCCTGAGCCTGCCCTATTACCGCGACCGGGCCATGACGCAGTGGGTGGACGCCAAGCTGGCTTCCGGCATCCGTACCGTGGTGGTCTATTCCTCGGCCATGGCCCGCTTCGTCATGCGGGCACAAGGTGTGCGCCGCATCATGGACTTCGTGGACATCGATTCGGACAAGTGGCGCCAGTATGCCCCCACCAAGCCCTGGCCACTGTCCTGGCTATACGCCCGTGAGGCACGCAAGCTGCTGGACTGGGAAAGACAGGTCACCAGGCGTTTCGACGCCAGCCTGTTCGTATCCGCGGCGGAGGCCCGGGACTTCCGCGCACTGCTCCCGGACCAGGCCGGGAAGGTGGGTTTTTTCAACAATGGCGTGGACGACACCTATTTTTCACCCGCCCACGGCTTCGACAGCCCCTTTCCGGCAACAAGCCGCGCGCTGGTATTCACCGGTGCCATGGATTACTGGCCCAACGTGGAAGCAGTGACCTGGTTTGTGCAGGAGGTGCTGCCCCGTATCCGCACGGTCTTTCCGGACTGCCGCCTGCACATCGTGGGCAGCCGCCCCACACCCGCCGTCCAGGCCCTGGCCGGTGATGGCGTAACGGTGACGGGACGGGTGCCGGATGTGCGCCCCTACCTGGCTCATGCCGCCGTGGTGGTGGCCCCTTTGCGCATTGCCCGGGGCATTCAGAACAAGGTGCTGGAGGGCATGGCCATGGCCAAGGCCGTGGTGGCCACCCCCCAGGCCCTGGAGGGTATCTCCGCCCAGCCGGGAACGGAAGTCGCCGTGGCCGAGACAGCCGATGCCCAGGCCCGCGAGGTGCTGCAACTGCTGCGGTCCCCGGACCGGGCGCGAACCATGGGTACGGCGGCGCGGCAGCGGGTGGAGGCCGGTCATACCTGGGCCCCCAATCTGGCCCGCCTGGACGCCCTGCTGCGCCAGGCGGATGGTGGATGACCGGAACACCATCATGCCAAACGCGGCGTGGAATCCGCGCGGTCGACGCGTTGCCGCGCAGGTTCGCGGATCAGCGTCTTTCCGGGTCCTGGGGGCTGGCTACAGGCCCCGGGCGGCGAGCCACTCCTCCAGGATGGTGATCTGCCACACCATGCGGCCGAAATAGGTGGCGTGACCGGACATGTGCTCGCCGCGGATCTGGTCCAGATAGGCGGGCTGCAGGATGCCACGCCGCTTGAACGCGGCGAAGTTGTCCTCCACCCGTTGCCGCAGGGGGGCGTAGTCCCGCGCCCACAGGCCAAAAGGCAGGCCGAAGCCGTGCTTGCTCTTGCCGATGATCTCGTCGGGCAGGAAACCGGCCAAGGATTTCTTGAAGAACCAGCGCAGATACTGGCCCCTGACCTTCCAGTCCGGTGGAATCTCGCCGGAAAAGTCCACCAGGGCATCGTCCAGGAGAGGAAAGCGCACCTCGATGCCCGCCGCTTCCGTCATGCCGCATACCTTGCGCAGGTCGTTGTCCGCCAGGGTGAACTTCATGTCCAGGTGCAGCATGCGGTTGACCACGGACTGGCTGTCCGCCCGATGGTAGACCTCCCGCAGCAATTCGGCGGGCTGGTTGACATCCACCCCGTGGAGAAGGTCCGAGGTGAACATCGCGTGCAGGGGCTGGCGATAGATGAAGTTGTAGGACTCCATGCGCTCCGGTAACGGAATGTTGGCCTGGCGGATGTAGCTGCGCCCCTTGCGTACCGGCGGCAGGGCCGACAGGCCGGGCAGCCTGCTCAGGGGCTCGATCAGGCCCTTGCGCAGGAAGGCGGGCAGCAGGTGATAGGCCTCGAAGATCTTTTGCTTGGCATAACGCTCGTTGCCTCCCAGGATCTCGTCGCCGCCATCACCGGCCAACATGACCTTGAAGCCATCTGCCGCCGCCAGCCGGGCGCAAATGTACACGGGCACCGCGGATTCATTGGCGAAGGGCTCGTCGTAATGCTCGGCGATGACCGGAATGGCCTCCAGCACATCGGCCTGGCGCAGGTAGTACTCGCGGGAGTCCAGCCCGAAGCGCCTGGCAGCGAGACGGGCATATTCCATCTCGTCGAAGCCGCCGGCATCGAAACCGATGGAGTAGGTGCGCGCCTGACCCGTGAGTTCCTTGAGTACACCGCTGACCGTGGAGCTGTCGATGCCCCCGGAGAGAAAGGCCGACACGTGGTCGTCGCCCCGGGCCCGCGCCACTCCCTCACGCAGCAGGGCGCGAAAGCGCTCGGCCTGGGCAGGAAAGTCATGCCGGGGTTCGTCACGATATCGGAGCGCCCAATAAAAGCCACGGCTGAGCCGGCCCTGACGCCACTGCACCCATTGCCCGGGCAGCAGTTTCTCCACCCGGCGGAAAATGCTGCCCGGCGCCGGCACCTGGAAGAAGTAGATGAAATTGAACAGGCCCTGATGGTCCAGCTCCGTACCCACCGCCGGATGGGCCGCCACCATGTCGGCCTGGCTGGCGAACACCAGGCCATCCGGGCCCGCAGCAAAGGCCAGCTTCTGGATCCCCACCCGGTCCAGGGCCAGAAACACGCTGTCGTCCGCCAGATCCAGCACGGCCAGGGAAAAATTGCCGTGCAGGTGGCGGGCGGCATCCTTGCCATGCTGGCGCCAGAGGCGCAGCAGGTCCTGCGCCTGGGCAGGCTCACCGGTGGCCAACGCGGGGCGTCCGCAGAGGCCGGCCACCAGGCGGTCTTCCCGGGCCACGGACAGGCTGGCGGCGAGACCGAGGCCGTTATCGATCAGGGTATGGGCGGGCGGGGCGATACCGCAGCGGGCGAGCATCCGCTGCAGGGTGGGACCGGCGCCGATGGCAGTCGCAGGACCATCGTGCCCCAGCCAGCCGGCGAGGCGATGCATGGCGTCTCCGTATCAGTTCTTGGGTGGGATGATGGGGGTCCGGGGATAGCCGGCGGCGTCCAGCAGGCTGCCCCAGGAGGAGGCCTCGAAGCCCTTCTGGTGGGTCTTGCCCACCCGCAGCACGGGTACCTCCAGGGTGCCGGTGAGTTTCCTGACCTCGACGGCATATTCCGGTTCCTTACCGGGATCGCGGTGCGTGAAGGGGATGCCGCGCTGGTTCAGGAAGGCGCGGGCGTCATCGCACAGTGGGCCGCAGTTGCCGGCGTACAGGGTGACCGGGTTCTTTTCCCGGGCCTGACGCGCCTCGTAGGACTCCTTGGCCACCTCCACCAGATTGCCCTTGCCCGACAGGGTCCTGACCTGTTTCACCGTGGCAGGTGGGGGCTGATCCGTGTAATGCACACGGCCGCTGCCATCCACCCAGCGATACACCTCCGCCGCCTGGACGGAAAACACGGCAACGGACAGGAATGCGGCGGCGGCCCGGAACATGCTGGTTCTCCCGAGAATTTTCACTGGATTCTAGCGCGAATTTCCAGGTCCATTGGACCGTGGGGAACACAAGCCCGGCCCGGGCTCACTCCATGCCGCTATGCCGCAGCAGGGCATCGATGCTGGGCTCACGGCCACGGAAAGCCTTGAAGGATTCGAGCGCCGGTCGAGCCCCACCCCACGCCAGGACCTCGCGCCAGAAACGCTGGCCGATATCCGGGTTCAGTACGCCATCCAGAGCGGTGCTCTCCTCGAACAGGCTGTAGGCATCCGCCGACAGCACCTCGGCCCATTTATAGCTGTAATAGCCGGCGGCATATCCACCGGCAAAGATGTGGGAAAAGGTGTTGGGGAAGCGGTTGTAGTGCGGCGGCAGGACCACCGCCACCTGCGCGCGGATCTCGTCCAGCAGTTCCAGGGCGGTCTTGCCCGGGGCCAGGTCGTGGTGCAGGTGCATGTCGAACAGGGCGAACTCGATCTGGCGCAGGGTCTGCATGCCGGCCTGGAAGTTCCTTGCTGCCAGCAGCCTGTCGAACAACGCCCTGGGCATTTGTTCGCCCGTGTCCACGTGCGCGCTCATGTGGCGCACCACGTCCCACTCCCAGCAGAAATTCTCCATGAACTGGCTGGGCAGCTCGACAGCGTCCCATTCCACGCCATGGATGCCCGACACCCCCAGGTCCTCTACCTGGGTGAGCAGATGGTGCAGGCCGTGACCGAACTCGTGGAACAGGGTGATGACATCGTCGTGCGTCATCAGGGCCGGCTTGCCACCCACGCCCCGGCTGTTGTTGCAGTTGAGATAGGCCACCGGGGTCTGGATGCCGCCGGAGCCCGCCGTTTCCGTGCGCCGCCGGGTGATGGCATCGTCCATCCAGGCACCGCTGCGCTTGCTGTCGCGGGCATGCAGGTCCAGATAGAACCGGCCCACCAGCCTGCCCTGACGGTCCTGGATGGCAAAGAACTTCACGTCCTCGTGCCAGACCGGTGCCTGATCCGCACGGATCTCCAGGCCATACAGGGTCTCGATCACGCGAAACAGGCCAGCCAGCACCCGGGGTTCCTGGAAGTACTGCTTCACCTCGTTTTCCGAGTAGGCGTAGCGGGACTCCCGCAGGCGTTCGCTGGCGAAGGCCGTGTCCCAGGCCTGGAGGTCGGTCAGGTTCAGTTCGCTGGCGGCAAAGGCCCGCAGCTCGATCATGTCCTTCTCGCCATAGGGCTTGGCGCGACGCGCCAGCTCATCGAGGAAATCCAGCACCTCCGCCGGACTGCCGGCCATCTTGGGCTCCAGGGAGACCTGGGCGTAGGTATCGAAACCCAGCAGCCTGGCCGCTTCCCGACGCAATTCCAGGATACGGGCGATGAGAGGGGTATTGTCCAGCTCTGCCGGGCCAAACTCCGAGGCGCGGGTGACATAGGCCCGGTACATCTCTTCCCGCAGGGCCCGGTTGGCGCAGAACTGCATGATGGGAAGGAAGGAGGGCGCCTGCAGATTCAGCTTCCAGCCGCTATGGCCTTCGGCCGCCGCCATCTCGGCAAACAGGGCCTTGGTATCGTCGGGCACGCCTTCGAGCAGGGCCTCTTCGGTGATGAGCTTCGACCACGCCTTGGTGGCATCCAGCAGGTTCTCCTCGAACCGGGCGGAAAGCTTGGCCAGCTCCTCCTGGATGGCCATGAAGCGAGGCTTTTCGTCCGCAGGCAGTTCCGCGCCACCGAGGCGGAAGTCGCGCAGCTCGTTCTCCAGGATTCTCCTGCGTGCAGCGGAGAGCGTGGCGGCTTCCGGGCTGGCGGCCAGGGCCCTGAACTGACGGAACAGGCCTTCATGCTGACCCAGCTCGGCGTAATACTGGGTGATCCGGGGCAGGTTGGCGTTGTATGCCTCGCGCAATTCCGGGCTGTCCAGTACCGCATGCAGATGCGAGACCTGCCCCCAGGCTCGCGACAGCCGCTCGTTCGCATCCGTCAGGGGTTGCACGAAATCGGCCCAGGTGGGGGGCGTGTCCGCGGCGGTCAGGCGGGTCACCAGCGCCCGGTTCTCCGCCAGCAATTGCTCCACGGCAGGTGTGACATGCGTGGTCTGGATATCGGCATAACGGGGCAGGCCGGAAAAATCGAGCAGGGGGTTCATGGGTTGCATGGCCTTCGGGTTTTGTACGCAAGGGTTTCCATACGTGCGGTCATTGGCGCATATTTCCACCCCCAGAGCGCATGGATGGGCACGCCCCGGCCCATCGTTCGCTGCCGGGATTTCGCCTCCCCATGGGACCAAGGGCCAGGCACCCCTCCCATGGCCACACCCATCGGCGGCGGGGCGCCACAACCCCCCGCGAGGCGCCGCGGGATTCGAGGCCATCCCCCCGCATCACCTGGAAGCCGTCATCCCGAAGGCAGTGAGGAATCCTGGGAGGGTGTGGCACGCCAGGCCCCATCAATCCGTGCTTTCGGGGAACCCGGTCCGTGGCCCGGGCTCCCCCTGCCGGGCCCGCTGCCTGTGACGGTTCAGGCTGCCGGTCAGCTGGGACAGTATCTCCCCTGCGGCGTGGATGATCTGATTGGGAGAAAAGCCGCAATGGCGCATCTCCCGGTAGAAGGCACGGGCCAGCATGCCCGCCACCTTCCCCGGCTCGTGCGCCGACAGGGACACCACCGAGCAGGCATCCCGGCTGCCTTCCAGGGTAAAGGCCATCTGCGCCAGGCGGGAATCCAGCAGCCGGCCCTGGCGGCACAGCTGGATGGCTCGCCCCACCAGGACGGCCGCCAATTCCGTCCGTTCCAGGTCTGCGAGGGAAAACTCCTTGCGACCCAAGGGGCCGCTGACATTCAGCACACCGACGGGGCTACCCGCCACCGGCACGGGGCAGGCCAGGAAGCCGCCCCGCTCACCGGGCCGCCGGGCGGCCGCCTTCCAGGCGGACCGTTCCAGGTCGGTCACCCGCAGGCATTGGCCCGAGCTCAGCACCTGCCCGGCAATACCCTGGCCAGGCAGCATTTCTTCCTTCCAGGCCATCTCGGGCAATTCACCATGGAGCGCCACCAGACGCAGGCGCGTATTCCGCCCCGGCCCCGTGTCCAGCAGCATGAGAGACACCCGCCTGGCCGCCAGCAGTTCCCCCACGATGCAGGCCAGACGGTGGAGGTTGTCCTCGTACTGGCCCGAGGACTCGAAACCGGCGAGCTCCAGCAGCTTGGCGTGGCGCAGGGATGAGCTGGACAAGGTTGCCTCCCGAACAGGTAATCGGGGAAGCTTAGGCCGACGCGTCTGGATGCGCCACTGCGAACCGCTATCCATCCCCTGTCCACCCCGGGCCGCGCGGTCTCGGCGCGGAAGAACCGAAGCGCGCGCGACGCGTCTCTTCATCAGGGACCCGCCCTCCGGGTGGAATCCGCTGCGGCATGGAGGAAATCATGGCAATACGCATCAAACGTGTTTACGAGCCCGCGCATGACTCGGATGGGAAACGCGTCCTCGTGGATCGGCTCTGGCCACGCGGACTCTCCAAGGCCGATGCCCGGATCGATCAATGGCTCAAGGAGGTAGCACCCTCCACGACCCTGCGTCAGTGGTTTGGCCACGATCCGGACAAATGGCCCGAGTTCAGACAGCGCTATCGCGCCGAACTGCGGGGCAACCCGGCATTCGACGAGCTGCAGGCGCTCGCGCGCAAGGGGGACCTCACCCTGGTCTATGGAGCACGGGATGCCGTGCGCAACCAGGCCGCCGTGCTGCTGGAGCTGCTGCTGCACGACGGCCCCTGATACGCGGGGAACACTCCGGGACCGGGCGCGGAGAGTGCGCCTGCCACGCATCACGGCCTGCGTGGCAGGCGGGTTTGGCTACACTCTGCGCATGCGAGACCTTTCCCAGCCCTCTCCCGCCGGCAGCCTGGCCATCGTCGCCACCCCCATAGGCAACCTGCGGGACATCACCCTGCGGGCCCTGGACGTGTTACGCGCCGCCGACCTGATCGCGGCGGAGGATACCCGCACCAGCCGGCATCTGCTCGCCGCCCATGGCATCCAGGCCCGGCTGATGGCGGTGCACGAACACAACGAGGCCAGCGCCGCCGAACGCATCATCGCCGCGCTGCAGGCCGGCGGGCGCGTGGCCTATGTCTCCGATGCCGGCACCCCCGGACTGTCGGACCCCGGCGCCCGCCTGGTGCGGGCCGTACGTGCAGCGGGCCTGCCGGTCTTGCCGATACCGGGCGTCAGTGCCCTGGCGGCAGCGGTGTCCGTATCCGGCCTGGAAGGCGGCTTCCTGTTCCACGGCTTTCTGCCCGCCAAAACGGCGGCCCGGCGCAAGGTGCTGCACGACCTGGCGGAGTTGCCCACCGCCCTGGTGTTCTACGAGGCGCCGCATCGCATCGAGGAAACCGTGGCGGACCTGGTGGTGGTGCTGGGGGGCGGGCGCGACATTTTCCTTGCGCGTGAAATCAGCAAGCGCTTCGAGCAGTTCCACGTCTGCCCCCTGGCGGAGGCGGGGGCCTGGCTGGCGGCCGATGCCAGCCACCGTCGAGGCGAGTTCGTGCTGCTGGTGTGGCCGCCCGTGCCGCAGGCCGATGCCACGCAAGACACAAGCCGGCGGGTGTTGGAAATCCTCCTGCCGGAGCTGCCCCTCAAGCAGGCCGCGAATCTTGCCGTAAAGCTCACCGGTGGACGCAGGAACGATCTGTACGCATTGGCCCTGCGCCTGAAGAACGAGACCAGGACATGAACACCCTCCAGCTGACCCGCCCCGACGATTGGCATGTGCATCTGCGGGACGGCGCCATGCTGGCGGCAGTGCTGCCGGATACGGCTCGTCGTTTTGCACGCGCCATCGTCATGCCCAACCTGAAGCCGCCGGTGCGCAGCGTGGCCGAGGCCGCGGCCTATCGGCAACGCATCCTGGCGGCACTGCCCGCGGGGCTGACGTTTGAACCCCTGATGACCCTGTACCTGACGGACAGCACGCCGGTGGAGGAAATCTTCAAGGCCCGGGCCAGCGGCTTCGTGCAGGCCGTGAAATACTATCCCGCCGGCGCCACCACCCATGCCGAAGCCGGAGTCACCGACGTCCGGCGCGTACCAGCGGTCCTGGAGGCCATGCAGGAGGCGGGGCTGCCGCTGCTGCTGCACGGCGAGGTGACTGACCCCAGTGTCGACATCTTCGATCGGGAGGCGGCATTCATCGATCACATCCTGGACCCTCTGCTGCAGCGCATGCCACGGCTGAAGGTGGTGCTGGAGCACATCACCACCCGCCAGGCCGTGGAGTTCGTGCGCGCCGCGCCGGCCAGCGTCGGGGCCACCATCACCGCGCACCACCTGCTCTACAACCGCAACGCCATGTTCCAGGGCGGCATCCGACCCCATTACTTCTGCCTGCCGGTGCTGAAGCGGGAAAACCACCGCGAGGCTCTGGTGGCCGCCGCCATCAGCGGCGATCCCAAATTCTTTCTGGGCACGGACAGCGCACCCCACGCCACCCCCGCCAAGGAGGCGGCCTGCGGCTGCGCCGGGATATACAGCGCGCACGCGGCCATCGAACTGTATGCCGAGATCTTCGAGGCGGCCGGAGCCCTGGACCGGCTGCAGGCCTTCGCCAGCCACTACGGCGCGGACTTCTACGGTCTGCCGCGCAATGCCGGCACCATCACCCTGGTGCGGGATACCCACACCCTGCCCGACACCCATCCCGCCGGCCTCACCCCGCTGCGGGCGGGAGAGACCCTGGCCTGGCGCCTGGCCTGAAACATGACGTCGTGAACCCATAGCGAGGAGGAAACCGTGCGCGCCGACAGCCCCTATTTCAAGTATGTGGTGGAACTGCTCAAGGCCATGCTGGAGCAGGGTGCCTCGGACCTCTTCATCACCGTGGGCGCGCCACCCGGGCTGAAGCTGCATGGCGAGCTGACCCTGTTCAACACCAAGGCCATCACCCGTGAGCAGGCCGTGGAGATCCTGCGTTCGGTGATGAACGACAAGCAGTGGGCAGAGTTTGAAGGCAGCAATGAATGCAATTTCGCCCTGAGCCTGGACGGCGTGGGGCGTTTCCGCGTGAACTGTTTCGTGCAGCGGGGCTCGGTCGGCCTGGTGGCACGGCATATCGTCACCGAGGTGCCCACCATGGACAGCCTGGGCCTGCCCCCCTCCCTCAAGACCCTGATGATGGAAAAGCGTGGCCTGGTGCTCATGGTGGGCGCCACGGGCTCGGGCAAGTCCACCAGTCTGGCGGCCATGCTCAACCACCGTAACGAGAACTCCAAGGGCCACATCATCACCATCGAGGACCCCATCGAGTTCGTGCATCCCCACAAGCGGTGCCTGGTGATGCAACGCGAGGTGGGCATCGACACGGACAGCTGGTTCTCGGCCTTGAAGAATACCCTGCGCCAGGCCCCCGACGTGATCCTCATCGGCGAGATCCGCGACATGGACACCATGGATTACGCCATCGCCTTCGCCGAGACCGGCCACCTCTGCCTCGCCACCCTGCACGCCAACAACGCCAACCAGGCCCTGGACCGCATCATCAACTTCTTCCCCATCGAGCGTCGCGCCCAGCTCCTCATGGACCTGTCCCTGAACATGAAGGGCCTGATCTCCCAGCGCCTCATCCCCAAGCTGGGGGGCGGGCGCGTGCCGGCCATCGAGATCATGCTGGCCAGCCCCCTGATTTCAGACCTCATCCACAAGGGCGCGGTGCACGAGATCAAGCCCATCATGGCCCGCTCCCGGGACCTGGGCATGTGCACCTTCGACCAGGCCCTGTTCGACCTGGTGGCGGCGGGTCTGGTGGAGCCGGATGTGGCCCTGCGCTATGCCGACTCGCAAAACGAGTTGCGTCTGCAGCTCAAGGATCTGGCGCGCCAGCAGGGCATCAAGGAGCTGGACGACAACAAGGGCCTGGCCATCGTCTGAGCCAGGCCCCACGCCTTCCTCGTTACCCCGGCACCGGAGTCCAGGGACACCCATGGGGGAGAAACCGCGGCTTCCGGGCTCCGGCCCGCGCGGACATGACGCCCTTCATTCGATGCGGCCTCGGCCCTGGCCGTCCTGCCGCGTGAGGCGGGCGGCCAGCCAGGTCAGGCCCACGGCCCCGGCCATGAGGCCCAGGGCCACGGTCAGATCATCGAGCCACTCCGGCGCAAGCAACAGCAGCAGCCCCAGGCCCAGCATCATCAGACCGGACAGCAGCTTCAGCAGGCGGCCTTCCCGCTCGCTGAGCTTGCGGCTGCCCAGGGTGCCGACGAAGGCCAGGACGATGGTCAGCAGGGGCAGGACGTAGATCACGTTGTAGGCGGCCAGATAGAGCAGGTGCCGTGCACCGCTGGGTTCATGTAGGGTGAGCAGGCGGGTGTAGATCATGGGAAAGCCGGCGGTACACAGCAGCTCGTAGAAGTTGGCCGCGATGGCCAGCAGGACCGTGGCCGCCAGCATGGCGGGGAAGCTGCCGGCGGCCAGGATGGCGCGGCCGCGCCGGAAGATGTCCGCCTTGCGGGACGCGGAGATGGACAGGCTCACGCCCCTGTGCAGGACAAAGAAATCCTTGATGTGGATGGCCCCCATGAGGATCGCCAGCACGCCGGCCCCGGCCGTGACCCAGGGCAAGCTACCCATGACCCGGAACAGGCCCAGCCAGGCCGCCATGAAGGCGAAATACATGAGACCGGAGAACAGCACGAAGACCCCGCCGATCACCAACATGCGCCGTCCGTCCTGCTGGTGCGCCAGCAGGGAAAGCAGGAACAGCAGCACGAAAAAGGCACAGGGGTTGAAGGCATCCATGCCGGCGATGAGCACGGTGAGCACGGGCAGGGACAGACGCGAGGTATCCAGCTCCCCCAGCACGGGCACGCGCAGACGCAGGGTCTGCGGCGCGCTCGCAAGGGCCTCGCCGCGGGCGGCCTGATCCCGGCAGGACGTCAGATCCGCCAGCAGATCCACGCCGGTGGTGTCTGCCCCGCCCCAGCCCGTGCGCATCTGGCCACAATACAGGAAGGCCGGCACGGAGCTGGCCTCCTGCCCCAGAGCCGCCGCCATGTCCACGTATCGCCGTACATGCTCCCGCGAGGCGCTGATCTCCATGGCATGCACCCTGAGCCAGGGATATTGGCGCGGCAGGTCCTCGACGAAGGGCCGCGCCTCCAGACAGTGGGGGCAGCGCATGGACCAGAAGAAATAGAGGTGTATCCGCGGCTGACCGGCCGCATCGGCCTCCACCCAGGCATAGGGTACCTGGGCCTGCGCAGGGATTGACAGCGGCAAGGCACCGATCAGGAGGAGCAACCCCAGAAGGCCGATCCGCCGTATTGCCCCGAACGGGATCAGCAAAATGCCGGACACGCGTTTCAAGGGTGCTCGCCCCGGGCCGCCATGACCCGATCGCGACCCGCCGTCTTGGCGGCATACAGGGCCCGGTCCGCCTGGGCGAGCAGGGACTCCGCATCCTCGGTGTCTGTCCCCAGGGTGGCCACACCGGCGCTGAGGGTGACCCGGAAAGGCGCCTGTGGCGGGCCGAAGGCCTCCTGGCGCACGGCCGCGCCGATACGCTGCGCCAGGCGCAGGGCCTCACGCAGCGACGTGCCGGGGCTGACGATGCAGAACTCCTCGCCGCCGTAGCGGAACACCACGTCATTCTTGCGACAGCTGCTTTCCACCAGGCGGGCCACCTGGGCCAGCACCAGATCCCCCGCCGCGTGACCGCGCTCATCGTTGATGCGCTTGAAATGATCGATGTCCAGCAGGATGCAGGACAGGGAGGCATGACTGTGCCGGGCGAACGACCATTCGTGCCGCAGGCGGTCCAGCCCATAGCGCCGGTTGTGCAGGCGTGTGAGGGGATCGGTGAGAGCCTCACGCAACAGACGGCGGTTGTTGCGCGCCCACTCGCCGGAAGAGCGGATCGCCGTTTCGCGTTCGGAGCGTACCGCGCCCTGCAGGGACACCACCCGCTGGGCGGCATAGAGGCGGGCCAGCAGGGCGGCCTCGCTGTAATTCGACAGCAGGTAATCGGCTGCCCCGGCCAGCATGAGCTTGGCCACCTGGGTCTCCGCCTGCGGCGGGATGAGGACGATGCAATAGGCCTGGCGTCCGGCCTCCGTGGCGCGCAGTTCATACAGGGTGCGGATGGCCGCGTCACCGCAGTCCGGCAGTTCCACCAGCATGACGTCGGTCTGGTTCTGCTGCAGCAGCCGCAGGGCCGTCGTCTTGTCCGTGGCCAGATCCAGCGCCAGACCCATGGCGTCCAGGGCGTCCGCCAGTCGCCTCAGGTGCTCGGGGCTGGGCACGAGGAGGGTCAGGCGCATGGGCATCATCATCAGGCCCGTCTGGCCGCCCTCCTCGCCAGGCGGGGGAGGCGCGCTGAGCAGGCTGTGGATGTCGCTGAACTCCCGCGTGGGCAGACGCAGCTCCCGGCCCCAGTCCTGCCACTGCCGCACCACGCCTTCCACCAGAGGGGGCACGTCCGTATCCTCCAGACCCAGCTGGGCGGCGGCGTGGTAGAGGGAGGGCAGGCGTTCCCAGCGCTGCACGTCATCCAGATTCAGCAACTGTCCCACCTTGGCGGAGAAATGCAGGGCATTGGTGAGGGCCTGGGTACGGGAACCCGGCGGGAAGGGGGACTCACCGGGTATTTCGTGGTAACGCACCGCCTGGCAGAAGATCTCGGGCAGACCCCAATCCTCCAGCAATTCCGCCGACAGGGCGGCATGATCCAGGCCGAAGCTGGAAGTTTCGGCCTGACGCAGCTCCAGGCTGCTCAGGTGGCCCTGCAGCAGGACGCCGTATTCCGCCGGAAATACCGTGGCCAGGGCCAAACGGCCAATACCCGAGAGTAGGCCGCAGGTGAAGCTCTCGTCCGGCGGGCACTGGGCCTGGGTGGCCACCTGCTGAGCCGTGATGCCCGCCGCCAGGGAGGCCGTCCAGTAACCAAGATAATCGAAGGCCTCGCAGGCCCCGCTGCGATAGTGGTCCACCAGGGAAAACCCCAGGGCGATCTGGCGCACCCGGAACAGACCCAAGAACACGATGGCATGCGTCAGGGAAGCGATATGCCGCAGGCTGCCGCCATGCACCGCGTTGGCATAGCGCAGGATGCGGGCCGCCATGGCCGGATCGGTCTGCACCAGAAGGGTCAGGTCCTGGATGCTGGCATCATGCCGTTGGGTAAGCTCCAGCACGGCCAGGGCCACGCCCTGGGGCGACGGCAGCATGCCGCCGGCCTTCAGCGAGGCAAACCGCGCCTTGGCAACTTCGATCATCCCGGCTCCCCATATAGATTTTGTACCATTATCCGTGCGGGCGCCGTAAAACAAAACGGCCGCCTGGCGCGGCCGTTGCCGGGTATCGTGGCCGCTCAGTCGGCGTACAGCCTTTCCAGACGTTCGTGTTTTTCCTGTGCCTCGATGGACAGTTCGGCGGTGGGCCGCGCCAGCAGGCGAGGCAGGCCTATGGGCTCGCCGGTCTCCAGGCAGTAGCCGTAGGAACCGTCCTCGATGCGCTGCAAAGAGGCGTTGATCTTCTTCAGCAGCTTGCGTTCCCGGTCACGTACCCGCTGCTCCAGCATGTTTTCCTCTTCCACCGTGGCGCGGTCGTTGGGGTCGGCGAAGACCTCATTCTCCTTCAGATGCTCGCCGGTCTCGCGCGCGTTCTCCAGGATTTCCTCGCGCATGCGCAACAGCTTGTCCCTGAAGAAGGCGAGCTGAACGTCGTTCATGTAGTCGTCCTCGTGCATGGCCAGCAGCTGAGTTTCGGAAAACGGGGCGCCGACGGCCGCGGCAGGCTTGGCCGCAGGCTTCTTGCCGGGCTTGCCGGGGCTGGCTCCCTGCATGATCTGCTCGACGGCCTGCCCGGCAGCGGGTGTGTCCGCCTTGGGTCTGTCGGAGGTGGCCCGGGCTGCCGGCTTCCCGGCTGCGCCCGGTCTTGTCGCAGCCGGGGTATCGCGATGCGCGGCGGGGCTGGCGGCCGCCCTGGCCGCCGGCTTCCTGGAGTCCTCGGCCGGAGCCGTGACCTGCGTCTTTACCGCACGCTTGGGGGCGGCCGCCTTGGCGGGCGCGGCCGGGGTCTTGGAGGCAGTCTTGGTGGAAGATTGCAGGGTCTTGCCTGTCGGTTTCTTGGTTGCGGTAGCCACGTCGCCTCCTCTGTCAGAACGATGCCTGCGCGTGAAAAACTTCGAAGGATTATGCCATGTTCAAGGCGCGATCAAACCGTGTACAGGCCCAGCGGATCCTCCGGGTCGATGCCCTCCATGAAGGGCCTGCGCCGGTCCCGATGCGTGACCTGATACATACAGCCCATCCAGTTGCCCACCACCGCCTCTGCGGTGTCGTGCCAGGTGTTGTCCAGATGCCGGGACACCAGGGCCTCGGGAAAATCCGGGTAGGGCCTGCCCTGACTGGCCGCTTCCGCGAGCCGATCCCGCCATTCCAGCAGGATGGCCTGTTCCAGGGGCGGCACATAGTTGGCAGGAAAGGGCGGGAAGGACGGCAGCTTACCTTGTGTGAAGAGCAGGGCGTCCCGCTTGAATTCCTTCAACAGCGAGATGGTGTCGTACTCCGGGTGCCCCTGAAAGAACACCAGGCGCAGGCCATCGGCGCTGGTGGCCAGATGCACCCCCACTTCCGCGCTTTCCACCAGCACGCGCAGACCGGCGGCCTCGAACTGGGCGCGGGAGACGTCGTTCCAGCGCGAATGGGGGACGTCGAAACGGGTATTCACGTCCGCCACCAGGGGGTGGCGCTTGTCCACCACCCGGTGGGTGAACACGCCCCAGCGCTTTGCCGGCTGCATGACGCGTGGCTGACCGTAACGAAAATGGAGCACGGCATGGCTGGCCAGACAGGACAGCAGGGTGGTGGTGACGTTGTCCCAGGCCCATGTGATCACCTCGCCCAAGGGCCCCCAGAAAGGCTCCCTGGAGAGGTCCTCGCCGGTGACGTTGGCGCCGGTGATGATGAGGGCATCCAGGCCCTCCGCGCGGATCCGCTCGAAGGGCTCGTAATATCTGGCGATGTGGGCCGCCGCCTTCCCGCCACGCGGAATGGCATCCAGGGTGAAAGGATGCACATAGAACTGGGCGATGGGGTTGCTCTCGCCGACGAGGCGGAAGAACTGGCGTTCCGTGGCTTCCAGGGCGGCGTCCGGCATCATGTTCAGCAGGCCGATGTGCAGTTCGCGGATGTACTGATCGGCGGCCCGGTCCTCGGGCAGGACCACGGTGGTACCCGCCGCCTTCAGGCGCTGCAGGGTGGGCAGATCGCTGTGCGCAACCAAGGGCATGTCAGGACTCCTGCTTTCTCGCCACGGCGGTCTCCACCAGGGTCAGGAAATCCGCCTCGCTCTTCACCCGGGCCACTTCCTGCGAGGTGACGGTATAACCGTGTGGCCCGGCGATGGCCTCGTAGCGCGGCACCCGGGAATGGAACAGGCGCGGAAATACCCAGCGTGTGAAATCGTTGGGTTCGATCTGGGCCACGAACTCCAGGCCCTTCTCCGTCATGTAGAGAGGCAGCTGGCGCGCCAGGAAGGCGGGACGGTAATACAGGGGCTTGGGGTCGCTCTGCGCCCTGCGGATGAGGATGTCCTCCTCCTCACGGCTGGTGACCTGAATGTAGAGAATGAGGGTGTGCTCGGCCAGCAGATCGATGACGGAATCGTCCTCCAACTCGCAAAGACTGCCGCCCACGTCGTTGATGAAATGCTCGTACCCGTAGATCTCCTGGGCCTTGCGGATGAACCCGGGCACGTCGTGCATGGCGGCGATCTCCGCCTGGCGGTACAGGGCCTGGCGGCGGCTGAACTCCGGCATGGACAGACCGGCATGGTCGGGGTTGCCCAGCTTGCCCACGAAGGCCAGTACGGGACCCAGCTCCTGGATCTTGATGTTGTTGCGGATGTTGATCCAGTCGTTGCGCAACAATTCCTTCAGGAACGGTACCTGCATGGCCTGCTGCTTGATGAGGTCCAGGATGGGTTCGTCCAGATAGCGGGTGCCGATGCGGTAGTCGCCGGAGTAGTGAAACCAGTCGTGCCGGCGCAGCAGGCTGGAGATGTAGGTCTTGCCCACACCGGACATGCCCAGCAGGGTGATGCGCTTGGTCTGCCAGGCGCGGAAGGAAGCGGGGGTGAATTTCATGCGGGCGGGTGGCTCGTCGCGCGGATGAGTGACTGGCGGCGAATGGTGGCATCAAACACCGTCCCCCGTCACTAAACACCCATCCTGTCCGTGAAGTCCCCCAGCAGCTTGCGCACGAAGGCCTCTTCCAGACCATCGGTGATGAATACAAAGCGGCTGTGCCGGTCCGCTCCACCTTCGCCCTGGGGCCAGTCCTCCAGCTCCACCGGTGGGTAGCGCACATGTTGCACGGCCTGCAACACCACGGGCCGCTCCCGGTCGCGGACGTGAACGATGGCCTTCATGCGCAGGAGCTGTCCGGGCCGGAAGGCGGACAGCATCTCCAGGGCGGCGCTCAGCCGCTCCCATTCCAGGGGCTCGGCAAAATCAAGGCTGAAGCCGCGGATGGGGCTGTCGGCCCCTGGCGCGTGGCGGGCCCCGGTCCGACCAGCCGGCAGGGTGCCGCGTGCCACGGGCATGTAGCGCTCCCGGGCCAGCCAGCGTGCCACGTCCGCCTGCTTGCGCGCGGGGCCGAACGGGTCCAGATCCAGCAGCTGGGTGAAATCCACTGCACCCCATCGTGCCTCCAGCCGGGGGGCGGCGGGGTTCAGGGTTCGCAGCCGGGCTACCAGATCCGTCACCTGGCCGGGCTGCGCCAGATCGGTCTTGGTGAGCACCAGCCGATCCGCCACCGCCACCTGGCGCATGGCTTCCGGGTAACCGTCCAGTTGCAGCATGCCCAGCACTGCATCAACCGTGCTGACCACGCCATCCATACGAAAGCGGGTGGCGATCCAGCGCTCATTCAGCAGGGTATCCAGGATAGGAGCCGGGTCGGCGATGCCCGTGGTCTCGATGACGACCCGCTCGAAGGGTGGCAACTTGCCGTCGGCCCGCCCCAGGGCCAGGTTCTTCAGGGTCGGAGCCAGGGCGCCGGACACCTGGCAGCACACACAGCCCCCAGTCAGCAGGGCCAGAGGACCCTTGCCCCCTTCCAGAAGCCGATGGTCCAGGCCGACCTCGCCGAATTCGTTCATCACCACCGCCGTCAGGGGTGCGTGGCCCAGCAATCGGTTGAGCAGGGTGGTCTTGCCGCTGCCGAGAAAACCCGTGAGCAGGGTGACGGGGAGCGGGGCGTGGGCGGTCATGGGCAGCTTGCCGCCCCGCGTGCCGGTGGGGCGGGGATAGAATGATGCATCCTCGCTCCGGACTGTATATGGCCGATCCCAAACTGCACAAGGGTGCCGCCAAGGTGGCACGCATCCCCATCAAGGTGGAGGCCAGGCCGCGCCAACGTCTGCCCCCGTGGATCCGGACCAGAGTCCCGGCCGGCCCCCAGGTGGCACGGCTCAAGGGCCTGTTGCGGGAAGCCGGACTGCACACCGTATGCGAAGAGGCCGCCTGCCCCAATCTGGGGGAATGCTTTCACCGTGGCACCGCCACCTTCATGATCCTGGGGGACCTGTGCACCCGGCGTTGCCCCTTCTGCGACGTGGGTCACGGCAGGCCCCTGCCCCCAGACCCGGAAGAACCCCACCATCTGGCCCGGACCGTGGCGGCCATGCGCCTGCGCTACGTGGTCATCACCAGTGTGGACCGCGATGACCTGAAGGACGGCGGCGCGGCCCATTTCGCCGCCTGCGTCCGCGCCGTGCGCGAGGCCAATGCCGACACACGCATCGAAATCCTCACCCCGGACTTTCGTGGCCGCATGCGCACCGCCCTGGACAGCCTGGCGACCCAGCCACCGGACGTCATGAACCACAACCTGGAAACCGTACCCCGGCTATACAAGGCCTGCCGCCCGGGTGCCGACTATGCCCATTCCCTGGAGTTGTTGCGTGCCTTCAAGACCCGGGTACCCGGGGTGCCCACCAAATCCGGCATCATGCTGGGCTTGGGGGAAACGGACGCGGAAGTGCACGCCGTGCTGGCGGACCTGCGTGCCCACCAGGTGGACATGCTCACCATCGGCCAATACCTGCAACCCTCGATGGCGCATCTGCCGGTGGAGCGCTTCGTCACGCCGGCCCAGTTCGACGCGTGGGCGGAGGCCGCCCACGCCCTGGGTTTCCGGCACGTGGCCAGCGGCCCCATGGTGCGCTCCAGCTACCACGCGGACCTGCAGGCCGCGGGCCTTTGAGCAGCCAAGCGCCCGCATTCTTGGCGCGGACCTCGTGTCCGAAGCTGTCCGGACCATAAAATCCTTTATCAGGCAATAAAAAAACCCTAGCCCTACTCGGGACGGGGATGGGTAAAGTTCGCGCTTGACCGATTCACCCTGATTTTTCCGGAGAATTCCATGGCCAATCGTTCCACGCTCGAGCCCAAGGTCGCTGCCGCCGGCAGCGCCGCCGACCTCTTTGCCCTGGCCCGTGAATGTTTCGACGAGCCGGCGGACATGGCCTATGCCAAGGACATCCTGGGATCTGCCGCCTTCACCGGCGCCGAGCATGCCAAGGCCGCCCTGGACAAGGTGGCGGGTGACGCCATGTTCACCAAGGACTTCGTCGCCCTGGCCATCGGCTACAAGGCCCTGGGGGACGAGGGCAAGGCCAAGGAGATGCTGGGCCAGGGCGCGGATTTCGCCATGGATGGCGGCGAGAAGATTGCCGTGGGCATGGGGCAGTGGCTGGCCCTGGGGGATGCAGCCGCTGCGGGCAAGGCCCTGTCCGGCGCCCTCAAGGAAGTGTCCGCCACCGAGGAGCTGTATGGTCTGGCCAATGTGGTCGCCGAATTGCGCAACACCGAGCTGTTCGGCCAGATCACCGACAAGATCAAGGCCAAGGCCGGCCGTGCGGCCGACTTTGCCCGCCTGGCCCGGCTGATGGCAAACGGCGGCGACCCAGGCAGGGCGGTGGAATTGATCAACGAGGGCGCGGACAAGTACGGCAGCCCCGCCGACCTCATCGTGCTGTCCGGCGCCATGGGCGAAATCGATGCCGCCGCCGCCGGAGCCCTGTACGACAAGGCCCTGGCGTCCGCCAAGGACTTCACCGCCCTGATGCAGGTGCTGGATGCCGCCGCCGGCAATGCCGAATTCACCAAGGCCGTGCTGGCCAAGGCCGGCGCCACCGCCACCGCCGCCGGCGATCTGCTGCGGCTGGCCGATGCCTGCGCGGACATCGGTGATCAAGCCGGCATGGCCGAGATGCTGGACAAGGCCGAGGCCGCCGTGGCCAACCTGGACGAGATGCGCAAGGTGGTGGAAGCGGTCAACCGGCACGGCGCCGGTGATACCGCGCGGGTGACCCGGGTCACCGACAAGCTGGCACGGCGCGAGGCCAACCAGGCCAAGTACGTGGAGTTCCAGAACGAGGAACCCAAGTGCAGCACGGTCAAGCAGATCATCGCCCTGGCCGACCGCATCCTGGCCGAACTGGACGACAAGGCCTATGCCGGCAAGATGCTGGGCGTGGCCGAAGCCCAACTGCGCGAGGATGGCTTCCATTTCGGCCGCTTCAAGCCCCTGATCCTGGCGGTGGACCGCCTGGGTGACGCCACCTGGCTGGAAAGGCTGCTGGACGAAGGCGTGGCCAGCTGCGCCCATGACTTCGTGTGGTTCCGCGAGATCGTGCTGACCTGCGCCCGCGAGCTCGGCAACGCCGACTTCGGCAGGGCCCGCGCCAAGACCTATATGCACGGCCGTACCCTGGCGGACAGCGCATACGACTACACCAAGATGGCCGAACTGGCCGTCGAGGCCCTGGGAGACGCCGACCTGGCCGCCAGGCTGCTGGGAGACGCCGCCACACGCGCTCACGATCACCTTGCCCGCGCGCATGTGGGCAAGCTGTACCGTGATATCGGCGATGACACCAGCGCCGCCAGTCTGTTCGGCAAGGCCGTGGATGCCTGTGCCAGCGGCGACGCCTGCGTGCAGCTGGCCACCCGCCTGAAGGCCTACGAGCTTACCGCCACCGACATCACCCCCCTCATGGACAGCTGCGGCGCGCGCCTGACGAGCACCCGCGACAAGCTGCGCTGGGCCGAGGGCGTGGCCGATCTGCTGCGCGACGGTGCCTGGGCGCAAAAGGCCTACGACGGCATTGCCGCCAGCTTCACCGCCACGGCCGAGCAAAAGCGCTTCGCCCGCAGCCGGCAGATGCGCATGGGCTATCGTTTCTTCGGTCCCGGCGTGCAGCCCCACTGAGCATTCCTTGTCTTCCGGAACGGCCGGCCTGTCCGGCCGTTTTTGTTGGTACGCGCGGGCTTGCATGCGCTCTGCATGCTAGAATTTTTTGCATTTATATAACCTTGAGCCGGCCCGATACCGGACCCGGGGATGGCGGAAGACAGCGACCTTGAACGCACGGAACCGGCGTCGGCACGACGTCTGGACAAGGCACGGGAAGAGGGCAATGTCCCGCGTTCCCCTGAGTTGACCACCTTTGCCGTGCTGCTGGCCAGCACGGGCGTCCTCGCGTTTCTGGGCCTGTTCATGTTTCAGGGGCTGGGCAATGTCATGCGCGCGGCCCTCAGCTTCGACCATGCGGACCTGGGCAACCCGCGACTCATGGGACACGGCCTCATGGAAGCGGGCACGCAGGCCATCCTCCTGCTTCTGCCCCTGGTGCTCAGCGTGTGGATCAGCGCCATCGCCGCCAATGTGATGGTGTCCGGATGGGTATTCAGCACCAGGGCGCTGCAACCCAGCTTCGGCAAGCTCGATCCCATCGCCGGTCTGGCGCGCATGTTCTCCTGGCCGGCCCTGGTGGAGCTCTTCAAAGCCCTGCTCAAGGCTGGCCTGATCGCCGGCGTGGCGGGCTGGATGATCTGGCGCCAGCGCGACGGCATCCTGGCCCTGGCGGCCGAACCCCTGGAATCGGCCATGGTGCACTTCGGGCAAATCACCCTGCTGACCTTCCTGGCCGCCTCCGCGGGCTACGCCCTGATCGTCGTCCTGGACGTGCCCTTCCAGATCTGGCACTACCATCGCAAGCTGCGCATGACCAAGGAAGAGGTGCGCCAGGAACAGAAAGAGATGGAAGGCGACCCGCAGATCAAGGCACGCATCCGCTCCCTGCAGCGCGAGGCGGCCCGCCGGCGCATGATGCAGGAGGTGCCCAGGGCCGACGTGGTGGTCACCAATCCGCTGCATTACGCCGTGGCCCTGAAATACGAAGAAAGCCGAATGAGCGCACCCAGGATGCTCGCCAAGGGCAGCCAGCTCGTGGCCGAACGCATCAAGGAGATCGCACGCGAACACCGCGTGCCGGTGGTGGAGGCGCCGCCCCTGGCACGGGCCCTGCACCGCCATGTCGAGGTCGGGCAGACCATCCCGGGCACGCTGTTCACGGCAGTGGCACAGGTCCTGGCCTATGTGTACCAGCTCAACCAGTCCATGAATCCGGCCCTGCCGACGGACTGGCGGGTGCCGCCGCACCTGGATCCGGCCCATGCCCAGGCGGCTGAGACACCCGGCCCCGATTCCGCGTGATGGCCCAGGCCGCACCACCCCTGCTCTCCTCTTCCGGCCCGCATTGGCAGAAGCTGGCGGCGCCGCTGCTGGTGATCCTGATCCTGGCCATGATGGTGCTGCCGCTGCCACCCTTCCTGCTGGACATGCTGTTCACCTTCAACATCGCCCTGGCGATGATCGTCCTCCTCATCAGCCTGTATACCCTGAAACCCCTGGAATTCTCGGTGTTTCCCACGGTATTGCTGGTGACCACCCTGCTGCGCCTGTCCCTGAACGTGGCTTCCACGCGCATCGTGCTGCTGCATGGGCACACCGGCCCGGACGCAGCCGGCAAGGTGATCGAGGCATTCGGCCACTTCCTGGTGGGTGGCAACTATACCGTGGGTCTCATCGTCTTCATCATCCTGGTACTCATCAACTTCATGGTGATCACCAAGGGTGCAGGCCGTATCGCCGAGGTCTCCGCACGCTTCACCCTGGACGCCATGCCGGGCAAGCAGATGGCCATCGATGCGGACCTCAACGCCGGACTCATCGGCGAGGACGAGGCTCGTCAGCGCCGTGCCGAGGTCGCCCAGGAAGCGGATTTCTACGGATCCATGGACGGCGCTTCCAAATTCGTGCGCGGGGATGCGGTAGCCGGCATCATCATCATGCTGATCAACATCTTCGGCGGCCTCATCGTCGGCATGGCCCAACACGACCTCTCCCTGGCCGCCGCCGCCACCAACTACACCCTGCTCACCATCGGCGACGGCCTGGTGGCGCAAATCCCCGCGCTGGTGATCTCCACAGCGGCCGGCATCGTGGTGACCCGGGTATCCAGCGAGCAGGACCTGAACCAACAGATGGTGGGGCAGATCTTCGGCCGGCCCCAGGCCCTGCTGCTGACCGGTGGCATCCTGTCCATCCTCGGCCTGGTGCCCGGCATGCCGCACGTCGCCTTTCTGCTCCTGGGTAGCGTACTGGCCGGCGCGGGATACTGGCTGACCCAGCAGGGGCGGGCAGCCGACCTGGCGCGCGCCGAAGAGCCTCCGGTACCGGCGGCGGAGGAACCGCAGGATGTGGGCTGGCACGATGTGGCCGTGGTGGATCGGCTGGGCCTGGAGGTGGGTTACCGGCTGGTTCCCCTGGTGGATCGCGGCCAGGACGGTGAGCTGCTGCGCCGCATACGCGGCATCCGCAAGAAGATCGCCCAGGACCTGGGCTATCTGGTGCCTGCCGTGCACATCCGCGACAACCTCCAGCTCCGGCCCAATGCGTACCGCATCACCCTCAAGGGCGTCAGCGTTGCGGAAGGCGAAGCCGTGGCGGGCAAATACCTGGCCATCAATCCCGGCCGGGTGCTGGCCAACATCACCGGTCAGCCTACCACGGAACCGGCCTATGGCCTGCCGGCCGTCTGGATCGACGCGGCCCAGCGGGACCTGGCGCAGACCTATGGCTACACGGTGGTGGACGCGGGTACCGTCATCGCCACCCATCTCACCCGCGTCATCAATGAGCACGCACCGGAGCTGCTGGGCCGTGAGGAGACCCAGCAGCTCCTGGACCACATGGCCAAGCAGTATCCCAGGCTGGTGGAAGACCTGGTGCCCAAGACCCTGTCGGTGGGCACGGTACAGAAGGTGTTGCAGAACCTGCTGGATGAAAAGGTCCATATCCGCGATATGCGCACCATCCTGGAAACCCTGGCGGAACACGCCGCGAGATCCCAGGACGCGGACGACCTGACGGCGGCGGTCAGGGTGGCACTGGGCCGTGCTATCATCCACGAAACCTTTGGAGGAGTGCAGGAATTGCAGGTGATGGCGCTGGAGCCAAACCTTGAGCATATCCTGATGCAGGCCATGACGGCCCGTAACGGAACGGGCACCGGATTGGAACCCGGCCTGGCCGAACGGCTGGTGCGGGAGACGGTGCAGGCCGTGGAACGCCAGGAAGATGCGGGCCAACCCGCCGTCCTGCTGTCTCCGCCCGCCATTCGCCCTGTGCTGGCGCGCTTTCTGCGCCGTTCCGCCGCTTCCCTGAAAGTGCTCTCGCACGCGGAAGTGCCCGATGGCAAGACCATTCGCATCGTCAGCCTGATCGGTGGCGGCTGAGATGATCAAGAAGTTCCACGCCCAGACCACGCGCGAGGCCCTGCGTCAGGTGCGCGATGCCCTCGGCGCCAGCGCCATCATCCTGTCCAATCGCCAGGTGGCCGGTGGTGTCGAGATCATCGCCGTGGCGGACCTGGACATGGCCACGCTGGCAGCGCAGGCGGAACCCCCCTTGTGGGCCGCCCGCAGTGCCCCGGCAGCCGGGGACGAGGCGGCGCAGCGGTCAGAGTCGCCGCGGGTGGATCGCCCACCCAGCCAAGGGTTGGGCGACCACCAGCCACCGTCCACCCCCCTGATGGATTTCCTGATACAGCGGGACACCACGGCCTCGGTGGGCACCACCATCCGGCCATCGCCCGCGCGCAAGGTAGCGACGCACCCGTCATCCCCGCCGGAGATCACGGCGCCGGGCGAGCTCCCTGCCGCGCTCGCCGGCGTGCATGAACTGACACGGGAGGTACGCCTGCTGCGCGACATGGTGGAAGGGCAGCTGGCCGGATTCGCATGGAACGATCTGACCCAGCGCAATCCCCTGCGCGCGGAAGTCATGAGGCGCATGCTGGCCGCCGGTTTCTCCGCCGCGCTGGCGCGGCAACTGCTGCACCTGTTGCCGGAAAGGGAGGCCGAGGTCTCGCAGGCCATGAAGTGGCTCAGGAACGTCATTGCTCACAACATCCGGGTTGCACGGCCTGAAGACGACATCATCGAGAAAGGGGGGGTCTATGCCCTGGTGGGCCCCACGGGCGTGGGCAAGACCACTACCGTGGCCAAGCTTGCCGCCCGGGCGGTATTACGCCACGGCGCCGGCAAGGTGGCCTTGGTGACCACCGATACCTACCGTATCGGTGCCCAGGACCAGCTGCGCATCTACGGACGCATCCTGGGCACCCCCGTATTTGCCGTGCGCGACGAAAATGACCTGGAGCTGACCCTGTCCGACCTGCGCAACCGGCATCTGGTGCTGATTGACACCGTCGGCATGAGCCAGCGGGACAAGCGCGTGGCGGAGCAGGTGGCCATGCTGTGCGGGGAGGGTCGTGAGGTCAGCCGCATGCTCTTGCTGGGCGCACCCAGCCAGGGGCTCACACTGGAGGAAGTGGCGCGGGCCTACGCGGGCCCTGGTCTGATCGGCGCAGTGCTCACCAAGATCGACGAGGCCCTTACCTACGGACCCGTGCTGGATGTGGCCATCCGCCACGAATTGCCGCTGCACTTCGTCACCAATGGCCAGCGGGTACCGGAAGATCTGCATCTGGCCAACGCCATCTACCTGGCGGACCGCGCCTTCCGCGGCAACCCGAAGGCGGATTCACCCTACGCCCAGGACGAAGGCGACTACCCCATCCTCATGGCCGCCAGCCAGCGCGGTGTGAGCGGTGAAGATCTGGGTACGGGAGCCATCGGTGCGGCTGGCTGAACCCATCGATCAGGCCACAGGTCTGCGCCGCCTGTTCGCGGGTGGCTCGGCATTTCACGCCGTGGGCATCCTGGGTCCGGACGGCCAGCGTAACGCCCGGGTATGCGCCGAGCTGGCCCAGGGCCTGGCACGGCGTGGCAACCGGGTCCTGGTGCTTGACGAGGCCCGTCCACCCTACAACGTGGGTGGCATGTGGGGGCTGTTGCCGCGCCACAGCCTGGCGGACGTACCTGGGATCGGCCTTGCCCGGGCCGTCATGGACGCCGGCCCGGGCATCCGCCTGCTGGCCACGCCGGATGCCATGCGCACGCTGGCGGGCCTGCACGAACGTGTACTGCGGGACTTGGCCGAACAGTGGCAAGAGACGCCCGAATGGATGCTGGTGAACGGTCTGGGCGGCCTCCGGGCCAGGAACGCCTGCCTGGCCATGACCGCGGACACGCGCGTGCTCGTCCTGCCGGGCGAACGGGACTGGCTGGCCGAGGCCTATGCCGTGCTGAAGACCGGCCACACGGCCTGGCCCGGCGGGCGATGGCAGGTACTGGTTGAAAATGCGGATCCGGAAGCCGCCCGACGCCTCTACCATTCGCTACGCGGCACCGCCATGCGTTTTCTCGGCCTCGCGCCGGACTACCTGGGCAGTCTGTCCGGCACGCGGCTTCCGCGGGGTGATGCGCATGCCGGTCTGCTGGCAGAATCACTGCAGGCCGCACAACCGATCAACTTCGAACAATTCTGGCAACGCATGTGGCTGTTCAGCCGCATGGCCATGGAGCCAGCTGCGGGAAAGGGCATACATGCTGGTCGCTACCCGGGATAAGGATGCACTGGTTCGGGAATACCTGCCCCTGGTCAAGCGCATCGCCTATCACATGATGACCCGCCTGCCGGCCAGCGTAGAGGTGGATGACCTCATCCAGGCCGGGCTCATGGGGCTGATGGATGCGGTGGACCGCTTCGACGATGAGATGGGCGCGCATTTCGAGACCTACGCCACGCAAAGGGTGCGAGGTGCCATGCTGGACGAGCTGCGCGAAGCGGACTGGGCCTCACGCAATGTGCGACGTGCCGGGCGGCAGATCGAAAACGCCATCCATGCCTTGCAACAACGACACCAGCGCCCTCCTTCGGAACAAGAAATCGCCACCGAGATGGGCCTGGAAATCCAGGCCTACTACGAGCTGCTCAACGATGCGCGCGGCGCCCACCTCCTCTACTACGAGGACCTGCATGAACAGGATGGCGATAATTTCCTGGAACGCTTCGCGGACGACAGCAGCAATGGCCCCTTCGACATCCTGGCCTCGCGTCGATTCAAAGGCGCCCTGGCGCAGGCCGTGGGCGTCCTGCCCGACCGGGAACGCATGCTCATGGGCATGTATTACGAACAGGAAATGAACTTCAAGGAGATTGGTGCGGTGCTTGGGGTTTCCGAATCACGGGTATGCCAGCTGCACAGCCAGGCCGTCGCACGTCTGCGCGGGAAATTGCGGGACTGGTCCGGCGACGGACACTAAGCCATCCCCTCCGTGGACATCATCAGCATCCTCGGCATCGTCGTCGGGCTGACGGCCATACTGCTGGGCCAGTTCATGGAAGGCGGGCAGGTCTCCTCCCTGCTGCAGCTGACCGCCTTCCTGATCGTGGTGGGCGGCACCCTGGGTGCGGTCATGCTGCAATCCACGCCACGCGTCTTCCTGGATGGTCTGAGCCTGCTGCGCTGGGTCTTCAAGCCACCGCTCGTCCTGCCCACCGACACGCTGCGCATGCTGCTGGAATGGAGCCAGCAAGCCCGGCGCGGCGGCCTGTTGGCCCTGGAGCCGTTCATCGAACGGCAACCGGACCTGTTCTTCCGTCGTGGGCTGCAGATGCTGGTCGACGGCGCGGAGCCCGAGGTGCTGCGCGAGACCTTGGAACTGGATCTGCACGCCTATGAGCAACACCATGTGGAAGCCTCCAGGATATGGATGGCGGCCGGCGGCTATTCCCCCACCATCGGCATCCTGGGCGCGGTCATGGGTCTGATCCACGTCATGGAAAATCTGTCGGACCCCTCCAAGCTGGGAACCGGCATCGCCGTCGCCTTCGTGGCCACCATCTATGGCGTGGGCGGCGCCAACCTGTTGTTCATTCCCATCGCCAACAAACTGCGCTATCTCATCGGACGCCAGGTGGCCAACAAGGAGATGTTCATCCAGGGCCTCATCGCCATCGCCAACGGCGAAAACCCGCGCATCATCGACGCCAAGCTGCAGGGCTATCTGGCATGATGGCCACGCATCCAGGCAGCGCGCGCACGTGAGGCTCGCCATGGCACGCAAGAAGATTCCCACGGAACACGAGAATCATGAACGCTGGCTGGTTTCCTACGCGGACTTCATCACCCTGCTGTTTGCCTTCTTCGTGGTGATGTACGCGATCTCTTCGATCAACGAAGGCAAATACCGCGTGCTTTCGAACTCACTGGTCAGCGCCTTCCAGCAGCCGCCCACATCGCAGAAAATGATCGAGATGCGCGCCCGATACCCCGAGATCATGGAAGGTTCGGGGCGACCCATCGGCAAATCCATGACCCAGCCGCCAAGCGAAACACCGGAGCACAAGGCCGCCGCCGCGAAGATGCGCAAGGTGGCCAGGAACGTGCTGGAGGTCATGCAACCCCTCATCAAGAGCGGCCAGGTCCGGGTCACCCAGTCTCCCCGGGGGGTAACCGTGGAGATCAATGCCAGCACGCTGTTCAACAGCGGCGATGCGGTGCTGCAGCCCAAATCGGTGAAAACACTCGCCGCCGTGGCGCGCGTGCTGTCCGCCACGGACAATCCCATCCAGGTGGAGGGCCATACGGACAACGTGCCCATCAACAGCGCGATCTATCCTTCCAACTGGGAACTGTCCTCGGCGCGTGCGGGCAGTGTGGTGCGACTGTTCACCGAAATGGGGGTACCAGCCGGGCGCATGGTGGCCATCGGCTACGCGGACAACCGCCCCCTGGATGTCAACACCACGGCGGAAGGCCGTACCCGCAACCGACGGGTGAACGTGCTCATTCTCAACGAAACCCAGGGGCCGACCCGCGAGCTGTCTCTGGATGAGCACCTGCCAGCCTCGCCCACCACCCTCGCGCCCCCGGCCGCCCGTTAGACGTCGGCTTCAAGCGGTGTGGGTGTCGGAGCCCGCTCCGGGTCAAAGCGCAGCAGATCCAGGCTGGGCGAGGATTCCAGCCTCTTGTCCAGGTGCATGATCAAAGCCGTCCCTTGAGGGGTACGCACTTCCACTTCCAGGCCAGGGCCAAAGCAGCCGGGCAGGGCCGCCAGCATGGGAGGCTGCTTGCTCACGCTGCTGGGTTGCAGCATGAGACCTGACCACTGTCGACCGGTATCCTTGCGCCGCAAATGCACCGCCATGGCCTGGGGTGCCAGCAGCTGGATACCAAAGGCCACTTCCCCCTTCTGCGGAATTCGGAACCAGCGCACGATGCCCAAACCCCAGTTGCCATTGTCCTGGCGTATGCCTGCAATCTCGCCGACACGCATCTGCATGGCATTGGCCTTGGCCTTGCTCAAGGCCAGACCGCCCATGCTGTCATTCAGGGTCTTGCATTTCACCACCACGGGGGTCGGGTCGTTGTCGACGATGCCGTAGTGGATGGTGTCCCCAGAACCCGTGGGCGACAGCAGGCGGTGCATCGCCCGGAAGCCGATGCATACCTCCACCTCCTTGCCCTGCTGATGGCGCCTGCGCTGGAACTGACGCTGCACGGTGGTCCCCCAATTGATCCGCAGTCGCTTCAACATGGAGGCGTAGGCCGGATCGATGGCCGCCTCCGGCAGGCCCAGCTTGGTTCGGTCATTTGGATTGCGCAGGTGGTTGCTCAGCAAGGTCAGGTGCTTGACCAAGCCCGCAACGTTGAGGATCAGGTCCCAGCGCGGGTTCATGGGATGGGCTTCCCGTGCCAGCGGCTTGGGCGTGCTGTCCATGCCCACGTCCACCACGAACAAACCGGCCTGCCCCTTCGTGCCTTCCTCGGCCGGTACGACGCTGGTCAGGTTGGAAAAGCGCGCGATGATATCCCGCACCCAGGGGAGCTCCGCCTGGGGCAGATGATAGGGATCGGCCAGGGCCATGAGCAGGGTGGCCTTGTAGATCTGCTCCAGAGACAACATCTTGCTGCCCTCCGGGATCACATTCTCGAGGCCACTGCGCAAGGCGAAGTTATAGGTCTGATGCAGATCGAACCAGATGCCCTCCGGTGTCGGCTGATGGGTCTCGTAGCTCACCTCCGCCACGGCCTGCAGTGCCAGCAGGATGCGTTGCAGATACAGGGGTACCGGATTGCCGCCAAAGAGATGGAAACGCCGCTTCAGCCATTCCTGCAACAGGATCTTGTAGGCCATGGCCAGTTCCATCAGCAAGCGCTGGGCCAGCTCGGCGCTGCGCTGCTGCTTGGGCGGCAGGGGCAGCGCAACCGTGCCGTACTGTTCATACAGGCTGGCGACGATGTCCTCCAGCACGGTGCCCAGCCGATCCATGATCTTGACGCGGGCGTCATGCGAGACCTCGATGCTGTTCAGGGTGGCCAGATAGTCTGCCAGTGCCTCCGCGGCTTCCACGGGATTGGAAAGGGGCAGATTGCCCAGCCAGGCGTCGACTTGTTTGGGTTTCGTGTCCAGGCTTATATTGCGTCCCGGCTCCCGGGCGGGGAGGACGTATCTGGGCTGCATGAGCTGCTCCGCATTGGCTCCATCGAGTACCGGCTCATTCTAATCGCAGCACCTGACCGCCGCGAGTCCTCATGTCACGGACGGCACCATGGCGCGGGCGACGGTTGGGACGATTTGCCCATGCCGGATTCCCCGGCCCGCATTCAAAATCCGAACCTGCCCGGCAAGACGGAGGCATACTGGTCACCTGGTCGTTCAACGAGGTATCTTCAGCCATGCGCCGACTGATCGCGTTCCTTCTCTGCGTCTTGCTGTGGGCTTCCGGCGCGCACGCCTTCAATCTGCTGGACAGCAAGGGCAGGATGCACAGCCTGTCCCAATACAAGGGCAAATGGGTGCTGGTGAATTTCTGGGCCACATGGTGCCCACCCTGTCTGGAGGAAATTCCCGATCTCGTCGCCCTGCACGAAAACAAGAAGAACAATCTGGTGGTGCTGGGCATCGCCATGGATTACCGGGATCCCAAGACTGTCCTGCAATTCGCTGACCAGATGATGGTGACCTATCCCATCATTCTGGGCGACGGCAAGGCAGTCGCGCAGATCGGCACACTGACCGGTTTGCCCACCACCTACCTCTATAACCCCCAGGGCAAGTTGGTGGCCTACAACGTCGGCGCAGTGACACGCCGGGCGGTGGAAAGCTACATCCACAACAAGAAATGAGGGCCGAGCCCATGCGCTGGCTGCTGCTGCTGCTTTCCTTCTGCATCCTTTCGGCGCACGCGGAGGTGCGTAATCCCGAGACCCACTTCTTCATGCCCAAGCTGGACGACTTCCAGGAGGAGCTGGCCGTGGCCAGACAGGAAGGCAAGACCGGCATCCTCATCATGTTCGAAATGGACGAATGCCCATTCTGTCACCGCATGAAGAACACGGTGCTGAACCAGTCACAGGTGCAGGACTGGTACCGCCGGCACTTCCTCACCTACGCCTTGGATGTGAAGGGTGATACCGCCATGGTGGATTTCCAGGGCAAGCACACCACCGAAAAGGCCTTCGCCCTGGAGCACCGGGCACGCGCCACGCCCACATTCGTGTTCTTCGACCTGGATGGCAAGGTCATGACCCGCTTCACGGGGGCCGCGAGAAGCCCCGACGAGTTTCTGCTCCTGGGTCGGTATGTGGTGGACGGCGTGTACCGCGGCATGCCCTTCAACGTCTTCAAGCGCCAGCAAGCCGGGCCGTGAACAGACGACAGGCCAGGGCATCCCTCGGATTGGTGTGGTTGGTCTGCTGCCTGGGCCCGGCGCAAGCCACGGATACGCCCACCCTGACCCTCGCGGCCGTACTGTCCCAGGCGGATGCCGCGCATCCCGACCTGGATCTGGCGCTTGCCCAGGAGGCACTCAGCCAGGCCGAGGAAAGACTGGCGGACAGCCTGGACGACTTCCAGGTCTCCCTTGAGGGCGCCCTGGCCACGGGCCGCAATCCCCTCTTCCAGGATCGTTTCCATCCGGATCATCAGGCCCGCCTGGTGGCGCGCAAGAGTCTCCTGGACGGAGGCCTGGCCAAGGCCAGCCGCGAGGCCGCGCGGGAAGAATCACGCGCGCGCGGGCTGCGGGTCATGGATACACGGGCGCAGCGCCGCCTGGCCCTGATGGCACGCTACTTCGATGTGCTCCTGACCGATATGCAGTACAACGCCGACATGGAGTTTCTGGCGGTCTCCTATGTGGACTGGGACAACCACAAGGAGCGCCATGCCCTGGGGCAGATCCCACAGTGGCGCCTGCAGGAGCTGGAAAGCCGGTACCAGGAACAGCGTGCGCGACGCGACGACACCCTGCGCAAGCTGCGCGAGTCACGTGTGCGCCTGGCGGTGGCCCTCAACCGGGACTCGCCGTTGACGGAAGCCCTGGTCGATCCGGACCTGCCCGAGAATGATCGCCAGCTGCCCGACCTCGATGTACTGCTGCGGCACGCACGCAGCCACAATCCCAATCTGCTGGCGCATACACGTCAATGGACGGCCGCCCAGGCGCGACGCGAGGCCGTGCGCGCGGAGAGTCGGCCCACGCTGGAACTCGTGGCCCAGGCCGCGGCCTGGAGCCGGGAGAGCAACTCCCGGGATGAAGCACGCCTTGGCCTGAATTTTGTCATGCCCCTGTGGCAGGCAGAGCGCACCGAGGCCAAGCTGGCGCGTGAGCAGGCACGCATCACCGCGCTGCGCGTGCAACAGGAAAAACTCGACATGCAACTGCGCGAAGCCCTGACCTCCCTGTATGAGGAAATCCGGTATCTGCAGGCGGGCGAGCGGCATAGCGCACTCACACAAGTACGTTTCCGCGACATGGCCCTGGAAAAGGCCCAGGCGGAATACGAAATGGAGCGCAAGGCCAACCTTGGCGCCAGCATGGCCGAGAGCCAGATGGCACGTCTGCGGCAACGCGCCACGGAATACCGCCTGGCCCTGGCCTGGGCGCGTCTGGAAGCCCTGCTGGGCACACCCTTCGCCAACGTCGACCCGAAGAACAAACCATGAATGCCATGCGCATGCGCCGCACTGTCTTCCTACTGCTCGCCGGCACCGTCACCGCATCGGCCGCCGAATATCCCGGCACGCTGGACTGGGCATCCCGGGTGGACGTGGCCATGCCGGTTCCAGGGGTGGTGGAAAGCGTGGCCGTCGTGCCTGGGCAGCGCGTAACCAAGGGCGAGCTCCTCGCCACGCTGAACCCGACCCTGTTCAGAACGAACGTATCCGAGGCGCGCGCCGACGTGGAACGCGCGACCCAGGAACTGGTGGACGCAGGCAAGGACCTGGAACGGGTAAAAGAGCTCTACGCGCGCACGGTGTCTGCCACGAGCGAACTGGACGCTGCCCAGCTCAGGCACGACCGCGCGCGCGCCGAGCTGTCCGCCGCCCAGGCGCGTCTGGAACGAAGTCGGCGCCGCCTTGAAGAGTCCGAACTGCGGGCGCCTTTCGATGCCGTCATTCTGACCCGCATGGCCCAGCCCGGACTGGCAGTCGCCACCTCCTGCCAGCCCACGCCTCTGTTCACCCTGGCGATGGCTGACCGCTTCATGGCCCATATCACCCTGTCAGCGGACCAGGCCGCGCCGCTTCACGTGGGCCAGAAAGCCGAGATCGTCATCGGCGCACGCACCATTGCTGCGGAGATCTGGGGCATCAGTGCATCGACGCACGCGCAATATCATATCGAGGTTCCGGTGCCGCGCATGCCCGGCCTCCTGCCCGGACAGGGTGTCACCCTGCGCATGCCCTGAGCGCCTTCAGACGGGCACGGCATAGCGCTCCTTGGCGTTCCTGGCCGCCCGTGCCTCCTTGGCGCTATAGGCCTTGCCCGACCACAACATGCGGTAGGCGATCTCCTCATTGCCGTTCTCACACAGTTCCAGCACGTGACGGAACAGCGGCTGGAAGGTATCGGATCGATGGCTGCGCTCATGCTCTTCAAACGAGCGCCAGAAAGTAACGATGAGCGCCTCCCTGCCCTGCAGGGAGCTCACCACGGCCTGGCCCAGGGAAGAACCCTCATTGGAGATCTGGCCGGAGTTGAGCACCACGAACCCACCCACGAAACCCGTATCCGAGTGATAGGTCTTCACGTTCTCGCACAACTCCGCCACACGCAACTCCAATTCCTCGACACCGTACTCGGGCTTCAGTATCACGCGGTTGACGGTCACCACGCCATCGCTGTTGAATCCATGGATCAGTTCAGACATGTCACGCTCCTTCACCAAATAAGTACATTCTCATAAACACGTTGCTAGAAAAGACGCATGTGTTCGCGCCTGTTACTACCATAGTAATTTAGTCGGATATTTCAATTGATGTATCCATAAGGTTTTTTTATGCACGCCGCAGGCAGTGGATTTCTCCTTGTATTCATTGACATAGCGGGTATCGCCAAACATAATGCGAGGCTATTTTCATGCCGGTGATGTAGCTCAGACGGTTAGAGCGGCGGATTCATAACCCGCAGGTCGGCAGTTCGATTCTGCCCATCACCACCACCATTCAACGCCCAACCTCTATCGGTTGGGCGTTTTCATTTCCGGGTTCCACGACACCAGGCGGGGTTGGGCGCCGATCTGCGTGTGCCTCGCCGTGGCAGCACTGCGTCCCGAAGTCGCCCGGTTCGACTCTCTTTTGCCCTCGGTTCTCTCAGAACCGGCGCCAACTTCTTCGCCGGAGCACACGCAGGCGGCCTTTTGCGTCCATGACCTTACGCATATGTGGTCGACAGCAGTTGGCCCGCACTCGTGGAGCAGCAGTCGAGCACACCAACGTCGCCGCAGCACGCGGCAACGAGGAACGGCCGTTCGGCTGCGTGCCGTCAAGCCCTCACTGCGGCGAGCTGCGAACCCTGCTTCGCCCCGCTGGCTCTCAGGTTCGGCACGCCGCCCTGCGGCCTCAATGCCTCGACATCCCGCCGCGGCGGGGCGCCGAACAACCGTGCGTACTCGCGACTGAACTGCGAAGGGCTCTCGTAACCGACACTGAACCCCGCGGTCGCGGCGTCCGCCCCCTCGCTGAGCATCAGGCGCCGCGCTTCGTTCAGCCGCAGCCACTTCCGGTACTGCAACGGACTCATGCCGGTGAGCTGCCGGAAGTGGTGGTGCAGGCCCGAAACGCTCATCTGCGCCCGGGCTGCCAGGTCCTCGATGCGCAGCGGTTCGGCATAGTGCAGCTTAAGCCAGTCGATCGCCCGCGCGACGCGGTGGCTCTGGCTACCGATCGACGCGATCTGTCGCAATCGTGGCGCCTGGTCGGTGGCCAGCAGCCTGTAGTGGATCTCGCGCTGGATCAGTGGGGCGAGGACGGGGATGGCTGCCGGTTCGTCAAGCAGGTGCACCAAGCGCAACAGCGGCTCCAGCAACTCCACTGTGATCTCGCCCACGCCGACGCTGCTATGAGGAGATCGCTCAGGCCGTGGCATCTCGGGGTTCTGGGTGATCAGTTCGGCCAGCAAGCGGACGTCCAGCCTCAGCCCCAAGCCGAAGCAGGGCTTGGATGCGGATGCCTCGATGACCTCCGAATTGGCCGGCAGATCGAGTGACGTGGTCAAGAAGCGCTCGGCGTCATAGCCGTACCCCTCACCGCCCACCAGCAGGCGCTTGGCGCCCTGCGCCACCATCACGATGCTGGGCTCCACCATGCAGACGGCGGGGCGCGCTGGTGCCTCACGGCGAAAGAGCGTGAGGCCGGGAATAGGGGTCCCGCAGTCTGCAATGCCTTGGGTGTGCCGTTCGATGATTCGTGCAATATCGGCCTGCATTGCAGCGATGCGGCTGCGACGGCTATTCTCATGGGAGGTCTGCATAGGGATGCCTTGTGATCGTGTCCCTGGACGTGGTGTAAGAAGCGATCAGAAGGTCATCGACTCTGGCAAGGTTGGGAAGCCGATCAGCTTGCGACCGCGGGCAAGCTGACGTTGGGATTCTCGCCGAGGTCGGCGAGGGTTTCCAGGGTCATGTAGCGTCGCTGGAG